>Ga0194120_10002731_pt1 | contig 29896 bp, 32 predicted proteins | sample TA2MahCa65mmetaG_FD_148642 | JGI IMG/M metagenome (GOLD analysis project Ga0194120, IMG submission 148642) | Freshwater microbial communities from Lake Tanganyika, Tanzania - TA2015019 Mahale Deep Cast 65m | ecosystem: Environmental > Aquatic > Freshwater > Lake | place: Tanzania: Lake... | reverse complement strand
GGGCGAGGTCGCATCGCGGAATCATGCCAAGTTTCCGCTCCCGCTCAACCTCGCCGCGAGCCGCGCCCAGCGCGGGTTTCCGAGCGTTCAGGCTCCCGTTTCTACCCACTCAAACGCCCGAAGACCCGTAATTCGAATCGACGCGGCAATCCGCAGACACTTTCGTTCGCGGGCGCCGGCGAGCGAGGACGATTGCTACAAGAGCCAACATGGCAATGGCGTAGAGATGTCGTGTATCCACGCGTCGTGCTCGATCCTCGGTTTGCGGCGGCCAAGCCGAGGACTCGAAGACGGGAATCCCATGTGTAGGCTCCCAGTTTCGCTGGTGACCGCCGCCAGCGCGTTCATCGTCGGCTTCACGCCGGGCCTCGCGCTCTCGGCCGAGCTCGCGGTCTCTGCCGCGGCGTCGCTGACGGCCGCGTTGACCGAAGCCGCCGCAGCCTTCGAGAAGGCGAACGCGGGCACCGACGTGAAGACGAACTTCGCCGGCTCGCCGACGCTCGTGCAGCAGATCCTCGAGGGCGCTCCGGTCGACGTCTTCGCGTCGGCGGACGAGCCGAACATGCAGAAGCTGGTCGACGCCGGCAAGGTCACGGGGAAGCCGGCCGTGTTCGCGCGGAACCGTCTCGAGATCATCGTCGAAAAGGGCAACCCGAAGAAGATCGCGAGCCTCGCCGACCTCGCGAAGCCCGGTATGGTTGTCGCTCTCTGCGGGCCGACCGTGCCGGCGGGCCGCTACGCGCGCGAGGCGTTCTCGAAGGCGGGTGTCGCAGTGCCGAAATCGAGTGAGGAGCTCGACGTGAAAGGGGTCGTGGCGAAGGTGATCCTCGGTGAGGTGGACGCGGGCGTCGTCTACGTGACGGACGTGCACGCCGCGAGCGACGAGGCGGAGGGGGTCGCGATCCCGGAGGCGTCGAACGTCATCGGCAGCTATCCGATCGCCGTTCTGAAGGACGCGCCGAATCGAGCGGCCGCGGACCTCTTCGTGAAGACCGTGCTCGGAGCGGAAGGGCGGTCCATTCTGGAACGGTACGGCTTCCTCGCCCCGTGAGCCTGCGCTGACTCCCAAAGTCTGCGTCCGGCGGGAGGCTCAGGGCTTCTTCCACTCCTTCACCTTCTCGGGCGCGTCGAAGTCGCCCCAGACGTTCTCCGCATCCGTCCTAGCGGACACGGAGCCACCGCACGAGCTGGTTTCTGCTCGGCAGCGTTCGGGTCGCCTGATCTTCAAGGCAGCCAGAACGAGCACATGTGATCCGTCGCGAAGCCGGACTCGGTGACCGGAGCGGGGGGCTTCATCGACTGCATCTCCTGCGCAGCACCGAACAGCGGCCAAACCGGTGAACCGGGCGCGTTCGGATCGCCCGTGGCGGCGAACGTCGTCCAGTAGCGAATCCAAGCCCGGGACAGCTCGAGCTGCTCCGCGTTCAGAAGGTGCGTGTTCAGGAGGTACAGCGTTTCGGAAGAGTGATACGCGCCCAGGGGAAAGCTCACCGGTCGATCGAAGAACGACGGCGCATGCTCGTCGTTGAACTCGTAGGCGTAGGTCGGAACCCATTGCGCCAGCGACTCGTCGGCGCTCAGCGCCGGACAGGCAAACACCCGGTCGGTGCCCGCCGCGCCCAGAGCGATCGGCGCGCTGCCGTCGTAGTGGCTCAATGGGTACTGCTCGAGAACCGTCGAGACGAAGGGATCCTCCGGCGGTAGCGCCAGCATCCGCGCCACCGCTCCGGGATACTCGGCAGGGGTCAGCGGCCCCGGACCGAAGTCGTAGTCGATCGCCACGACGAACCGGTAGTCGTCATGGCTGGTGCCGGCGATCACGGGCATCCGGTTGAACTGACCGCTCGCGAACGCTGCTCCGGGTGTCTGAGTCAGCACCGCGCCGTCCAAGATCGGGTAGGTATTGCTGGGCTCGGCGGCGACGAGCCGATCGGCCGGAAGCGCTCGCAGGCAAGCAGCCGTGGAGCATCCGAGCTGATTCGCAAACGCCACACCCGCGGCCTGCGCCTCCGAGATCGAGACGATCGACGTCTCGTAGCTCACCAGACCTTCGTACGATCCGCTCTGCGCGATCGCACGATCGAACAGTCCCGCAGCGATGGGAGACGCGAGCTGGGAATAGACGCTGAGGGCGCCTGCGGACGTGCCGAAGATCGTGATCCGATCCGGGTCGCCGCCGAACGCGGCGATGTTTCTTCGTACCCATCGAAGCGCCATCTGCTGATCCATCAAGCCGTAGTTGGCGTTGAGATGCCCCTCGGCGTCCAGCGACGGGTGCGCGAAAAAGCCGAGTACGCCGAGACGGTAGTTGATCGAGACGACGATGACGTCGTCACCTTCCAGCAGTGCCGGCGGTACGTCGAACGCGCCGCTCAAGATCGTCAACGCGCCGCCGTGGATCCACACCATCACCGGGAGAGGTGCTTGCGGCCGGCGACGTGGACGGTAGACGTTGAGGAACAGACAGTCTTCGCTCCCGACGATCACACCCGGCGACGAGCCTGGCTGCGTGCACTCGCTTCCGAAGTCGAACGCGTCGAGAACGCCTTGCCATGGCCCGTGCGGCTCGGGCGGCAGCCACCGAAGCTCGCCCACGGGTGCTGCCGCGTAGGGAATGCCCAGATACTCCTCGACGGCTCCCGTCCTCGATCCTCGTACGGGTCCGGATTCGGTCGAGATCGGACCGGTGGCTCCGGAGCCGGATCCACATCCGCCGACGAGCAACGTCAGTCCGATCAGCGCGAGGCATCCCCGGGAGGTGATCGGTAGGGCGAGCTTCATGCGCGCAGAGTCGCGAGCAGCATCAATCCGCGAAAGAGCGCACGACCGGTCTCACGAGCCGCCCGCCGTCACCTCGCGCGTCGTCTGCCCGACGAGGACATGCTGCGTTGCGGGTGTTCTGATCGATCACGGGATCCTCCGGTCGCGGACGGTAGCGCGCCAAGTTCCTACCCGACGCCCGCGACGCCGGTCCAGCAAGATTCGCCGGGCGCTCTCGGCTCAGCCGCGATCGGCGACGCCGGGATCGTGATGGAGATTCCCTTGATCGCGCGATCGAAAACGCGGTATCAGGCCCGCTTGGCGGGGTGGGCGCGTCCAATTTGGAGAAGTACCGTCACAGATCCGATGTAGAAGAGAAGCCGATCGGAGCTCCGCTCGCTCGCGAAAGGTCGCTTCGCGCGCAAGCAGACCCAGGTATAAGAACACGATGCGAAAGCGTCTGGGCCACTGGCTCCTGCATGCGCTCGGCTGGCGCACGCAGGGATCGTTCCCGGCCGGCTGCGAGCGCTGCGTGCTCGTCGCCGCGCCGCATACCAGCAACCTCGATCTCTTCTTCCTTCTCGCATTCGCCATGGCGTTCGATCTGCGCGTCCACTGGGTCGGCAAGCACACTCTCTTCCGATTTCCGATGGGCATGGCCATGCGGTTCCTCGGTGGCATCCCGGTCGACCGGCGCTCGCGCCAGGACGCCGTCGCGCAGCTGGCGGCGGAATTCGAGCGCCGGAAGGCGCTGATCCTGGTCGTTGCGCCGGAGGGCACGCGGGCGCAAGGCACGCACTGGAAGTCAGGCTTCTACTGGATCGCGCGCAAGGCCGGCGTACCGATCGTCCCGAGCTTCCTCGACTGGGGAACGAAGACCGCCGGCTTCGGGCCCATCCTTCATCCGAGCTTGGACCTTCGCGGCGACATGAACCGGCTGCGCGAGGTCTATCGCGGCGTACGCGGCCGTCGTGCAGGGCAGATCGGAGAGGTCCGGTTGCAGGAAGAGGAGCGGGACGAAGCGCCGGCGGCTTGACGTCTCCTGCACGGTCCCGTGGACCATGCGAGGCTCCCGAGCGAAGTCCTTCCTTCGTAGCCGATCCTCGCCTACCTTGGCGGGATGGGAGCTTCGCCGGGTGCGGCCCCACCGGTCCTCGTGGAGGCGCGACGCACGCTCCGGTCGAGGAACTGCTCGATCCGGGCTTCGAAGTCGCGCGTGACCGCCGCGTCGCCCCACCAGATGAAGTGACCGAACTGATCGACCGTGATCAGGGTCGAGCCGGCGATCTTCTCGTGGGAATGGAGCGAGTTGGCGTAGCCGATGTCGCCGTCGAAGCGGCTGCCGACGATCAGCGTCGGGGCGCGCACCGCGGCGAGGGGCAGCTCGCCGAGCTCCTTCTGCACCTGCAGATCGTTCATCACCCCCGCGAACCGGGGAAGAGCCGGCACCATGGCGTCGGCGATGAGGAGGACTCGTCGCTTCTGATCGGGGTCGCTCACGATCGCGTCGATGAGCTTTCTACCGGTCGCCTCGTCGTAGGTGGTTTCCGTCTTGATCATGTCGCGCATCGCGAGCTTCGTCATGTGGTGCATCGACTGGTGGATCAGGAAGTACGCCGGGTTCTGATACTTCGGCGTCATGACGAGGCGTCCGAACGAGCTGTTCGTCTGATCGGTGGACAGGCCCGTTCGCTGCGAGATCGCGGAGAGCAGCACGAGCGCTTCGGTGCGCTGCGCGTGCCGCGCGGCGAACTGGATCGCACTCGGACCGCCCGCGGAGATCCCCACCACGGCCACGCGCTCGATGCCGAGCGTGTCGAGCAAGGCTGCCGCGAGATCGGCCTGCTCCTCGGGCGTCCTGCCGTTCTCGATCGGCGTGCCGAGGTAGCCTGGTCGATCCGGAGTCAGGACCCGATAGCCCGCGTCGACGAGGTGCGCGAGGAAGAAGCCGCCGTTGTGGCCGACGTTGCCGCCGTGGAAATGCAGCACGACCGGTCCGTTCCCGCGGACCGCGTACTCGACCCGACCGCGCGCGGTGGAAACGATCTGGCTTTCGGCCGACGCGAGACGCGTGACCCGGCGGAGCCAGGCGCGATACCAGCACCAGCACGCGAGGACGAGGAGAGCGATCACCAGGGCGATCGCAGCGACGATGCCGATCCAGCTCATCTCGCCCGCCGCTCGACCATGGTTTCCTCACGACGTTGCCTCGGACTTCGCGCTGCCCTCGGAACATTGCACTTCCCGAATCTCGGCGCAGTGCGCCGGTTGCAGCGAGGGCGCATTCTGAAGGGGATCTGCCGGCCCCGGATTTGCTCGACGATCGCGGTCGAGGACAGCCACGAGGTGAAACGATGACGACGACCCAACTCTCGGTCGCGGGCGCGGCTCTCCCGCGGACCACCGTCGCTCGCGAGCGCACGGCGACGGCGCTCGCCTTGCTCCTTCTCCTCGCGGGCTGCACGACGATCAAGCGGTGCAGCTACGAGGGCTTCGGCCGGGACGAGAGCCAGAAGCCGGAGGAGGTCGTGGAGACGCTCGACATCGAGCCGGGCGACCAGGTCGCCGATCTCGGCTCGGGGAGCGGCTACTTCACGTTCCGTCTGGCCGACGCCGTCGGCTCGTCGGGGAAGGTGTACGCCGTCGAGGTCGACGAGAGCATGAACGAGTACCTCGCTGGCCTCGTCAAGGAGCGGGGCGCCGAGAACGTGCAGATCGTGCTCGCCTCGCCGGACGATCCGCGTCTTCCCGAGGAATCGATCGATCTTCTCTTCACCTCGAACACCTTCCACCACATCGAGGACCGACCGGCGTACTTCCGTCGCGTCAAGCGCGTCCTCGCGCCCGGGGGACGGGTCGCGATCATCGACTACCGGGAAGATGCCGGCTGGTTCGTGTCCCTGTTCGGGCACGGGACCTCGCCCGACGTGATCGAGCGCGAGATGAAGGAAGCGGGCTACGAGGTCGTGGCGCGGCCGGACATCCTCGAGGAGCAGACGTTCCTCGTGTTCGCACCGCGCGACGGAGGAACCGAGGATGGATGAGGGGCGCGCCGCGAATCGCGTCAGCGACTCTTCGCCTCCCACAGGTCCTTCCGGGTCTCGGCGACGATGACGTGCGTCAGCGCGAGGAGCGAGACGAGATTCGGGATCGCCATCAGCCCGTTCGCGATGTCCGCGAAGGCCCACACCGCGGGCAGCGAGGCGATGCACCCGAGCATCACCGCCGCGACCCAGAGCCAGCGGTAGAAGCGGATCGCGCCCGGCCCGAAGAGGTACTCCGCCGCCTTCTCGCCGTAGTACGACCAGCCGAGGATCGTCGCGAACACGAAGGTGAAGAGACCGACCGTCAGCACGATCGGGCCGATGATCGGGAGGTCCGAGAAGGCCGCCTTCGTGAGCGCCGCGCCGTTCAGGCCCTGTGTCCAGGCGCCGGAGTTGATGACGACGAGCCCCGTGATCGCGCAGCCGACGACCGTGTCCCAGAACGTTCCCGTCGACGAGACGAGCGCCTGCCGCACGGGGTTCGTCGTCTGTGCCGCCGCGGCGACGATCGCTGCGCTGCCGAGACCGGACTCGTTCGAGAAGAGCCCGCGCGCCACGCCGAAGCGCACCGCCTCGCGCATCCCCGCGCCCAGGAACCCGCCGACGGCGGCCTGCCCGGTGAACGCGGTACTGACGATCAGCGCGATCGTCTCCGGGATCTTCTCCGCATGCATCACGAGAAGCAGGATGCACCCCAGCGTGTAGAAGACCGCCATGAACGGCACGAGGAGCTCGCACACGCGCGCGATCGACCGGATGCCGCCGAGGATGACGAGTGCAGTGCCGAGCGTCAGCACCGGACCCGTCAGCCACGGAGAGATGGCGAAGGTCTCGTGCATCAGCGAAGCGATCGAGTTCGCCTGCACCATGTTGCCGATGCCGAAGGCCGCGACGGCGGTGAAGGCGGCGAAGGTGAGGCCGAGCCAGCGCTGTCCCATGCCGCGCTCGAGCACGTACATCGGCCCACCCGCCATGTCGCCCTGCGGCGTCCGTACGCGATACTTGACCGCGAGGAGGGCCTCGCCGTACTTGCTCGCGATCCCGAACACGCCCGTCAGCCAGAGCCAGAAGATCGCACCGGGCCCGCCGGCGGTGACGGCCGTGGCGACGCCGACGATGTTGCCGGCTCCGATCGTCGCCGCGAGCGCCGTGGTGAGCGCGCCGAAGTGGCTGACGTCGCCTTCGCCCTCCATGTCGCGCTGGAAGGAAAGCCGGATCCCCGTTCCGAGGTAGCGCTGGATGAAGCGCAGCCGGAACGTCAAGTAGAGGTGCGTGCCGCAGAGGAGAATGAGGAGGGGAGGGCCCCAGACCAGATCGCTGAGCTGCGCGAGCAGCTTCTCGAGAGCCTCCATCCCCAGCCCCTCCTCCGCGTTGCCCGGCGACCCTGACAGCAGATCACCGGGCAAGCAAGGCGGCGGCAGGCGGTTCAGCCTGGGGCGTCTCGCGAGCCCAGCGGCGCAGCGGTCGCGCCTCGTTCGACGGCCGCGGCCCAGACGTGCTCGCGGCGGATCCAGCCGTCGCCGCGCTCGAGGCTCGCATCCGGGACCACGGTGCCGCGACGGCGTCGTGACCCGACGAGCCGGTGAAGATCCGGAGGCCGTCGCCCTGCTTCCGCGACGGTCCGCACACGAAGCAGCCGGGGAACGGATGACGATCGAGCCCGCGGTACGAGCTCGCGCTCTCGGCGGCTTCGGCGAAGCACGGCGGAGTCGGCGCCTCGACGACGAGGCTCGCCGGAGCGGCGGACGCGAGAGGCGCTTCGCCGTGGAGGAGTCGACGTTCGTCCCCATCGTTCCTCCGCGTGCGCCCGGGATGGGCCGAACCCGGACGACGCGGAGAAGCCGGAGACGATTGCGAGCGACCCGTTACCCCATGCGGTGCAGCGCGCAGATCTTGTTGCCGGAGGGGTCGCGGAGATACGCGAGGTACATCTTCCCGAGGCCTCCCTCGCGGACGCCCGGAGGATCCTCGCAGGTGGTTCCGCCGTTCGCGATGCCCGCGGCGTGCCAGGCATCGGCAGCGGCCGGGTTCGGGACGAGGAAGCCGATCGTCCCGCCGTTCGCGACGCTTGCGGGCTGTCCGTTGATCGGCGTCGTGACCGCGAAGACTCCCGTCGCCGTCGCGTAGAAGATGCGACCCTTGTCGTCCAAGAAGCCGGGGCCTATGCCGAGCGTGCCGAGCACGGCGTCGTAGAACTTCTTGGAGGCGTCCATGTCGTTGGAGCCGACCATCACGTGGCTGAACATTCGTATCTCTCCTCTCGCTCGTTGGTTCGCGGAATCGCACCGCAGACCATGCCTCGCCGCTGGCGGATCGACAACCGGCCGGCGAAACGAAGCGGCTCAGCACCTCATGCCGTCAGCGCGGCGCGCGCAGGCTGCCGATTCCGAGGGTTCCGTCGCCGCCTTCGGAGTCCGCGGCCACCTCGGCCGCGTTCGCCTCCTCCTACGGCGGCGGATCGGCCAGCGCCTCGAGCATTTCGAGCGACGGCGCGAAGAAGTGGCAACCGGTCACCGGCCGCGAGAAGTCCACCAGGTGATCGTAGTTCCCGTCGGCGTCGGCGACGAACATGCGCTCCAGCATCGTCTCCGTGACCGAGAGGTCTCGTGCGTAGGCGATGAAGAAGGTCCCGCTCTCTCGCGCGTTCCCCCAAACGCGGTTGTGGCGCAGGATCTTCTGCTCGGCTCCGTCGCGAACGATCGTCGTGCGCGCCTTGTGCGCCGTCGGTGGACAGACGTCGTCGGCGAGCTCGACGTCGTCGAGCTTCGTGCGGCCGATGACGCCTTCCTGGGCTTCAACCGAGAGCGCCTGCCACTTCGCGAAGTCGGTGACGTAGCGTTGCGTCGTGACGTAGCTGCCGCCGGCGTGCTCGGGATCCTCTTCGCCGACGATCGTGAACTCGACGCGCTCGTCGGCCGCGGGGTTCTCCGTCCCGTCGACGAATCCGATCAGGTCGCGGCTGTCCATGTAGGCGAAGCCGTGGACCTCCTCGAGGACGACGGCCGCGTCGCCGATCGTGGCGACGATGAGGCGTGCGAGCTCATGGCAGAAGTCCTCGCGCTCCGCGCGGACGTGCAGCAGCACGTCGCCCGGGGTCGACGGTGCTTCGCGTCCGCCGTCCGAGAGCGCACGGAACGTGTGGAGCTGCGCGGGGAGGCTCCGGCCCGGAACCAGGCGCTCCCAAGCTCCCGCGCCGATCGAGACGACGCAGCTCAACGCCGCGGTGTCGTCCCGCTGGCCGACCGAGCGAACGAGAGTCGGCACCGCGGCGAGCGCGTCGCGGACGCGCTCCGCGGTGGCCTCGCCGACTCCGACGCCGAGAACGAGATACCGGGCGCAGCGGCCCGGGCCTGCCTGGATCGCACTTTGGGATGCCATCGTCGTCGGCGATCGTACGCGAACGGCCGTCCCGCGCAACGGTCCTGGGCGGTCCCCACACCGGACTCCCGACGCGGACATCGCGCCGCCCTCACTTCACCGACGGCTCGCGAGCGACCGCGGCGTGCACGCACCGGCCGCGCTCGCGAACAGATCGCCAGCGCCGTTCGCGGAGAGACGGCGACAGCTTCCGCCCTCGCGTCTCGCCGAGCCGTCGAGGAGGGGCACTCGCGGCGTCCCGCGAGGACAGCTCGCATCGCCCTCCGCGCACGCGACGCGGAACGAGACGGTCGCGGGCTCGGTCGTGACCGATCCGTCGATCAGCTCCGCACCGGCGTCGAGCGTCACGGTGTAGCGGCCGCCGGGAACGAGGTCCGCGCGCGGCTGGAAGCGGACGAGACGTGGGAACGGATGCCCCCAGCGGGTCCCGACGAGCTCGAAGGGGACGACGTTGCCGGTGGCGTCGCGGAGAGAGCCCGTCACGGTCTCGACGCGCGGCGCCTTTCCGAAGACGAGCGTGATCCAGCTGTCGACCGTCGTCGCGCTGCCGCTTCGCAGGAGCCGCCCGCGCTCGGGATAGGCGTGCACGACGAGATCGCGGTCCGTGAAGCGCCCGTGCAGCCGGTCCCAGAGCGCCTCGATGTGACGCTTCGTCGGCTCGATCTCGGCGACGAGGCTCCCGGGGATCGCCGGGTCGAGGTAGTGGTGCTGGCTCCACGGCAGGATCGCGCGGAACTCGTCGACGAGGGAGCGCGCGATCACGAGAGCGATGCCGTCGTTGATGTAGGTGCGCGTCTGCACGTCGACGCCGGCGCGGACGACGTCCTCGGTGATCGTCTGCGGCAGTCCTGCGTAGAGGCGCAGCAGCACGTCCATCGGGACGTACTCGCGCGGCACGAAGCGAAACAGGCCGTCGTCGATCAGGAAGAAGTCCGTCCCGGGATCGGCCTCGTCCTGGCCGCCGCCGTCGTTCTCCTCGACCTGGAAGAGGAACAGCGAGTCGAAGATCTCATCCTGGAGACCGTGCGCCGCGCAGCCCATCAGGAACGCGACGAGCTTCCGGTCTTCGCGCGTCCAGAAGAGGGGTGGGCGCTCGGAGCGGAGCAGCTCGATGGCGTCCTCGACGAACGGCTCCCAGTGCGAGTGCTCGCCGTACTCGCGGCTCGCCGGCGTCTCGCCCCAGTAGCCGGAGTCGGGAAACGCGGCGCCGAAGAGAGCGGCGTTGAAGACCTCCGGATCGGAGAAGAAGCTTCGCAGCTCGCCGGGCGGCAGGTTCTCGATCGCCCATCCGGTCACGTGGACGTGGCCCCAGTCGCCGTGCGCGCGAGCGCTTCGGGCGGGGAGGACGAGGCCGAGGAGGACGGCGAGGGCAACGACGATCGTCGAGTGGCTCATGGGGGGGTTCTCCTGTTCAAGATGGATCGGCGCGAGAGCGTGCGGCCTCGGTCTCGCGCATCAGCCGCACCAGCTCGTCCTCGCCGAGGGGAATGCCGCTCTTGACGCGAAGGCTCTCCGCCCACTCGCGCGCGAAGTCGCGCTGGTAGCGCCAGTTGAGCGCCGCGGTCGTCAGCATCGCGATGCAGGCGCCGCCGGTCGCGAGCGCCATGTCCTTTTGCGCATCCCAGACGTCGCCTTGCGAGCCGAGGTACGCGACGCCGAGCTCGCCGCCGAGCAGCTCGGCTGCGGCCCACTCGATCAGCTCGTAGATCAGCGAGGTCGCCATCGTGACGTCGAGCGGCAGGTAGTAGCCCCAGAAGCCGCGCACGTCCGCGACGCGCAGGAACACCTCGCGGATCGGGTACGCGAGAAGGAGGCCGTAGGAGAAGTGGACGAGCCGGTCATAGTGGTTCCGGCCTTCCGCGGAGACGGCGCCGCCGGTGAGCGCGGCCAGCCATTCGCGGTACGGAACCTCGGAGTAGGTGTAGTGCGCGCCGACCGAGTGCAGACAGAGAAAGAGGAAGATCAGCGTGTACGAAACGCGCGAGAGCGGCAGCGACTTCCGCGTCGCGACGAGCACGCCGACGCCCGCGAAGAGAAGCGCGTTCTCGAGCGCCCAGTCCGCGCGATGGTGCGGCGAGATTGCGAGGATCCCTCCGAAGGCCACGAGGAGCGCGAGGAGAACGGCGGGGTAGCGGTCGTGGGAGAGCCAGGAGCTCGACGGGGGCGGCACGGAAGACCTGTAGCCGAATCGGGCTCGCTCGGACATGATCCCGGCCCGCGAAAGAGCCCTCGGAGAGGCCCGTTTCGAGCTTGGACTCGCGCTACCACGCCGCGGCGGTCCTCCTCTCCATCGTCATCGCGGGCGGAGTGCTCCCGGCCTGCTCCGGCTCGCCGTCGACCACGACCCCCGGTGACGTCGTCGAGGTCGCGGCCGAGACGGACCACCCGTCGTGCTCTTCCAGCACGGCTTCGGCGGCAGCAACGCGGGCGTGCTCGACGTCGGTGCGCTGTTCGCGGCCGACGGCCTCGCGACGATCGGAATCTCCGCGGCTTCGCACGGGCGACGCGGCAGCCCGCTCGACCTGATCACGTCGACGCCGTTCCAGATCCGCGACATCCTCCGACAGAGCAACGCGGACGAGATGTCCGTGCTGCGCACGATCGAGGCGGGCCTCGACGTCGACGGCGACGCGCAGCCGGACCTCGACCCGGCGCGCATGGGCTACCTCGGGATCTCGCTCGGCGGGATCATGGGCGCGACGCTCGTCGCGGTCGAGGAGATCCTGCCGGTCGCGGTCCTGAACGTCGCCGGCGCGCGCATCGCGTTCCTCGCGACGTCGGAGGGGACGCGCGACATCTACACGTCGGCGCTCGCGGCGGCGGTCGGGCTCGAGGTCGGCGATCCGCGCTTCGAGACGTTCCTCCGCCGGCAGCTCGAGATCGCGCAGCACGCGCTCGATCCCGCGGACGGGCTGAACTTCGCGCGACGCTGGTTCCTCGAGCCGTTCCCGGGAGCGAGCCCGCACCGGGTGCTCGTGCAGGAGGGTATCGGCGACATCCTGGTCGCGAACGCCAGCACGGAGGCACTCGCTGCCGCCGGAGGACTCGAGGCGAACGTCGCGCGGAGCGATCCGGATGGCGTCTCGGGCCTCTGGCGCTTCGAGCCGCCGGGCGGTCACGGGATCTTCGCGCGCGAGGACGTGCGCGCTCAGGCGATCCGCTTCCTCCTGAGCGGCGGCACGGAGATCCTCGATCCGAGCACCGCCGCGAACTGAAGTCGCTTCAGGCTTCCTTCTTCTTGAGCTGGCTCTCGTTCGCCTGGATGAACTCGCGGATCTCGCCTGCGTGATCGAGGAGCCGGGCCCACTGCTCCTGGTAGAGCGTCACCGGGAAGCGGCCGAGGCCGTAGACGCTGACGGCGCCCTTCTGGCTCACGCGGATCGTGAACTGTCCGGGCTTCGCGCGCGTCTGCGTCTTGAGCTCCTCGTTCTCCTTCTTGAGCCGCTCGAGCTCGGCCCTCAGATCCTCATCCGACATCGGTCGTCCTCCCCCGTTCCGTTCCGACGGACGGCTATCACAGCCCAAGGGGTGCGGCCACGCCTGGCGCGCGACGGTCAGCGCGCCGTCGCTTCGGACGCGCCGTCCTGCAGGACGAGGTCGGTGAAGACGAAGCCGTCGCGCTCGACCGTCTCTCCCGCATGGATCGGGACGGGCCGGCGGAACATCCGACCGTCGAAGGCGAAGGTGTGGAACTCGCCGCGCTCGCCGCACGGATCGATCTCTGGCGGCAGCTCCTCGATCAGATCGAGCGTGAGCTCGCGTCCCGCGAGCGACCCAGAGGCGACTCGCGGGTCGACGCACGTGATGCGCGCGCGAAGACCGGAAGCGAGCATTCGCCGCACGAGCGCGTCGGTCGGCTCGCCCCAGAGCGGGAACAGCGGCTCGATGCCGGTGCCCGCGAGCTGATCCTCGCGGTAGCGTCGCACGTCCTCGAGGAAGAGATCGCCGAACGCCATCGCACGGACGCCGCGCGCGTACGCGGAAGCGACGGCCTGCGCCAGCGCCGCCTCGTACTGCTCGTTCGAGCAGCCGGCCGGGATCTCGATCTCGTGGAGCGGCAAGCCGACGCACTCGGCCTGCGCGCGCAGCACGGAACGCCGCACCGCGTGCATCGCGACGCGATCGTGCTCCGCGTTCACCGTCGTCAGAAGTCCGACGACCTCGAGATCGTCGCGGCGGCGCAACGTCTCGAGCGCCCACGCGCTGTCCTTGCCGCTGCTCCAGCAGAGGAGCGCGGCACGCCGTGATCCCACGCGTCCGCGATCTCAGCCGACGGAGCGGGTCGGCGGCACGACGACCGGCGCGCGAGCGCGCTCTGCCGCCTTCGTCTTCGCCTCGCCGGAAGCGACCAGGTAGACGCCGAAGCAGATGATCAGCGTCCCGATCCAGCGGCCGGCGCTGACCTGCTCCTTCAGGACGAACTGTGCGAGTAGCACGCCGAAGACGAAGCTGATCGAGTTCATCGGCAGCACCCAGCTCAGGTCCGCCAGCGAGAGGAGCGTCAAGTACGAGTAGAAGTGCGTCGCCATGAAGAGCAGGGCGAGAAGCAGCACGCGGCTCCGGAAGATGATGAGCGGATGCCGTGCGAGGTCGCCGAACGAGTTGATCGACACCTCGCCGAGCTGATCCATGCCGATCTTGAGCAGCATCTCGCCGATGGCTCCGGTCGACATCGCGAGAACGAGCGCGAAGAAGATCTTGGGCGTCACGCGTAACCTCCCGCGGCCCCGGTCAGAGGTTCTTGATCCATCGAGCGTTTCCGATCGCCGAGCGGATCGAGGTCAAGTTGCTGCGCTTCGCGAGGTGCGAAGCGGCGCGAAGGGGGTGCCCTTCACGGACGTCCCGCACCGCGTCCGCCACGCTGACGGCGACGTGCTGCATCACGCTCGAGTCGCGGAAGCAGTCGATCATGCACTTCGTGCAGCCGTCGCGGACGTAGCGGTTCTCCTCGAGGTCGAAGATCGAGCACATCGGCGCGTCCCACGCGTGGCAGCGCCACACCATCAGGTTCCAGTCGAGGTAGAAGTACCGATACCCGCCGAGGCACTCGAACTGCTGCTCCTCGCTCTTGACGAGGCGCTGCATCTCCTCGACGCCGGCCGTCGGGTTGAGGACCGCGAAGTGAGACTTCAGCGCCTTCACCTGCTCGAACTGCTCGAGGAGCTCCTCTCGGCCGAAGGCGACGAGCGAGGAGCTGCGGAATCCGAGAAAGCTCGAGTCGAGGTGGGTGAGCGGATACGAGAACGTCACGTTGTCGAAGCCGAGATCCTCGAGAAAGCGCGCGAGATCGTCGTAGCTCGTCACGAGGCGGCTCATGGTGACCGAAGCCGTCACCTGGACCCCGAGCTCGCGGAAGAGCGCGTTGGCCTTGCGGATCCGCTCGCAGACCTTCGGCAGGCCGCGATTTCCCTCGTGCGCTTCGGCGGTCGGCGCATCGATCGAGATGATGACGTTCGTCGTACCCGCTTCGGCGAGCGCGCGGCAGCTTCGCTCGTTCAGCTTCGAGCCGTTCGTCACGAGCAGCACGGACATGCTGCGGTCGCGCGCGTGCGCGATGATCTCCTCGACGTCGGGATGGAGCATCGGCTCGCCGCCCGTGATGACGAGGTAGCGGATGAAGTTCCGGTGGAGGACGTCGATCGCCTGGCGCGCCGCTTCGAGGGGCACGTACTTCCAGTCTTCGCGCGGAAGGCGACCGAGCGCGAAGTTGCAGAAGTCGCACCCCGCGTTGCAGGCGTTGTTGATCGCGAAGACGCACTGGCCCGGGCCGCCGAGCCGCACGGTGTCGCGCAGCCAGCTCCACGGCGTGTCGCGCTCGAGAGGCTCAGCCTTGCCCATCTCCCCTCCGCACCGCAGTCGCGCTTGGAGAGTACCGCGTGGGGGCGAGTTCGCAACCGAAGGGCACGAGCGGAGCGGCCGGGCGGATCGCTGCGGGCTCGTCGAATCGGGTGTGTTCGCCACGGCTTGCACCGCGCCGCACGCCGTGATGCCGTTGGGAATGGCTTCGCCCGAGGCGATCGCGCGCACCAGTCGAGGGCTCGAGGGCCGGTTCGTCACGGGCGTCGTCGTGGGCGCGCTGGCGCTTCTCTCGGTGGTGCTTCTCGCTTCGGCGTCCGATGCGGAATCGGGCCTTCGCGCGCTCATCCGGACGACGATGCCGGAGCTCCGCGCGACGCCGCGTCTCGACCGCACGCCGGGGGAGCCCGGTCCTTCGCCCGCGTTCACCGGCGCGGACACGGAAGCCGTGCTGCGCGAGGCGGACTTTCGAGCGGACGAGATCGCGGCCCTGCGGGAGGACCGTGCGATCGCGTGAGCGACACTTCTCGTGGAGCGCTCGCGGGCTCGCGCTCGCGGCTCTGCTGGCGCTCGCGACGACGCCGAGCTGCGCGAAGCGCGCCGGGGAGCCGGTCGCGAAGCCCGTGCCTCGGCCGACCACGGCACCCGTTTCCGAGGCAGGCTTCCAAGCGGACGGCGACACTCCGCCGAGCACGTTTCCCACGCCGAGCGGGCAGTGCATCTTCCTGCGTACGATCGAGGACTGGAAGGCTCCCGACCCCTACCGCATCCTCGTGCGAACGAAGGTGAGCGGCTGGCAGTGGGAGGTTCTCCTCGATCGCCGCTGCTCGGACCTCTTCTACGCGAACGCGCTGAAGTGGGACACGCCGGACACGCGCGTCTGCGACTACCGGCGCGATGCGATCACCGTGCCCGGGGATCGCTGCATCATCACGGCGATCCGCCCGTACGAGGCTCCCACGGAGCCCGCGCCTGCGAAGACGAAGCCGATCGAGTAAGCTCGCCGTCTCCTTCCGAGCCTACGAGAATGCAGGTGATCCTGGCTTCGGCGTCGCCGCGACGCCGCGAGATCCTCGCGCGGATCGCGTGGCCGTTCGAGGTGCGCCCGGCCGACGTCGACGAGTCGCAGCACGCCGGCGAGGACCCGGAAGCCTACGTGCAGCGGCTCGCGGGTGAGAAGGCCGTCGTCGCGAGCCGGAAGACGCCCGACGCGCTCGTGATCGGCGCGGACACTTCGGTCGTGGTCGATGGGCGCGTCCTCGGGAAGCCAGCGGACGCGGCCGACGCCGCGCGCATGCTCGCCGATCTCTCGGGGCGGGCGCACCGCGTTCTCTCCGCCGTCGCGGTGGCACGCGGCGGCCATGTGCGTCGCTCCTTTCTCGGGAGGAGCGACGTGAAGTTCCGGAAGCTCGCCGACGCGGAGATCGCCGCGTACGCCGCGAGCGAAGAGCCCCTCGACAAGGCGGGCGCGTACTCGATCCAGGGCGGAGCAGGGACCTTCGTCAGGGCCGTCGAGGGCTCGGTCACGTGCGTGATCGGGCTTCCCCTCGAGGAGACCGCGGCAATGCTCGAGGAGCTCGGGGCGGCGTCCCCGCTGGCAGAGCTTCCGGACGAAGCGATCGCGCTCCGCTGGCGGTCGGTCGCGGCGGAGGTCGCCGCGCGCGCCGTCGCGTGCGGGCGTCCGGCGGGAAGCGTGCAGCTCGTCACCGTGACGAAGGGACATCCGGCGCGCGTCGCGTCCGCCGTCGTCGCCGCCGGTGGACGCGAACTCGGCGAGAACTACGTCCAGGAGGCGCGCGACAAGCGTGAATTCGTCGGCCGCGCGGGGGCCGGGGAGGACGTCCGCTGGCACCTGATCGGCAACCTGCAGCGGAACAAGGCGAAGCTCGCGGCGGGCCTGTTCGACGTCGTGCACACGATCGACCGGTTCGAGGTCGCCGCGGCGCTCGCGAAGGATGCCGTCGCGCCGCTCCAGTTGCTCGTCCAGGTGAACGTCGATCGCGATCCGGCGAAGGCGGGCGTCGCTCCCGAAGCGGCGGCGGAGCTCGTCGGGCGCGTCCGTGCCTTGCCGGACCTCGAGGTCGTCGGGCTGATGACCGTCGGCCGCGCGGGCGCTTCGCCGGAGGGCGTTCGCGCGACGTTCGCGGCCCTGCGCGAGCTCCGCGACGCGCTTCGCGAGAAGGGGCACGAGAGCCTGCGCGAGTTGTCGATGGGGATGAGCGGGGACTATCATGCCGCGATCGAGGAAGGAGCGACGCTCGTCCGGCTCGGAACCGCGATCGTCGGTCCGCGATCGCGCGCCGCGAGGGGAGGCTGAACGGGATGCACCGAATCGGATTCATCGGCGCCGGGAACATGGCGCGCGCGCTCGGTGGCGGCCTCGCGGGCGCCGGCTCCGGCGAAGCGCGATTCGAGCTGATCGCGACCGATCCCGTCGCGGAGGCCCTCGACGGCTTTCGCACGGCGACCGGCGGCAGATCGGTGGCGGAGCTGGGCGCGCTCGCGGCGGAGGCGGAGGTCCTCGTCCTCTCCGTCAAGCCCCAGGTCCTGCCGGCGGTCCTCGAGAAGCTGGCACCCGTCGTGCGCGGCGATCATCTCGTTCTCTCGATCGTCGCGGGCGTTCCTTTGAAGGGCCTCGCACGGTCCCTCGGCGCAGAGGTGCGCACGGTGCGCGCGATGCCGAACACCCCCTCTCTCGTGCGCCGCGGGATCACGGCTCTCGTCGCCGGTCCGACCGCGCGCCCCGAGGACGTCCAGCTCGCCGAGGCCGTATTCGCGAGCGTGGGAGAGGTCGTGGTCCTCGACGACGAGAAGCTCCTCGACGCGGTGACCGCCGTCAGCGGGAGCGGCCCCGGGTTCCTGTTCGCCTACGCGGAGGCGATGCTCGAGGCCGCGCAGGCGGTGGGCCTCGACGAGACGCTCGCTCTCCGGCTCGTCCGCGAGACCATCCTCGGCTCGGCCGTGCTCTGGAAGGAGTCGGGAGAGGAGGCCTCGGTGCTGCGCGCGCGGGTGACCTCGCCCGGGGGAACCACGCAGGCGGGGCTCGAAGCGCTCGACTCCCGCGGCTTCGCGCGCGCCGTCCGGGCGGCCGTCGAGTCGGCGACCCGGCGCTCGCGCGAGCTTTCCGCCGGTTGAAGCGCGGACGAAGAAGGGACGAAAGAGGAGAGGATGATCGTACTGCGCAATTTTCTACTGGCTCTCGCGATGGTGCTCGACACGCTGCTCTCGATCTACTTCTGGATCGTGATCGCGAGCGCGGTCCTGTCGTGGGTGAACCCGGACCCCTACAACCCGATCGTGCGGTTCCTCCGCGCGGCGACGGAGCCCGTCTACTACCGGATCCGGCGGGTGATCCCGCTCTACTTCGGCGGGATCGACTTCACGCCGCTCGTCGTGCTCCTCGCGATCCAGTTCCTGCAGGTCTTCCTGGTCGGAACCCTGAACCAGGCGGCCTGGAACATGGGTGGACAAGCGGCGGGTCAATTCTTACGTTGAGCCCGTCGAGGGTACCGGGATGCCGATCTACGAATACCGTTGCCAGCGCTGCGGCGATTTCGACGTGATGCAGAAGATCACGGAGAAGCCGCTGCGGAAGTGTCCGACCTGCAAGAGCAAGGTCACGAAGCTGATGTCGAACACCGCGTTCCAGCTCCGCGGCACGGGCTGGTACGTGACGGACTACGCCAACAAGGGAAAGTCGTCGTCTTCGGAGAGCTCGGGCAGCGAGTCCAAGGACACGAGCCCCGGCAGCGCTGCGTCGACGTCGTCCCCCTCGGACGAGAAGCCGTCGAAGCCCAAGGCGAAGGGCAAGAGGGAGAGCGCCGCCGCCTGAGCGGAAGCTCGAAGCGCCCGCTTCGAGCAGGCGATCCCCGGCCCCCGGCGGCCGGCCGAAGCCGACCGCCGGGAACCCCTCCTCCGCGCGAAGCCGTCGGTCAGGCGGCAGCGCTTTCGCGCGTGAGCTCGCTGACCCGCTTCTCCAGGGCGGCCACCTTGCGCCGCAGGGCGTCCAGATCGTGCTCGGTCGCGATCTGCAGCGCCTTTGCCGCCCACTCCACCCCCTGGCGCAGCTGCTCCTCGATCTCGGAGAGCTGCTTCTTCGCCAGCTCGGGCAGCTTCGTCAGCTCGGGAAGCTTCCCGAGGCCGAGTCGGTCGGTCTGCTTCTCGAGCCTCTTCTGTGCGGTCTCGAAGTTGTCCCGGACGAGCCGCAGAGTCTTCTCGGAGCGCTTGCGGGCGTCCTTCAACGCCGCCTCCGAGCGGTTACGGACCTCGTCCGCGGTGTCGCGAGCGAAGCGCTGCGCCTGACGGTTCAGGTCGCGCGCCTGCTCGAGCGCATCGCTGAGCGGGGCCCACATCGTGCTTTCCTTGGCCTTTGCCATCTCTACCAACCTCCGTACGGATGATTAACACGACGCGTCATGGGTGCAAGCTCTTCCGCAAAAAAAGCTCGAATTTGGCCGCCCTACCGGGGTCTGCTAGCCAGGGCGCGTGCTGCCGTACGCCCGTCCCTCGATCACCGAGGCCGAGATCGACGAGGTCGAGGCGTGCCTCCGGTCGGGATGGCTCGCGACGGGACCGCGGACGGCGCGCTTCGAGGAGGAGCTCGCTTCGCGCCTCGGGACCGCTCACGCGGTCGCAGCGAGCACCGGCACGGCGGCTCTCCACCTCGCGGTCCTGGTCGCCGGGATCGGCCCCGGGGACGAGGTCGTCACGACGCCGATGACGTGGGTGTCGACGGCGAACGTCCTCCTCCACGCCGGCGCCGTCCCGGTCTTCGTCGACGTCGAGCCGGACACCTTGAACCTCGACACGAAGCGCATCGAGGAGGCGCTGACGCCGCGTACGCGCGCTCTCCTGCCGGTGCACTACGCCGGCCTTCCGTGCGACGAGGACGCGCTCCTCGAGATCGCCCGAGCGCGTCGTCTCAAGATCGTCGAGGACGCGGCGCATGCTCTCGGCGCCTCGTACAAGGGGCGCCCGATCGGCGGCATCGGCGACGTCACGATGTTCAGCTTCCACCCGGCGAAGAACCTGACGACGGGGGAGGGCGGCGCGCTCTCGACGGACGACGAGGCGTTGGCGGCGCGCGCCCGGCGCCTTCGCTTCCACGGGATCGACCAGACGCCCGAGAGCCGCTTCGGCGGACGCGGCCCCGCGGCCTACGACGTCGTCGAGGCGGGCTTCAAGTACAACATGAGCGACCTGCAGGCGGCGATCGGCATCCATCAGCTCGCTCGCCTCGACGAGCGGAACCGCCGCCGCCGCGAGCTCGCGATGCGCTATCGCGAGCTCCTCCGCTCGGTTCCGCACGTCGAGCCGCTCGCCGATCCTTCGTACGAGCACGAGCACGCCTGGCACATGCTCGTCGTGCGGATCGAGCCCGCGGCGCTCGCGATCGAGCGCGACGACGTGATCCAGGAGCTCCGCTCGCGCGGCATCGGTGCCGGCGTCCACTTCGTGCCGCTGCACCTGCAGACTCTCTACCGCGACCGCACGGATCCGAAGCGCCTTCCGGTCGCGACCGAGGCGCACCGACGGATCTTGACGCTCCCCCTGTTCCCTGACATGCGCGACGGCGACGTGGACTTCGTGGTGGAGGTGCTCGCGACGGTGATCCGCGAGAACGAGCGGGGACGAGTCGCGGCGGAGGCGCGGGGACAGCGGGGCGAGGGCGCGTCTTGAGCGAGGTCGCCTTGAACGAGCAAAGCGGCCTGCGCCCGAGGGGCGCGCCCGAGGTGTCGATCGTCATCCCCGTGTTCAACGAGCAGGGGACGCTGCACCACCTCGTGGGCGAGATCCAGCGCGTTCTGGCCCACGAGCGCTACGAACTCGTCCTCGTCAACGACGGCTCGAAGGATCGCTCGAGCGACATCCTGCACGAGCTCGCCGCCGAGCATCCGGAGATCGTCGTCGTCGAGCTGTCCCGGAACTTCGGCCAGCACCCGGCGATCATCGCCGGCTTCTCGATCGTACGCGGTCGCTGGATCGTCACGCTCGACGCGGATCTGCAGAATCCCCCCGAGGAGATTCCGCGCATCATCGATCAGCTCCGCGCCGGCCACGACGTCGTCGGCTCGATCCGGGAGAACCGCCAGGATCCGTGGCTCCGGAAGCAGGTCTCTTCGCTCGTCAACACGGTGACGACGGCGAGCATCGGCGTCGGCATGCGCGACTACGGCTGCATGCTGCGCGGCTACTCGCACCACGTCGTCGAGGAGATCGTCGAGCTCGCGGAGCAGGCCGCGTTCATCCCCGCGCTCGCGATGATGCTTGCGGCGAATCCGATCGAGATCGAGGTGCGACACTACGAGCGCGAAGAGGGCTCGTCGAAGTACTCGCCGCTTCGCCTGATGCGGCTCGGCTTCGACCTCATCACGGGGTTCAGCCTGCTGCCGATCCAGATGGTGAGCGTCGCGGGCCTCGTGATCGCGATCCTCGGTGGTGCCCTCTCGATGCTCCTCTTTGCGCGCCGGATCATCCTCGGCCCGGAGAGCGAGGGGATCTTCACCCTCTTCGCGATCCTGTTCGCGTTCATGGGCGTCCTGCTCCTCGCGGTCGGTCTCGTCGGCGAGTACGTCGGTCGGATCTATGCCGAGGTGCGACGCCGGCCGATCTACCGGATCCGCGAGGTGATCTCGCAGTCGGGGTCGCCCGACCCGTCCGACGAGCTCAGGTGAAGGCCGTCGTCTGCGCCTATGGCGAGGTCGGGCACGCTTGCCTGAGCGAGCTGCTCGCCCTCGAGACCGGGGTGTCGCTCGTCGTCACGCACGAGGACGAGCCTGGAGAGAACGTGTGGTTCAAGTCGGTCGCGGACCTCGCCGTGTCTTCCGGCCTCCGCGTGATCGCGCCGACCGACGTGAACGCTCCGGAAGCGCGCCGGACGATCGAGGAAGCGGAGCCGGACTTCCTCTTCTCCTTCTACTTCCGGAACATGCTCTCGCCGGAGATCCTGGCGATCCCGAAGCGCGGAGCGCTGAACCTGCACGGCTCGCTGTTGCCGCGCTATCGCGGACGCGCGCCGGTCAACTGGGTGCTCCTGCACGGCGAGACCGAGACGGGCGTCACGCTCCATTACATGGACGAGAAGTCCGACCACGGCGACGTCGTCGCGCAGCGCCGCGTCGCGATCGCTCGCGAGGAGACGGCGCTGACGCTCACGCGGAAGCTCGCGGCGGCGGCGCGCATCGTGATCCGGGAGTTGCACCCTCTGCTCCAGGCGGGCACGGCGCCGCGGACGCGGCAGGACCACTCCGCTTCGAGCTACTTCGGAAGACGCCGTCCCGAGGACGGCGAGATCGACTGGTCGAGGCCGGCCGAGGAGATCCGGAACCTGGTGCGCGCCGTGACCGATCCGTGGCCCGGCGCTTTCTCCTGGCTCGACGAGCGGAAGCTCCTCGTGTGGGCGGCCGACACGCGGCCCGCGTTCGGCGAGGCCGCTCCCGGCACGTTGCTCGTCGATCGTGAGGGTTCGCCTCTCGTCGCAACGGGGGACGGCGCGCTCGAGCTCCTCGACGTGACCTGGGAAGGCGAGACGCGGCGAAGCGGCCGCGAGTGGGCCGCTGGGGCATCCGTGCAAGACGGCGCACGCTTCACCGGAAGTGGCCGGCGGCGGGGAGGGAAATCGTGAAGATCTTGATCACCGGCGGCGGCGGCTTCATCGGGTCGCATCTTTCCGAGCTGCTCCTCGCGCAGGACCACGAGGTCTTCATCCTGGAGCCCGGCGGAACGGCGAAGGTCCGCCACCTGATCGGACATCCGCGGTTCCGCGTCGTGCGCGACAGCGTGATGAACGTCGAGATCCTCGACTCGCTCGTCGCGCAGGTCGAGATCGTCTTCCACCTCGCCGCCGTCGTCGGCGTCGAGCACTACGTCGGCGATCCGTACGAGGTCCTGAACGTCAACGTGAACGGCACGCAGAACGTGCTGAAGGCCGCGTTCAAGTATGGACGGAGGGTCGTCTTCAGCTCGACGTCCGAGGTCTACGGCCGGAACCCGAAGCTACCCTGGTCGGAGGACGACGACCGCGTGCTCGGCTCCACGCGGATCGACCGCTGGTGCTACTCGACCTCGAAGGCGGTCGGCGAGCACTTCTGCTTCGCGTACCGGAAGCTCGGTTTGCCCGTGACGATCGTCCGCTTCTTCAACATCTACGGACCGCGGCTCGACAAGCTCGACGTCGGGCGGATCATCACGATCTTCATGGGGCAGCTCCTGCGTGGAGAGCCGCTGACGGTGATCGGCGACGGAAAGCAGACGCGCTGCTTCACCTATGTGACCGACGCGGTGACGGCGACGGCGAACGCCGGCCTCCGGCCCGAAACCGACGGCGCGATCTTCAACATCGGAACGGACGTCGAGACGTCGATCCTCGATCTCGCGAAGCTGATGATCGAGATCTCCGGCAGCTCCAGCACGATCAAGTTCGTCCGCCAGGAAGAGGTCTACGGCTCGAGCTACGAGGACATCGGACGACGCGTCCCCGACGCGCGCCGGATGCACGAGCGGCTCGGCATCGGCGAGCTCGTGCCGCTGCGGGAAGGGCTCGCCAAGACGATCGAGTGGTTCCGGAGCGAGGCGTAGACGCGGCCTTGGAGCCGGCGTTCGCGCTGAAGGTCGACGTCGACACGCACCTCGGCCTGCGCGACGGCGCGCCCCGGCTCCTCGACCTCTTCGCGCGCCACGACGTGCGTGCGAGCTGGTTCGTGACGATGGGGCCCGACCGCACCGGACGCGCGGCGCTGCGCGTGTTCCGGCAGAAGGGCTTTCTCCGGAAGATGCTCCAGAGCGGCGCCCCGCGTCTCTATCCGCTTGCGACGATGCTCCGTGGCACGCTCCTGCCTGCGATTCCCGTCGTCGCGGGGCAACCCGACCGGCTGCGCGTGCTCGAGCGCGCGGGACACGAGGTCGGGATCCACGGGTACGACCACGTCCGCTGGCATGACGATCTCGCGCGCCTTCCGGTCGCGGAGGTCGCGTCCGAGGTCGGGCACGCCTCCGATCTCTTCGAGTCGGTGCTCGGACGGAAGCCCGAGTGCTTCGCGGCGCCGGGCTGGCAGTGCACGGGGACGAGCCTCCGCGTCACGGACGGCCTCGGAATCCGCTACCGGAGCGACACGCGCGGGCGAGCGCCGTATCTGCCGTCGGCGGACGGGTACGGCTCGTCGATCCCGGAGATCCCGACGACGCTGCCGACGCTCGACGAGGTGCTCGGCCGGGAGGGCACGGACGTCGAGGCGCTGACGCGCGCCTATCTCGGCTGGATTCGTCCCGATCGGCTGAACGTCCACACGATCCACACGGAGGTCGAGGGCGGACCGTGCCTCGCGCATCTCGACGCTCTCCTCGAGCGCGTGCGCGACGTGCTGCCGATCCGTACGCTCGGCGACGTCGCTTCGTCCCTCCGGCTCGACTCGTTGCCGCGCGCGCGCGTTGCGCCGGGCCGGCTGCCGGGTCGCGGCGGGACCGTCGCTTGCCAGGAGCCGGAGGAGAATCCTTGACCCGCGAACGACTGCTTCCGCTCCTCGGGCTCCTCCTTCTCGCGGCGCTCTATCTCGGCGAGATCGGGGGATATCCGCTGCAGGATCCCGACGAGGGGCGCTACGCGGAGATCCCGCGCGAGATGCTCGAGACCGGCGACTGGGTGACGCCCAAGCTCAACTACGTCGTCTACTTCGAGAAGCCGCCGCTCTTCTACTGGGCGGTGGCGCTCGCCTTCGAGGCGTTCGGGATGACGGAGGGCGCTGCGCGCGTCGTTCCCGCCGCGGCCGGGATCGCGACGATCGTGCTCGTGTGGTGGCTCGGCGTGCCGCTCTTCGGACGGCGTGCGGCGCTGATCGGCGCCGGCGTGCTCGCGACGATGCCGATCTTCTTCGTGCTTTCGCAGGCGCTGACGATGGACAGCCTCCTGACGGCATTCATGACGGCGACGATGGTCTCCTTCTACGCGGCGCACGCCGCTTCGTCGGACGTCGCGAAGCGGCGCTGGGCCGTCGCCGTGTCCGTGGCCGCGGCTCTCGGCGTCCTGACGAAGGGACCGGTCGCGCTCGCGCTGCCGGGTCTGATCGCGCTCGCGTTCCTTCTCTTGAATCGCGACTGGGCGACGCTCCGAGCGCTCGTCCGTCCGCTCCCGATCCTGGCATTCCTCCTGATCACCGTGCCGTGGTTCGTCCTCGTGGCGCGGGCCAATCCGGACTTCCTGTCGTACTTCTTCGTGCGCGAGCACTTCGAGCGCTTCACGGCGGAGGTCGGCCATCCCGAGGGGCCGTTCTTCTACATCCCGGTCCTTCTCGCCGGCCCGCTTCCGTGGAGCGTCGTCGCGATCGCGCTCGCGCTGACGCGCGAGGGGCGCGCGGCGTTCGCCGAGATCCCGCGCGCACCGCGGACCTTCCTCCTACTCTGGGGCGGGATCACGATCGCGTTCTTCACGGTCGCGAGCTCGAAGCTCGCGACCTACATCCTCCCGGCGCTGCCGCCGCTCGCGCTGGTCGCCGGTGCCTGGCTCGAGCGCGTGCTCGCGCGCGAGACCCTCTCGAGCGTCGTGACACGGGTGCTCGGCTTCGTGCTGCTCGGCCTCGGCGTCGTCGGCGTCGTCGCGGCGGCGCTCGCGTGGCTCCTCGAGGACACGTTCGCGGAGGCCTTCAAGGCGGGCACGGACGACGTGGGGTGGATCGCACTCGCGGCGGCACGCGCCGGCACGGCGCTCGCGGTCGGCGGCTTCCTCGTCGCCTACTCGCGGTACGGACAGGGCCTCGCGATGCCGGCGCGGCTCTCGGCCGTGATCCTGACGATCGGCCTCGCCGTTTACGGCGCGCTCCCGGCCCGGGGCGTCGTCAAGACATCGCGCGCGCTCGCCGATGAGGTCAACGCGGCTCGCCAGCCGGGCGACCTCGTCGTGCTCTATCGGAAGCTCTGGCAGGGTCTCCCGTTCTACACGCGCGGTCGCGTCCACATGATCAAGAACTACGACGAGGTGTGGCACGGCGTGGAGATCTCGCCCGAGCGCGATCGCTACTACTGGAAGGATCTGTCGCCGCTCGCCTCGGAGTGGTCGTCCGGACGGCGGGTCTTCCTCTTGACGAACGACGACCTCGTTCCCGACCTCGCGGCCGGGATCGACGCCGAGCCGCGCGTCGTCGCGCGCGACCGCCGCCGTGTCCTCGTCGTCAACTTCCCCGAGACGGCCGCCGGCGCGGAGCCGGATGGCGAGGGACGAGCCTCGGCGTTACCACTCGAAGCGGGAGGCGGATGATGGCGAACGTCAGGTGCCCCAAGTGCGGCTGCATGATCGCGGTGGACCGCGGCATTCGCGTCGGCAGCGTCGTGTACTGCTGCCAGCCGTGCGTCGACGGCGATCCGTGCATGCACGGCTGCACCGCGACGATGGATCCGGCGAAGGGCGCCGGCGGTCCCGGGAAGATCGTGCACGACCCGGGCTTCACGCTGCGGTTGACGCAGTAGGCGGCACACGCGCTTCGGCTGGCAGAGCGGGCCGGCCGTCGCTAGAGTGCCGTGCGTCGAGGATCAGGGAAGGGGATCGATGGCAGCGGAGACGAAGGCGCAGTTCCTGCACCCCGACGGGAGACCGGGCGGGTCGGACATGCGCGACTCCTTCTTCACGTCGCGCTATCAAGACGCGCTGGCGTGGGCGAGGAAGTTCGCGTTCTTCCAGTATCCGTTCGTCACGGCGTGCTGCGGCATGGAGTACATGTCCGTCACCGGGCCGCGCTTCGACACCGATCGCTTCGGCATGACGCTGCCGCGCTTCACGCCGCGGCAGTCCGATCTCCTTCTCGTCGTCGGCACGATCACGCACCGCCAGGCGCCGATTTTGCGCCGCGTGTGGGAGCAGATGTCGGACCCGAAGTGGGTCATGTCCTTCGGCAACTGCACCAACACGGGCGGACCGTACAACAACTACGCCGTCGTCCAGGGCATCGACACGATCGTCCCGGTCGACATCTACGTGCCCGGCTGTCCGCCGCGGCCGGAGGCGGTCATCGACGGCCTCCTGAAGCTGCAGGAGCGGATCCGGCGCGAGCGGCACGACCGTCCCGTCGAGAACATCCACGGAAAGCAGCCCGCTCTCGAGTTCCAGGCGGGCGAGCCGGCTCCGATCGTCCCCGGGACCGTACAGATCCACGACGATGCCTGAGGGCCCGAACCGAACCCTGAAGAACCCGGTCACCGTCACCATCGACGGGCGGCAGATCGTGGGGGAAGCAGGCGCGAATCTCCTGCAGCTCGCGCTCGACAACGGCGTCGCGATCCCGCACTACTGCTATCACCCCAAGCTTTCGATCGACGGAAGCTGCCGGATGTGCCAGGTCAAGATCGAGCGCGCGCCGAAGCTCGCGATCGCCTGCAACACGCCGATCACCGACGGCATGGTCGTCGACACGCAGGCCGAAGAGGTCGCGGAGGCGCGGCGTGGGGTGATGGAGCTCTTGCTCCTCAATCATCCGCTCGACTGTCCGATCTGCGACCAGGCCGGCGAGTGCTACCTGCAGGACTACTCCTTCGGCTACGGCCGGCAGGAATCGCGCACGACGAGCCCGCGCCGGAAGGGCGTGAAGCGCCATCCCATCGGCCCGCGCGTGCTCTTCGACGAGGAGCGCTGCATCCTCTGCCGTCGCTGCGTGCGCTTCACCGCCGAGATCAGCGAGACGGAGGAGCTCCGCGTCTTCGGGATCGGCGACCACTCCCACATCGGCACCGTGCCGGGCCGACCGCTCGACAACCCGTACTCGATCAACACGGCGGACGTCTGCCCTGTCGGTGCGCTCCTCTCGAAGGACTTCCACCACAAGCGCCGCGTGTGGTTCCTCGAGGAGACCGAGAGCGTCTGCTCGAGCTGCTCGAACGGCTGCAACATCAAGATCGGCGTGTTCCGGAACGAGATCCAGCGCCTCCTGCCGCGGCGCAACGACGACGTCAACGAGACGTGGATGTGCGACGCCGGGCGCCTGCGCTACGCGTTTGCGCACGACGAGACGCGGATTCGGCACGCCTCCCTCGGCGGCCGCGAGATCGCGTCGAACGGCGCCTCGGCGGCCGCGGCGACGGCGGACGCGCTCGCGGAGGCCGCGAACCGTCTGCGCGCCGCGATCGACGCGCACGGAGCGAAGTCCGTCGGCGTGATCGCTTCCGGCGGCTTGACGAACGAGGAGTGCTTCCGGCTCGCCGCGCTCGTGCGCGACCGGATGGGGACGCCGAACGTCGACGTCGCGGTGCCGATGGGCGACTCCGACGATTTCCTGATCCGTCCCGACAAGACGGCGAACGCGCGCGGTGCGCGCGACATGGGGCTCGCGCCGGGCGAAGGCGGTCTCGACGTCGCCGGCATGATCTCGGGCGCCGCCGCGGGAGCGGTGAAGGCGCTGTGGGTGATCGGCAGCGGCGACCTCGAGGCGACGACGGAGGCGGAGGCGCTGCAGGCGGCTCTCGCGAACGTCGAGACGCTGATCCTCCAGGACACGAACCGCTCGAGCCTCACCGCGCACGCCGCGGTCGTCGTTCCGGGGCTCGTGTGGGCCGAAAAGGACGGGACCTTCACGAACCACGCGGGCCGCGTGCAGCGGATCCGGAAGGCTCTCGTGCCGCCGGCGGGATCGATGGCCGACGGCGAGATCTTCGCGCGGCTCGACGCGCTCCTGCAGGGCCAGGCTCCCGCGAGCGTCGCCTTCGACGCGCGCGCGACTCTCGGCGAGATCGCTTCGAAGGTGGCCGGCTACGCGGGCGTGAGCTTCGGGAGCGTCGGCAGCCACGGTGCGAAGCCCGAGGCGGAGACTCCGGCGGCAGAGTCCGCGTCCGCGGCGAGCCCGCCGGCGGGAGCGGCCTGAGGGGCGAACGATGGCGGTCCGGGTCGTCAAGGTCGATCGAGATTCCCTCGCGCGCGCCGCGGGTCCCTTCGCCGCGCGCGCGATCCTGACCGGGCTCCGCGTGACGAGCCGACACTTCTTCCGGAACCTCTGGGGCTGGATCGTCGGAAAGCCGACCATCGCGACGGTGATGTACCCCGAGCAGGACCTGGTGAAGCCGCCCGCGTTCCGCGGCATGCCGGTCCTCGTCGAGATGGACGGCGGCAAGGAGCGCTGCGTCGCCTGCGGCCTCTGCGAGTGGGCGTGCCCGGTCGACTGCATCTACATCGTGCCGGGCGAGACGGAGGACGCGATCGAGCGCTACCCGCGCGTCTTCGACATCGACATGGGTCGCTGCATGTACTGCGGCCTCTGCGAGGAAGCGTGCCCGGAGGAGGCGATCGTGATGAGCGATCGCGTCGAGATCTCCGCGTTCAGCCGAGAGGGTACGCTCTGGCACAAGAAGGATCTCCTCGTGCCCGTCGACGACCTCTCGCGGCGGCTTTCGCACATCCGCCGGGAGTACGATCGGGAGCGCGTTCCGCCGAACCCGATCGCCACCGAAAACGAGGGTCGCGAGTGAGCACGCCGGACGCAACGACCGCACCGCCGGGCGACGGCGCCGCCGCGGCGGCCTCCGAGGAGACGCCACTCCTCCGGCGCTTGCGCGAGCGGTTCGGCGAGGCGGTCCTCTCGACGCACGCGTTTCGCGGCGACGCGACCGCGATCGTGGACCGCGGGTCGAGCGTCGCGGTGCTGACGTTCCTGCGCGACGATCCGGAAGCCGCGTTCGACATGCTCGTCGACGTGACCGCGGTCGACTACCTCGGGCGGAAGCCGCGCTTCGAGGTCGTCTACCATCTCTACTCGATCGAGAAGAACCACCGCGTCCGTATCAAGGTACCCGTGGAAGAGGGCGACCCGGTCGTCCCCAGCGTCGTGCCCGTCTGGTCCGGCGCGAACTGGCTCGAGCGCGAGACGTGGGACCTCTACGGGATCCGCTTCGACGGACACCCGGACCTGCGCCGGATCTACCTGTACGAGGAGTTCGAGGGGCATCCGCTA
>Ga0194120_10002730_pt1 | contig 29898 bp, 28 predicted proteins | sample TA2MahCa65mmetaG_FD_148642 | JGI IMG/M metagenome (GOLD analysis project Ga0194120, IMG submission 148642) | Freshwater microbial communities from Lake Tanganyika, Tanzania - TA2015019 Mahale Deep Cast 65m | ecosystem: Environmental > Aquatic > Freshwater > Lake | place: Tanzania: Lake... | reverse complement strand
CAACACCCGCCGGCCGCACATGAGCCTCGGCGGGCTCACGCCGTTCGAGTTTGCAACCCGCCCCCAAGAGGGGCATAACCAGAACGGATTCTGCCCATGAACGAGGGCAAGTCGGGGAGCACGTCACGGATGGGCCAGCGTCGGATATTTTTTGCTCAAGGGTACGCCAGTTGGCGATCCCATGGTTTCTTATGACGCGAAGCAATCGCGCCCTAGCTATTTCTTGGCGTTTTTCTAGAGGTATGCTTGGCAAAGCGTTACCTCGTTTATATTGATGTATATATACTAGTAGTATTGCGTTCTTGGCTTTTCGGTAATACCAAGAAAAGAACGCAAAGTGAACGTAAGGGGTGGGTCAGTTAGTCTCCGCTAAGCACGCCCCCTCGTCTTTTTACCCTTTCTTCGGATCGTAGCCGAGGTTGGGCGCGAGCCAGCGTTCCATGATGGCGAGGTCCATGCCCTTGCGCCGGGCGTAGTCTTCCACCTGGTCGCGCCCGATCCGCCCGACGCCGAAATAGCGCGCCTCGGGATGCGAAATGTAATAGCCGCTGACGGCGGCGGCAGGCCACATGGCGAAGGCGTCGGTCAAATGGATGCCCGTGTTCGCTTCCGCGTCGAGCAACCGGAAGAGCGTCCCTTTCTCGGTATGGTCGGGACACGCCGGATAGCCGGGCGCGGGGCGGATGCCCCGGTATTCCTCTCCGATCAGTTGCGCGTTGGTGAGGTTTTCGCCCGCCGCGTAGCCCCAAATCTCCCTGCGCACCCGCTCGTGCAGGCGCTCGGCGAAGGCTTCGGCGAGGCGGTCGGCGAGCGCCTTGACCATGATCGCCGAATAATCGTCGTGGGCGGCCTCGAAGCGCTTGACCGCTTCGTCGACGCCGATACCGGCGGTCACAGCGAAGCCGCCGAACCAGTCGGGCTTACCGGATTCCTTGGGCGCGACGAAATCGGCGAGTGCCAGGTTGGCGCGCCCGCCTTCGGCCCTCGCCATCTGCTGGCGGAGCGTGTGGACGGTCGCCAGCACGCGGCGGCGCGTTTCGTCGGCATAAATCTCGATGTCGTCGCCGACCGAATTGGCCGGCCATAACCCGACCACGCCGCGTGCCGTAAGCCATTTTTCGCCGACGATCTGCTGCAGCATGGCGCGGGCGTCGTTGTAGGTGTGACGCGCGGTTTCGCCGACCTTGGGGTCCTCGAGGATATCGGGGAAGCGCCCGCGCATTTCCCAGACCGCGAAGAACGGACCCCAGTCGATACGGGTCACCAGTTCGGCCAGGTCGTAGTCGTCGAACCGGGTGAGGCCAGGCTTCAGGGGCTTGGGCGGGACATAGGCGCCCCAGTCGATGGCCGCGCGGTTGGCGCGGGCCTTGTCGATGGGCAGGCGGTCTTTTTCTTCCTGCTGGCGCGCGTGTAGTTCGCGCGTCCGTTCGTAATCGGCGCGCACGTCGGCGGCGAAGGCGGCGCGGTTGTCGCCCGCCAACTGCCCGGCGACGCCGACCGCGCGCGAGGCGTCGGCGACGTAGACCACCGGGCCCGAATAATTGGGGGCGATCTTGACCGCGGTGTGCACCTTGCTGGTGGTCGCGCCGCCGATCAGGAGCGGCAGTTTGAATCCCTGACGCTCCATTTCGCTCGCGACGAAGCACATTTCCTCCAAACTGGGCGTGATCAGGCCGGAAAGCCCGATCATGCTCGCGCCGACCTCCGTGGCGGTTTCCAAAATCTTGGCGCACGGCGCCATCACGCCGAGGTCGATGGTCTCGAAATTGTTGCACTGAAGGACGACGCCGACGATGTTCTTGCCGATGTCGTGCACGTCGCCCTTGACGGTCGCCATCACGATCTTGCCCTTGGCGCTGCCGCCGGTCTTTTCGGCTTCGATGTAGGGCAGCAGATAAGCGACCGCCTTTTTCATCACCCGCGCGCTTTTCACCACCTGGGGCAGGAACATGCGGCCCGAGCCGAACAGGTCGCCGACCCGGTTCATGCCCTCCATCAATGGGCCCTCGATCACCGCCAGCGGCCGGGGCGCGGTCTTGCGCGCTTCCTCCACGTCGGTTTCGATGAAATCGGCGATCCCGTGCACCAGCGCGTGGGCGAGACGCTCCTCGACCGCGGCTTGGCGCCAGGACAAATCGACTTCCTTCTTGGCGCCGCCGGCGCGGTAGCGCTCGGCGATTTCGAGCAGGCGCTCGGTGGCGTCGGGGCGGCGGTTGAGGATCACGTCCTCGACCCGCTCGCGCAGCTCGGGCGGAATGTCCTCGTAGGGCGTGACCTGGCCGGCGTTGACGATGCCCATGTCGAGCCCGGCCCTGATCGCGTGGTAGAGAAACACGGAATGCATCGCCTGGCGCACCGGCTCGTTGCCGCGGAACGAGAAGGACACGTTGGAAATGCCGCCCGAAACGTGGGCGTAGGGCAATTTTTCGCGGATCAGGCGGGTCGCCTCGATGAAGGCCCGCGCATAGTCGTTGTGCTCCTCGATACCGGTGGCGACCGCGAATACGTTGGGGTCGAACACGATATCCTCGGGCGGAAAGCCGACCTTTTCGGTCAGCAGCGCGTAAGCGCGCCGGCAGATTTCGAACCGGCGCTCGGCGGATTCCGCCTGGCCCTTCTCGTCGAAGGCCATCACCACCACCGCCGCGCCGTAGCGGCGGACTTTCCGCGCGTGCTCGAGAAACGGCCCGTCGCCTTCCTTGAGGCTGATGGAATTGACGATCGCCTTGCCCTGGACGCATTTGAGCCCGGCTTCGATCACCGACCATTTCGAGGAATCGATCATGATCGGCACCTTCGCGATCGCCGGCTCGCCGGCGATCAGGTTGAGAAAGGTGGTCATCGCCTTCTCGGCGTCGAGCATGGCGTCGTCCATGTTGACGTCGATCACCTGGGCGCCGTTCTCGACCTGGTCGCGGGCGATGTCGAGGGCGGCCTCGTAGTTGCCCTCGAGGATCAGTTTCTTGAACTTGATCGAGCCGGCGACGTTGGTGCGCTCGCCGACGTTGACGAAGCTCGCGCCCGGCGGGGGCGTGTCGGCGGCGGGACTGTCGGGGGCGGGGGTGTCGGTCATTCGCGGAGCTCGAAGGGTTCCAGGCCGGACAGCCGGAGCCGGCGGGGGATCTCGGGGACCTTGCGCGGCGGGCATCCCTTCACCGCATTCGCGATGGCGCGGATGTGATCGGGGGTGGTCCCGCAGCAGCCGCCGAGCACGTTAACCAGGCCGTCCCTCGCCCATTCGACCACGAAGCCCGCCGTCTGCTCCGGCGTTTCGTCGTACTGGCCGAACGCGTTGGGCAGCCCGGCATTGGGATAGGCGCAGATCAGCGTGTCGGCGACGCGCGCGAGTTCGGCCAGGTGCGGCCGCATCTCTGGCGCGCCGAGGGCGCAGTTGAGCCCGACGGTGAGCGGCTTGGCGTGGCTGACCGAATTCCAGAACGCCTCCGGCATCTGGCCCGAGAGCGTGCGGCCGGAACGGTCGGTGATGGTGCCGGAAATCATCACCGGCACCACGTGGCCGGTTTTCTCGAACATCTCGTCGATCGCGTAAAGCGCGGCCTTGGCGTTCAGGGTATCGAAGATAGTTTCCACCAGCAGCACGTCGACGCCGCCTTCGATCAGGGCGCGGGCTGCCTCGCCATAGGCGTCGCGCAGCTGGTCGAAGGTGACGTTGCGCTTGGCCGGATCGGCCACGTCGGGCGAGATCGAGGCGGTGCGGTTGGTGGGGCCGATGGCGCCGGCGACGAAGCGTGGCTGAGAGGGCGTCTTCGCCGTCCAGGCGTCGGCGGCCGCGCGGGCGAGCTTGGCGCCTTCGCGGTTAAGCTCGCCGACCTGCGCTTCCATGCCGTAGTCGGCCTGGCTGATGGAGGTCGAATTGAAGGTGTTGGTTTCGATGATGTCGGCGCCGGCGGCAAGGTACGCTTCGTGAATTTCGCGGATCACGTCGGGGCGGGTAAGGGTGAGCAGATCGTTGTTGCCCTTGAGATCGCGCGGCCAGTCCTTGAACCGCTCGCCGCGAAAGTCGGCTTCGCTCAACTTGTGTTTCTGGATCATGGTGCCCATGGCCCCGTCCAGGATCAGGATGCGGGTTTTCAGCGCTTCGTGCAGCTTGATCAGGCGCGCGGGCGAATCCCCGCGCGCGCCAAATGATGCGCCCCTATCGGGGCGCGCGGCGGCGTCGTGAGCGGCGGCGGTCATTGGGCGGACTCCGAAACGGATGCGGTTGCCTTGGGCGGGCGCACACCGAGGACGTGGCAGATGGCGTAGACCAGATCGGCGCGGTTCAAGGTGTAGAAGTGGAATTCGCGCACGCCGCCCTCGAACAGAAGCCGGCATTGTTCGGCCGCAACCGAGGCCGCAACCAGCTTGCGCGTTTCGGCGTCTTCGTCGAGCCCCTCGAACAGATTGGCGAGCCAGTCGGGCAGCGACGCGCCGCACGCCTTGGCGAACTGGCGCACACGGGCGAAGTTGGTCACCGGCAGGATGCCGGGTACGATGGGAACCGCGATGCCGCGCGCGCGCGCGCGATCGACAAAACGGAAATATATGTCCGGCTCGAAAAAGAACTGGGTCATGGCGCGGCAGGCGCCGGCATCGATCTTGCGTTTCAAGTTATCGAGATCATCTTCGGCGCTCCGCGCTTGGGGATGGGTTTCAGGATAGGCGGCGACGCTGATCTCGAAATCGGCGATGCGTTTCAATCCCGCCACCAGGTCGGAGGCGAAAATGTAGCCGGCGGGATGCAGGCGCGGGCTGCCGAGTCCCGGTCCCGGACTGTCGGGCGGATCGCCGCGCAGTGCGACAATGTGACGGATGCCCTCGTCCCAATAACGCCGTGCGACGGCGTCGACCTCCGCGCGGGTGGCGTTCACGCACGTCAGATGCGCAGCGGGCTCGAGCGCGGTTTCCCGCCGGATGCGCAGCACGGTCGCATGGGTGCGCTCGCGGGTCGAGCCGCCGGCGCCGTAGGTAACGGACACGAACGAGGGTCGCACCGGCGCCAGTCGTTGGATGCATTCCCATAGCGCGATTTCGGCCCCCTCGGTCTTGGGCGGAAAGAATTCGAACGAAACCCGGACGTCGCCCGGGAGCGGCGAGATCGATTGGATCACGGGTCGGACAGCGGAACTGGCGCGGGTCGGGAACACGGGTAGGTCGGCCTTCATGGGGACGATCGGGGTTTCGTGGCGGGTCAGGCGGGCGTCTGCTGGGCGCGCACGGTCCAGCGCGCGAGCGCGGCCCTGGGTTCGCCCGCCTTGGGCTTGCGCGCGAGCCAGATGGTGACTGTGAGCGGGCGCCCCGGAATATGGGCGACACCGACCGGGTCGAGGCCGGCTTCGCGGCACCAGCCGAGTACCTCGCCCTCGGCGAATCCGAGCCGACGATGGGCGTGGCGTTCGCGCAGTTCCTCGACCGCGTGTGGTGCGAAATCGGCGATGGCGAGTCGCCCACCCGGGCGCAGGATCCGCGCGGCCTCGGCGACCGCCTGAAGGGGATCGTCGAGGAAATGCAGCACCTGGTGGATGACCGCGACGTCGAACGCATCCTCGGCGTAGGGCAGGCGGTAGAGGTCGCCCTGGCGGACCGAGCCCGAGGCAAGACGGGCGCGATCGAGCGCGGCGCGCGCGAGCGTCAGCATGTCGTGGGAAAGATCGATCCCCTCGCAGCGCGACGCGAGCGGCCCCAGCAATTCGAGCATCCGTCCGGTGCCGGTACCGAGGTCGAGTAGTTCGCCGAGAGGCTCGCGGCCGTCGGGTCCCGCCAGGAGACGGACCAAGGTGCGCTCGACTTCCGCGTCGTCGGCGTGCATGCGGCGAAGCGAATCCCAGTTTTTGGCGTTGGCGCGGAAATACGCGGCCGCCGCACGCGCGCGCTCCTTGCGTACCGTGGCGAGGCGGGCGCGATCCTCGGCGAGCGCGCCCGCGCTAGTGTCGAGGCCGGCGGCCAGCCAAGCGGTGAGCCGACCACCCAGCCCGGCGCGCGCGAGGCGGTGAAAAACCCAAGCGCCTTCGGGCGCGCGCTCGACCAGACCCGCCTCGGCGAGAAGCTTGAGGTGGCGCGAAATCCGCGGCTGGCTTTGGTTGAGGATTTTGGCGATCTCGCCGACCGCGAGCTCGCCCTCGGCGAGCAGCGCAAGAAGCCTAAGCCGGGTCGGCTCGGCCGCGGCGCGCAGCGCGGCCAGCATCTCCGGCGCGGCGAACAGACCGGGAAGCTCCTTCGAAGCGGCGCTAGCGCCAGAACCGGATTTTATATACATATATAAAGATATCTTTAAATTACATGTCGAAAAAAGCAAGGGGGAAAATCGAAACTGCTTTACCACCCGATCACACGGGGGCCTATCCGGGATGGACCTCAATATCGGCCGGGGGGCCACAAACGTAAGATGATGTCCGGTTACGAATTTTTAACCATCCGTCGGCCACATATGGGGCGCGGCGCGCGTTCGTTCCCCGGATTTCGCGCCCACCACCTTGCGCGCGCGACGGCGCGCTTACGACGAGGAACCGAGGAGGAACCGAGCAAGATGACCCCACCCGTCCTTCGCGCCCTGCGGCAGGCGGCCGCGATATTTATCCTCGTGGCGGGAACCACCCTCGCCGGATGCGCGACGGCGCCGAGCGATCCCGAGGCGCGCGCCGAATACCAACGGATCAACGACCCGTTCGAACCGGCGAACCGTTTCGTGTTCGCCCTCAACCGCGCCATCGACGCGGCGATCGTGAAGCCGCTGGCGGCGCTCTATCGCGAATTCACGCCGAAAGTGCTGCAGGAGGCCATCGGCAACATCCTCGCCAATCTGCGCTCGCCGGTGGTGCTGGCCAACGATGTGCTGCAGGGCGAAGGCAAGCGGGCGGGCCACACGCTCGCGCGCTTCGTCGTCAACTCGACCGTCGGCCTCGGCGGCGCGGTGGACGTGGCGAGCGAAATGGGCATTCCCCGCCATGCCGAGGACTTCGGCCAGACGCTGGCGGTCTGGGGCGTGCCGGAGGGGCCCTATCTGGTGCTGCCGATCTTCGGGCCATCAAATCCCCGTGACACGGTCGGTCTGGTCGCCGACTTCTTCACCGACCCGATCAACTGGTACGCCGTCAACACCGGCCAGGAGTTCATCACCTATTCCCGTGCCGGCGCGACCGGGATCGACGTCCGCGCCCGGCACATGAAGGAACTGGACGATTTGGAACGTACTTCGCTCGACTACTACGCCGCGATCCGCAGTCTTTACCGCGAGCGCCGGGCCGACGAAATCCGCAACGGCCAGAAGGCCTCCGACATGCCGGCGCCGGGCCTTTCCGGATCGTCCGAGCCGGTTCCCGGCGCGTTGATCGCCGAAACCTCGGCGCCGATCCCCCTGGCAATCGAGCCCAAGAACGATTAGGTATGCCGCCCGGGAAATGCCCGCCATGATCGTCCGCCGCATTCTCGCCGTTGGTCTTGCCCTGTCGGTCCTGCTTTCGGGCGCGCCCGCGCGCGCCTCGGCCGAGCTGGAGAACGGCGCTAAGGCGTTCATCGAGTCGCTCGCCAAGCAGGCGGTCGATTCGCTCGCCGACCCGAAGGTCGCCCGGCCCGAGCGGATCGATCGTTTCCGGCGCATGTTCAACGACAGCTTCGCGGTCGAGGCGATCGGTCGCTGGATCCTGGGACGCCATTGGCGCACGGCGACCGAGGCCGAGCGCTCCGAATACCTCGGCCTGTTCGAGGACCTGATGGTCGTGTCCTACGTCGACCGCTTCGCCGAATACGCGGGCGAGGCGTTGAAGGTCAACCGTTCGATCGCCGAGAACGAAAACACGGTGACCATCTTCTCCGAGATCGTCCGCCCGAACGGCGGCCAACCGGTCCGCGTCGACTGGCGCGTCGGGCGCAACAAGGAGGCGGCCTACAAGATCGTCGACGTGGTGGTCGAGGGCACGTCCATGAGCAACACCATGCGCTCGGACTTCACTTCGGTCATCAATCAGAAGGGCGGGCAGGTATCGGGCCTGATCGAGGTCCTGCGCGAAAAAACCGTCGCCTTGAAGCAGGACGCGGAGCGGAAGTAAGTCGCGCTTTCGACTGCCGCCAAGTCGTTGTTCCACGCCGGCGCGCGGCCTTTGTTTTCTCACGCTAACGCGTGAGGGGCTTGTACTTGATGCGGTGCGGCTGGTCGGCCTCGGCGCCGAGCCGCTTCTTCCGGTCGGCCTCATAATCCTGGTAGTTCCCTTCGAACCAGACCACCTGACTCTCGCCCTCGAAGGCGAGGATATGGGTCGCGAGCCGATCGAGGAACCAGCGATCGTGGCTGATGATCACGGCGCAACCGGGAAAATCGGTCAGGCCGTCCTCGAGCGCGCTCAAGGTCTCGACGTCGAGGTCGTTGGTCGGCTCGTCGAGCAGCAGCACGTTGGCGCCCGATTTCAGCATCTTGGCGAGGTGGACCCGATTGCGCTCACCGCCCGAGAGCTGGCCGACCTTCTTCTGCTGGTCGGCGCCGCGGAAGTTGAACTGGCCGACATAGGCGCGGCTCGCCATCGTCCGCTTGCCAAGTTGAAGCTCATCGAGCCCGCCCGAAATTTCCTCCCAAACGGTTTTTTTCGCGTCGAGCGAATCGCGCGACTGGTCGACGTAACCGAGCTTGGCCGTCTCGCCGATGCGAATGGTGCCGCCGTCCGGCTTTTCCTGGCCGGTGATCATGCGAAAAAGCGTGGTCTTGCCCGCGCCGTTGGGGCCGATGACGCCGACCACGCCGCCGGCCGGCAGGCGGAACGACAGATTTTCGATCAGCAACCGGTCGCCGTAGCCCTTGCGCAAATTCTCCGCGTCGATCACCACGTCGCCGAGGCGGGGCCCCGGCGGAATCACGATCTGGGCGACGTCGGGGCGGCTTTCGCGCGCCTGGGCTTCGGCCAGCTTTTGCTCGTAGGCCGTGATGCGCGCCTGGGCCTTGGCATGGCGCGCGCGCGGGCTGGAGCGAATCCATTCCAGTTCATGCGCCAGCGCGCGGCTCTTCGCGGTTTCCTCCCTCTCCTCCTGGGTCATGCGCTTCTGCTTCTGCTCGAGCCAGGAGGAATAGTTGCCCTGGTAGGGAATGCCGCGCCCGCGGTCGAGTTCCAGAATCCAGCCGGTGACGTTGTCGAGAAAATAGCGGTCGTGGGTGACGACGATGACGGTACCCTTGTATTCGCGGAGATGCCGTTCCAGCCAGGCGACCGATTCGGCGTCGAGATGGTTGGTCGGCTCGTCGAGCAGCAGGATTTCGGGCTTTTGCAGGAGCAGGCGGCAGAGCGCGACCCGGCGCCGCTCGCCGCCCGAAATCGTGGTCACGTCCGCGCCCGCCGGCGGGCAGCGGAGCGCGTCCATGGCAATCTCGATGGTGCGGTCGAGTTCCCACCCGTTGGCGGCGTCGATCTTTTCCTGCAGCTCGGCTTGTTCGGCGAGCAGCGCGTTCATGGCGTCCTCGTCCATCGGTTCGGCGAATTTGGCGCTGATGGCGTTGAAGCGATCGAGCATATCCTTGACCCCGCCCAGGCCGCGCGTGACGTTGCCCTGGACGTCGAGGGCGGGATCGAGCCCGGGTTCCTGCTCCAGGTAGCCGACCCGCACGCCTTCCGCCGCCCAGGCTTCGCCGCCGATGTCCTTGTCGAGCCCGGCCATGATCCTGAGCAACGTGGATTTGCCCGAGCCGTTGACGCCGACCACGCCGATCTTGGCGTCGGGCAGGAACGAGAGCGTGATGTTCTTGAGAATCTCGCGCCCGCCCGGAAACGTCTTGGCGAGGTTTCGCATGACGAACGAATACTGATAGGCGGGCATCGCGATCCTCGGGGTTGGCGCGGGCGGCGGGGGCTTTGGGCGCGGCCTATGTACGGCTCCGGGCGGGAAAGATCAATGCGCCCCGCCGCGCCATCCTTTGCAGCCTTCGGCCGGCCGCTGGTGTATACTGGGACGCGAAACGCAAGACCGCCGCCGGCGCGGGACGGAAGGACAACATCACCAATGAAGCGTTCGGTTCTGGTCGTCGACGACGAACCCAACATCGTGCTTTCGCTCGATTTTCTGCTCAAGCAGGCGGGCTACGAGGTTCGCGTTGCGCGCAGCGGCGAGGAGGCGATGAAGGCCGCCGCCGAGCGGACCCCCGATCTGATCGTCCTCGACGTCATGTTGCCGGCGCTGGATGGTTATCACGTCTGCGAAACGATCCGCGCCGACCCCAAGCTGCGTTCGGTGCGCATCCTGATGCTGACGGCCAAAAGCCGCGACGTCGAGCGGGAAAAGGCGCTCGCTCTCGGCGCCGACGATTACATGACCAAGCCGTTTTCGACCCGCGAGCTGGTCGAGCGCGTCAAGTCGATTCTCGGGACCGGCGGCGGATAGGCGGGGGGCGCGAAGGGACGCGCGCATCATGGGCCCGGGTCGGACGATCGCGGTTGTTTTGCTGGCCGCCGGAGTCGCGCTGGCCGGCGCGCTGCTGACGGCGGCGGCGGCCGTGCCCGGCGACGCGGCGGCGTTGCGCGGGTCGCTGCAGGTGATCGCCGCGGCCGTGATTCTCGTTGTCGCCGGCGCCGTGCTGAGCCGGTGGCTCGCCGCTCCGCTCGCGCGCCTCGCCGGCGAGGTCCGCCTCGTCGCCGACGCCAAGGGCGCCAGCCGGATCGACCCCGTCGCCTATCCCTTTCTCGGCGACCTTCCCCACGCGATCGTGGACCTTGAGAACCAGTTCGCGCGCGCGCGGAGCGTGGTCGACGACGCGGTCGCGACGGCAACCGCGCGGGCCGAGGAGCAAAAAGGCCGGCTCGAGGCGCTGCTCAGGGACTTGAGCGAAGGCGTGATCGTCTGCAACCTCAACCACGAAATCCTGCTCTACAATCACATGGCCGTGCGCATCCTGGGCGGCGCGGCGGAATTCGGCCTCGGGCGATCGCTGTTCGGCTTCATCACGCGCGAGCCGGTGCTGCACATGCTGGAGTGGCTGACGGAGCAGCCCGACCGCGGCCGGCCCGGCGCGCCGGGAAGCACCGGTGCGTTCGTGTGCGCGACCGCGGACGCGCGCGCGTTGCTGCAGGGACGGATGAGCCTGATCGTCGACGATCGGAACGTGGTGGCGGGATACGTGCTGACGCTCGCCGATGCGACCCAGCGGATAGCCGCCCTGGGCAAACGCGACACCTTGTTGCGCGCGGCGATCGAAGGGGTGCGTAGGCCGATCACGAACCTGCGCGCGGCCGCGGAGACGCTCGCCGCCCACCCCGGAATGCCGGCCGATCAGCGCCGCGCCTTCGAATCGATCATCGTCATCGAGAGCGCCCGGCTGAGCGAAAGCCTCTCCGCGCTCGCCCAGGACCATCGGGTGTTGGTCGGCGACACGTCGGTGATGGGCGATCTGCACTCGCTCGACTTGTTCAATTGCGTCATCCGCCGGGTGCGCGACCGCGAAGGCCTTCGGGTGACGATGACCGGCCTGCCCCAATGGCTGCACGGCGATTCCTACGCCCTGATGGCCGCGCTCGCGCACCTGATCGGACGGATTCGGCGGCACACCGGAGCCGCCGGGGTCGATATCGAGGCGCGGCCCGGGGAACGGGGTTGCTATGTCGATATCGTCTGGCCGGGCGAACCCTTGCCTTCGGCTCTGCTGTCGACGTGGACCGAAGCGCCGCTCGACGGCGATTTGAGCGGACTGTCCTTGCGCGACGTTCTCGAGCGCCACCACAGCGACCTTTGGAGTCAGCCCGACCGGGCCGGCCACGCCCGGCTGCGCGTGCCGCTGCCCAAGGCGGCGCGGCCCGGCGTCGAGCGGCGCGCCGAGATCCTGCCGTCCAGGCCCGAGTTTTACGACTTCGACCTCCTGCGCCGGGCGGAAACCGCGCCCGAGCTCGGCCGCCGCCCGTTGCGCTCGATCACCTTCGTGGCGTTCGACACCGAGACCACGGGGCTCAGCCCGCGCGACGACATGATCGTGTCGATCGCGGGGGTGCGCATCGTCAACGGCCGAATTTTGACCGGCGAAACTTTCGATCGCCTCGTCAATCCCGGCCGGCCGATCCCCGGGGCGTCCACTCTGATTCACCGCATTTCCGACGACATGGTCCGCGATCGGCCGCCGATCGCCGTCGTCCTGCCGCAATTTAAGACATTCGTCGGGGAGGCCGTGCTGGTCGCGCACAACATCGCGTTCGACCTGAGCTTTCTCAAGGCGCAGGAAAAATCGTGCGGGGTCCGCTTCGACAACCCGGTCCTCGACACCATGCTGCTGTCGGCGACGCTTTACGAGCACACCGACGATCACACGCTCGACGGCCTGGCCCGGCGCTTCGGGATCGAGGTGCGCGACCGGCACACCGCGTTGGGCGACGCCGTGGTCACGGCCGCCGCGCTGGTGGCGATGTTCGACGCGCTCGAACGGCGCGGCATCCGCACGCTCGCCGACGCCGAACGGGCGTCGCGCATGGCGATCGAATTGCGCGCCCGCCAGGCCCGGCTGGCGGGCGCGACCGGAACCTAGCGGGAGGCCGGCATGATCCGATCCCCGGAATGGCGGAACGAGCGGACGATCGCGCTGTTCCTGTTCGGCGCGGTCGCCGTCAGCCCGCCGTTCCTCGCCATCTTTGCGCTCGACTCCTTCGTGTTCGGCCTGCCGCTTCTGTACGCCTACCTGTTCGCCGTCTGGGCGGTCCTGATCGCGCTGCTCGCGGTCCTGAGCGGGACGGTCAAGGACGAGGGCGCCGGCGGCGAGGCGGTCCCGCCGATAGGCGGGCAACAAACAGAATCGCCGCCGCGCGAGGGATGAAATGACCGCCATGCTTCAGCCGTGGATGATCGTCGCGGCGGGGTTCGGCTACCTCTGCGTCCTGTTCGCCGTCGCCTACTGGGGCGACAAACGCGCGTTGGAGCGGCGCAGCTTGGTCGCGAGCCCTTATATCTACGCGCTGTCGATCGCCGTCTATTGCACCGCCTGGACGTTCTACGGCAGCGTCGGCCGCGCCGCCGCGAGCGGGATCGACTTTCTTCCGATTTACCTCGGCCCGACCCTGGTCGCGATCCTCTGGTGGCATCTGCTGCGCAAGATTCTGCGCATCAGCAAAAACAACCGTATCACGTCGATCGCCGACTTCGTCGCCACCCGCTACGGCAAGAGCCAGCTTTTGGGCGGGCTGGTCACGGTGATCGCGATGATCGTGATCACGCCCTATATCGCGCTCCAGCTCAAGGGCGTCTCGACCAGTTTCAACGTCCTGCTGCAATACCCCCGGATCGTCATGCCCTCGCAGCTCGGCAGCGCCTCGGTTTTCGAGGACACCGCCCTCTATGTCGCCCTGGTCATGGCCGCGTTCTCGATTCTCTACGGCACGCGCCACATCGACGCCACCGAGAAGCACGAAGGCATGGTCGCGGCGGTCGCGTTCGAATCGATCATCAAGCTGATCGCGTTCCTGGCGGTCGGCGTGTTCGTCACTTACGGCATCTTCAACGGCTTCGGCGACATCTTCGCGCGCGTCGCCGAGCGGCCCGAGCTCGCCGAGCGGCTGACCGGCGTCGGCGCCGGCGGCTACGGCGGCTGGGTGACGCTGACGGTTCTCTCCATGGCCGCGATCCTGTTTCTGCCCCGCCAGTTCCAGGTCACCGTCGTCGAGAACGTCGACGAGCGCCATCTCGACAAGGCGGTCTGGCTGTTTCCGCTTTATCTCCTGCTCATCAATATCTTCGTGCTACCGATCGCGTTCGGGGGGCTTCTCTATTTCCCGCCTGGGACGGTGGATGGCGACACCTTCGTGTTGACCCTGCCGATGGCGGAGGGCCAGGGCGCACTCGCCCTGTTCGCCTTCATCGGCGGGCTGTCGGCGGCGACCGCCATGGTGATCGTCGAGACGATCGCGCTGTCGACCATGGTCAGCAACGACCTGGTCATGCCGATCCTGCTCCGGATCGGCTGGTTGCGCCTGACCGAGCGCGGCGACCTGACCGGCCTGCTGATCGCCATTCGCCGCGGCAGCATTCTGCTCGTGCTGCTGATGGGCTATCTGTACTTCCACTTCATCGGCGGAACCTACGCGCTGGTCAGCATCGGGCTGCTGTCGTTCGCGGCGGTTGCCCAGTTCGCGCCGGCGATCGTCGGCGGAATCTACTGGAAGCGGGCGACGCGCCCCGGCGCGCTCGCCGGTCTCGCCGCCGGCTTCGCGGTTTGGGTCTACACGCTGCTGCTGCCCTCCTTCGCGCAATCGGGCTGGCTGCCGATGTCGTTCCTGAGCGACGGCCCGTTCGGCCTCGCCCTGCTCAAGCCGTACGCGCTGTTCGGGCTCGCCGGCTTCGACCATCTGTCCCATTCGCTGTTCTGGAGCATGCTCGCCAACGTCGGGCTTTACGTCGGCGTTTCCCTGTTGACGCGGCAAAGCGCGATCGAGCGCATCCAGGCCACCCGTTTCGTCGAGGTTTTTCGCCAAACCGGCGCGCCGGTCGCGGAGCCCCGCTGGCGCGGCTTCGGCGTCGCGGTGCGGGATTTGCAGGATCTTGCCGCGCGCTTCGTCGGGCGCGACCGCGCCGAACAGAACTTTGCCGTCTACGCGCGCGCCCGCGGCCTCGATCTCGGCAAGGCGCGGATCGCCGACGCCGGCCTGGTTACCTTCACCGAACGGCTGCTGGCGGGCGCCATCGGCGGGGCCTCGGCGCGGGTCATGATCGCGACCGCGGTCAAGGGCGAGGGCGTCGGCATCGACGAGGTGATGGAGATCCTCGACGAGGCGTCCCAGGTAATCGAGTACAGCCGCGAGCTGGAAGTCAAATCGCGCGAACTCGAGGCGGCGACCGCCGAGCTGCGCGCGGCCTACGAACGGCTGCAAGAACTCGATCGCCTCAAGGACGAGTTCCTGACGACCGTGACGCACGAGCTGCGCACGCCGTTGACCTCGATTCGCTCGTTTTCCGAGATACTGTTCGACAATCCCGACCTGGAGACGGCGGAGCGGCAGCGGTATCTCGGCATCGTCATTAAGGAGAGCGAGCGCCTGACCCGGCTGATCAACCAGGTGCTCGATCTCGCCAAGATCGAGGCGGGCCAGTTCGACTGGCAGATCGGCGACGTCGATGTCCGGGAGATCGTCAACGACGCGGTCGCGGCGACCGGCCAGTTGTTCCGCGATCGCGACGTTTCGGTCGCGGTCGCGATGCCCGAACGGGTGCCGTTGGTGCGCTCGGACCGCGATCAGCTCATGCAAGTCGCCGTCAACCTGCTCTCGAACGCGGTCAAGTTCAGCGAACCGGGGCGGGGACGGGTCGAGGTCGGTGTCGCGTTCCGCGACGGCGAAATCGCGGTCAGCGTCAGGGACAACGGGCCGGGCATTCCCCTCGAACACCAGCGGGTGATTTTCGAGAAATTCCACCAGGTCGGCAATTCGTTGACCGCGAAACCGCCCGGCTCCGGGCTCGGGCTCACGATCTGCCAGCGCATCGTCGAGCACTTGGGGGGGCGCATTTGGGTCGAGAGTCGGCCGGGCGAAGGCGCGACGTTCACCTTCACGGTGCCGGTCGAGGCGTCGGCGCCGGCGGCGCGCGCCGTCGTCTGACGATCTCCCGATCGACCGCGCGCGGGCTCAGCCGCGGCTCAGGGCGCCGCGCACGATTTCGGCGGCGAGATCGGCGAGTCTGAGCGCGCTTTTGAGCGCCGGTTTCAGGGCCGGATGCAGGTGCCGGGGATCGACCCGGGTCGAGGGCTTGAGGCCGGCGGCGATGTCGGCGGTCTGCTGGACGAGCAGCTGCTGGATCAGGAAGCCGTAGGCGCGGACGAGGTTCGCGGCGTCGTCGGCGTTGACGGCGTTGCGCTGGGCGAGCTCCGCGAGGCGCTCGCCGGTGCCGAGCGCGTCGACGCCGTGCTTTAGCGCCATGACGCGCGCCGCGGTCACGATCGGCAGGAAGCCGCCGAGCTTGATGTCGAAACGGCCTTGCTGGGTGCGCAGGAAACCGAACAGCCCGAGCGCGGAGCCCCGGTTTTCCAGTTCGGCCGCGAGCAGGCGGAGGAAAAGCGGCGAGCGGCCGGCGGCGGCGATCGCGTGGCGGCGAAGCTCCGCGGCCAGCGTCCGGTCGCCGTGGACCGGCGCGCAATCGAAAAAGATGTCGACGTTGAGCAACTCCTTGCCTTCCTTCTTGCGGATCCAGCGCTCGACTTCCTGCTCCCAGTCGGCGAGCGAGCGGCGCCAGGCGGCGTTCTTCGCCATCACGCCGCCCTTGCACAACGGGATTCCCGCCTGATCCAGGGTTTCGGCAATGCGCCGGCCGGCCTCGGCGAACCACGCGTCGTCGGATTCGCTGCCGGCGTGAACGATGGCGTTGTCCTGGTCCGGGATCAGCGCCGATTCGCCGCGCCCGCCCGAGCCCAGGACCAGCACGCACCAGCGCGCCGGCGGAGCACCCCAGCCGGCGTCGGCCATGGATTGCTCCGCGAGCTCGGCGGCGCGCGCGGTCATCTCGCGCACGATCGAGCTGATCACCGCCGTCGCGCCCAGACCCTCGACCCTTTCCGCCCGCAACGCGACGACGAGCGCGGGCATTCGCCGCCACACGGCGGCGAGCGCGGCCGCGCCGTCGGCCGCCGCCACTTCGTCGCCGACGATCAAGGTTTCGGCGGAGCGCAGACGCATCAGGGTCGAGGCCGAGATCACGCCGACCGGAAGGCCGCGGCCGTCGACCACGACCAGATGGTTGATGCCGAGGCGCGGCATGCGCCCCATCGCCACGAACAATGCCGCGTCCTCGATGATGGTTTCGACCGGCCCCGACATGATGCGCGAAATCGGCGCGTCGGCCGCGTTCGATCCCATCTCGGCCAAGGCACGGAGAAAATCCCGTTCGGTCGCGATGCCGACCGCGCGGCCCTCGGCATCGGCGACGACAAGCGAACCGATGCGCTCGCGGATCATGGCGCGGCTCGCCTCGGCGAGCGAGGTATCGGGCGCGACCGTGACGACGGGCCCGCGCATCACCTCGGCGACCCGATGGCGGTAGAGGAAGCTGTCGAGGCGAACCAATTTGGGATCGCGCGCGAGGGTTGGCGGCGACGGGGTGCTCATGGAGCGGCCAGGGATTTGATCAGTTCGGCGATCCGTGCCCGCCGCATCAGTTCCTGATGCGCGGCGATGAGGCGGAAACGCACCGCGCCGTGGACGATTTCCTCGTCGAGTTGGCGCATGTCGGCGTGGATCGGAAGCGTCTCGAACATCCGGCGCGCGGAATGATCGGCGATGTCGCGCGCCGGCCGGGGCGGGGCGGCCATGGCCGCCGCGAAGCGGATCGTGAACGCGGATTCCACGTCCGCCCAGCCTTGGGTCGCGCGGTGCGCGGGAACGGGATAGGAGGCGAGAATTTCGGGGTAAAAACGGCCGAGCGTCTCTCCGGCCCGTCGACAGACCGTTTCATCGGCGAAAGCGCGGGTTTCGGATCGCAAATAACCTTCGGTCATGAGCAGCAGGTCGGCCAGGGTGGCGGCGAACGATTCCCAGCGGCAGACGGCGAGGGCGTCTTGGAATTCTTTCTCTTCGAACAAAATCCGGCTGAAAAGTCCGGTTTTTCCCCGGCAATAGTCGATGGCCGATTTTTGCGCGACGAACGCAGCGCGGGTCGCCACAAACTCGCGCAAGGATTCGCGGGTCGCGATCGGCGGCGGCCGCCATACACCCTTTAATTTTAGCCACCCGTCATTAAGAACATTTATTAATGAGGGTATCGTCATAAACGGAAATCGGCTGTTGTCGGGGACTTCGGGGTCATGGTATCAACTTCTCCACTAGCGTTTACAAGAATCAAGAATTGGCAAGGGAAGCTTCGGGGGTTACCCACAGGATTCGCCACCGGATTCCAGCGTGCAGCTGCGCGGGCCGTTTCGGCCGGTGCGGCGGAAACGATCGTCCGGTCCGTCGATTAAGGTTCGAAAGCCGCACAACCGAAGGCGGCTTGTCTCGCAAGGGACGGCCGCGCGGAGGGGATTTCAGGAAAGGGAACGTGCCAACATGAGCGAAATGTCGAAGGACAAAATGGATGCCTACTGGAGCGAAACCCAGCGCCTGATGTTCATCATCATGGCGTTGTGGGTCTTCTTCAGCTTCGTCGTTCACATGTTCGCGTTGCAGCTCAACAACATCGTCATTCTCGGCTTCCCGCTCGGCTTCTACATGGCCGCGCAAGGATCGCTGATCGCTTTCGTCGTGCTCTGTTTCTGGAACGCATCCGCCCAGAACAAGATCGACGAAAAGTACGGCGTCGCCGAAGATTGAAGATTCAACGGAGACCGCACCCATGGCTACGAAAACCGAAGGCTCTACGTTTATCGACAATCTCGGCAAGATTTACGGTTATTACACTGGCGGCTTCCTCGGCTTCACCATTCTGCTCGCGATCCTCGAGCAGTTGGGCGTGCCGAACAAGGTCATCGGCTACGCTTTCGTGTTCCTGACGATCGGCGTTTACGCCCTGATCGGCTGGCTCTCGCGCACCGCCCAGTTGTCGGAATACTACGTCGCCGGGCGGCGCGTGCCCGCCTTCTATAACGGCATGGCGACCGGCGCCGACTGGATGAGCGCGGCCTCCTTCATCTCCATGGCCGGCGGGCTCTACCTCCAGGGCTACGACGGCCTCGCCTACGTGCTCGGCTGGACCGGCGGCTACGTGCTGGTGGCGAGCCTGTTCGCGCCGTACCTGCGCAAGTTCGGCCAGTTCACGGTGCCCGACTTCCTCGGCGTCCGCTACGAGGGCAACCTGGCCCGCGTCTGCGGCGTGATCGTGCTGTTCTCGGCTTCCTTCACCTACATCGTCGCGCAGACCTTCGGCATCGGCATCATCGCGTCGCGCTTCCTCGGCATCTCGTTCGAGATCGCGGTGTTTGTCGGCCTGGTCGGCATCCTGGTCTGCTCCATGCTCGGCGGCATGCGCGCCGTCACCTGGACGCAGGTCGCGCAGTACATCATCCTGATCATCGCCTACCTGACGCCGATCGTGTGGCTGTCGACCAAGAAGTACGGCATCCCGATCCCCGAGTTGACCTACGGCCAGGCGCTGCAGGACATCGCCGCGCTCGAATCCAAGCTCGGCATCGTCAAGGGGCACGTCGCCGCCTTCGCCGACGCCAAGGGCCAGTTCAGCTGGGATCGCTTCGTCAACTACTTCGCGCTGATCCTCTGCCTGATGGTCGGCACCGCGTCGCTGCCGCACATCCTGATGCGCTACTTCACCACGCCCAGCGTGCGCGAGGCCCGCCAATCGGTCGGCTGGTCGATTTTCTTCATCTTCCTCTTGTACTTCACGGCGCCGGCCTATGCCGCCTTTGCCAAGCTTGAGGTCTACTCGAACGTGATCGGCCAGCCGATCGCGCAGTTGCCGGCGTGGGTCCAGAACTGGTCCCAGGTTGGCGGCATGTTGACCATCAACGACGCCAACAAGGACGGCATCCTGCAATTGGCGGAGCTGAGGATCCATCAGGACATCATCGTCCTGTCGACGCCGGAAATCGCCGGCCTGCCCTACGTGATCTCGGGGCTGGTGGCGGCGGGTGGCCTCGCTGCGGCGCTTTCGACCGCCGACGGCCTCTTGCTCGCCATCGCCAACGCCCTCAGCCACGACATCTACTACAAGATGATCGACAGGACGGCGAGCACCACCAAGCGTCTGGTCGTCGCCCGCGCGCTGCTGGTCATCGTCGCGATCTGTGGCGCGGCGGTCGCCTCGACCCGGCCGTCGGGCATCATCCAGATGGTCGCCTGGGCGTTCTCGCTCGCGGCCGCCGGCCTGTTCGTGCCGGTGGTCATGGGCATCTGGTGGAAGCGGACGACCACCACCGCCGCCATCATCGGCATGATGGCGGGTTTCGTGATCTGCCTCTACTACCTGATCATGACCCGGTACTTCCCGGAGGCGTTCGAAGCCATGTGGGGCGCCAAGCTCTGGTTCGGCATCCAGAACATCTCGGCGGCTATCTTCGGCCTGCCGGTCGGATTCGCGCTGACCTGGATCTTGAGCTACTACACCAAGGCGCCGTCGGACGAAATGCAGGCGTTCGTCGATTCGATCCGCCGGCCCAAGGGCGCGATCGCCTGGACCAAGGCGGCGGAAGTCCACGAGTAACGCGCATCGGCCCGGCGACGGGCCAAGGGCGAAGGGCGCGGGGGCAACCCCGCGCCCTTTTCCTTTCGGGCGCGCCGGGAAACGGCTAAGGTCCGGCGCGAGCCAAGAACGGAAGCGAAAACGGGACGGCGGCGATGACCGGCGGCGACGTGTGGTGGAGCTATTGGTACTTCCATCTGCCCAACTACGCGCTGGCCGTGCTGATGTATACCCTGTTCGGCCGGTTTCTGCTCGCCGCCATCCTGCGGCCCGATTCGCCCAACTACATCCTGCGCTGGTTCCGGCTGTTGACCAATCCGGTGATCGTGGTGGTGCGCTTCGTCACCCCGACCTATGTGCCCGAGAAATATCTTCCGCTCGCCGGCATGTTCTGGCTGGCGCTGGCGCGGCTCACGTTCTACGTGATCATGTTCCGCTTGGGACTGGCGCCGTCCCTCGGCGGCCTGGGCGGGGAAGGGGGCTGAGGGCGAGTCCATGCACCCCAACAGCATTTTTCTTTTGGTGCTGGCGATCTCGCTCTTCAACGGGCTCGCCTCGCCGTGGCTCGGGATCGTGTTTCTGCTCGCGCCGGTGTGGATCACCAGCCTTTTTCCCGGCATCGCCAGCTTTCTCAACCTGCCGGAATTCGTGTTCTACTTCGCCTCGATCCTGGTTTCGACCGCGACGCTCCTGATCGGCGGCGTGCCCGCCGCCCTCTATGAACGCCTGCTGGGCGGCGAACCCGGCGGCCGGACCGCGATGCTGATATGGCTGGGGGGCGCGGTGTTCCTGTCGCTGCCGGCGCTGGGCAAGGTCTTGCCGTTGTTCGGATAATTCCCGGCCGGGCGAAATTGACCGCCTTCCTGTCGATCACGTCCGCGCGAGGCCCTTCGTAAGCCCGGCGGACCTATTATAATCGCCGCGAAAACAACACGGGCGACGTCACGGGGCCCCGCCCGGCGCGCTTCCGCACCCTGCGATGGACCGCATCGAACAACTCGCCGCCGTTTCCGTTCTTCGCGCCTGCGGCTTCGGGGCTCTCGCCATCTTTACTGCGATGATCGGCGCCGTCGCGTTGCCCGCGATCGCCGCCAAGCTCGGCGCCGCCGGAACCGCCCTGATGGCGGCGATCCTGCTCTACAAGGCCGTCAACGCGCCGAGGCAGCCCTACCGGACGACCGAGCTTTGGATCATGCTCGACAAGAACCACGGCCTGCCCGAGGCGCACGCCCAGCGTATTCTCATGGGCGCGCTTCGGGAATGCTACCTGCGCGCGGCCAGGATCGCGTTCGCGGTGTCGTTCGCGCTTTGGATTTTGGGATTTTTTCTCGGTTTGGCCGGATGGTGACGGCGTAAAATTCCGCTCGCGGGTTCCACTATCGGGCCGCCGGGTCTTGCGAGGGTCGACCGGGCTGGCGAAAGCGGAAAAAACGGTTATATTTCCGCCCGATAGCCAAGCCGGAGAATCCCGATGATCCGCTACCGCCTGCAATGCCCAAAGGGCCACTCCTTCGACGAGTGGTTCGATTCCGGCGCCGATTGCGACGCCAAGCTTTCCCGGAAAGCGATGGCGTGCCCCGAATGCGGCGACAGGAAAATCGCCAAGGGCATCATGGCCCCTAGCGTCGCCGGAAGTTCGCGTGCGGCCGAGGCGCCGGCTTGCGGTTCCGGAATGCCGTGCGGCGCCTGCCCGATGGCGGGACAGCATTGAATTCTATTTAGGCGCGGTCGACGCCGTTTCGCGTTCCATCGCCGCCTTCACGAATTCGCGGAACAGCGCGATCATCCGATCCATGAAGGCGAGGTCCTTTTTCATCTCGTCCTCGCGCCGGCGTTGTTCCGCCTCGGCCGCGAGCTTGCGCCGGGTTTCCAATTCCTCCGCGCTCAGCGGCCTGCCGCCGGTCGTTTCCTGGGCGACGGCGCAGACCAACCGGGTGCCTTCCATGCCGCAGACGGCGATTTCGCCGGTGCGCCGGTTGAGCCGCCACACCTTGTCGGCGGTCGCCTTGACGATTTCGTAGTCGCCGGCCGCGGTTTTTTCGTTCGCCTCGGCCGACGTTGCGACGGCCGCGACCGCGAGAATGGAGAAAGCGACCAGAGCGGCGCGGGCGGAATCGAACGGCGGTCGGGTCGTTCGGATCGTGGAAATCATGAGGCGTAATCCTTTTTCAACGGCTCCGAAGCGAATTATCGCCAAGTCGATGGCGGAAATGTGGCGTTTCGCGCGGCGCCGGAAAGGCCCTTCGAAATCAGCCGGTTCCAAATAATCGGGATAGGCTCCGGCTCGGCATGCCGGCCGCATTCGTCGCGGATCGCGACGGCGGCCACGAACTGTCCGGTGCCGGGGGCTTTTATACCATCGGTTTTCTTGAAATAGACGGAACTGTTTTCTTCGATTGAATCGATAATATATTTTAAGTATATTGCGCGCGCGCGATATCCGAAGAAGATAAACGGACAATGGCGACTTACCAAATTTTGCGGTGGCAAGAAATCCCGGCCGTGGTCGAGGCACGGGACGAAAATGGAATCAAGAAACAGCAGCTGAGCAAAAAATTTCAGGCCTTGATCGATGAAGCGGCGATGCGTCGAAACCTCGACGGAACCGACGCTTATTTGGAGCAATGGAATAAAAGCGATCCTGTCGACGGCCCCGGGACGGCGGCCGAGGTGTTGACCAGGGTCGTCCAGGAGATCGAATCCAGATTCATGGTGATCCGCGACCAAGCGCTCAAGAAAACATCGCCGTAAAACAACGCCCGGGATCGAAAATATTAATCGAAATGCAAACCCCTCGTGTCGAGACCAACCGCGCGATCGATCCGCCCACGGCTCGCTACGGTGTCTTCAAGCCGGCGGAGGTCATTATCCGTCCCGATCAGATTCTACGGGTGCACGGCTACAAGGATCGCGCGCGGGTTCGGCCGGTCATCCGCGCCGCCGCCGAAGCCATCGGCCAGCGGGCCCAATCCCTGTTCGCGCCCGAGATCCATTACCGCCGGCTCGCCGTTCGCGTGCTCGACGACGACGGCCTGATTCTCGACGGCGGCCTCGTCTTCCGCAGCGAGGCATTCGCGCATTTTTTGGACAAAGCCCGCGAGATCGTGGTCGCGATCGCAACCATGGGGTCGGCCCTCGACCGCGAGGTCATCGCCCATATGGAGCGTTTCGAGCCGCTCGAGGCCCTGTTCCTCGAAACGGCGGGGTGGCTCGGCATCGAAAACATGACCAAGCAGTTCGGCGGAGTTCTCCGCGAATGGGCGCAGGCGGAAGGATATCGCGTCACCTGTCGTTTGGGCCCCGGCTACGATTATCGGATATCCGGGCGGTCGATCACGTGGTCGCTCGAGGAGCAGGAACGGATTTTCGCGGCATTCGAGGGAATCGCGCTTCCGGTCACGCTGCTGCCCAGTTGCGTGATGCTGCCCAAGATGTCGCGTACGGGCATTTTCGGGTTTGTTCCGGCTTATTAGCGGTTCGGTGGGGGAAAGTCGGGCGTTTGCGGGTGAAAACAACATCATGAAACGGAGATAGCGGTATGAAAGTCGGCGGCAACGGCGTGATCGTCATCGGGGAAAACTTCAACGCCACGCGCAAAATCAAGGCGAACAACCCGCGCGTGATTCACGACGGCGGAAAAACCGGAATCGGGTACACCGACCTGTCCGGCAACAAGAGCATCCTCGATTGCACGGAGGTCATGCCCAAGGATCCGGAGCAGCGGAAAGGGTTCATGATCCCGCACATCGCCCACGCGCTTCGCAAGAAGGACATGAACTACATTTCGTGGGCGATCAAGAATCAGGAAAAACACGGCGCCCACATCATCGATCTTTGCGTCGATGAAATGTCGGTCTATCCCGAAGAGCGCTACGAATGGATACGCTGGCTGGTCAAGACCGCGCAATCGGTCACCAACGCCGTCGTCGCGATCGATTCGTCGGATTCGAAGACCATTTACGCCGGACTGGAAGTCCACGATAGCTCTAAAAGCCGTCCGGCGATCAATTCGTTCAACCTCGAACCCGGCCGCCAGGAATTGGTCGGCATGGCCAAGGACCGCAAGGCGTTGCTGTTTGTCAACGCGAGCGGCGAAGCCGGCATGCCGCAGGACGCCGAGCAGCGGATCGAAAATCTCGCGCGATGCATGGACATGATGGACGCCGGCGGCATTCCGATGGAGGATCGGTTTCTCGATCCGCTGGTGTTTCCGGTCGGCGCCGGCCCCGAGTACGGTTCTCATTATCTCGACGCCGTGCGCGAATTGCGCCGGCGCTACCCCAACGTTCACCTCTTCGGCGGGCACAGCAACGTGTCGTTCGGCCTGCCCAATCGGAAGCTTCTCAACCAAGTATTTCTGGAGCTGTCGGTGCTGGCCGGATGCGACGCGGTGATGATCGATCCGATCATGAATCTTCCGGCGGACATCAACGCGTTCTATTTCGCCTCGCGCGCGCTGACCGGCAAGGACGAATACTCGGTCCAATACCTCAAGTACGCCCGCGCGCTGAAGGCGGCGTAAGCGGAAACAGGAAAGGCTGTTCGGCATGAATGCGGGAAGCGTTACCGTCACTTTCGTCGACGATCGCGGCCAAACGCGCGCCGTCGAAGCGGCGCGGGGCGCGACCCTGCTCGACGCGGCCCACGCCGCCGGGATCGGGATCGAGGCCACCTGCGGCGCCCGCGGCCGGTGCCGCACCTGCCGCGTCAAGGTGTTGAAGGGCGAGCTGTCGCCGCCGACGATCCAGGACCGCGTTCAGCTCGGCGACGAGGAAGTGCGCGAGCATTTCCGGCTTGCCTGCCAGGTCAAGCTGATCGCCGACTGCACCGCGCAACCCATGCCCCCGCGCGAGGAAGCGGGGCACAAAATCCTCGCGGGCGGAAAGACGGTCACCGAAGACGGCCGCTTGACGATCGATTCGGGCGTGGTCAAGCGCGTGGTGCGCGCCAATCCGCCGTCCGACGAAAATCTTCAGACATCCGATCTCGAAGAAGTCCTGGCGGTCCTGCCGGCCGACACCGACCGCCGCGTTCCGATCGACGTCACGCGGAAAATCCCGTCCCTGATCAGGTCCAACAGAGGAGTCATGACGGTCACGACGTTTGCCGGACGTGTCATCGACGCCGAACCGGGCGACACGTCGGCGCACCTCTACGGCATGGCGTTCGACATCGGCACCACCAGCATCGTCGGCACGTTGATGGACCTCAAGACCGGCGAGCAGCTTGCCGAAGTCGGCAGCGTCAATCCCCAGTCCGTCTATGGCGGCGATTTGATGTCGCGCATCGCCTTCGCCCAGTTCGATTCCAAGAAGTTGCAGACCCTGCGGGCCAAGGTTCTCAACGCGATCAACGGTTTCATCGACGAGGCCTGCGCCAAGGCCGGCATCTCGGCCAATCACGTCTATAAGATCGTGGTCGTCGGCAACACCTGCATGCACCACATCTTCCTCGGCATTGACGTGACCCATCTCGGGCTCGCGCCCTATGCGCCGGCGGTGCGCGATTTGATCGTGCTCCCGTCCAAGGATGTGCCCTTGAAAGGCGCCCCGAACGCCCAGGTGTGCCTGCTTCCGCTCGTCGCGGGGTTCGTCGGCGCCGACACCATGGCCTGCGTGCTGGCGACTCGGATTTACGAAAGCGAACAGATTCGCGCGTTGGTCGATATCGGCACCAACGGCGAAGTGGTCATGGGGTCGAAGCACCGCCTGATCGCCTGCTCGGCGCCCGCCGGACCGGCATTCGAGGGAGCGCAGATCCGCAACGGCATGCGCGGCGCGGTCGGCGCCATCGAAAGAGTCCGTCTCAACGACGACCTGGAATGCGAAACCATCGGCGGCGCGCCGCCGGTCGGCATTTGCGGCTCGGGCCTGATCGACGCCTGTGCCGTGTTCATCGACGCGCGGATCATCGACGCGTCCGGGCGCATCCGCCGCGAGCGGCGCGAGTTGCTGCCGAAGGCCCTGCGCGAGCGTTTCGTCGATACGCCCGGCGGCTGCGAGTTCGTCCTGGTGCACAAGGACCGTTCCGGTCGCAACGAGCCCATTGTGCTGACCCAGGGCGACATTCGCCAACTGCAACTGGCCAAAAGCGCGATCTTTTCCGGGGTCGCCATGCTCCAGCAGGTCATGAAGGTGCCGAACGCGGACTTGGCCGAACTCATGCTGTGCGGAGGATTCGGAAATTACATCAGCATCGAGAGCGCGGTGAAAATCCGCCTGCTGCCGGAATTGCCCCTGGAGAGAATCACATATGTCGGCAACGCCGCCCTGATGGGCGCGCAAATGGCGCTGCTGTCGGAAGCGGAGCGTCGGCGTTCGCTCGAACTGGCGCGCCGGATCGAGCACGTGGCGCTCGCCACCCATCCGCAGTTTCAGGAAATCTTTGTCGAGGGCATGAGTTTTTCGGGGACAACGTTCGATGCGGAAAAGAAGGCCCACGCCAAGGCCGCGCCCGAGGGGAAAGCAACGGCGGCGGGATCATGACCGTCCGCTTGAATCTGCTGTTCGGCTTTCTCGGCTCGGGCAAGACAACCCTCGCGCGCCGCTTGCTCGATCGGCCGAAACAGACGGAGAAGACGGCCATTATCGTCAACGAATTCGGAGACGTGGGCATCGACGGCGCCATACTCGAGGGCAGCCATGTCGACATGATCGAACTGACGTCGGGTTGCCTCTGCTGCACGCTCAAAAGTTCGATGCTGGGCGCGGTCGAGGAACTCGCCGACCGGGCCGGTGCCCAACGCATCGTCGTCGAGGCCACCGGGGTTGCCCAACCCGAGGCGCTGCTCGAAACCTTCGTCGATCCGTCGTCGCGCGGGCGTTACGACATCGGCCCCGTCGTCACCGTCGTCGATTCGCCCAAATACGCGAAGCTTGCGGGCATCTTGGGCGAATTCTATCGGGCCCAGGTCGAATATGCCGATTGGGTCGTGCTCAACAAAATCGATCTGGCATCGGCCGACGTGCTCGAATCCGCGCGGGCGGCCGTTGCCCGGATCAACCCGCGCGCCGAAATCCATTTCGCCGAACGCTGCGATGTCGATGTCGACGCCCTATTGAACGGTCCCTCGAGCCTGTCCGCCCGGGATTTCATGCGTGCGCGGGGAGACAAGCTCGGTCGCGATCACGATCCTGACCACGACCATCGCCATCCGCCGTCCGAATCCTTCGTGCTCGACGCCGAAGGCGATGCCGGGCGGGACGCGATCGAATCTTTTTTCCGCAATCTTCCCGAAAGCGTGTGGCGCGCGAAGGGCTTCATGAGTCTCGACGGTCAACCCAGCCTGATCCAATACGCGATGGGCGAGATCGAGATCCGCAAATCCGGTCCGCGCCCGGCACGTCACATGGTGTTTATCGGACGGCACATGAATAGGGACGACATCGCCGATCGGTTCGGCGCGGTTCGCGAGGACCGTGGCGCGACGGCGGCCCGGTCCCGGACGGGGACGGGATGACCCGAGGCGCGCGATGACCCATCCTCGATCCGAATCGACCGCCGCCGCGGCGGTCGCCGACTCCCGGTCGCTGACCGAAAAGGCTTACCAGCTTTTGGTCCAAAAACTGACGCGGCTCGAACTCGTGCCGGGCGCTCCGTTGATCGAAAAAAACCTATCGGCCGATCTCGGTATCGGCCGCACGCCGATCCGCGAGGCCTTGCAACGCCTGGCCGCCGAAGGACTGGTGACGCACCACATCAATCGCGGGATGTTCGTCGCCGAAATCAGCCCCGCCAATATCCAGCAGATTTACGAATTCCGTCAGGTTGTCGACGGCTATGCCGCGCGATTGTCCGCCGTTCGCGCCAACGAGAAGGACATCGAGGACCTCCGCAAAATTCAACTCAGCCTGGTGCAGGCGACCGAGGATGACGATATCGACGCTTACGTCATCCATGCCCGCCAATTCCACGAAACGCTCGCGCGCGTCGCGCGGAACGCCTATTTGGCCGAAACGATGCTGAAGATATTCAACCTTCACCTTCGGTTGTGGTTTCTGATCTCCCAACGGGTCGGGACCTGGCATGAAATCGCGCGGGCGCACGAGGAAATGACCAAGGGAATCGTCGAAGGAGTCGCCCGCCGCGACCCCGATCAGGCGGAGTCGGCGGTTACAACGTACGTTTCCCGGCGGCACCAGGATTTGCGCGAGCTTCTCTAGAGACCGGTCAGGCGGGCGCGGGCCGTTGCGTCGTGATTTTGACCGGACCCAGTTTTTGTTCGATCTCGGCGTAGGAGGGCGAAGGCCCGCGGGGCCCGCCGGTCAGCACCGCCCGCATGGCTTTCAAGTGTTCCTGGGTCGTACCGCAACAGCCGCCGATGATCCGGGCGCCGGCCCGATAGGCAAGAGCGGCGTAATCGGCCATGACCTCCGGCGTGCCGTCATAGCGGATTTTCATGTCGTTGCCGATTTTGGGCAGGCCGCAATTGCCTTTGGCGACGACCACGTCGCCCGGCTTTGACCCTTTCACCAGACCGAGGACCGAATCGATCAACTGCGCCGGCCCGACGCCGCAATTGGCGCCGAAAGCGACCGGGCTCCAGCCGTGCGTGACCGGCAGCTTGATGGCGTCCTCCGGCCGGAGACCCATCATCGTCCGTCCGCCGGTATCGAACGTCATGGTCAGCACATAGGGCAAGCCGGCGCGTTCGGCCGCGCGCACGGCGGCGGCCAGCTCGTCTTCGAAAAAAATCGTTTCGATCCACGCCACATCGACGCCGCCTTCCTTGAGCGCGATCGCCTGCTCGACGAACCCGCTTTCGATTTCCTCGGGCGTGCGTTCGCCATAGGGAGCGATCATTTCCCCGGTCGGCCCCATCGATCCGCCGACCACCACGGGGCGCTCGGCCGCGTCGGCGACCTTGCGCGCGATGCGGGCGGCGCTGACGTTGATGTCGCGCACCCGATCCTCGGAGTTATGGTGGCGGCAGCGGAACCGGGTGCCGCCGAAGGAATTGGTCAGGATGATATCCGAACCCGCGTCGACGAAACCGCGGTGCACTCCCTCGATGCGTTCCGGGTGGTCAAGATTCCAAAGTTCGCCCGGGGCGCCGCTGTGCAACCCGAGCTGAAACAAGGTTGTTCCCATGCCCCCGTCGGCCATGAGAACCGCTTTCTCCTCGAGAAGCGCGCTGAGTTTATTGGCGGAAATACCCAAGAGTTTCTCCCGGACTTTCGTGTCGCGGAGCGACGGTTTTATCCCGTCGGCCCCAAACCATACGGGATATGCTCAAGAAAACGAATACGAATCGGATCGTCGCGCATAGCCGGTGCAGTTTCCGAAACAATATGGCTTGTTATCGGAACGCTTGCACCCGCACATATAAAAGACCCCGCTTAACTCGGCAACGAATATGATCGGCTCGAACCCGGTGTCGCGATGGGAGCCGTCGCACCAGGGCTGCGTTGCGCTCAGGCCGCAACTGCACCACGCGTATTGCCGGCCCGCCTCGACCCGAACCGCGTAAGGGGCCTGCTGCGGCGAGGCCGGAAGATCGCGACGCGATGCGTTGTCGTTCATCGGCAGACCCTTTTCTTGGCGCTCCACCCGACGCTGACTTTAGCACTGTATTCTTCCATCCCGCCTATAAAGAACCGGATAGCCCGCCGATTCACGTCCGGCGACGGGAAAGCCCCGCCACTCCGCGATAACCGGGATTTTCGATAATTTGCCTGTCGTTGAGAATCGTTCCGAATCAGATCAAACCGTTTGGTAATTAGGGCGAAACGTAACCAAAAAAGGCCTTCAGGAAGAGCCTGAAGGTGTTGTCGCCCCGGTGGTTGAAACGGAACTCGATTTCCTTGAGGTACATGGGGAAGTGGTACCTGGAGACGCCGC
>Ga0194120_10002728_pt1 | contig 29906 bp, 19 predicted proteins | sample TA2MahCa65mmetaG_FD_148642 | JGI IMG/M metagenome (GOLD analysis project Ga0194120, IMG submission 148642) | Freshwater microbial communities from Lake Tanganyika, Tanzania - TA2015019 Mahale Deep Cast 65m | ecosystem: Environmental > Aquatic > Freshwater > Lake | place: Tanzania: Lake... | reverse complement strand
CTGCTCGGCGCGCTCGATTTTCTTGTCCCCGCGGGCGCGCTCGGCCTTGCTCGGAGCGGGGCGAAGCTCCGCTCGGGCGCGGCGCGGGCTACGCTGCGCGCATGAAGCTCGCGATTGCCTTCTGTCTGCTGCTCGTGACGGCCTGCGCCAGCGTCGAACGCGCGCCCACGGGAGCGGGTGACTTCGCGCGCATCGCCCTCCTCGAGGATGCGCGCGCGGATGCGAACGGCGAGCTGCGCGCGCTCGCTCGCAGCAGCGACGCACGCGTGCGCGAGCGGGCGGGCACGGCGCTCGGGCGCATGCCGTTCCCCGAGCAAGGCGTCGAGACGACGCGGGCGCTGCTCGAGCTGTTGCGCGACGGCGAGCCCGCGGTGCGCGCGAGCGCCGCCTTCGCACTCGGCGTGCGCGGCGACGCGAGCGCGGCGGACACGCTGCTGTTCATGGCGACCGACGAGCACGAGAGCGATGTAGAGCCGCTGGTGCGCGCGCGGGCCATCGAAGCGGCTGGCAAGCTCGCGCGACCGGAGCTGCGCGGGCGCACGCTCGACGGGCTGCGCGACGCGGACTCGCGCGTGCGCCTCGAGGCGGCCGCGGCGCTCGGCCGTTGGAGCACGCAGGAGGAAGGCGCGTTGGCGCTGGAGCAGCGGCTGGCGGCGCATGTCGCCACCGAGAGCTCCGCCGAGGTCATCACGGCCGCGCTCTACTCGCTCGAGCGACGCAAGACCAACGTCGGCGGCAACTTGTTCGTGCAGTACTGCACGTCGAGCGTGCCCGAGCAGCGCATCGCGAGCGTCCGCGGCCTGCGCGGGCTCGTCGGCGCGCGCGACGTCAAGCTGTTCCTGCAACGCGCCAGTCAAGACAGCGACGCGCGCGTAGTGTGCGAGGCCGTGATCGGACTCGGAGAGCTTGCGGATCGCATCTCGCTCGCGCACTTGGCGGTCGTGACGCGGCACTCGCGCGCGAGCGTGCGGCGCGCGGCGTGGGAGGCGATCGGCGTGGCGATCGGCAAGCACGCGGGGACGCTCGATGAGCTGCGACGAGTCGCCGTCGACGTGCGCGCGCCGCTGCGCGGGACTGCGACGGGCGAAGCCTCGCCGTGGGTGCGCGGCGCGATGTTCGAAGCGGCGCTGGCCTCGCTCGCGACGGCCGACGAAGCGACCATCGAGAGCGCGTTGCAATCGCTCGGCTCGACCTATCGCACCCTCGCGCGCGAGGAACGCATCGGCGTCGTGCGCGGCTGCGCGCGCTTGCCCGCGCAGCGCGGCCACTCCATCGTCGGCGAGTGCATCAAGGACCCCGATTTCGCCGTCGGCAGCGTCGCCATCGAGATGTTCGCGAAGTGCGTGCCGGAGCGTGCGCACGAAGCACTGCGCGAGGTGCTCGCCTTCGGCGACAACGGCCTGCGACTGGCCGCGGTCACCGCCCTGCTCGAGCGGCCCTCCCGCGACGATCTCGAGGCGCTGGCCGGTTGCTTTCGCACTTCGCAGGGCGACGGCGCGAGCGAGATTCGCTTCAACGTCCTGCGCGCCGCGGCGAAGGGCGCGGGGCGCGACGCCGCCCCGCTGCTCGTCGAAGGCTGCGCCGATCGCTGCGCGTTCGTGCGGCGCGTCGCACGCGAGGAGCTCGCACGCGTGGCGCCGGACATGCTCGCGGGGCTCGCGCAGCTCGCTGGCGCGAACGGCGAGGCGTCGGCGGCGCCGGAGCCGTGCGCGGAGAATCCGTGGGTCGACGTGGTGACGAGCCGGGGCACGCTGCGTTTCGAGTTGTTCCCCGCCGAGGCGCCGCAACACGTGCGCAACTTCCTCGCGCAGGCCGCGAGCAGGCGTTACGACGGCACGCTTTGGCACCGCGTCGTGCCGGACTTCGTGATTCAGGGCGGCGACTACCGTGGCGACGGCAACGGCGGCGGCACGTGGCGCGGGAGCGACGACTCGCTGCGCCACGAATTCGGACCGCGCAAGTACGTGCGCGGCTCGCTGGGCATGCCGCGCAACGAGGATCCCGACTCCGGCGGCAGCCAGATCTTCGTCACGCACCGCGCCACCCCGCACCTCGACGGTCGCTACACGATCTTCGGGGAGCTGCGCGAGGGCTTCGACGTGCTCGACGCGATCGAAGTCGGCGACTGCATCCTCGCCGTCGCGCGCGTGAAGTGAAACCGGTGCGCTCCGGCCGCGCGCTGGGTTTCTGACGCGGCTCGTGCGCTCGTCTCGAGCGCCGCGCGGGTACTCTGTGCGCCCCAAAGAGGGAGATCCGCCATGAAGCGCCTGCACCGAGTTGTGTTCCCCTCGCTCCTGCTGCTCGTCGCGTGTCGCGGCTCGACCCCGCAGGCCGCGGAGTCAAGCCTCGCGAGTCCGACCGCGGCCGTGTCGATCGAGGCGCAGGCCCCGAGTCAAGAGCAGGCGACGGTGAGCGTCGCGCCGCGCGTGAGCGCCACGCCGGAGCTCGCGCGCCGCATGCGCGCACTCGCGGACCGCGAACGCACGCTCGACGCCCTCCAACTCGGCGCGCGCGAGCTCGTGGAGCGTTGCGCGGACGCGGACTGGAACGATCCGACGATCGTGGCGGACTCGGTCGTGGCGGCGCTCGTGCTCGAGAGCTTGATCGAGGACTCGGGCGCCTGGCGCGAGACGACGGCCGTGCTGCAACGCGCCATGCCCATCCCCGCGCATGTGCCGCACGAAGTGCGCGCGCAGCTCGAGTTCGTGCTCGCGCGTTCCTCGGTGCGCACGGACCGCATCGTGCCGGCGCGCGAATGGCTCGACCAGCACGGCACGATCCGTGACTGGCGGGTCATCGGTCCGTTCGCCAACGAGCGCGGCGGCGGCTTCGACGTGGCCTACGCGCCAGAAGAAGCGATCGATCTCGCCGCGAGCGCGCGCGGCAAGGAGCGCGACGTCGCTTGGCGCGCCCAACCCTGCCCGCAGTCCCCGCTCGGCGTCGTCGTGCTCGACGAGATGCTGCGGCCCAACGAACAGGCCATCGCCTACCTCGCGACGGCCATCCGCGTCGAGCGCGCGCGCGACGTGTGCCTCTGGCTTGGCACGAGCGGCGAGCTGAAGGTCTGGCACGGCCAGCGGCTCGCGCTCGCGCGCAAGGTGCAGCGCAGCTACCACCGCGACCAAGACCGCGTCGTGCTCGCGCTGCAACCGGGCTGGAATCCCATCCTCGTCAAGCTCGGACACGAGGAGCGCGGCGGTTGGGTCGCGAGCGCGCGCCTCACCGCGCTCGACGGAGCGCCGCTGCGCGACGTCGCGGTGGACTCCAGCAAGGCGGGAGAGCTGCTCGCCACCACGAGCGAGCCGAGCGGCGTGCCGACGACGAGCGCGCGCGAACTGCTCGAGCTGCGCGGCGAGGACGCCGGCGCACTGCGGGCGCTCGCGGAGTGGCACATGGCCGTGCATCCCGACGATTTCGCGGAGCGTTCCGCGAAGAAGCTCGCCGAGCGCGCACTGGCACTCGCGGGGGACGATGTCGACACGCTGTACCTCGTCGCGCGCGCCAACCAATCCGCGCCGGGCGAAAACGCGGCCGAGATTCGCCACAACGAACGCGTGATTCCGCTCAAGCGCGTGGTCGAGCTCGAGCAGGGGCACGCTGGGGCGTGGCTCGATCTCGCGGACTTCTGGAGCGAGCTCAACCCGCTGCCGTACTCCGCGGAACAGGCCGCGCGCAAGGCCCTCGCCGCCGCACCCCAGAGTCCGCGCGCGCTGATGGCACTCTCGCGCGCGCACGGCGAGCTCGGACGAGACGCCATGGCGCGCGCGTACGCCGAGCAGGCGCGAGCGAGCGGCGCGGGCAAGATGAACTCGCAACTGATCGTGGCCGAGGCGGACGCGCTGCTCGCCAAGGGGGATCGCCGCGCAGCGGTTGCGCTTCTGGAGAGCACCTTCACGAACGGACGCTGCGATCGCGGCGTCGTCTCGATGCTCTGTCGGCTGCACCTCGAAGGCGAGAACCTGCCCCGACTGCTCGCCGTCCACGAGGGCTGGCTCTCACGCGCGCCGTTCGATGTCGGGCGCATGCTGGAGACGGCGGAAGTCCTCGAGCGAGCCGGCGACCTCGCGCGCGCGCGCGAACAGGTCGAGCGCGCGCGCCACGTCTGCCCGGAGGATTCGCGCGTGTTCCGCCTGCTGGCGCGACTCGCCGAGCGCGAGGGCGATCTCGATGCCGCCTGCGCGGCGCTCGACGAGGTCGTGCGACTCGATCCCGGCTACGACATCGCGCGCCGCCAGCGCGCCGTGCTCGCGGCCAGCGCGGAACAACCCGAGCGCTTCGAGGACCCGTGGCGTTGGGACGCCGTCGAGCGCGCCGGCACGCTCGCTCGCAGCGGCGAGGCGAACGATCCCGTGCAGGTCGTCGATCGCACGACGGTCTGGAAAGTCGAACCCGATGGAACGGAACGGCAGTACGAGCACGTGCTGCTGCAAGTCGAGAACGCGGCGGGCGTGAAGGCGCTCGACTCGTACTGGATCTCCTACCCGTCCGACGCCAGCCTGCAGGTCTACAACGTGCGCATCGTGCACGCCGACGGCACGTTCGAACGTGCACCGGCGCCGCGCGGTGGCGACCAGCCGTGGAACGGAATGCTCGTGCGCGGCTTCGACCTGCCGCCGCTCGTGCCGGGCGACATGGTCGACGTCGAGTACCGCATCGACCCGACCCAGCCCGACGTGTTCGGTCAGTATTTCGGGGAGCGGCATGCCTTTCAGGTCGACTTTCCCGACGCGCTCGCGCCGGTCGCGCGCGCCGAGCTGGTCGTGATCGCGCCCGAGTCGCTGGGGCTCCACGTCAAGGAGCACAACTCGGCCGCGCTGGAGATCTCGCGCGAGACGAAGGACGGAGCGGTGATTCGCCGCTGGGTGGCGCGCAACCTCGCGCGGCCGGCGATGGAAGGGCTGATGCCCGCGCGCAGCGAGCTGGTGCCGCTGGTCGATCTCTCGACCTTCGAGAGCTGGCAGGCCTTCGCGAGCTGGTGGTGGACCTTCATCGAGAAGGAATTCGTCACCACGCAGGCGATGAAGGACAAGGTCGCCGAATTGGTCGCCGGGCTCTCGAGCGAAGCCGACAAGGTGCGTGCGATCGCGCGCTTCGTCGGGCAGGAGATCCGCTACAACGCGTGGTCGTTTGGCACGCACGGCTACGAGCCGTTCAGCGCGGCGACGATCTTCGAGCGGCGCTTTGGCGACTGCAAGGACAAGTCGATCCTGCTGCGCCAACTGCTCGCGGAGATCGGCGTCGAGGCGCACCCCGTGCTGATCAACGCGGAGTACCGCAAGCCCGACGAGAAGCTCGACATCGCGATGGTCGGCCATTTCAACCACTGCATCGCGTACCTGCCCGCGACGGCGGATCGGCCGGGCTACTACCTCGACGCCACGGCGGATCGCAATCCGGTCGAATACCTGCGCGCGGACGATCAGGGAGCGAAGGTGCTGCACGTGCGCGACGGCAACGGCGAGATCGTGCAGATCCCCTACGCGGAGCCCGACGACAACGCGTTCGTGCGGAACTACGAGATCACGCTCGCGCGCGATGGCAGCGGCGAGGTGCGGCTGGAGGACCACAGCATCGGCATGTTCGGCGTGCAGAATCGCTACCGCTTCGGAGGCGAGCAGGGCGACTTGCGCGAGCGGCTCGCGCGGGCGCTCGCCGACGCGTTTGGCAAGGTCGGCGTGCTCGATGCGAGCACCTCGAAGCTCGAGGACATCGGCGCGCCCGCGGGCGTCGAGACGCGCTTCGAGGCCACCGGCCTGTGGACGCGCGACTCGACCGGCGCGCAGCTGCGCACGGGCTTCGACGAGGTGCCGATCCTCGGCGTGGCCGCCGAAGCGGCCGACGAACGCCAGCACGACCTCGTGCTCGATCGCCCGTTCGAGCTGCGCAGCAAGCTGCTCTACCGTCTGCCGGAGGGCGCGCGGCCCAAGGAGCTCCCGGTGGATGCCGACGTGCACGCCGCTGGGTTGCTCGACTACTCGCTGCGCGTGCGCACGACTTCGGAGGGCATCGAGGTCGAGCGCGTGTTCACGCTGCGCGAGCGCCGCATCCCGCGCGCACGCTACTCCGATTTCCGCGCGGCGCTCGAGGAAGTGCGCAGCGCCGAGGCCCGCACGGTCGTGCTCGAGGACCTCACACCCGCCGAAGCCAGCCCGAAGGAGGGCAAGTGATGTTCTGCGCTCTCACGCTGCTCGTCCTGCAATCCAACGACGCCGCCGAGCGCGCCCGCAGCGCGGAGGACTGGGCGCGAAGCCTCGTGGCGAGCCCGCACTACGCGACCGACGACGGCGACCTGCGCATCGCGCAGTGGTGCGAGCTCGTCGCGCGTGAACCCGGGCATCCGCTCGCGGAACTCGCGCTCGCGATGATCGCTCGCACGACGGCCGACAGGCCGCGCGACGCGGCGGCGGCGATCGCGGCGCTGGAGACGCGTTCGATCCACCCGCTGGCCGAGGAAGACCTCGTCGCGCTCCAGCGTGAGCGCGCGCTTTCCTCGCGTCCGTTCGCCGAGCTCGCCAACGCGGAGGTCCCCGAACTCCACCCGGATTTGGCTCCGGCGGCGTTCGCCACCGGCCCGCTCGCGGGCAGTCCGATCGACGTCGCACTCGGCGAGCTGTGTCTCGACCCGGAGCGCTCGCTCGCCTTGCCGCGCCTCCCTGGCGCGGGTCCCGCGCGTTGGCTTCGCGTCACACGCAGCGGCACCGCGGACTCGCTCGACGTGGAGACGGCCTGTTCGGCCAACGAAGGCTGGGCGGTCGTGGCACTCGATTTCGAGTGCGACGGCCAAGCCGGCTGGTTCGAGCTCGACTTCTCGGACTCGAGCGGCCCCGCGTGGATCTCGCTCGCCGCGGCGGAGGGCGACGGGCTCGACGGGGCGAGCGCCTTCGCGGGCCTGCGCGTCGCTTTCGACGACGGCGCCGTGCGCGAGATCGACTTCCTTTCGGCCGAGCGCAGCCTCGCGTGGCGCGAGGCGCGCGCGTGGCGCAAGGGCCACAATCGCGTGCTGCTCTCGCTGCCGCTCGGCGTGGCCTACGACTTCGCCGCGCGAGTGCGCGACCTCTCGGGCCGAGCACTGCCGTGGCCCGCGAGCGCGGACCCGCGCTCGCCGCTGGGCTTCGGCCGCGCCGGGCAGGTGTCCGCCGAGCCGCTGATCGGAGCGATCGAGCACCTCGAGCGGATCGACCCGCGCGGTGCTCACTCCGAAGCCCTGCTCGGATCGGCCAAGTTCCACGACGGGCGCATGGTCGAGGGACTCTCGCACATCGAGACTGCGCTCGCGATGGCACCCGAGTCGGTCGAGCTCATCGCGCTGGCCGCGGATCTTTACGGTGCGCGCTCGCCGCTGCCGGAAACGTGGCGCCGCTCGCGTGCGAGAGAACTCGTCGAGGCCGGACTCGCGCGCGCACCGAAGCACGCGCGACTGCAGGTCGCGATGGCGCGCATCCTCGGTCCCGAGGACCGACAGGAGGAAGCCCTGCGCGCGCTCGAAGAGCTCGACGGGACGCGCGCGGGGCTCGCTCCGCGACTCGCGTCGATGGACCTCTACGGGGAGCTGGAGCTCGAAGTGCGCGCGGAAGCGGCGCTGAAAGACGCCGTGGCCGCGCGCCGCGAGAGCGCGCGGGCGCTCTCGGCGGCGGCGCGGCACTGGGAACGCCACGGCTTCCTGACGCGCCAGCGCGACGTGCGCCTCGCGCAACTCGTCGGTCGGCTCGACCTAGGTGCGCTCGGCGAGCTCGGCGAGCTCGAGATGCGGCTCGGCCAGCGCGCCGAGAGCGTCGAGACGCGCCGCTCGCTCGCGCGCATCACCGGCGACGTGGGCGCCGCCTCGGCTTTCGCCGAGACCCTCGCCACGATCGGCATGGAGAGCGAGTCGGACGCCACGTGGCTGCGACTCGCCGAGCGCTTTCCGCAGGAGAGCTACTTCCCACTGCGCCGCGCCGATCTGGCGCAACGGCTTGGCGATCGCGAAGGCGAGATCGCGCAGCTGCGCTCCGCACTCGCGTGTTCCCCGTCCGATCGCGAGGCGCGCTCGCGACTGGCGGGGCTCGGGGAGGAAGACCCGGCCGCCGCGACCTTCTCGCGCTTCGCCATCGATGCGGCGCGCGAGCTCGCGAGCTTCGATCCGTCGCGCTGGAGCGACCACGTCGTGCGCGCGCTCGACGTCGCCGTCGTGCACGTCTTCGACGATGGAGCCTCCGAGCAGTGGACGCTGTCCCACGAGGTCGCTCGCGATCTCGAGGGCTGTGAGGCGCTCGGTCGGCAGCAGCCGAACGGTGACATGCTCTCGATCGAGACGCTCAAGCGCTCGGATGGCAAGGCCTACGAACCCGTGCTCGTCGGCGGAGAGTACGTGATGCCCGCGCTCGAGCCCGGCGACGCCGTGCGCATCGTCTCGCGCGGCTTCGCGGGCGCCAGCGCAAGTTCGCGCGCGCGCACGACGCAGTGGTACTTCGCCTCGACGCAGGCGCCGTACTTCCTCTCGCGCTACGTGATCTCCATCCCCAAGGCGCTGAGGCTCGAGCTCGTGCAGCGCAACTTCACGGGCCAGCACGAGGTGCTCGACGAGGGCGAGCGCGTCGTGCACATCTTCACGCTGCGCGACGTCGATCGCGTGGTCGCCGAGCCCGGAGCCCCGCCGCCGACTTGGTTCCTGCCGTGGGTCACGTTCGTCGGGCCGCAGGACATGGCGGCGATCGAGCGCGAGCTCGAGACCGAGCTCGTCGTCCCCACGCGACTCGCTCCGGAGCTCATCGAAGCGGCGAACCTCGCCTGCGAGGGCACCGAAACCGAGGAACAGCGCGCACGGGCGCTGCACCGGCTCGTCACCGAGTCGCTCGACAAGCGCGAGCCGCTCTCGCGCGCGTCGGCGCTCTCGGCGCTGCTCACGCACTCGGGCAACCCCGCCACGCTGTACGCGACGCTGTTGCGCGCGGTCGGCATCGAGCACGAGCTCGTCTGGTCACGCGCCGTCGAGCCGGCCGCGGATCCCGCGCCGGAGCGCGAGCTGGCGAACGCCTCGCGCTGGACCAACCAACTGCTCGTGCTCGTGAAGCCGCGCGACGCGCAGCAGGTGTGGTGCGATCTCTCGCGCAAGACGCTGCCCTACGGCTGCATGATCGCGGCATCGCCCAAGGCCGAGGCCTTCTCCGCGACGCGCGGCGAGTGGCTCGCCATGCCCGACGTCGCTTGGAGCGAGCGCCCCGGCGAGCGCACGACGCTCACCGTGCGCGTCGGACTCGAACGCTCGGCGGAGCTCGACGTCGCGCTCGAATTCACGGGCAACATGGGCTTCGCCGTGAAGGAGCAACTGCGCGAGGTCGCGAAGGCGCAGATGAAGCGCACCGTGACGGGCATCGTCTCGCGCATCGTGCCGGGCATCTCGCTCGGCGACTACTCGCTCGAGGGACTCGAGGACGAGAGCACGCCGGTGGTGTTCCGCGCCAAGGGCACGCACAAGACGCTGTTCGACGCGCGCAGCGGTGAATTCAGCTGCAAGCTGCCGTTCCCCCCGCTCGACCTCGGCCGCATCGCGGCCGGCGAAGGCGAACGCAAGCTGCCGTTCCTGCTGCAGCGGGCGAGCGTGGGCAGCGTGCGCGCGCGCTTCGAGCTGCCCGAGGGCCGATCGCTCGCCAGCGAACATCCGCCCGTCCTGCTCGAGTTCGGCGGCGGCCGCTATCGACTCGCGATCGAAGACGCGAGCGCGACTGGCTTCACGGTGGTGCGCGAGTTCCACTTGCCAGCGCAGGTGATCGCGGCGAGCGACTTCGCCGCCTTCGTCGAGTTCGCGCAGCGCATCGACGAAGCCGAACGCGTGCGCCTGCGACTGCGCTGAACGGCGCTTCGTCGACGCCCCGTCACCGGCCGCCCATCGTCGGCCGCCCATCGTCGATCCCCCATCGTCGGCCGCCCATCGTCGGCTGCCCATCGTTTGCTGTGGGGGGGCCACGGGCGGCGCGCGTCGACTCGCCTGCCCCGGCGCTGGGAAGATTTTTCCCCAGCCGTCGGCGGCGTCAAAAATGCGACTTCCTTTGCAGACCGCGCGACTTCGATACGGCTAGCTGCGACCGCTCCGTCCGCGTGAGCGGCTAGACACGTGTGCTAGGACCCTCCATGCAGCGCCTCCTCCTCACCGCCGCGCTCGTCTCCGCCGCCGCGCTGACCCTCGACCACTTGCAGGTTCTCGAGGCGCGCATCGCGGAGCTCGAACAGGTCCCGCGCGTCGAAGTCGAACACACCCGCGAGCTCGCGCGCCGCCTCGACAACTTGCGTCGCTCGCTGGAAGAGGCGCGTGTCACGTTCGAGAGCGACGATCGCGCGGACGCGCTCGCGGCCGAGCTCGTGAACGTCAGCAAGGCGCTGGAGCGGGAACGCTGCGCGATCGCGGCACAGGACGAGCGCCTCGATGACTGGGAACAGCACTGGGGCGATCGGCAGAGACAGTCGCTGGAAGGCAAGCTCGACGCGCTCTCGGCGGATCTCGGTCGTCGCCAGCGCGATCTCGACGAGCTGCGCGCGCTCGCCAGCCGCACTTCCGAGCAGGGAGAAGAGCGCTTGCTCGCGCTCTCGCAGCAGGTTCAGCCGCTGCTGGCGGAACCGGACACGCACAGCCTGTGGCACGAGCTCGTCGGTCCCGTCGCGCAACTCTCCGGCGATACGACCGTCGGCAGCGGCGTGCTGCTCGAATCGCAGCGCCGCACCAACGGCGAGGGTTACGTCACGCACGTGCTGACCTCGTGGCATGTCGTGCGCGACATCTACGGCTCGCTCGAGCGCATCGAATCGCCGGTCCCCGTGCGGCTCTACGAGCCCGACGGCGGCACGACCGACGAAACGGCCCACATGGTGGCGTACGACGTCGGACTCGACATCGCGCTGCTCGAGATGGACTTCGATCGGCAAGTGCCCCACGGCGCGCGCCTCGCGAGCCACGACGAGCTCGGGCGCGTCGACACCTTCGACGCCATCTACGCGGTCGGTTGCCCGCTCGGCAACGATCCGATCCCGACGTCGGGCGAAGTGGCCTCGACGACGCACGTCGTCGATGGCGTGCGCTACTGGATGATCAGCGCGCCGACCTACATCGGCAACTCAGGCGGCGGCATCTTCGATGCGCGCACGCACAAGCTCATCGGCATCTTCTCGAAGATCTACACGCACGGCTCCGCGCGCTCGACGATCGTGCCGCACATGGGGCTCGCCACGCCACTGCCCGTCATCTACGAGTGGCTCGACCGCACGGGCCACGCGAGCCTGCTCAGCTCGCACGCCGCTCCTCGCACGGCCGCCGCACTGCGTTAGGCCGCGCGCTGGAACAAGGCCCGCGTGGAGCTGCTCGGCCAAGGGCGAGCGCATCAATGCCGGAAATGGCGCACGCCGGTGAAGACCATGCTCGCGCCGCGGGCGTCGCAGGCCGCGACCACCTCGCCATCGCGCACGGAACCGCCGGGCTGTAGGAAGGCCACGACGCCACCCTCGATCGCCGTTTCCACGCCGTCGGGGAACGGGAAGAAGGCGTCCGAGGCCAGCACGGACCCCTGAGCGCGCGCGCCAGCCTTGTGGATCGCGAGCCGCACGCTGTCGACGCGGCTCATCTGCCCCGCCCCGACGCCGAGCACTTCGGTGCCGGCGGCGACGACGATGGCGTTGGACTTCACGTGCTTGCACACGCGTGCGGCGAACAGCATCGAGCGCATCTGCTCCGCGCTCGGCGCCACCTTCGTCACGACCTTGGCCTCGCTCTCGCTCTCGGCCGCGAGATCGCGCTGCTGCAGCAAGAAGCCGCCGACCATCTTCTTCCATTCGAGCTCGCGCGCGTCGCGCACGCCGCTCCCGAAGGGACCGCACGCGAGCAGGCGCACGCTCTTGCCCCACTTGGGCTTCTGCGTGAGCAGCGCGAACGCGTCGGCGTCGAACGACGGCGCCACGATCGCCTCGACGAAGCGATTGCCAGAGACGAGGAATTCCGCCGCCGCGAGGTCGAGCGGGCGCGTGAACGCGAGCACCGAGCCGAACGCCGAAACCGGGTCGCCGGCCCACGCCTTCTCGAGCGCCTGCGCGAGCGTCGCGGCCGCCGCCGCGCCACAGGGGTTGTTGTGCTTGAGGACCGCGACGAACGGCTCGTCGAACTCCTTGGCGAGCGCGAGAGCCGAGTCGAGGTCGACCAAGTTGTTGTAGGAGAGCTGCTTGCCGTTCTGGATCTCCGCGGTCGCGATCGAGGGCTCGCGCACGCCGGATTGCGCATAGAACGCTGCGGTCTGGTGCGGATTCTCGCCGTAGCGCAGGCTCATCACCTTGCGACCATGGAGCGAGGCGACGTCGGGATAGGGATCCTGCGCGCAACCGTCCTCGAGCTCCTGCTCGAACAACCACGCCGCGATCGCCGCGTCGTAGCGCGACGTCGTCTGGAAGGCCTTGAGCGCGAGCTCGCGGCGCAGGCCCGAGCCGAGCGCGCCAGCGTTGCGCTGCAGCTCGTCGAGCACGCGACCGTAGTCCGCGGGATCGGTCACGATGCCGACGAAGCGGTGGTTCTTCGCGGCCGAGCGCACCATCGACGGCCCTCCGATGTCGATCTGCTCGATCGCATCCGCGCGCGACACGCCCTGCTTCGCGACGGTGGCCTCGAACGGATACAGGTTGATCACCACGAGGTCGATGCCGCGGATGCCGTGCTCCGCCATCGCGGTCACATGGCTCGGCTCGTCGCGCAGCGCGAGGATCCCGCCGTGCACCTTGGGATGCAGCGTCTTCACGCGCCCGTGCATCATCTCGGGGAAGCCGGTGTACTCCGACACCTCGCGCACGGGGATGCCCGCCGCCGCGAGCGCCTTGTAGGTGCCGCCGGTGGAGAGCAGCTCGACGCCCATCTGGGACAGCTGCCGCGCGAAACCCTCGAGGCCGGTCTTGTCGGAGACGCTCAGCAGAGCACGGGAAACCTGGTTGTTCATCGGAGACTTCCTGCCCACCCGGGCATGAAAGGACTGCGGAGAGCGAGAATCTGAGGGCGGAGAGGGTACGGCGAAGCGCGCGCTCGATCCACCTTGAGCTCGACTTCGCCGGCACGCTCGCGACGCGTTGGGCGGGGAACGATGGCTCTCGCACGGCCTGCGGCCCGCGGACGACGGCTCGGCGCTATCCTCGGACGGGCGAGACACACGCCGAAGAGGTCGCTGAAACATGACGGTGAAATGGCACGGCAAGTGCGTCGCGGCGCTGTTCGCGCTCGCAACGTTGGGGTTGGTGGCGTGGGCCACGGCGGATGCGCTCGGCGATGCGCGCGAGCTCGCGAAGGCGGGCAAGTGGGCGGAGGTCGAGAGCACCCTGCGGGCCTACTTCGCGAGCGGAGCGTCGAATCCGGCCGCGGAGGGATTGCTCGGGCAAGCGCTGGCGCAACAGGGCAAGAACGACGAGGCGGCCGCGTATTTGGAGCGTGCCATCGCGGGACAAGCGACGCCCGACAAGGAGTTGGCGAAGGCGCTCAAGGCGGCGGACCCGCTCGTCGCCAAGCGCGACAAGTGGTTCAAGGACGCCGGCAAGGACCTTCTGGAGAAGGCCAAGGCGCTCGAAGCGAACGGCCAGAAGGAGCGCGCGCTCGAAGTGCTCGCGTCGGCGCAGGCCGTCGCGCGCGGAGCGGATCTCGCGGGCGTGGCCGAGCTCGTGGCCAAGATCCGCGCCAGTGGCCAGCAGTTGCAGCTCGATTCCGGTCGGCGCTCGCGCCCGCCCGAGGGCTGGCCGCTCTACAAGTTCGAGACGACTCACTACCGCATCGAAGCCCACCTCAAGCCCGCCGACGCCGATCGGCTCGGGCGCATGATGGACTCGATCTACCAGTACTACCTGAAGGTCTACTTCGCAGGGAATCCGGCCTACCTCGAAGCTGGAAAGGCCACGATCTACGTGCATCCGACGCGTGCGGCGATGATGGGGCCGTGGAACGAAGGGCGCCCCGATGGCGATCCGATGCGCGGCACGGTCGAGGGCTTCTTCCGCAACATGCCGCGCGAGGTGCACGTCTACGACACGACGACGACGGCGGGCTCGCTCGAGCCGATGATCAGCACGCTGTTCCACGAAGCGAGCCACCACTTCATGGCGATGCTCACGCGCGACGGACGCACGCCGGCGTGGATCAACGAAGGCACTTCGAGCTTCTTCGAGGGCGCGAGCGCGATGGCCGACGGCAGCGTGCTGTGGCCCGACGCCGCGCGCGAGCGCCTCGAGGGCCTGTACCGCGCGCTCAGCGCGAGCCAGCCCGGCGCCGCGCGCACGGTCGCGGTCGACGCCAAGGAAGCGGGCCCGGCCAACTTCCTGAACGTCATCTCCTACAACAATCCGCGCGAGCCGTCGTACCCCGGCGATTACTACCAGTGGGGCTGGGGACTGGTGTACTTCTTCCTGCAATACGAGGATCCCGCGACGCTGCAATACACCTATCGCCCGCTGTACGACGCGGCGCTGAAGGAGCTGAAGGGCGAAGCGATCGCGGACTCCAAGGGCACCTTCGCGCGTCAATTCACGGGCGGGGCGTCGCCGCTTCACCACGCGAGTCTGGAGGAATTCGAGGTCTTTTGGCGCAAGTGGATCAAGGAGACGATCTACCCGCTGCACTTCGGCTCGTCCGCGCGCGAACGGCGCCTCGCCGAGGTCGAGCGCTATCGCAAGGCCGCGGCCGCGGCGGCCGCGAACAAGACGGCCGCCGTGACGGAGAAGGAGCTGCTCCTGCGCGCGCTCGGGCACCTCGATTTCGTGCGCTCGCGGCTCGACAAGGCCGACGCGAGCGATCCCAAGCTGCTCGCGCTGCAGGCCGACCTGTTCGAGAAGATCGGCGAGCCGCGCATCGCGGCGCCGATCCTCGAGGATCTGCTCGCGCTCCACGAAAAAGGCGCGTGGCTCGCGACGGAGGCGGAGGTCAAGGCGGTCTCCGATCGACTCAACAAGCTCGACAAGGCCAATGCGGCTTGGCGCGACGCGCGCACGGCGCTGCGCAAGCACACGCGCAAGGCGCTCGACCTCGTCGAGGAGTACCGCAACTTGGCCGTGCCGATGCCGCTGCGCGCGTACACGCTCGCCGAATCCGCGAGCAAGGCCTTCGGCGGCGGAAACGGCCTGCAGGAAGTGCTCGACCTTCTGAGAGAGTCGGCGCGCGCGACGGGCGTGCAGGGTCCGGCGGTCAAGCTCGGCGGCGCGATGGCGGCGTGGAAGCCCTTTTCGAAGAGCTTCGAGACGCAATTCGACGTCAAGGGCGCGCGGATCGTGATCGAGGCGGGCAGGGGCTGCGGGCGGTTGTGCTCGGAGGCGCCGCTCGGCGGCGACTACGAGCTGCGCGCGAAGCTCGTGCGCCAAGGCGAGCCCAAGGACGGCTCCCAGCACGGCCTGCTCATCGCGGGCACGCCCGAGGGCGAGTGCGTGGCGATCGTGATCGACAGCGCGGGCCAACTGGTGCAAAAGCGCTTCGCCGAGCCCAGCGGATCCGGCCGCAGCGAAAAAGACGGCGCGACGATCGCGCTCGAGAGTCCGCCGGCCTTCGGCGCGCCCTTCGAGCTGGTCGTGACCGTCACGTCCGACGGCGGCGTCGACGTCAGCGTCGGCAAGGAAGGCCCCTTCCCGATGCGCCTTGGCATCGACATCCCCGAACCCAATTACGCCGGCGTGTACGTGAAGTCCGGCTCGCTGCTGGTCGAGAACTTGACCGCGCGCTCGGGCCCCTGATCCAACCGGTGACCCCGCGGGAGGCGCGAGCTGGCAGGCCCTTCCGCGGGTGTCGCCCTTGTCCCGCCGCGAGCGAAAGAGCGCCGCGGCGCTACTTCGCCGCGCCCTTCTGGCGCAGGTATTCCTCGATGAATTTGTCGAGGTCGCCGTCGAGGACCTGCTGGATATTGCCGGTCTGCACCCCCGTGCGCTCGTCCTTCACCAACTGATAGGGATGCATGGTGTAGCTGCGAATCTGGCTGCCGAACGCGATCTCGCCCTTGTTGCCGTACAGCGACGCGAGCTCCTTGTCGCGCTCGGCTTCGCGCATGGCGAGGATCTTGGCCTTGATCATCTGCAACGCGAGCTCGCGGTTCTTGAGCTGGCTGCGCTGACTCTGGCAGCGCACGACGATGCCGGTCGGCACGTGCTTCATGCGCACGGCCGTCTCGACCTTGTTGACGTTCTGACCGCCGGCGCCGCCCGAGCGCATCGTCTCGACTTCGAGATCCGCTTCCTTCACCTCGATCTTGATGTCGGCGCCGAGCTCCGGCGTGACGTCCACGCCCGCGAACGCCGTCTGGCGCCGCGCCGCCGCATCGAACGGGCTGATGCGGATCAGCCGGTGCACGCCGCGCTCGGCCTTCAGATAGCCGAAGGCGTAATCGCCGACGATGCGAATCGTCGCGCCGCGGATGCCGCCCTCGGGCTCCTCCTGCAGCTCGACTTCTTCCACCGTGTAGCCTCGCTCCTCGGCCCAGCGCGAGTACATGCGCACGAGGATCCCGGCCCAGTCGCAGGCGTCGACGCCACCGGCGCCCGGCGTGATCTGGAGGAACGCATTGGAGGCGTCCTGCGGACCGCCGAGCATCACGCGGAAGTCGAGCTTGGCGAGTTCCGACTCGATGTCGGCGAACAGCTTTTCGAGCTCGCCCTCGACCTCGCTCGCACCGAGCTCTTCACCGAGCTGGCAATGGACCTCGATCTCCTCGAAGGCCTTCTCGACGCGCCGCACCGGATCAGCGACGCCGCGCGCGAGTTTCTTCTCGCCGATCAGGCGCTGGCTCTTTTCGGCGTTGTCCCAGAAACCGGGCTGGAGCTCGAGCTCCTCGATCTCCCCGAGCCGCTTCAGATGGCTCGCGTAGTCAAAGACTCACCTTGAGCTGCTCGAGGTGGCGCTGCAAGGCGGGGACGCGATCGCGATATTCCTTCAGGGCGGCCATGGGGGCGAAGAGTGTAGGCGCAGGGGCTCGCAAGCTCAACGCAGGCGGTCGAGGACGCCTTCCTCGGCAATCAGGGCCTCGATGGCGGCCCGTTCCCGCGGCACGGCGGCCGAGACGACCTCGCAGCCGTCGGCCGTGACGATCACGACATCCTCGATGCGAATGCCGATGCCCGTCTCGGGCTCGTACAACCCCGGCTCGATCGTGAAGCACGCGCCCTCGACGAGCGGCTTGCGCTGGTCGCCGACATCGTGCACCTCGAGCCCGACGAAATGGCACGCGCCATGGCGCACGAACTTCTCGAAGCCGCGCGCGCGCAGCACGCCGCTGCAGGCCTTCTCGATGTCGGCGAGCGTGCGGCCCGGCTTCACCGCCGCGATTCCAGCCGCCTGCGAGGCGAGCACCGCGTCGTAGAGCTCCGCTTGGCGCGGCGAGAACACGCCGTTCGCGGGCCAGGTGCGCGTGATGTCGCACACCGCGTGGTCGAGCTCCGGCGCGTAGTCGACGAGCAGCACTTCGCCGTCCTGTGCGCGGCGGTTGTTGTTGCCGTAGTGCAGGATGAGCGAGTTCGCGCCCGAGCCGACGATCGCCATGTAGCCCGGCCCCGCCGCGCCTTCCTTGAGCTGGAACCAGCTCATCAGGCCCTCGAGCTCCCACTCGCCGATGCCGACGCGCGTCGAGCGCATGGCCTCGACCATCGCGAGCGCGCCTGCGCGCCCCGCGCGCCGCGCCGCGTCGAGCTCCACGGGTTGTTTCACGCGCCGCAGCTCGTTCAGCTTCGCGCTCATGTCCTTCGGCTCGACTCCGAACAACTCCGCGAGCTTGCTCTTGAAGGCCTCCTCGCGGCCGACGCGCCCGTCGAACGGGTCCTTCTTGCGTGCGCGGTCGTAGGGACCCGCGCGATCCGCCGCGCCCGCGAGCGCGAGGTTGGGGTGCAGCGAGATCCACAGCTCCTTCGAGCTCCCGAGCAGCGTGCCGATGAGCTCGTTCGCCGCGCGCGTCGAGCGCACTTCCTCGAAGCCCGTGAGTTCCTTCACCCACTCGTCTCCGGCGTCCCAACGCTCGCCCTCCCACAGCTCCTCCATGCGGTTGGGGTCGGGCAGCAAGAGCACCTCGCGAGCGCTCTCGCAGTCCATGAGCAGCCACGCGCCCGGGCTCTCCACGCCCGTCAGGTACCAAAACACCTTGTCCTGCCGAAACACGGTGTAGTCGCGCGTCGCGGGCAAGCCGCGCACGACGACCACGCCGCTCTTGAGCGACTCGCGCAACGCCGCGCGGCGGCCGGCGTGGAACTCCTTGCCCAGTCCGCAGCGCGGCTTGCCGTCGCCCGGCCGCTCGACGGAGAGCGTCGGCGCTGAGGGCGTCTGTGCGTGAGCGTGCGCAGCGAGAGCCGCAGCGAGGACGAGCGAGAGTTGGGCGAACTTCATGAGCGCGAGAATACTCTCGCGCGCCGCGCAGCGAGTGTCAGGAACCTGTCTGAGGGCGCCGCAGGAGCAGCGAGAGCCGCGCGAGCGCCTCGAACAGCCGCTTGCGCGACTGCGGCTCGGTGCAAGACATGCGACCGGCGAACTCCGCGTGCGACAGTCCTTGCAGGCGCACGAGCCGGATCACTTCTCGATCGAACTCCGAGAGCTGCTCGAGTGCTCGCTCGAGCCGCTGCAAGTCCTCGCGCAGCATCACCTCCGCGCTCGGGCTGCCGAGCGCCACCGCCAGCCGACCGAGCTCGTCTTGCGACCACGACAGCGAGCCGGGTTGTCCCGCGACCTTGAGGCCCTCGCGCTTGCGCGCCCGCCAGAAGCGGCGCCGATCCATCAGCTTGTGCAACGCGACCTGCAGCAGCCAGCGTTGGAACGCGCTGTCACTGCGGAACTGGAACTTGCCGCGACTCTGCAGCACTTCGCGACACACCGACTGCACGAGGTCCGAGGTCGATTCGCGATCCGCGAGACCGGCGTCGAGATTGCGGCGCACGTAGGCCCGCAGCGACGGCAAATGCCGCTCCAGCAGGTCCTCGATCGGCGGTTCCTCGTCGGGTCGCGCGTCCATGGGGCACGCCCTGATCCTACCCCCGGCTCGCGAAGTCGGGGGGGCGGCGCCCGAGCGTCCATTCCGTGCGATAGTGAACACGGCTGCCCCATGGTCACCAGCGACCCCGAAAACCGCCCCGACCCGGCCGATCTCGTCGGTCGCCTGCTGGTCGATTGCATGGAAGAACTTGCGCGCGGCAACCACGCCGCGATCGAGGCGCTGTGCCTCGCCCACCCCGAGCACGTGGCCGAAATTCGCGAGCGCATGGGGATCCTGCTGCAAATGGGCCTCGTCGATGGGTTGCGCGCCGACGCCGACGAATTCCCCGAGCGCCTCGGCGACTTCCAGCTCGTGCGGCGGCTCGGCGGCGGCGGCATGGGCGTCGTGTACGAAGCGTTGCAGGAGAAGCTCGGACGCACGGTGGCCCTCAAGCTGATCCGCCCCGAGCACCTCTACTTCCCGCGCGCGCGCGAGCGCTTCCGCCGCGAAACCGAGGCCGTCGCGCGGCTGCAGCATCCCGCGATCGTCTCGATCTACACGGTCGGTGAAGAGCGCGGCATTCCGTTCTTCGCGATGGAGCTCGTGCGCGGCGCGAGCCTCGCGGACGTGCTCACGATGCTCGAAGCGCGCGCGCCCGAGAGCCTGCGCGGCGAGGACCTGCGCGAGGCCGTGCTCGGCGGCTCGGGTTTCGAGCAGGTCGAGGACAATGAGGCGACGCGGCGGCTGTTCGAGGCGAGTTGGACCGACGCCTGCACGCGCACGGTCTTCCGCATCGCGGACGCGCTCGCCCACGCACATTCCCGCGGCGTGCTCCACCGCGACATCAAGCCGTCGAACATCGCGGTCACGCCGGCCGGCCGCGTCGTGCTGCTCGACTTCGGCCTCGCCAGCGCCAGCGCCGACGTGCGCATGACGACCTACGGCACGGCGGTCGGATCGGTGCTCTACATGGCGCCCGAGCAAATCGACGGGCGGCTCGACGAAATCGACGGGCGCACGGACGTGTATGCGCTGGGCGTGACGCTCTACGAGTTGCTGACGCTGCAGGTGCCCTACTCGGGGAAGTCGGCCGAGGCGGTGCGCGCGGCCATCCGCGACGGCACGCCGCCGCCGATTCGCGTGCGCAACCCGCGCGTCTCGCGCGATCTCGAAGTCGTGTGCCTCAAGGCGATCGAAGGCGAGCGCGGCCGACGCTACGCCTCGATGCAGGAGTTCGCGCTCGATCTCAAGCGCGTGCTCGAGCGCGAGGCCATCGCCGCGCGGCCGCCGTCCACCGGAGCGCGCGCATTGCGCTGGGTGACGCGCCACCCGACGACCACCATGGCCTCGCTGTTCGCGGCGGCCGCGCTCGTGGGCGTGCCCACGCTGCTGTGGGTGCAGCAACTGCGTTACGGCGGCGAGCTCGAGCGCGCGCTCGACGCCGAGTCGCGCGCACGCGCCGAGGCCAACTCGGCGCGCGAATCCGCGGTCCTCGAACGCCAGCGCGCGGAATTCGAGGCCCGCGACTCCGAGTTCGTCGCCAGCTTCCTGGCCGACATCTTTGGAGCGGCCGATCCCGTCCGAGAGCAGGGTCGCCCGCCGACGGCCGCGGAGCTCTTGCGACGCGGCGTCGCGCGCATCGACAGTGAGCTCGTCGATCAGCCCGAGCTCCGCGCACGACTCCAAGAGCGCATGGCGGAGTCCTTCAGTGGACTGGGCCTGTACGACGACGCACTGCCACTCGCGCAGAGCGCGCTGGTGGCACGACGCGTGCTCCACGAGCCCAACGACCTGCGCACCGCCGACGTGCTCGCCCGCGTGGGCTCGATCCGCCGACTCGCGGGCCTGACCGACCAAGGCATCACGGAGCTCACGGAGGCCCGCGAGATCTACACCTGCGCACTCGGCGCGCACCATCGGACCACGCTGCTCGTGCAGTTGAAAATCGCCAATGCTTACTGCGCGTACACGGCGTACGAGCGGGCGCTCGGACTGATTCACGACGCCTGGGCTGGCGCGCAGATCGAGCATCCCGACGACGCCGAGCTGCGCATGGCCGTGCTCGATTCGCTGGCCTATCTGGGCAAGATGCAGCGCTCGAGCGCCGTGCACGGCTGGGCCGCGTTCGAGCTCGCGCACCTGCACGCGGACAGCCGCGATTGGAACGCCGAACGCGGTCGCACCATCGACCTGCTCATCGCGGCGCTGCCACAGAGCGACTGGCGCTCGCGCCGTGCCCTGCTCGAGGAAGGCACCGAGCTCGCGCGGCGCGCGTGGGGCGAGCAGAGCCCGCGTTACGCGGAGCAGCTCGTGATGCTCGGTGGCCTGCGCGGCATCCTCGGCGAGCTCGACGCCGCGCTCGCCGACCTCGAGATCGCTGGCGCGATCCTCTCCGAGTCCCTCGGTGCCGAGCATCCGCTGTCGATGTTCGCCACTCGCAACGCCGCGGAAGTGGAGCTGCGGCTCGGCCGCGGCGCCGCCGCGTGCGAGCGGCTCGACCGCGCCGCCGCCGACGTCCATGCGCGCCTCGGCGACAGCCACCCGCGTCCGGTGATCGCCGCACTCAACGCGGCGCAGATGGCGGCGCACACCGGCACCGTCTCCGCCCGCACGCAAGCGCTCGAGCGGCTCGCCGTCGAGCCGCGTTTCTCGCCCGCCGACCGCTCCGCGATCCAATTGCGGGCGCTGTCGTTGCTCGCGTTCGAGCGCCTCGAGCGAGGCGACGTGGCGCTCGCGCGACGCGAACTCGAACGCATCGGAGCCGCGTTGCTCGAGCCCGGCGCCGACTACGGGTTGTTCGTCGCCGTGCAACTGGAGATCGAGGAAGGCGAGTACCAGCGCGCGCTCGACCTGATCCAGATGGCGACCGAGCGGCCGGATTCCCGCATGTACGAGGCGTGGCGCGCGATCGTGCTGGCCTTCCAGCGCGAAGTCGCCGCGCAGAGCCTCGCTCCGAGCGAGGATGCGCCCGCCGCGCTCGAGCGCGTCTCCACGCTCGTGCGCGGCGTGTTCGGAGACCAGAGCGCGCTGTTCCAGCGCATCGAGCGTCGCTCGCGCGCGCTGCTCGTGCGCATCGAGAACTCCGAGTCCCACCCCGCGCGCTGAAGCGGTCCCTCCTGCTACCGTGCGCGAGCGGCTCACCGCCGCCCCCCATGCACATCGAGCTCCCGATCGTCGAAGGCACGTTCCTCCGTCGCTACAAGCGCTTCTTCGCCGACGTCGAGCTCCCAGATGGGTCGGTCGTGGTCGCGCACTGCCCGAACACGGGCAGCCTGAAGACCTGCCTCGAGGAAGGCCGCCCCGCGATCCTGCGCGACACGCAGGACCCCGAGCGCAAGCTGCGCCACGTGTTCCAGTCGATCCAAGTTGGCACGACCTGGGTCAATGTCGACACGAGCCTGCCCAACCAAGCCACGTACGAGCACGTGCGCGCGAACGCGATCTCCGAGCTCGCGGGCTACGTGGAGGCCAAGCGCGAAGTGAAGTACGGCGTCAACAGCCGCATCGACCTCTTGCTCACGAGCGCGGCGGGCGAGCGCTGCTGGGTCGAGGTGAAGAACACGACCTACGCGATCGATGGCGTGGCCGCGTTCCCCGACGCCGTGACCGAACGCGGCCGCAAGCACCTCGAAGAACTCGCGGCGCAGGTCCGCCGCGGCGATCGCGCCGTGCAGTTCTTCTTCGTCAGCCGCGACGACGTCGCGCGCTTCCGCCCGGCCCACGAGATCGACCCCGACTACGCCGCCGCCCTGCGCGCCGCCGCCGCGGCCGGAGTCGAGCTGCTCGCCTACGCGCACCGCGTGACGCCCAGCTCGATCGAAGTGGCCCAGCGCCTTCCCATCGACCTCGGTTGACTCGCGCCGCGGAGCTCGCGTGCGCGAGAGGCTCACATCGACACGGTGTACTCGTCGGTGTCGATGGGATAGCGCGGCCCGCCGGGCCCGCCGATCGAGCGCTTCCACGGGTCGGGGCGGCTCAGGGGTCGCACGACGTCGCGCGTGGCGAGCACGCAGGCCGAGTAGCGCGCGCCGCGCACGATCGTGCGACCGAGGTGCACGCCGAGCGTGACGGCGAGCAGCGCGAACACGCTCCAGCGCGTCGAATCCGCTCCGAGCCGACCCTCGAGCTGCGCGACGGCGAACCAGCCCGCGGCGAGCACCGCGCTCTCGATCGCGAGGAGCAGCGCGAGCGGCCGCAACATGCGGATCGGATGGCACGCCATGGCCCACGCGGTGCACAGTCCCGCCCACACCGCCGAGCGCGTGCCATGGTACGCAAGGCGCGTGCGCGTGATGTCGGCCCACGCCATCACGAGCGCAAACCCCATCGCGTGCAGCGCCGCCTGCGAGAGCTCGACCGCGCGCGCATGGCGCTCGCTCTCGAACAGCTCGAGGTCTGGCTTCTCGAGTCCGCACAGCGTCTCGAGCACGAGCCACTCCCACGGCCGTCCGTGCAAGACCCAGCGCAGCAAGGACAGCACGGCGAGCGTGACGACGAGCACGCGCACGAAACGCAAGAAGAAGCGCGCGCCGCCATAGAAGAACTTGCGCACGCTCTCGCCCTCGGTGCGCTCGAGGAACACCTGCAGCCAGCCGCCGGCGCTGAACACGCCGATCAGCATCGCGAGCAGCGCGAGCGCGCCGCCCGCGGCCTGCGTCGAGGCGTCGAGCGCGGCCTTCGAGGCGCGCTGGTCGAAGCGAAAGTCCTCGTGCAGCTCGACGAGCAACTCGCCGGGGCCGTAACCCCATCCGATCGTGCGATCGAACCACGCGAGCCAAGGCAAGGCCTGCGCCAGCGCGAGCAGCGCGACGAACGAGGCCGCGACGAGCCACACCGGCGTGCGCCCGATCGTGACGCGCAGCGCGTGCAGGAAGATCCAGCGCGGCAGCTCGGGCTCGCGCGGATCCTGGTCGCGGGGATCCTGAAAGCCATTCATCCGCCGATCCCCGCTTGCCAGAAGAGCAGCGACAGCCAGTGCGCGAACGCGCGCTCGCTCCAGCGCAGCGGCGCGAGCTCGTCCTGCTCGTGGTGCCACGCGTCGTTCGAGCGATCGAGATCGAGCTGGTAGCGACGCTGGGGATCGATGCGCGCCGAGACGAGCTTGCGCGCACCCGAGAGCTCGAGCTTCCACCAGCGCCGCTCGCCCTGCGCCTCGCGCGTCCACTCGTGCCGCTCGCGCGTGCCGTCGTCGAACACGAGCTCGACCTCGACGCTCAAGCGGAGCTCGCCGCGGCGCAGCAGCGTGACGGTCGTGTCCCACTTCGCCTGCTCGTCCTTGGCGCGCTCGACCTTGGGCCACGCTTCCCACTCGGCCAGCGCGTCCGCCTGCGCGAACCCGCGCGCGTCCGGCGCGCGGCGCTGCTCGACCGACACGCTCCAATCGAGCGTGCCCGTTCCGCGAAAGACCTCCTCGAAGAACCACTGCACGTCGACGCCAGCTCCGGCGGAAAACGTGTCGAAGAAATCCTGCGGCTTGGGATGGCGATAGCGCCACTTCTCCGCGTAGTGCCGCATGCCTTGCACGAAACGCTCGCGCCCGACGAGGCCCGAGAGCGTGCGCAGCGCGGCGGCCGTGCGCGGGTAGCTGTTCTGCGCGTAGGAGCGCTGGTCGAGGTGCCGGAAGCCGACCGTGTCGATCGGATCGCGCGCGGGATCGGTCAGCGCGCGGGTGCGGTCGCTCGCGCGGGGATCGCTGCGCGCGCGCGTGAAGCCCAGCAACGGCTGGTCGCGCCACCACTCGACGCCGCCGCCCGTGGCGAGCGGCTGGAGTTCCCAGTCGACCCACGGGAGCGGAATGCGGCGGGCCGAGAGCGCCGCCGCGACGCCCGTGGCGGCGATTCCGGGCACCGGCGCCACGCGCTCGAGCGGCAGGCTCGAATACCACGTCGCCGCCAGCGAATTGCCGAAGGCGCGCGCGAGGGTTTCGGAGTCGGAGAACGAATTGAAGCCCTCGTCGAGCCAGCCCGACTCGAACTCGTTGTTTCCGACGAGTCCGTACCAGAACTGATGACCGGCCTCGTGCACGACGACGCCCTCGGGCGTGTGCATCGAAGGCGTAGTGAAGAGCCGCGTGCCGGCGGTGATGAGCGCGGGATACTCCATGCCTCCCGCCGCGCTCGCGCCCCACGCCGGATCGACGACGGTCAGGTGGCTGAGCGGATATTCACCGAACCACAGGCCATAGAAGAACAGCGCCGCGCAGGTCGCCTCGTAGTGACGCTCCCATTGGCGTTCGCGCTCGGGCTGGACGAGCACCGTCACCTCGACGTCGCGCAGGCGCAGATTCTTGTCCGCGCCGAGCGCACCCTGCACGAACGCCACCTCGGTGTCGAAGCGCGAGCGCCACTCGTCGAAGTGGAACGTGCGCGTGCGCGGCTTGAAGTCGGGATCCGCGGTCCACGCGAAGTCGTGCACCCACGGCACGCGCCCGGTTGCATCGAGACGCTCGCGATCGGTCAGCGACGGCGCCACGAAGCGCGCCCGCACGCGGCCGTCGGCGCGCGTCGCGGGCTCGGCGAGCACGCCGGTCGTCGCGATCTTGCCCTCGTACTCCGCCGGCAGGTCGAGCGTGACTTCGTAGGTTCCCCAGTCGCTGAAGAACTCCGTCGACGCATGGAACTGGTGGCAGTTCCAGCCGCGCTCGCCCTCGAACACGCCGAGCTTGGGGAACCACTGGGCCATGAACAGGAAGTCGCCCTTGTGGCCGGTGCGGCGGCGGACGCGCGGAATCTGGGCCAGCCACGCGAGCTCGATCTCGAGCGTCTCGCCGGGCGCGACCGCGCGCGGCAGTTGGCAGCGCACGACCGTGCGATCGTCGCCGTTCGAATCATCCACGGCCTCGACCGTGAGCGTGTGCGCCAGATCCGCGTCGAGCGCGCGCAAGCTCGTGATCCGCTGCCAACCCCAGCCCGAGTCGAGCTCGACGCCGCGCAACTTGCCGCCCGACTCGCGCAGGTGCGTCGAGCGATTGCTCGAGAAGGCATTCCAATACAGGTGCAGCCACAGCTCGTCGGTCGCCACCGCCGTGCGATTCGTGAAGCGCACGCGCTCGCGCCCCTCGAGGGTCATCGTCGCGGTGTCGACGCGCGCTTCGATCTGGTAGTCCACACGGTTGCCGAGCAGCTCGAGCGCGGCGCCGCGCGGCGCCTGCGGCGACGGGTCGCTCCGCACCCCCGCCAGGGGCAGCGCGAGGAGCCCCGAGAGCGCCAGAGCGTGCATGCGCGGCCATGTTGCGCTTCCCGGCCCCGATCCGGCAAGATAGAAAAGCCGCAAGTCCTTGGCGGGAAACGACTTGCGCGCCGAGCACAAGTTCCAGAGCGAGGCTCAAGACAAGCGCCGTCCGTCCGATAACTGCCCGAGCCACAGGCCCGTCCGCAGGCCCGGTTCCGAGAACACCCCCCCACCCGGAAAAAAACTCACAGGTTCCACCGCAACGGCCGATAAGGACGTGCGACGCCTGCCCGATGTCCGCATCGGAGAAGCACCATGAACATCCAACCCAACTCGCCCGACGGTCCGAACCCGGCCCTGCGCTTCGATCCGACGCGCAAGGCGCGCGACATCGTGGAACCGAGCGCGAGCGGCACCCCGGATTCGAGCGCCGACCCCAAGGCCGACGCCGCACGGATCAAGGAAGCGCGCGACGCCTTCCGCGAGCGCCGTCAGGAGCGCCTCGGGAACCTCCGCAAGAACCACACCGCGAACCACCCCGAGCTCGCCGGCCAGTCGGCCGTGTTCGAAGCTCGCGAGGAGCATCGCGCCAAGCTCGACGCTCGCCGCGAAGCGACGCAAGCGTCTCACGACAGCGACCGCATCGAGATCTCCTCGAAGAGCGAGACGCTCGCCCGCGCCGTCGAAGCCCGCCTCGCCCAAGGCGAGGAAGACCGCGTCGCGCGGGTGGCCGAGTTGCGCGCCCTGTATCTCGAAGGCAAGCTGAACGACCCCGAGCGGATCGAGCGCGCCGCGCGCCGCATGCTCGGCGGCCACTAGCATCGTCCACGGGCTCGCGAGGGGCGAGTCCGCGACGGCGAGAGCCCGCGACCAGCGATGGTCGCGGGCTCTCGCGTTCTTCCTGCAGCGCACGCCGCGGTGCGCGCGCATGCGAGCGCCTTGATGGGCCCCGAGCAACGGGCCCCGAGCAACGGCCCTGAGCAACGGGCCCTGAGCAACGCTCCCTCAGTACGGAGCAACACTCCCTGAGTACGGTGCGCCGAGTGCCGAACACCGCGGCGCCATCGCTCGCCCGTGTCGCCGCGCGAGCGACGCCGCGCTCGCCGCCTCGACCCGCTCGAACGGCCGTCGGTCAGTTGGCTTCGAACGTGCGCGCCATCTCGCTGGCGGCAAAGCGCATCAGGCTCGTCGGCGAGAGCATCAGCACGGACAGGTCATCGGCCGAGTCACCGCCGGCGGTGCGCGCGGCCTGATAGGCCTCGAGCGCGTCGCGCACGCGGACCTCGGAGGTGTCGACGTCGATCTTCGAAGACCACACCACCAGTCCGGTGTCGACGGCGACGAGCTCCAAGGCGATCCCGAGCGACTGCGGTGCAAAGGGCTCGAGGTGCGTGACGGTGCCGACGATCAGGCCGTCGAGGCGAAAGCGGTGCGCGATCGCGAGGATCGTCTGCGGCGTGTAGCGGCCGCGCGCGTGTGGCTGATCGAGCCGCAGCTCCGCGAGGTCCTCGGCGTCGAGCGTCACGACTTCGAACGGCATCTGGCGCGTGAGCTCGAACCCGAGCGCGGCTTGCAGGTTGGCCGCTTCGTCGCCCACGGAGCCCAAGGGCGGCAGGAGGCCGACGCGACCGAGCGAGTAGCTGCCGAGATCCAACGCCGCGCGCGAGCGCGCGAGCGTGGGCAAGAGCTCCGGCGAAGCGCCGCTCGATTGGCAGCTTCCGACGAGCGCGGCGAGCGACAGCGTGAGCGCGAGCTTCACGGCTTGTCCTGCGTCGCGACGTTGGTCGCGGGTGCCTCGTTCGCCACGCTGCCGACGCTCAGTTCCGCGATGCGCGCTTCGAGCAGCAGCTTCTCCGCCTGCAGGCGACGAATCTGCGCCGTGGTGAGACGTGCCGAGAGTTCGATGTTCTCCGCGAGCAGGCGCCGGTTCTCTTCCTCGAGCGCGCCGATGCGACCCGCGCTACCGGACTGCTCGTTCTCGGCCTTGGCCGCCGCGGCGCGCGCGCGTTCGAGCTCGGCCTGAACCGAACGCACCTCGAGCTCGAGCGCGTCGCGCTCGTCGATGGCCTTTTGGTACAGCTCGAGGATGTACATGCGACCGCCCTCGCTCGGGCCGAGCTGGCGATCCGCCACGCCTGGTTGCGTCGCTCTCGGAGCTCCCTCCGGGCTGCCCGCGTCGGCGCCGATGACGCTGCCGTCGCGCGCGTAGAGCTGACTTTGGCCCGGCGGCGTCGAGGCGAGCGCTTCACTCGACGCGCTTGCATCGGGCGTGCCCGGCGGAGGCACGGGCGCGGTGCCCGAGCTGGCGCAGGCCGAGACGAGCAGGAACAGAGGCCAGAGCGCGCTGCGGATGTTCATGGCGTCACGCATGGGGGAACTCGAGCTCGATGACGGTGGTCTCGCCGCACGAGCAGGTCACCTCGATGGCGCGGATCGCGCCCTCGATCGTGATCGCACGCGCGCTCTTTTCGCAGCGGCGTGCTCCAGCGGAGGAGCGCGGAAGGGCGCCCGGCGGCGTGATCGGCGTGGTGGTCGATGCGGTGGTCGATGCGGCGCTCGCGGCGGCCGGTGCGGCGACGCCGTCGAGCTCCACGAACTGCTTCTTGATGATCGAGTGCATGGGGACCTACTCCTGTTCCTCGACGCCCAGTCGGGGCGCAAGCTCGCGATGGAGGCGGTAGACGGCGCGCGTGTGGATCTGGCTCACGCGCGACTCGGTCACGCCGAGCACGTCCGCGATCTCGCGCAGGCGCAGCTCTTCGGCGTAGTACAGCGTGATGACGGTGCGCTCCTGCTCGGAGAGTCCGCCGATCGCGCGCACGAGCAGCGCCTTGGTTTCTTCCCACTCGGCGCTCGCCTGCGGGTCCGTGGTTTCCGGATCGGACAGGCGCGCGAAGAGCGCATCGGAGACGTCGGAGTCGAGCGAGGCGTGTCCGGCCGACTTCGCGGCCAGCAAGATCTCGTCGACTTCGTCGAGCGAAAGGCCCAGCTCCTTGGCGATGTCCTCGGGCGCGGGCGCGAAGCCCGTGCGACGGGAGAGCTCGCTGACGGCGCGATCGAGCTCGCGCACCTTCTCGCGGCGTCCGCGCGGCAGGAAGTCGGCGCGCCGCAGCTCGTCGAGGATCGCGCCGCGGATCTTGGAGTAGGCGTAGGTCGAGAATTTCAGCCCGCGACCGGGCTCGAAGGAGTCCGCCGCGCTGACCAGACCCACCATGCCCCAGCCGTGGAGGTCGTCTCGCTCCAGACCGCCGGGGAGATCGAGGGCCATGCGACCCGCGATGTGCTTGACGAGCGGCACGTGGTCGAGGATCAGCTTGTCGCGATCGAACGCGACCGCCGCATACGGATTCGTCGCGGTGTCGCTCATCGGCGGGCTTCCTCAGGCGCTCGGTTCATGGTCAGGACTTGCGTGCGGTCCGCTCGGGCTCGGGGCCGATCGACGCGACCTGCAGGCGGGCGCACAGGCGCACGACCGCGGTGATCGCGAACCACGTGAGCGCGCCTCGCAGCGAGGCGACCCACACGGGCGTGTCGGTGAGAAGCGAGAGCAGGGCGGCGAGGGCCGCTCCCGCGACCGCGAGGCGTCGCCCGAGGGCGGTCCACGCAGCGGCGAGAGGGTGCGCCGTGATGGGCTTTTCGGTCATGAACAGCTCCAGTCTTGAGCCCGATTTCCGACCGCGACGCTGGAAACACTTTCCATCCCAAGGCCAAGAACGACCCGGCGCGCGAGGCGCTGGAGGCACTCGCGCTCGCCGCTGCCAGAGCCCGCGGGGCCGCCCGCCAGAGCGAACGGAACGCGACGGCGCGCGGCCTCGGCGATGCGCG
>Ga0194120_10002726_pt1 | contig 29930 bp, 17 predicted proteins | sample TA2MahCa65mmetaG_FD_148642 | JGI IMG/M metagenome (GOLD analysis project Ga0194120, IMG submission 148642) | Freshwater microbial communities from Lake Tanganyika, Tanzania - TA2015019 Mahale Deep Cast 65m | ecosystem: Environmental > Aquatic > Freshwater > Lake | place: Tanzania: Lake... | reverse complement strand
CAGCAAACGAACCAACCAACAAACCAACGAATGAACGTCATCATTATCGGAACTGCTTATCCGCTTCGCGGAGGAATTGCGCACTACGTGGCGTTGCTTGCAAAATATTTATTGAAAGCAAAGCACAACGTAGAAATCATTTCGTTCAAGCGACAGTATCCGAAAATTTTATTTCCGGGAAAAACGCAAGTCGAAAATGCAACCGACGGTGAAGAATTATTTTCCGTCAAAGCAGAAATGTTGATTGATTCGATTAATCCTTTCAATTGGATATCCGTGGGAAATGAAATTCGAAAACGAAAACCGGATTTAATTTTATTCAAGTATTGGCTTCCGTTTTTTGGACCGAGTTACGGAACAATAGCCGCAATCGCAAAACGCAATAAACACACGCGCGTTATGATGATTTGCGACAACATTCTTCCGCATGAAAAACGTCCCGGCGATACGCTCTTTACAAAATATGCATTTCACTTTGCGGATTCGGCGATTGTGCAATCCGATTCCGTTGAAAAAGATTTGCGAACGCTTTTTCCAAAAATGCCGTACAGAAAAATTCCTCATCCCGTGTATGAAATTTTCGGTACAACGGTCGAACCAAATGTTGCCAGAAAGAAAATCGGAATCGGAGAAAATGAAAACATCATTTTATTTTTTGGATATGTTCGTGCGTATAAAGGATTAGATGTTTTACTGTACGCAATGCAAAAAATTGAAAATGTAAAAACACTTATTGTCGGCGAGTTTTATGATGATGAACAACAGTATCGCTCACTTGCAAAAGAATTGGGCGTGGAAAACAAAGTTCGTTTTGTTTCGGATTATATTGCGAACGATGAAGTGAAGTTTTATTTCTCCGCAAGTGATGCGATTGTTCTTCCGTATAAATCAGCAACACAAAGCGGCATTGCGCAGATTGCATTTAACTTTGATAAACCGGTGATTACAACAAATGTTGGAGGGCTTGCAGAAATTGTTCCCGATGGAAAAGCAGGATTCGTCGTTGAACCAAATAATCCCGAACAACTTGCCGTTGCAATTCAAAAATTCTTTTCGGAGAATAAGAAAGAAGAATTTGCCGCGCAGGTAAAAATAGAAAAGCAAAAATATTTGTGGGAGAATCTTGTAAATGCAATAGAAGAATTGGCTTCGGTTGGAAAAACCGTCGTTTGTGATAAAAGGATATAGCACCCAAAAAATTTGTTGCATTCCTTTTAGAGACAATTTTCTAGTGTGTAGCGTTAGAACACTATGTTATGACATCCTCAAGACCGTAAACGGTCTTGCTGGACGAAAAAAGAATCATCAACGATTCTTTTGGGTTAAATCCCGATGTATCGGGATTTTTTTTTAGCACAACCATTGATGTTTGTGGAAAATTTCTTTCCTACGCAACATCAGTTACTCGTTCAGCAATTCCTTCCACTGTTCTTCCCAAAACCGCGCGTGCTTTTTTTCTTTCTTTTCTCTTGGGGGCGCAAATTGTTTTTCGTTACTTTTCTCAAGCGGAAATTGCTCTCTCTTTTTCCTCTTCCTAAAACGCTCATTCGTTTTTTGTGAAAACTTCTTCTCGTTCTTTTTGCGAGAAAACGGGTGTTCTGCTCTTTCCGCCCCATACCGTTCTTCGCGCTGAAAACGAGAACCAAATCGTTTCTTCCTATTTCGCGTTTCGTACGTTCGTTCTTCCCTCTTTTTTGAAAACGATTCTTCTTTCTTCGGTCGCGGCGCGGCTTTCTCTTCTGTTTTTTTTCGCTCAAACACTACTTCATCTTTTTTCATTCTCGATGGTTGCACATCTGTTGTTTCCAAACGTTCAATCGGAATTTTTCCCGCATCTTTCAACACGATATCTCCTTTGTACGTAAAAAGAATTTGACGGAAAAAATTCATTTCGTTTCCGCTCGCTACCAACGAAATTGCATCACCCTTTTTCCCCGCGCGCGCTGTTCTTCCAACGCGATGCGTGTACGATTCCACGTCCTTCGGAATTTCGTAATTATACACGTGCGAAATATCTTCGATGTGCAATCCGCGCGAAGCAACATCGGTAGCAACAAGAACGGAAAACTTTTTCTGCCGGAATTCATTGGTTACCTTTTCCCGCAACTGCTGCGACATATCGCCGTTCAAACATTTTGCAGGAATATCGTTCGCAACAAGTTGTTTTGCAAGTTTCACCGTTTCGCGTTTTCGGTTGCAAAATACAAGCGCAAGTTCCCGCTCGCGTTTCAGCAAACTGATAAGCAACGGCGTTTTCTTTTCATTCGATGTTTTGTAATACGTTTGATGAAGAAAAAACGGCTGCACTTTGGATTCCAATCGCACGTGTTTCGGGTTCACGAGATATTTCCCGCTGAGTGTTTCAATTTCTTTCGATACCGTTGCGCTGAACATCAATGTTTGCCGTTGCTGCGGTAGATACTGAAGAATTTTTTCGAGGTCTTTGATGAATCCCATATCGAGCATTCTATCCGCCTCGTCCGCAACAAGATATTGAATCGTGTCGAGTTTCAGCGCGCGGCGACGAAGCAAATCAATCAATCTTCCCGGTGTTGCAACAATGATGTTTGCTGATTTCAGTTTGCGGATTTGATTGTTGATGGATGCGCCTCCATACACGGGAACAATTCCGATATGTTTTCCGTGCGAAAATTTGTAAAACTCTTCGGTAATTTGCATACAAAGTTCGCGCGTGGGAACAAGCACCAATGCGCGCATCCCGTCGCGGTGATTTATATGCTCGATAATCGGAATTGCAAAACTCAATGTTTTTCCCGAACCCGTTTCCGATTGCGCAAGCACATCGCGTCCTTCGATGATTGCTGGAATAATTTCTTTTTGAATTGGCGTTGCTATGGTTATTCCGTTCTTTTCCAGAAGCGAAATCATTTGCGAACTCAGTGTAAAGGATTCGGATTTCATAAGAGATGATGTTGTTCGTGAGAAGTGAAAAAAATTTGCAGTAAAAGTATGTATAAATTGTGAAGGAAGTACTATGGGGGAATTCGTAAAAACTTGATTGATATTCCTTTTGGATTTAGAGTTTCAGAATGTTGTTTCCCGATTAGTTATTATGCAGTTTCTTTTTGAGCGTTCGGGTAAAAGCAAATTGGGGGCAACATGCGATTGTTTGTAGGATGCGTTGCAACTCTTTGTATTTTTTTGCGGGGTTTCGTTGTTATTGTCTCTCCACTGTGTAATTCAGTTCCGTTACCCCGCAAGTAAATTGTCGAGTAGTCAATCGGTTTAGTTTTATTTTGTCTTTGATGCCGACAAACAATGGAATTCTTCGTCCAAGATTGGATTAACCAATAGCCAGTATACGTCAATTACGTTCTGATGAATACGTGAATGTGTTGCGGGTTGGGTATTGACGAAGGCGGCAATTGTTGTCTTGTGATGTTAAACATAGTAAGGCGAAATCATTAGATAAACAATAACTCCTGTCAAACATACATACAACCATAAAGGCATTGTCCACCGTGCAATTTTTTTGTGTTGAGGAACTTCCATATTCAGTCCACGTCCGATTGTAATCAATGCAATTGGAACAATGATAGCCGCTAAAAAAATATGTGTCATAAGAATAAAAAAGTAAATGTATCGGATCAGTCCTTGTCCGCCAAATTTTGTAGATGGCGTTGAAAAATGATATAGCAAATACGAAATTAAAAAAACTCCTGTCCAGAACAAAGCCAAAAAAATAAACGTCTTATGTATCTTGATGTTTTTCTGTTTAATTGCAAACAAAGCAATGATTAATGAAATAAATGTCAAACTATTGAGAATAGCATTTAGTAAAGGTAAAAATGAAAAGTCGTAACGTTTCAAAAGGTCGATGTCCGGTAAAAAGAACGCTATTGCAATAAGGGAATTTATTGCAATGGTCAAAGTCCAAATAAGTGGTTTATAGTTTTTGGTTATTGTTCTCATTTCTGTTTGTTGTTTGTTTGTTCCTAAAATGTAATGTCAGAATGTTTTACTGTTCGTCAATGCACCACAAAAGTTGATGCGAAGAAGAATGTTCAATTAACCACTTCACCCGCCATTGAGGCAAACTGCTGTTGGCGGCTGCCCTTCTTGTCATTGTTTGATAACTTTGGTTATGTAGGTCAAGTTGTCAATATTTACTCTAATAAAGTAAACTCCTTTGGATTGTTCAGAAATGTCAATGGATGTGTTCTTTGAAAAACTTTTATATTGTATTTTTCTTCCCGTTATGTCATAAACTTCAATGGTGGAAGGACTGTCTCGATGTGTGTTTACTTTAAATAAATTAGGAGCAGGATTTGGATAAATTGATATTTCGGATTGACTTCCTACAAATTCTACACTAGTCACAGCATAATTAAATTCGTCAGAAAATACTTCACATCCTTCTGGTGAGATATATTTTACTGCGTAGTTTCCGTTTTGTGTCGGTGTGATTATTTGATTGGTTTCACCTTGTAATAAGGTGTCGTTAAAATACCATTGATTACCTTGTTGATAGCTGGATTGTAGTTGATTTCCATTTGCTGTAATAATCGGTTTTTCAAGTTTTATTGGAATCAATTGTTCTATTAAATTTCTGAGTTCAGTATGAGTTGGTTGAATGCTACTTACGTTTTTTCTTACAAATAACACGCAAACAATATTTCTGCAACGGTCAATCCAAGGCGTAAATCCAAATGCTCCTTGACTTCCGAACTGTGTTATTTGTCCGTTGGTTTCTTCTTCTAACCAAACACCATAGCCATATCTGAAATTTTGCCTAAGTGAATCGCCTGAATACGGAGTCCCAATAAGTGGAACACCATTTGTTTGGTCGCTCTGCATCATTTTCACGGTCAATGAATCAACAATCTGATTGTTATTGTGCTTGCCATATTTTAAAAGCATATTCACAACTTTGGCAAAGTCGGGCATTGTAGTCCCCATACCACCCGCAATACGGAAGTTAGTTGTATTACCTAATGCAACATAGTCTGTATTGCTTAAACCCAAAGCAATACCAATTTTTTGTTGAAATAGCGTGTCCCAACGTGTTCCTGTAGCTATTTCTGCCATTCTTCCTGCAACGTGCATACTTACGCCACCATATTGAAAAGCTGTTCCGGGCGCATAAGTGGTCATTGGTGTGCTTGTTCCAATATTATTAACAGCTTGTTCAAGCGTGATACTGTTGTCGGATATATAGGATGATTGTTCTGGCAAACCAGATGTATGGCTCATTAACTGATGCAGCGTCATAATGGGTTTTCCGCTAAAACTCGGTAAATAATTTTGAACGGTGTCAGTTGGAGAAAGATAACCTTCGTCAATAAGTTTCATTAATAATGCCATCGAAGGCAATTTTGAGCCCGAAGCAATTGGTTGATAAGTATTATTATTCCAAGTTCCCCAATATTGTTGGTAGATGATGGTGTCATTACGAATAATTATGAAGCCCGCATTTTGTCCTAATTGTCCTATTGAAGCAATGCTGTCAGTCAAAAGTTGGGTGATAGGGGCTAAGTTTAACTGTGCGTTAACTTGACTCATTGTCAGCAACAAAAAAAATGTTGTGATTATTCTTCTCATATTTATTTTGTTTTTCGTGTCTGTCTTTTTTTAGGGTTGCTGCCAACGTTTTCGGGCTTTGCGTTCGGGCGGGTTTCGGAGCACAAAACTGTCGAGCGGCACAAAGATAATTACTTGCACACACTTTCAAATTATTTGTCAGCCGCCATTTTCGCAAGCCCGATGTTGCCAGCAGTGTTTCTGTCTTGCGTTTCTGTCCACACGGAAATAATTTTTGAATGCGGCAAATGAATCCATCGTGATGAAACAAAACGTCCAATCGTTGCGTTTGTTCTAATGGTTTCAATATTGAGAACTTTGTAAAATTCCCAATAGATAATATTTGTGAACGCCGGCGCTACATGAAAGAGTGCAGCAAGCATATTCCATCGTCTCACATTTTGGCGAATGTTTTCCATATTTATCAAAAATTACTTAAAAAAAACTGCATAAGATTCAAGGGAAAGAAATACAAGATGAAAAACTACGCCTGAATTCCGCATGAATTCTCCATTGTCAATAGTTAAGAAAAAACTCCAATGAATTACATAGACAGTGAGAACAAGAGCATGAAATAGTGCACCGATGCGATTCCATTTTCTGACTCTTTCTTGAAATGAACCTGTCCACAGAACCACTCCAATCAAACCTGCAAGCAAATATGCCTGATACAACCCCACGTGTCCCATCTTGTCGGTCTGAAGAAATTTGTACAATCCGATTCCTTGCATCATTCCGATAGTGCAGTTGATTGCCATTGCAACTCCCATCACGATTAGTAATGTACCGTGAATGCGAAGGATTTTTTTTCTTGTGTTTTCCATAGTTGTTATTTGTTTGTAAATTTTGTTCGCAGTTATTGCTCCACTTATTTTTTGAAATCGTTGTTTGTAAAGTTAAAAGATTGTCCGCCCGAAAACCGCGGTCAAGCCGTGAGGAATTTTCCAGCGAAATTCTCTTGTGGGACTGTCCCCGATGACTTTACAAATGGTCATGTCCACCTGTCGTTTAACATTGCTGGCAACGTTTTGCCGCTTGCCGCGGTGAAGGATTTCGGAGAACTTCACTGTCAACCAGCACTACACTTGAATTTCAATTTACTTTATTTTCACTTCCACAACCTGGTCCCACACAAAAATACTGTTCACAACTTCCATTCCGCTAACAACTTTTCCGAAAATTGTATAGCGTCCGTCAAGATGCGGCGTAGGAGAATGCGTGATAAAAAATTGCGAACCTTCGGTATCTTTTCCCGCGCTCGCCATTCCAACAACTCCAACATCGTCATATTTCCGCAACGAAAACTCTGAACGAATTGCAAATCCCGGTCCTCCCCATCCATCGCCGCGCGGGTCTCCTCCCTGAATGACAAAATTGGAAACGACACGATGAAAAAATGTATTCGCATAATATTTTTCGTGTGTTGCAATCATTGTTTGCGCAAGTTTCAAAAAATTCATCACCGTGAACGGCGCATCGTTCACATACAATTCGAGAGAAATGTTTCCTTTGTTGGTGATTAGTTCCACTTCTGTTGTTTCTTTCAGCGCAAATAGAAATTTCCAGTCGAGATCCGTATGTATGGGTTTTGTTCCTCTTGCAATTTTCGCAGCGTAATCTTTTCCCGTAATTTCTTTCAACGCTTTAGCAGATGCGAGCGAAATTGTTTTATCGTCAAACTTCAACTGCTCTTCAAGAAATGCAATGGCTTTTTCACTTTTTATTTTTCCAAGTGTCGAAAGAATTTCCTGCATTACTTCTAATCCATCGGGATACTGCTGTTTCTTGTAACATTCGATAAGCGGAAGCACGCTGATTTCGCGAACAAAAAGCGAATCGCCAAGAAGTTGAACAACGGAAGTAAGCACCGCAACATCGTTCGAATCAAGCATCTCCATTAGTTTGATATACGTTTCGTGTTTCTTTGCAGTTTCTTTCGGATTGTGCTTGAAGTAATTTCGCAAACCGTCAATCGCTGTTCGCGCAAAGAGCGCATCGTTTGAAGAAGCATAATCGAGCAAGCGGCGATACGACGTTTCAGTGAACACATACGATTGACTTTCGATATATCGCGCGTTGAGTTGCTTCGCAGTTTTTGGGTACGGAAGTACATATCCTTCCGCTTTTTCAGAAAATATTTTTGCAAACGATACGGCGGCTTCTCCCTGCTGGCGAAGAGAATATTTTCCGCTTCTGTTCTGCGTTACGGAAAGAAGTATTTCCCAAAGTTCCGTACGCAAATTATCGCGAAGAGAATCATCCGGAGTAAAATTTCCTATCACTTTTATTGCTTCAAGCGAAACGTGTTCGTTCGAATCTTTTGAAAGCGGCATCAACGAGAACAACAATCCCTGATATAACAACGCTTTGAGATTTCCAAGAGAACGTATTGCATTCACACGCACGCGCCAATCACTGTCGTTTTCCGCGAATGTAACAATTGTTGGAATTGTTCGCGCGGCAACGTCGGGAATTTTTCCGAGCAAGGTTGCACAATTCATTCGTACGACTGCATCAGTATCTTCTGCAAACGAAAGTATTGTGTCCGTTGCGGCTTCGCTTTCCGATGTCCACCCGATTCGCTGTAACGCATACATTGCAGTTCTGCGGATGTTGGAATCGGCGTGATGGAATTGCTTAAGCGCTAACGTTGTCGCTTCCGGATGTTTTACGTTTCGAATTGCCGCGCGAGCAATTCCCATTAACAGCGACGCGCGGTTTGCCGAATCCGTTTCTTGTGCAAACGAATCGCAGAATTGTTGCAATCCTTCTTCCGAACAAAATTTTCCGAACTCTTCCAGCATTCGCGGAGACGTGAATAATTTTTTTCCGAACATTTTTTTCTCAAACATTTTTTTTCCGGTATCGCTCATTTGCGAAACCGTTTGCCCGATAGCAAATGCAACCGCTTCGCGAACGTTTGACTCTTTGTCGCTGAACATTTTTGAAAGTTCTTCAACAAGTGTTGTATCTTGCAGATTTCCACATGCAACAGCCGCGCGCATACGAATTGTTGCATCCTTATCGCGCAATAAACTGATAAGCCGCTTGTCGTTTCCTTTTCGCAAATCCTGAATTTCAAGAATGGTTTTTATTTTTTCCTGTTGCATCGTTTTCGCAAAGGAAATATGTAATAGTGCGATTGATAACATCAGGAGAGTTGTAAATTTTTTCATACGGTATTTTTTTGTTCTTCTTTCTTAAAAAAACTTTCTGTTTCTGAATTTTGCTCCGATTTCTTTTTCTACAAAATTTCGCGCTTGTGTTTCCTCTACTTCTTTCAAATCAACGATGGTCAACGTAGTATCTATATTGTTTGCTACGCATTGTTTCGCAAATTCTATCATTGCGGGAAAATATATATCTGCGTTCACGCGCATCAATTCGCCGTATTGTTTTTTATCAATGCTGTTCAAACTAATCGAAACCGAATCCACCAATCCGACGAGTTCCGGAACAATGTTGCGCTTATTGATGATGCTTCCGTGTCCATCGGTATTCAAACGAACTTTTCCTCCGTGCTTTTTTACCCACAGAGAAACTTCTTTCAAAACATCGAGACGAATTGTTGGTTCTCCGTATCCGCAAAAAACGATTTCGTCAAATTTTTTCGGTTCAAAAATTTCACGAATGATTTCTTCGCTCGAAGGTTCACGTTCAATTTTCAAATTATATCCCCATATTGTTGCTTCGCCTTTTCTGTCGCAGAAAACACAATCGGCATTGCATCGAATTGTATGATTGATGTATAAAGAATTTTTCAGTTTGTACGTGAATACAGGAGTTGGGGCGTTTCCAATTCCAAAAAGTTTATGCGCACCAAAAGAACTTGTTCTTCCCACATCTTCGATGGAAACATTTTGCAGCGAAGCAATTTTTTCTGCTATTCGCGGAATGTACGACGGCTCATTTCTTTTTCCGCGATACGGCGCGGGAGCAAGAAATGGCGCATCTGTTTCCAATAAAATATGTTCCATCGTTATTTGTGAAACTACTTCTTCCATCGAATTTTTCTTTTCTTTTTTGGAAGGAAACGTTACTGGACCGGGAATAGAAATATAAAATCCTTTTTCAGTTGCTTTTCTTGCTATGTTACTATCGCCGGCAAAACAATGAAACACTCCGCGCGGATGCGGATATCTACTGTCGGTGTTTCGTTTGGTTTTCATCCAATCGTTTTTTTCTTCGGCAATTTTAAAAATTGTTTCGTACGTTTCTCCGTTTGTTTCTCTGTCGTGAACGATAATCGGAAGTTCGCAACGTATTGCTATTTCTATTTGTTTTAAAAAAATTTCTCGTTGCACTTCACGCGGCGAATAATCATAATGAAAATCCAATCCGATTTCTCCTATGGCAACTACTTTTTTATGAAAACTCATTTTCTCTATTTCTTCCAATGCGTTTTCGCTTGCTTTGCTTGAATCGTGCGGATGAAAACCAACGGCGGCATAGATACCTTCGTATTTTTCTGCAAGAGAAATGGACTTTCTACTTGTTTCCAAATCCGTGCCGGGGACGATAATGTGTTGAACACCAACGTCGTTTGCTTTTTTTATGACGTCATCAATATCGTTTTCAAATTCCGAAAAGAAGAGATGGCAGTGAGTATCAACAAACATTTGTTTTTTATAATAAATAAATTTTTAAAAGATTATAGTTTTACTATTATTATTAGTTCTGTGCAAAAGTGGAAAAGTGAACAAACGTTTATTTTTTATTTTTATTTAGAGGAATAAAAAAAATTTTTTTGTTGAAAAGATATTGTTTCACTGTGGAAAAAAAATATTTATATATAGAAGAACAAAGTAATCTACTGTATGATTGAGTTTTCCACATTTCAGTAACATTAGTGAATTACTTACGTTCAACAAACTGCAAACGCGATTTTATATTTCGAATATCATTCTGAATGTTCTCATCTTTTAGAAATAACTCTTCAATGGTTTGATAAGAATGGACTACAGTAGAGTGGTCGCGTCCGCCAAAATGCAAACCGATAGTGAGAAAAGTAGAGTTTGTTAATTCCTTTGCTAGGAACATTGCAACTTGACGTGCGAAAACAATTTCTTGTTTTCGTGTTTTTTGCGAGAGCAAATCCTGCGGAATATTATAGTAAGTACTAACTACGCGTTGAATATCTTGAATAGTAACAACGGATTTAATTCCTCCAACAACAGTTCGCAGTACGTCTTTCGCGAGTTCGAGAGAGATGGTTTGATTTTCAAAAGAAGATTTTGCAATAAGATTATGCAAGCACCCTTCGAGTTGGCGAACGTTGGTAGAAATGTTTTGCGCCAAAAGTTCAGCAACATCGAGCGGGAGCCGCACACCTAACGCATCGCTTTTTTTAAGAAGAATAGCGATGCGCATTTCCAAATCCGGCGGTTGCACATCAGCAGTAATACCCATTTGGAAACGAGTAATGAGTCGTTCGTTGATTCCTTTTATTTCTTTTGGAGAACGGTCGCTGGAAAGAATAATTTGCTTTCCATCTTGATACAAAGAATTAAACGTGTGAAAGAAATAATCCAGCGTTTTTTCGCCGCCGAAAAATTGAATATCGTCAACAATAAGCACGTCAAGCGAGCGGTAAAAATTTGTGAACTCGATAGTTTTTTCGTGTTGAATAGATTCCACAAAGTTTTTCGTAAATTCTTCCGAAGTAATGTAGAGAATCCGCCTCGCTTTTTGGTGCGATAAAACAAAATTTCCGATTGCCTGAATCAAATGTGTTTTTCCTAAACCGGAGCCGCCATAAAGAACAAACGGATTAAATTCCGTTCCGCCGGTTTTATTTGCAACGGCGGCGGCGGCGGCGTATGCAAATTTATTGCTGTCACCTTTAATAAAATTGTCGAAAGTAAAACGGGGATTGAACGTATTAGAAACCGCTGGTTGTGCTTGACCGTTTGTGAACACCGACGGAAATTTATTGAGAGGGTTGCTACTCTGTTCACTTGGGGTTTTAGGCGGCGAGAAAAATGACGGCTCTTTTTCCTCGCTAAGAGCAACGGAGTTTTCTGATTCTTCTTTTTTAATCGAATATTCAATGTCCACCGACTTAGAGAGAATATCGGAAAGAGTGGACTTCAATAAATTACCAAAACGCTCATCTACCCAATCGGAAAAAAATTGACTGGGAACCTGAAGCGAAAAAGAATTTTTTTGGGAATCGAAAGAAAGCGGAACAATTTGTTCGAGCCAAAGGGAAAAATTTTTTGAAGAAACAATTGGACGAATTGTTTCCAAACATTGTTTCCAAATGTCTGTTGTATAGTTGGAAAAATTATTACTTTCGAAAGTAATATTCATTAAAGGTAAAGATACAAGTTCCATAAAAAGTAATTATGTAAAAATCAAAGAGTTAGAAATTAGCAGCGAGAAAGAGAATAGTAATCAACAGAGTTATGAACAAAGAATGATTAGGAGAAAACAGACGCATTGAAGTTTTCCACGAAACACACACAGGCGAACACCGATAAAAAACGCAATAAAACGGCTAAATGAATAGTTATCCACAAAAAAAATTTCTTTAAAAAGATAGTATAAAGAGAGAAGCAATTAGTGCGAAAAGTTTTCCACAAACCATAAACAATCGTTGGTTGCATTCATACATGGAAAAAGATAATGACTTTCTTGTACGAAAACCAAAAGTTTTACGAAATTTTTTTTGTGAGAGTAAAAAAGAAAAAAAATTTATTTTTTGCAAAGTCTTTTTGTAGATTTTCATCCCAATTTTTAATAACAATAGTCAAAATTTTTTGAGGAAAAAGTATGTCAAAAAAAATAGCAATAAATGGATTTGGTAGAATAGGAAGGTTAGTATTTAGCGCAATTGTAGATAGAGGTTTGTTGGGTAATGAGTTTGATGTCGTTGCCGTAGTAGATGTAAGCACAGACGCAAAATATTTTGCGTATCAGTTGAAATATGATTCTGTGCATGGAAAATTTCGGGGAACAATTTTAACGGAAAAAAGCAATCAGAGTGTTGCCGACGATGATGTTTTGGTGGTGAACAACAATAAAATAAAATGTGTAGCCGCAACGAAAGATCCATCAATGCTTCCGTGGAAAGAACTAGGGGTTGACCTTGTGATAGAATCAACAGGATTATATACGGATGGAGAAAAAGCACAAGGGCACATATTAGCAGGAGCAAAACGAGTATTGATTACAGCTCCGGCAAAAGGCGGGGTAAAAACATTTGTAGTGGGAGTAAATGATAATCAATACGATCCAGCAAAAGATAGTATTGTGTCAAATGCGTCATGTACTACAAACTGTTTAGCGCCTGTAGTATATGTGCTTTTAAAAGAGGGGGTTGGAATTGAAAAAGGTTTAATGACAACAATACATGCATATACAGCCACACAAAAAACCGTTGACGGTCCCTCCAAAAAAGATTGGAGAGGCGGAAGAGCAGCAGCAATTAACATAATCCCATCTTCTACAGGAGCAGCAAAAGCTGTAGGAGAAGTGCTTCCAGAAACAAAAGGAAAATTAACAGGGATGTCGTTTCGCGTACCGGTAGCCGATGTATCTGTTGTGGACTTAACGTTTCGTAGTGAGCGAGACACATCAATCGAAGAAATAGATGCACTTCTGAAGCGCGCTTCAGAAACATACCTGAAAGGAATTTTAGGTTATTGTAACGAAGAAGTTGTATCTACCGATTTTGTGCATGATGAAAGAGCTTCTATTTATGACTCGCTTGCAACAATGCAGAATAATTTGAAAGGGGAAAAAAGGTTTTTTAAACTAGTGTCATGGTATGATAACGAATGGGGATACAGTTGTCGGGTTGTTGATCTTGCAACAAAAATAATTTGAAATAAAAGAAGAAAAATTTGCAGGAGAAAAATAATTTAGTATATTTGTCGCCCAAAATTGAATACACGAAAGAAAAAATTTCTTTAGCGTAATCAATTCAAAAAATAAAGTAAATGCTTTATTCGAAGAGTTCTTTGAAATAGTTGTTAAAGCCCCTGAGATAAAACTAGAGTTTTATTCTGAAAAAACCAGAGGAAAATGCTCGGAGTAACATTTTTAGAAAAAAATTTACTACGGAGAGTTTGATCCTGGCTCAGGACGAACGCTGGCGGCGTGCCTAACACATGCAAGTCATGGGAGAAAGTGATAGCAATATCACGAGTAAACCGGCAAACGGGTGAGTAACATATAGGTAACCTACCACATGGATGGAAATAACCCTGAGAAATCGGGATTAAAGTCCAACGATATTTTTTGATGGCATCATCAAAAAATTAAAACTTCAAAAGAGTGCCATATGATGGACCTGTATCCGATTAGCTAGTTGGTAAGGTGATTGCTTACCAAGGCAACGATCGGTAGCTGATCTGAGAGGATAATCAGCCACACTGGAACTGAGACACGGTCCAGACTCCTACGGGAGGCAGCAGTGAGGAATCTTGCTCAATGGGCGAAAGCCTGAAGCAGCGACGCCGCGTGAAGGATGAAGTCCGTTTGGATGTAAACTTCTTTTGCAGAGGAAGAATAGCGTATTATGATGCGTTTGACGGTACTCTGCGAATAAGCACCGGCTAACTACGTGCCAGCAGCCGCGGTAATACGTAGGGTGCAAGCGTTGTCCGGAATTACTGGGTGTAAAGGGTCTGCAGGCGGATAAATAAGTCTATGGTGAAATTTTTCGGCTCAACCGAAAAATTGCCACTGATACTATTTTTCTAGAGTATGAAACAGGAAGACGGAATTCATGGTGTAGCAGTGAAATGCGTAGATATCATGAAGAACACCGGTTGCGAAGGCGGTCTTCTGGTTCATTACTGACGCTCATAGACGAAAGCGTGGGGAGCGAACAGGATTAGATACCCTGGTAGTCCACGCCCTAAACGATGGATACTCGATGTCGGTTTGAATAAATCGGTATCTGAGTTAACGCATTAAGTATCCCACCTGGGGAGTACGATCGCAAGGTTGAAACTCAAAGGAATTGACGGGGGCCCGCACAAGCAGTGGAGCATGTGGTTCAATTCGATGCAACGCGAAGAACCTTACCTGGGTTTGAAAAGCAAGCGACTAGCGATGAAAATCGCTTTCATAGAAATATGCGCTTGTACAGGTGCTGCATGGCTGTCGTCAGCTCGTGCCGTGAGGTGTTAGGTTAAGTCCTGCAACGAGCGCAACCCCTACACCTAGTTGCTAACAAGTAACGTTGAGCACTTTAGGTGGACTGCCTACGCAAGTAGTGAGGAAGGTGGGGATGACGTCAAGTCCTCATGGCCCTTATATCCAGGGCTACACACGTGCTACAATGGCCACCACAAAGGGTAGCTAAAACGCAAGTTGGAGCCAATCCCAAAAAAGTGGCCTCAGTTCGAATTGGGGTCTGCAACCCGACCCCATGAAGCTGGAATTGCTAGTAATCGCGGATCAGCACGCCGCGGTGAATACGTTCCCGGGCCTTGTACACACCGCCCGTCAAGCCATGGAAACTGGTGGTACCCAAAACCGGTAATTACCGATTAAGGTAAAACCAGCGACTGGGGCTAAGTCGTAACAAGGTAGCCGTACCGGAAGGTGCGGCTGGATCACCTCCTTTCTTAGGAGAAATTCAATTTATAGAATTTCACTTCGAAATCTATTTTTACCCAGGGCTTTAACACTATTTTATATACGGATTCAAATGGGCCTGTAGCTCAGGTGGTTAGAGCGCACGCCTGATAAGCGTGAGGTCGGTAGTTCAACTCTACCCAGGCCCACGTATGGAGGAATATATCCAGCAGTATGCTGGGGCTATAGCTCAATTGGGAGAGCGCATGGTTTGCAACCATGAGGCTAGCGGTTCGATCCCGCTTAGCTCCACTTTTTCATCCATTACTTTCTGTTACGTATAGTATAAGAAAGTTGACGATGATAGTTCTTTGAAAATAGAGATAAATAGCATATAATAATATAAGCTTAACAAAGCAACAAAAGTATTATTCTGTGTTATTTACAAACTCGAAAACATTTTGATTTTTGCCTTAAGAATGGGCGAAATCTATCTGATAGATTAATAAGTATTTTTGGTTAAGTTATTTAAGAGCGTTTGGTGGATGCCTTGGCACCAGAAGGCGATGAAGGACGTGATAACCTGCGATAAGCGTCGGGTAGGTGGAAATAACCTATAACTCGACGATTTCCGAATTGGGAAACCAACTTGGGGTAATACCCAAGAACTGTTTGCAGAATTCATATGCAAGCGTGAGCCAACGGGGGGAAGTGAAATATCTCAGTACCCCCAGGAAGAGAAAGTAAGAACGATTCCGTTAGTAGTGACGAGCGAACTCGGAACAGCCTAAACCTATAGATGTGTAAGGATGCAACCGTTACATCAGGGTGTAGCGGGATGTGCGTGGTCTAATTTGCATTAAAGACGAAGAGTAAAAAACCAATGTGTTAGTTGAATCGCGTGGAAAAGCGAACGACAAAGGGTGAAAGTCCCGTAAGCGAAAACACGTTGGCTCTTTGGCGCATAAACCCAAGTACCACGGAATAAGTGAAACTCTGTGGGAATCTGGAGGAACCATCCTCTAAGGCTAAATACTCATTGGTGACCGATAGTGAACAAGTACCGCGAGGGAAAGGTGAAAAGCACTCCTAGCAGGAGGGTGAAATAGTACCTGAAACCAAACGCTTACAAACGGTCGGAGCCGTTTATTTGTAGCAATGCAGATAAATGGTGACGGCGTGCCTTTTGCTTAATGAGCCTACGACTTACTCGTATGTAGCAAGAATAATGGACTTAGTCCAGAATTCATAGCGAAAGCAAGTCTGAATAGGGCGAAATAGTTATGTGCGGTAGACGCGAAATCCGGTGATCTATCCATGAGCAGGATGAAGTGGGGATAAAACCCCATGGAGGTCCGAACCAGTGTGGGTTGAAAACTACTTGGATGACTTGTGGATAGGAGTGAAAAGCTAATCGAACCGGGTGATAGCTCGCACTCCCCGAAATAGCTTTAGGGCTAGCCTCAAAATATAGTGTCTCGGAGGTAGAGCACTGATTGGGCTAGGGTCGTCACAACGATACCAAACCCAGACAAACTCCGAATTCCGAAGACATGTTTTTTGGGAGACAGGCGACGAGGGATAAGCTTCGACGCCGAGAGGAGAACAATCCAGATCATCAGCTAAGGTCCCCAAATAGGAGTTAATAGAGAAAGGATGTTGAGTTGCTTTGACAACTAGGATGTTGGCTTAGAAGCAGCCATTCATTTAAAGAGTGCGTAATAGCTCACTAGTCAAGCGACTCGGCGCCGATAATTCTCGGGACTCAAACTCCATACCGAAGCTATGAATTCGCTGAAAGGCGAATGGTAGGGGAGCATTCAATTCTGCATAGAAGATAGTTAGCGATAACTGTTGGAGCGAATTGAAACGCAGATGTAGGCATAAGTAACGATAAGGTAAGTGATAATCTTACCCACCGAAAATCTAAGGTTTCCTGAGCTACGTTCATCGTCTCAGGGTTAGCCGGATCCTAAGCCAAGGCCGAAAGGCGTAGGTGATGGAAAACAGGTTGAATATTCCTGTGCCTGGATATAATTGCTTGATAATAAGGAGTTTCGCAGAAGTGTAAGAACAGCCATCTTTTGGATTAGATGGTCTAAGGCCGTAGGTGTAAGGTGTTGGAAAACCCGCATCTTAGTTATCGCCGAGAGCCGAATGGGATCCCGCAAGGGAACAAACTGTTCCAAATCATGCTGCCAAGAAAAGCTTCGTATTAAAGATTGTATTCAGACCGTACCGTAAACCGACACAGGTAGATGAGAAGAGTATTCTAAGGTGCTCGAGTGAGCCATGGTCAAGGAACTCGGCAAATTAGCCGCGTAACTTCGGGATAAGCGGTGCCTAAAGTATGTAAGTGTGTACAACACAAGCAGAACTAGGTCGCAGTGAAATGGGCCAAGCGACTGTTTAACAAAAACACATCACTCTGCTAACACGTTAAGTGGATGTATAGGGTGTGACACCTGCCCGGTGCTGGAAGGTTAAGGAAGGGGGTTAGCGCAAGCAAAGCTCTCAACCGAAGCCCCAGTAAACGGCGGCCGTAACTATAACGGTCCTAAGGTAGCGAAATTCCTTGTCGGGTAAGTTCCGACCTGCACGAATGGTGTAACGATTTGGTCACTGTCTCGACCATGGGCTCGGTGAAATTGTGGTACCGGTGAAGACGCCGGTTACCCGCATATGGACGGAAAGACCCCGTGAAGCTTTACTATACCTTAACATTGAGTTCGGGCAAAGCATGTGTAGGATAGGTGGGAGACGTTGAAGTCGGAACGCTAGTTTCGACAGAGTCAACGGTGAAATACCACCCTTGTTTTGTTTGAATTCTAACCTCGTGCCGTGAAACCGGCATAGGAACAGTGTTAGGCGGGTAGTTTGACTGGGGCGGTCGCCTCCTAAATTGTAACGGAGGCTCCCAAAGGTTCTCTCAGCATGGTTGGTAATCATGCGTCGAGTGTAAAGACACAAGAGAGCTTAACTGCGAGACCTACAAGTCAAGCAGATGCGAAAGCAGGGCTTAGTGATCCGATGGTCCCGCGTGGAAGGGCCATCGCTCAAAGGATAAAAGCTACTCCGGGGATAACAGGCTGATCTCGCCCAAGAGTTCATATCGACGGCGAGGTTTGGCACCTCGATGTCGGCTCATCGCATCCTGGGGCTGGAGAAGGTCCCAAGGGTTTGGCTGTTCGCCAATTAAAGCGGTACGTGAGCTGGGTTCAGAACGTCGTGAGACAGTTCGGTCCCTATCCTATGTGGGCGTAAGATACTTGAGGAGACTCGCTCCTAGTACGAGAGGACCAGAGTGACCGGACCTACGGTGTACCTGTTGTCGCGCCAGCGGCAAACGCAGGGTAGCCATGTCCGGATGGGATAAGCGCTGAAAGCATCTAAGTGCGAAACCCGCTCCAAGATTAGGTATCTCTTCCCAGTAATATGGGAACAAGGACCGTAGAAGATGACTACGTTGATAGGCCATAGATGTAAATCCAGTAATGGATGAGTCGAGTGGTACTAATAGTCCGAACAACTTAGCCAGTTTTATTTATTAATCGTTCAAAGAGTCGCCCATTTCTTAAAGGTTTATTTTTTCAGTTCGAATTTGTTTTTCTCTATGTTTTTCTGGTGACTATGGCGAAGGGGAAACACCTGTTCCCTTTCCGAACACAGCAGTTAAGCCCTTATGCGCCGATGGTACTTCACTGGTAACGGTGTGGGAGAGTAGGAGGTCGCCAGGATTTTTTTTAATGCCTCATCGCTACAACGATGGGGCATTTTATTTTAAATGGAGTCCCATATTTGTAAAATAAAGCCATACGTTTGCATTTGGGACGCCGTAATTTAGAATATGTTTTCGCTACCTTTGAAGAAAAAAGGCAAAAAAACCGAAAAGGAGAGAATGAGGAAGTTGAAAAAGAGGCCTTTTTGTTTGGTTATTATACGTCTTCATGATGAGAATAGGCAAGGTTTGAAGAAGTTGAGGATTTCTTTACGCTTATTTCCTCTCACTCAAAGTACTTAAACTCCTCCACCAGCAAATGATAAATTTCTTCGCGCACTTCTTTGGTCTTTGTGGAAATTTTTTCAAACTGTAAAAGCAAATCTTCTTTGTAGTGCAACTCTGCGTATTTTTTTATTTGAATCAGCCCCGAGTGCGGCGTGAGAAAATCTTTGTAATCGAAATACTTGAAATACGCTTCATCTTGAAAGCCAACGCTTTTCAAAACTTGTCCCTTGCAGTATTTGAGATTCCACGTTTTGTATAATTGTTTGATGAGCGCAACCAACTCCGATGCTAATGCTGGCTTTGCAGAAATTTCTTTGTCGAGTGTTGTTGACCAAAACGATTCTTGATTTGTCGGACACATCGGATTATCTACAAACACTTCCGGTGCGCCAACAACGGGATTATCTTTTTCAAATTTTGTAACAACACATCTGTTTTCTGCCAAACCAAACGCAAAGCACAACGAGTAAAAATATTTTTCTTTTTGTTTGGAAATCTTCGGCGACCAAATATCAAATTGATTTGCCCACACGGGATAAACTCCATTCAATGCTTTTGTCAAAGCAAACCAAATAAAAGTTGATTTTGCAGAATCTAAGTCATAAGCGCAATAACTTTTAATAAGGGTCAAGAACAATATATTTGTCGCTCAATCGCTCTTCAAAAAATTCGTGCACAAACCACAGCGCGAATTTGCTCAAGTTATTATCTGTAAAAAATATTCCGTGCTGTTTTGCATATTCCGGTTTGATGCGTGTGATTACTTCATCGAAACGGCTGAAATAATAAACAACCGTCAATCCCTAACCTATTTCTGTCAGATATTATTGGAATTGTTCTATTTCTTGTGCGTAGGAAATCATAATTATTTTTTTCGGGCGAAAATATACTCAATTCGATTTCTAAAAAAATCTCTGCACCTCTTTGTTACGATAGAAATTTTTCCTTAAAAAACATTGAAGAAAATTTCACTTTTCTTCCCAACATTTCTTTTGAAAATGAATATGTTTTTTAGTAAGTTTTCCCCGCATTTTTACAACAAATTCACCTCAATAATGAATAATATTTTCTTCAATTTTTTCTGGAGTTTCTATGAAATTTAGCACCACCGGCGGTGGATTACTCAAAGTATTAAGCAAAGCATTTTCCGTTGTCCCTTCGAAATCGCCGCTTCCGATTCTCGACCATTTTTTGTTCGAAGTGTCGGGAACAACACTTACGGTTACAGCAACGAATTTAGAAATTACAATGGTAGTAACAACGAGCGTCAAAGGGAACACGAATGGGAAAATAGCGGTGCCAGCGTCAATAATCTTAAATACTGTGCAGGCACTTCCGCAAAACACGAGTGTAAATTTTGCAGCAAATATTGCTTCAAAAAAAATTGCGCTCACAACCGAAAAAGGAACGTATCATCTCACGGGACAAAACGCGGAAGATTTTCCCCAAGTCAGCGAATTTAAGTCCTCGGAAAAAGTTACGTTTGAACCCGAAACGCTTCGAAAAATCATTACGAGAACAACCTTTGCCGCAAGCACCGATGATTTGCGTCCCGCAATGACGGGCGTACTTTTTGAGTTCCTTGGAACAGAATTGCGCACCGTAGCAACCGATGGACATCGGTTAGTGCGCATTAAAAATAAGAACATCGCCAACGAAGGAAAGCGCGACCTCATCGTTCCGCAAAAAGCGTTGCAAATATTGGTGCGCTCTCTTGATGAAAACTCTTGCACGATAACACACGATGAAAACCAAGCGAAATTTTCTTTCGATGCAACAACACTGTACACACGCTTAGTGAACGAAAAATATCCGAATTACGAAGCCGTTATTCCCACCGATAACGACAAAAACGTACGCATCAATCGCGAAGATTTCTTGCAAGCCGTTCGTCGTATTGGGCTTTATACCAACTCGGAAACCAAACAACTTCGGCTTTCTATCAAGAAAAAAGAAATCATTGTTGCCGCAGAAGATATCGGGCTTTCCGGAGGAAACCAAAGTGCGAACGAGGAACTTGCGTGCGAAAATTCGAACGAAGAAATTGAAATCGGATTCAACGCTGGATATATAGCTGATGCGCTCTCACATTTGGAAAACGAAGAAATCATTCTTTCGTTGAGTACGTCAACGCGCGCCGCAATGTTCAAACCCGCACAAAATACGGAGAATGAAGACGTGTTGATGCTCGTTATGCCGGTGAGATTGAATTCATAAAAAGTTATTAGTTATCTGTTAATAGTTATTTGTCATACGATATCTACTGGTAACGTATAACTATTAACAAATAACTTTCAAATGCATTGCAACTTTCCTCTCTTCGTCTTCGAAATTTTCGAAAGCATGGTTTATCGCAACTTGATTTTGCCGATGGCGTGAATATCCTTGTCGGCGATAACGGACAAGGCAAAACGAACATTCTCGAAGCAATCAGTTTCCTTTCGCTCACAAAAAGTTTTTTATCGGCGAGCGATTCGTTCGTGTGTAAACACGGAGAAGAATTGTTTGACGTTGCGGGAAAAATGATTTCGGATAATGGCGTGGAATACAATGTTCGCGTTGCGCATCAAATTTCTACCGCTGAAAAAGTTTTCACGATTAACAAACAAAATGTTGAGCCGCGTTCATCGGTGCTCGGAAAATTTCCGATTGTGATTCTTTCGCCGCATCATTCCGCAATTACGTTTGGTTCTCCGAGTGAACGAAGAGCGTTTGTGGATTTTGTGTTGTGCCAATCGTCGCGCGTGTATCTCGAACAATTGCAAACGTTTCGCCGCATTTTAAAACATCGCAACGCATTTCTTCACGAAGCAAAAATTTCTCGAAAGCAACTCGATAATAGTTTTGAAACGTGGAATGAGCAATTCATCGAAGCAAGTGCAAACGTAATAAAAAAGCGCAATGAATTCATTCAACATTTTCAAACGTATGTTGCAACTGCGTATGAAGAAATTGTCGAGCGTGATGAACAACCGAGTTTAACGTACGCGCCGCAAATTTCTTTAACGAACAATTCTTCACTGTTTGAACTTGAAATGTTGCTTTCCGAAGAATTGCAAAAAGAAAAACTGCGCGAACTTGCTATTGGAAATTCGGTTGTTGGTCCTCATCACGATGAAATTGATTTTCGTTTGAACGGATTTGAATTGAGAAAATTTGCTTCGCAAGGACAACATAAAACATTTCTCGTTGCGTTGAAAATGGCGGAGTTTCATTATTTGAAAAATGCGTGCAGCGAAACGCCGATGTTTTTGCTCGACGATGTTTTCAGCGAACTCGACGAACAACGCGCACAAAAAGTTTTAGATTTAGTTCGCAAACACGGACAAACATTTGTAACGACAACAAATTCCGATTCGCTTGATGAAATTCTGTTGTATGGTGAAGAGAATAAAAAGTTTACAGTTGATGATGGAAAAGTATTGAATAGTCAGTTGGAATATAACCTTGACAATAACTGACAACTGCCTACTGACGATTGACAATTATGCGAAAACATTTTTCTCGACAACGAACAAACTCTTATCCAAAAGAATTGAATTCTGTTCTTCATAATGCAATTCAATCACTGGGATTAGCACACGGCATTGCGCAAGGAAAAGTGTTGAACGAATGGAATTCAATCGTCGGCGAACATATTGCAAACGTAACAAAACCGGAACGATTCGATAAGGACACATTATTTGTTAGCGTAACATCAAGCGCGTGGCGTAACGAATTACTTTTTTACAAAGAAAATATTTTGAAAAAAATTTCCTCTCTCGTGGGAGAGGGAATTGTGAAGGATATAAAGTTTCGGTGATAGTAATTGGTAATTAGTAATTTGTAATTGGAATTCGGATTATGCTACGATTAGAAGATTTAGAAGTTTATCAACTTTCTGAAACGCTTGCGGATTTAGTTTGGGAAATTTGTATTTCTTTGGATTGGTTTGCAAAAGATACGATTGGAAAACAATTAGTTCGAGCCGCAGATTCTATCGGTGCAAACATTGCTGAAGGATTCGGAAGATTTAGTTATAAAGAGAATATTCAATTCTGTTACTATGCACGAGGTTCACTACTTGAAACACGCCATTGGTTACGAAGAGCAAAGAAAAGAAATCTATTAACCGCAGAACAAGAAAACGCGTTAAAGAAAGTCTTGCAATTACTTTCTCCAAAATTAAATGCGTATATAAAAGTAAACAAACAACAGACCCCAAAAGAAAAATAATACCAATTACTAATTACGAATTGCAAATTACAATTTAAAATATGGCAAAAAACAAATTAGAAGAACTCGAAGAAAAAACAAACGGCGAAACGTACACCGCTGATGACATTACCGTTTTAAAAGGACTTGAAGCAGTGCGTCGTCGTCCGGCGATGTATATTGGCGATGTCAGTTCTCGCGGATTACACCATCTCGTGTATGAAGTCGTTGATAACTCGATAGACGAAGCGCTCGCGGGATATTGCACCGATGTCAACGTTACGTTCAACAAAGACGGTTCTGTTTCCGTGCAAGATAATGGTCGCGGAATTCCCGTGGACATTCATCCCGAAGAAAAACGCAGCGCTCTTGAAGTTGTAATGACCGTGTTGCACGCGGGAGGAAAGTTCGATAAAGATTCATACAAAGTTTCCGGTGGATTGCATGGAGTTGGCGTTTCCGTTGTAAATGCGTTAAGCGAATGGCTCGAAGTCGAAGTTGTGCGCGACGGAAAAATTCATTTTCAAAAATATAAAAAAGGCGATCCGGTAGAAGCAGTAAAAGTAATCGGCAAAGCGGGCAAACAAGGAACGGGAACAAAAGTTACATTTTATCCTGATGGAACAATTTTCAAAAACAGAACATTCAAGTTTGAAATTATTGCAGAACGGTTGCGCGAACTTGCGTTTCTGAATCCATCCGTTACGCTCACACTGAAAGAAGAAGCAACGCAACAAGAAGAAACATTTCATTTCAAAGGCGGATTGCTCGAGTTTTTGAAATACACTGATGCAACGCGCCCTTCCATAATGAAAAAATCTTTTTACGCAAGTGGAAAAGGCGAAGACGAAAGCGGGCGAACGGTGGAAGTAGAAGTAGCGTTTCAGTATAACAATGGTTACAGTGAAAATTTGTTTTCGTACGTGAACAACATCAACACGCACGAAGGAGGAACACATCTCGTTGGTTTTAGAACGTCACTCACGCGCACGTTGAATAATCACGCATCGAAAAATAATCTCATCAAAGATGCAAAAATTCAACTCACCGGTGATGATTTTCGTGAAGGATTGACGGCAGTTGTCAGCGTGAAAGTTCCGGAACCGCAATTTGAGGGACAGACAAAAACGAAACTCGGCAACAGCGAAATAAAAGGAATTGTTGAAGGCGTTGTCGGCGAACAACTTTCAACGTGGCTCGAAGAAAATCCGAGTGTAGCAAAAAATATAATCGAAAAATGTTTACGCGCCGCAGAAGCACGAGAAGCCGCAAGAAAAGCGAGAGAACTTGCGCGAAGAAAAAATGCGCTTGACGGCGGCGGACTTCCAGGAAAACTTGCGGATTGTTCCATCAACGATCCGGAACATTGCGAGTTGTATTTGGTTGAGGGAGATTCTGCAGGCGGTAGCGCAAAGCAAGGGCGCGATAGAAAATTTCAAGCGATACTTCCGCTGAAAGGAAAAATTTTGAACGTGGAAAAAGCGCGCTTGCACAAAATGTTGGAGAATGAAGAAATCCGCGCAATTTTTACTGCGATCGGAACAGGTGTCGGTGACGGTTTCAATCCGGAAAAACTTCGATACAATAAAATTATTCTGATGTGCGATGCCGATGTTGATGGTTCGCATATCCGCACGTTGTTGCTCACGTTGTTGTTCCGCCATATGAAAGAGCTCGTAGAACTTGGACATGTATATATTGCGCAACCGCCGTTGTATAAATTAAAAAAAGGTAAGCAAGAATTTTATGCGTACGATGATGAAGAGCGCGATGATATTTTGAAACGCTTAAAATCTGAAAAGAAAAATGGAAGTGAAAAAGAAGTCGAGGAAGAAGAAACGGGAGAAGAAGTTGCAATTGCAGAAGGTGAAGCGCCGGTGAAAAAAGGAAACGTTGTGATTTCCCGCTACAAAGGTTTGGGAGAAATGACACCGGAACAATTATGGTCAACAACAATGAATCCCGAAACGCGAACCGTGTTGCAAGTAACGCTGGAAAATGCCGCCGATGCCGATAGAACGTTTTCCATTTTGATGGGCGATGAAGTCGAACCGCGTCGTCAATTCATCGAGAAGAATGCGAAGTATGTGAGAAATTTGGATGTGTGATGACCATCCTCGGCATTGACCCCGGCACACGCATTACCGGCGTTGGAATTCTTGATACAACTTCAAAACAAAAAAAAGAAATACGTATTCTTTTCAGCGATGCAATACTTCTTAATCCGAAAGACACAATGCCGATGCGATTGAAAGAAATTTTTGAAGCGCTTTCGTTACTTGTAAAAAAATTCAATCCGGGAGAGGTTGCAATCGAAACTATGTTTTACGGAAAGAATGCGCAATCTGCAATGAAACTCGGACACGCGCGCGGTGTTGCAATGCTTGTCGGCGTGTTGAACAATCTTCCCGTATATGAATATTCTCCGCGCGAAGTAAAAAAATCCGTTGTCGGCTATGGCAACGCATCGAAAGAACAAGTGCAGGCAATGGTTCAGCGATTGTTGAAATTAAAATCTGCGCCAAAACATTTCGATGAAACAGATGCGCTTGCCGTTGCCCTGTGCCATTTCAATTCGAGAAATTATTCTTCAAATATTCTTTTGCAACAAAGAGCAAAACGATTCAAAAACTGGAGATCATTTCTTGAACAGAATCCCCAAAAACTTGTTATCCGAAATTAGTATTCTGTAATCTGAATTATGATTGCACTTCTTCGTGGGAAAGTACTTCACAAATCTCCAACAGAAATAGTTGTTGATGTCAATGGCGTTGGTTATGCGGCATCAATTTCTCTTTCAACATTTCAAGCGTTGGAGCATTCTTCAAAAGAAATTCAACTCTTCACGCATTTGTACGTTCGCGAAGATACAATACAACTCTTCGGCTTTGCGACAGAATTCGAACGCGAAATGTTTAGATTGTTAATTACGGTTTCTGGCATCGGTCCGAAAATGGCACAAACAATTCTTTCCGGAATGAATACGGAAGAATTACGCAATGCAATTTTTTCGCAAAACGTAACGTTGCTTACAACGATTTCCGGCGTCGGCAAAAAAACCGCAGAACGTTTGATTGTGGAATTGCGCGACAAACTCGGAAAAGTGGAAGTGAAAGAATCGTTCGTATCAATTCCGTATGCGCAAACCTCTGTGGTTACGGAATCTATAAATGCGTTAACATCGCTTGGTTACAACAGAATTCAAGCAGAGCAAACGGTACGTACTATTGTTCAACAATCAAACGAGGGAACATTATCCGTTGAAGAAATTATCAAACGTTCGTTGAAGAAAACGTAACAATTTCCTATTACAAAATTAAATGGCGATTTCTTTTTTTGAGGAATCGCCATTGGTATTACCGCGGAAAGGAAATTATTTTTGCAACAACAATTTTTTCGCGTCAACAAATTTGCCCGCTTGCAAGCGATAGAAATACATACCGTTGGAAAATTTTTCTGCGTTCCACTCAACGGAATATGTTCCCGCCGGAAGTTCTTTGCTGAGAAGCGTTGCAATGTCTTCGCCGATGAGATTGTAAATTTTTAGCGAAACAAATTCTTCCTTCGCAAGCGAAAACTGAAAGTGCGTAACGGGATTAAACGGATTCGGATAATTTTGTGAAAGGGAAAATTGCAGCGGAGAATTTTTATCATAAATCCCAAGCAGAGGTAGATAATTTCCAAAGTTTATATTTTCGTGTACGAGCCCGTCGTCCAAAATAATTTGATACACAGCCATTGGCGGAGAAGTTTGAATCCATTGCGGTTTTCTCTGTTCGCGAACAGTATATGTTCCTGAAAACAAACGGTCAAATTCATAATAGCCGAATGAGTTACTCATTATCGAATCGCTTTTCGCCCCCGAAAGAAAAACTTTCCATCCGCTTAACCCTACTTCATTGGAATCGCGAACGCCGTTGCTATCTGCATCGTTGAAAACAAATCCGCTGATTTTTCCCGGTTGATATACGCCGAAATGAAACGAAGGTATAGAATCACCGCTAGAAATAAGTCTATACCAATTACCGGAACTCGGATGAGTATACCTCCATCCTTGTTTAAGAACTAATTGTATTTCATAGTCTCCGGGAGTAAGTTGATGAAACTGGTATTCACCGGTTGAATTTGTTAATGCCGAATCATTTCTTACTCCTGTCAATTTTACTTTCCAGTTTTCAAGAAATGCTTCGTTGTTGTCTTTTATTCCGTTTCCATTTTTATCATTGAAAACATATCCGCTCGCGCTTGCGAATTTGAAACTTCCGAAAAATTTTCCCAATTCAACTTCATTGCTGTCAATAATAATTGTGTATTGTGAATCCGGAAATGTTTGCACCCAATCATTCGGGAGAATTTGATAAATATAATACGTTCCCGGCAAAAGATTTGTAAAGGAATATGAACCAAATTCATCGGTGTATGTTGTTTCATTCGCCGCACCCGAAAGAATAATTTTTCTGTTTTCTATGAAGTCTTCGTCATCATAAAGTCCGTTTCCTTCATAATCTTCAAATGCCTTTCCCAAAATTATTCCCCGCAGTATTTTTACAGAATCCTGAAGCCAGTTTTTATAGTTTACAAATCCTATACTGTTGTTATCAAACGAATCGTAAATCGCGGAAATATTGCTCGGATACGGATTGCTGTTCATTTCTGCTGTTGTTGTTGGTCCCCACCAATTGTATTCGGCGTTGAGAGAAGCAGAACTGTTGTTTTCTAAATCTAAACCGCCATTATTATACAAGTGATTTGATTGAATGAAAACACTACTTCCATAAATAACCAATCCATTGGAAATATTCGAACGAATGTTGTTTTCTCGAAAAAGCAATGGTATAAAAATTTCACCCCAAAATTCTAGTGCTGTTTCATTAAAAGTGAATGTATTTTTTTCAAAAAAATAATGAGATGAAATTAATGGCTCAACATAAAAATCATTAACAGAGAGAGACATTCCTAAAACATTTTTGCTAATTTGATTTCTCGAAAAAACTCCATACAAGCAATCAGTATCAAATTCCATCCCCACGGAAAAATTACTTACAATATTATCATTACATATAATTTTTTTGCAGTCTCCATAAACCGTGATGCCATCGTCTAAAATAGTGTTTGTAGAAACTCCTTTTAAATCGTTTTCGGATATTGTTATTTCGGAAGCATTATCTACATCCCCAATGTATAACCCGTTGCCGGCGTAGTTTTCCGCCGAATTACCAATCAAAGAAAGAATCGTTGGTTCTTCATAATCATAGGAGTATTCGATACTGTAAACAGATAAACCATCCGATACATTTTTAATACTGTTCTGTTCAATTCTAATGATGTATGTTTCGTAAATATTATCCACATACATTCCCCACGCTTCTTGTGTTTCTGATATGATTGAATTGCCTCGTATATCCACCGATGCGTATGAAAATCCACCACAAAAAACTCCACTCGGTTCATAACCGTCTTGTGCAAGCGAAATAGAATTGTTGTTCAAAGAAATCATAGCCGTAGGAAAATTTAGGTGTTTCAATGGTTGCTTCTTTGAAGATTCATCGCGGCGATTCCTGATTCGTTTATCTTTATGCGTCTGTCTGTCAAATTGATTTTTTCGTTGTAATCCCGAAAGCCGTTTACCACGAAATTTATCTTGCGACCGAACTTCTTTTTCCTTTCCATTTTTTGAAGAAGTATTTTTCTTGAATTCAGAATATCCTTCAAACTCTCCAAGATATATTCCAACTCCGGGAGTATGAACAATCGTATTGTTATTTACTTCAAGTAAATGGCTAAGAACACTTTCGATATAGATTGCGTTCTCAATCGCGTCCGCATTTGTATTATCAATAGTATTACCGGAAATACTTACTCGGCTGTTAAAAATTTCATCATTGTAAAAGGAACCCAATAAAATGTTTGCATCCCCAAGGCAATGAGAAATAATATTGTTATCAATTATCAAACTATCCGAATAAATATCGTAATCAAGATAAATTGCATTTTCCGTTTCTGTAATAGTATTTCCGCTGATACTCGTCAAGAGTTCGCAGTATAATTCGAACGCGCTTGCAAATCCTTCAATGCTATTGCTATCTGCTTCCAATACTCCCCACGCTTCTGTGAAGATGCCAATTTCGCCGGTAAAAGTATTCTGTTGCGTTGGAGAATGTTGTTCGCGAGTTTTTTCTGTAATAGCGCGAACGGTGTTCATACTCATTGATGCGTGTCTGCAATTCACATCGGGGAAATATAATCCGTTGTTTCCGCTTTCGATATTATTGGAATTAATGTTGACTGTTCCGCTACCGACATCTTCGCTTGCGTAGATAATATCAACAAAAATTCCATTTGCAACATTCCGTATAAAATTTTGCTCAATCGCTACGGAAGGAACTTCTTCGAGCGACTCGCTGTAAATACCAACATCCGCTCCGTATTGATTGGTGATGGAATTATGAGAAATATCTACTTCGCTTTCATACACACTCAACGCGCTAATTCCTGTTTCGCCAGTAAGAAAAGTAATCGTGTTATTGCGTACGGCAAAGAGAGAACGCGCGGCAGAGTTTTTTTGTGTACGTTTTTGCAAGTGTTTTTTTCTGCTTTTGAAATGTTGTAGGCGTTCATTACGCGTTGGTAATTTTTTTGAAAAAGAATTCGCAATATT
>Ga0194120_10002723_pt1 | contig 29967 bp, 30 predicted proteins | sample TA2MahCa65mmetaG_FD_148642 | JGI IMG/M metagenome (GOLD analysis project Ga0194120, IMG submission 148642) | Freshwater microbial communities from Lake Tanganyika, Tanzania - TA2015019 Mahale Deep Cast 65m | ecosystem: Environmental > Aquatic > Freshwater > Lake | place: Tanzania: Lake... | reverse complement strand
ATCCCCTCTTGGGTCATCCTCTCGAAGATGCCCTGGAACGCCTGATTCGACGAGCACTGGAGGATGTAGCGGCAGGCTTCTCGCAGTTCCTCCGCGAGGTGTGGATGCCCGGCGGACTCGGCGCGCGCGGCGAGGGCGTCGAGCTCATCGCGCAGGTCGTCGGGAATCGAGCCGCCGCGGAGGACGTGAGCTGGGGCGAACGTCGCGAACACGGGAGCCTCACCCCGTCGCCGCCGAGTTACGTCGAGCTGCGCGAGCGCGCAAACGACCGCCATCGGCGTCTTGTCGCATCCTTGGATGACGAACGCCCCGTGGTAGGATTGCCCTTCCATCTGGTTGACGACCATCGCCGTCGAAGCGTTGCGCGACTGGAGCGAGTAAGCCATGCCTGCGTTGCTCTGGGCGGTCCCGTCGCACATGACGGGGATCGAGAAGTAGAAAGGGACGCCGCCGTTCCTCCAGATACGGTAAGCCGCTTTGAGCGTCGTATCCCAGTCGACGATGTGGGCGGGATGGTCGAGGGAACCGCCGATGATGGCGACGCGTGGCGCGTTCGCCTCGAGGCGGTCGTAGATGTCCGTCAGCGGGTACTCGATGTCGCGGAACCCCAGATCGCGTCGGGCGCGGTCGAGCAGCCCCGCGACGCAGATGGGTTCGTTCGCCTTGCCCTGCACACCCAGCGCGTACGGGTTCGTGCCGCGCAGAATCCGAAGTTCCTTCAAGCGACCGTTCCTCTCCTATGTCACCGGTGCGTCGCAGCATGGCGGGTCGAACCGAGCATATCAGGTCTTGGCGTCGGGAGGATCGGTCGTGTCGTCGTCCCCGACGACGATGTCGTCGGGGATCTCATCGACGTCATCTGCTTGATGCGGGAAGTGGGTAGCGAGCAGCCCGCCGACTTCTCGGATCGCGTTCGCCAGGCCGTCGAAGTACCGACCTTGGCGGAACTCGTTGAGGACGAGTTCCACGATGCGATCCCACGTCCCGTCGGAGACTGCATTGTGGATCCCTTCGTCGCCGAGGACAACGACCTTTCGGATGCGAGGCATCACGCACACGAGAACCGCGTTCCGTTGCTTCGTCTTGGACAGCCCGAGCCGCGCGAACTCACCGACTGCGGCTTCCCAGGGGTCGCCCTTTGCCCGGTTCAGAATGGAGACCTTCATCTCTGCGCTGGTGCGCCGCTCGAAGTCGGCGATCGCCAACCGCAGCTTCTTCCGGTCGTCGCCGCCCAATCGGAATCGTTCAACCATGGTCCTGCCTACCAACCTCCGGAGGCGCCGCCTCCTCCGAATCCACCGCCTCCGCCGCCCCCAAATCCGCCTCCTCCTCCTCCGAACCCACCACCGCCGCCGCCAAATCCTCCGAATCCGCCGAATCCACTCCACGGTCCGCCGCGCCCGCCGATCGTGAACTGACGTCGCTTCTGCGACACCACGACGACAATCAGAATCAGGACGATGATCGGCACGATGGATCGCACGCCTCGTCCCTCTCGACGCAGATCAAGCGACTGCGGTTCCGCCTGGTACTCGCCCTGAGTCGCCGCCATGAGCGCATTGACGCCCGCCGCGATGCCGCCGCCGTAGTCGTTCGAGCGGAACCGAGGAGCGATCTGGTCGCGGATGATCGCGCCTGCCAGTCCGTCGGGAACGGCGCCCTCCAGTCCGTAGCCGACCTCGATGCGCATCTTCCGGTCGGCGACGGCGACGATGAGGATGATCCCGTTGTCTTTGCCCTTCTGACCCACCTTCCAGGCTTCGGCGACCTCGATGCCGAAGGACTCGATGTCCTGCCCTTCCAGCGAGACCACAGTCAGGACGATGATCTGGTTGGATGTCTGCTGCTCGAATGCTTCGAGGGAGGCGCTTAACTGCGCGCGCTGGGACTGTGAGATGACGCCGGCATAGTCGTTGACGTAGCCCGTCAGCGCCGGCACGGTCGCGTGCAGGGCTGCCGTCACCCCCCACAGACAGGCGATCAGCAGCGCTCTGATGGTTCGCATGAGCTGCCTCCTCGCTCGCGTCATCCGGGCGCGGGCAGCGCTAGAACGTGACCTTCGGCGCCGTCTGCGAATCCGGCGAAGCCTCGAAGTAGGCGAATGCGTCGAACCCCGTCAGGTTGGCGACGATCGCGCCTGGGAAGCGGCGGATCGCCGTGTTGTAGTCGCGCGCGACGTCGTTATACCGCTTGCGTTCGACGCTGATGCGGTTCTCGGTGCCCGCGAGCTCATCCATGAGCCGCGAGAACTGCGTGTCCGCCTTGAGCTGCGGGTAGTTCTCGACGACGACCATGAGACGCGCAATCGCCGACGAGAACTGGTCCTGCGCCGCGATGAAGTCGTTGACCGACTTCGCGTCCTTGACGTTGATCTGCGGACGGGTCGCGTTCGCGCGCGCCTGGACGACCGCTTCGAGCGTCTCGCTCTCGTGGCTCGCGTAGCCTTTCACGACTTCGACGAGGTTGGGGATCAGGTCCGCGCGGCGCTGCAGTACGTTTTGGAGCTGCCCGACCTGGGACGAGACCTGTTCCTGCTTCGCGACGAACCCGTTGTACGTGCTTAACAACGAACCTGCGAAGAGAACGCTGATAAGGACGAGAACGCCAAGGGCGACAAGAGCCCACTTCATGGCTCGCTCCTGTGTTGGCTGAGGGTCACGGTTCGGATCGGTCGAATGTCGCCAGCTTTATGAGTAGTTCCTCTCCCGCGTCTCGCTGGAGCGCAATCCGCTCGGAGAACGCCCGCGTCGCGTCGGCGAAATCGTTGTCGATCTCGCGAATACGGACGATCGTGCGCTTGTCGCGCGATTTGGCGAGCGAGTCGCTCGTGTAGCCCCGTGTCGCCGCGCGCCATCTGCTCGCCTGTTGCAGGTAGTCCTGCGTCTGCGCGGCGATCCCTGGCAGGGACGCGTAGAAGGCAACGATGGCGTCATAGAGGCTCGCATCCTCATACACCAGTGGGTCGCGCGAGACAGTGTCCCACGATTGCGACGAGAACTCCGTGACGAGCTCCGGCGGTGGGACGTGCTGCCATGCGCGGACCGCCTGCTCGAATGTAGACAATGCTACCGTCTGGTCGCGCAGGACCGCCACGTGGGCTTGCAGCTCGGACCGAACTTGGCTCAACACGACCCGTCGACGTTCCGCGCGCGTGCGTTCTTCGCGGAGGCGTTCAGACCTGCCGTGGACGGCTAGAGCCGCGTAAACCACGCCGAACAGCACCGCCGCCAGCGCTACCGCACCCGCCGCCCACCGCGCGACTCGCATCCACGTGCGGGCTGGGTCCACATGCTCCGTATGGGGTCGGTACGAGGGCACCTCGACGACTTCCTCGACGAGGTCCGCCAGCGCTCGACGGGCCCGCTCCGCGGCGGCAGGATCGCCGGGATCGTCTCGTTTCGTTCGCGCCTGGAGGTGCCGGTATCGCCTCCGGGGGTTGCTCATGCTCGTCCACCTGGTTCAAAGAGTCCGGCACGATCTCTTTTCTGCGCCTATTCTATCATAACGAGCGAGGCAGCCAAGCGATTGACGGCGTTGCAAACCGTCTGCGGAGACGCGACGTTTCTACGTGTGTGAGCCGTCCGTGTCCGCCCGCCAAGCTGCTATCAGCGCGTCCGGAGCACCGCAAGGAGACGATCATGCCCTCGACGAGACGAGATCGCATCGCTGTGTACGCCGTCGCCGTCGGCTTCGTGCTGATGAGCCTGTCCATCGCTGCCTGCGGAGGCAAGAGCGTCAAGCGTTTGGATCCCAGCGCTGTGACCGATCTATCTGGACGCTGGAACGACACCGACTCACGCCAGACCGCCGACGCGATGATCACGGACAGCCTCAACCAAGCCTGGCTGACGAGCCACATGACCCAATCCGGTGGGAAGAAGCCGGCGGTGATCGTCGGCGCGATCCGCAACCGGAGCATGGAGCACATCCCCGTCGCCACGTTCATCAGCGACATCGAACGAGCCTTCGTCAACTCCGGGCGCGTGTCCGTCGTCGCCGGAGCGCGAGACCGCGGCGAGCTCCGAGCGGAGCGCGAGGAACAAAGCGAGTTCGCCTCGGTCGAGACGATCAAGCGGAGAGGCATGGAACTGGGCGCCGACTTCATGATGACCGGCGAGATCAACACGATTGAGGACCGCGAAGGCGGGAAGCAGGTCGTCTATTACCAGGTCGATCTGACTCTGACCAGTATCGAGACGAACGAGAAGGTGTGGATCGGTCAGAAGAAGATCAAGAAGCTCATCGAGCGCAGCCGGTTCAGCGAATAGCGGCTCCGACCGTAGAACGACTCCAAGCGCACTTCGGGAGAGACCTCATGGCGCGCTGGATCTGCGCCCTGATGACATCCGCGCTGGTCGTGCTCGCGTCGGGATGCGCGCGCTACAACATGGCGGCTGTCCGCGAGCAGGTCGCGCTGGGACGCTACGACGAGTCCCTGGCGCGGCTGGACGCCATGTCGCCCGACGATCCCTCGCTGCCGTACCTCTATGAGCGCGGGTTGATCGCGCACTACGCGAACCGGTTCGACGAGAGCAACACGGCGTTCGAGATCGCGGGTCTGCGTTCGGAGGACCTCTACACGCTGAGCCTGTCTCGCGAAGCGACGTCGTTACTCACCTCGGACACCGTCCGAGACTACGCGGGAACACGGTACGAACGCCTTCTCGCCCACTACTACAGCGCACTCAACTACGTCTACGCCGGGATGCCCGATGATGTGCTGGTGGAAGTGCGCCGAGCGAGCCGGCTCCTGCTTCGGTACGCAGACGAAGACTCGACGTTCTCGTACGCGGGAACCGCCTTCATGGCGTACATCGGCGGTGTCCTCTACGAGTGGGCTGGGGAACTGAACGACGCCTACATCTCCTATCGCTGGGCGGAGCGCGCTTACCGAGAGTATGAGTCCCGACTCGGAGTGACGATGCCCGACGATGTCGGGCGTTCGCTCGTGCGGCTCGCGCACGCATTGGGGTTCAGCAACGACGAGGAGCGGTACGTGCAACTCTATGGCGCGCTGTCACCGCCCGCGCCCGGCGCCGGGGAGCTCGTGCTCATCTACGAGAGCGGTTTCGTCCCGCCGAAGCAGGAGCAGAATATCCTGCTGCCCATCCTCAAATCCGACTCGCCGGACGAGCGACACATCGCGTCGTTCGCGACGACGCTTGCGGGCAGGCGCGACCTCGTTGTGGAGGACGCCCAGCTCGATTATCTGCTTTGGATCGCGGTTCCCAGCTATGGCTCGAACCGTCCGCGATTCGCGGATGTAGCCGTCACGGTTGACGACGTCGAGCGGCGAGGCGTGCTCGCAGAGGACGTCGAGGCGGTGGCTCGGGCGACGTTCGCGTCGGAGCAGGGAAAGATTCTGCTGCGGACGGCTGCGCGGGGCGTGCTCAAGTACATGGCTCATCGCCGCGCGAAGAAGGAGAGCGTTCTCGCCGGGTGGGCGGTCAACGCGCTGAACGTCGCCACCGAGCGCGCCGACACGCGGTCGTGGGAGACCCTTCCGAACCGCATCCACGTGGTACGGATGAGTCTGCCGGACGGCGCGCACGACATCGCGCTGACGTTCCTCAGCCGCGACGGCGCGCCGCTCGCCACGGAGACGCTGCCGGGCGTCCGCGTTCGGGCGAACCGGATCACCGTTCTCAACTACCGGACGTTCGAATAGGCGTCTCAACGCGATCTGCTGGAGCGTCCGACTCCGCAGAAGGGCGTGTTGACGCGACTTCAACCGGCGCATAGACTTCATCCGTGGCTCTCACGATGGCTCGCCTCCTCAGACATTCGTACGCGCTTCTGCTGGTCTCCGTCCTCGCGGCGCTCCCAGGGTGCACTGCGACCGCGATACGCACCGTGGTCGATCGTTCCGATGTCGCGATGGAGGCGACGAACCTGGCTCGTCTCGAAGGCAACCGCCTCTATGTGCCCGCCGCCGTCGAAGGCTTCGGTCCGCTAGCGCTGGTGGACGGCGTGACGGCTCCCTCCGAGTGGGAACCGGGGTCCGGTTGGCAGGTCGAGTTCACCGGCGCTCTACTGCGGAACCGGGTGTTCGACCCATCCGATCACGACGCGGCAGAGGAGCCGGTCGAGTGGATGGGCTTGCGCCGCAACTTTCGGGGCGGCAAGGAGTATTCCTGTCTGGGCTGGGTCATCCTGGAGATGAGCCGACCGAGAGTCGTGACGGGTATCGTGCTGCACAGCGTCGATACGGCGGAGTTCCCAGCGTCGAAGTTCGGGGTCCGCGATGTGCTGGTCGAGTGCTGGGACGCTGCGACGGATCGCTGGATGCGCGCGATCCCGGTCGGCGGGCCAGACAGCCGGTGGAACACCGTCGAAGAAGCCACAGCGCCTCGGATCGCGGTTCCGTTCCAGCCGGTGCGCACGGATCTCGTCCGAGTGGCGATACGATGGACGAACGCCTCGACTCGGACGCGGTCTTTGACCGTCATGGGTCGCCGGGAGGAGTACGCGTCGGGTACGATTCGTCTTACCGAGCTCGAGGTGCTCGGACCCGCAGAACCCGACGACGTGGTCGCCGTGGCGGCTAGCGAGAGGGTGCCGGAGACGCCGTCCGACCTCGAGCACCAGAGCGCCGAGCAACGACGCGCCGACGAGAGCCTCGCGGCGACGACCGTCTCAGCGTATATGCGCGCCTACGAGGAACACGACATCGTGGCGCTCGCGGCGACGCTCGACGCGTCGTTCCAGTCCGGTGAGGACGACCGCACGGCGTTCTTGGAGCGAACGGAGGAGACATTCCGCGCATTTCCCTACTTCCTGTTCCGCTATGAACCGCCGGCGATCGAGCGTGTGACCGCCGATGAGGCGTCCGCCGTGGTCAACTACTCCCTCCGCCTGTCGCCGCTGGTGCCCCGCACGGCGACGGGGTCCTTGGTGTTCCGGCTCGCAAGAACAGGTGACCAGTGGAAGATCGCCGGGCTTTCGACAGAGGCGCGATGAAGCGTTCGACCTGCTGCCTGTTGGCGATGGCGTGCGTGGCTCTGGTTCTCGGCTGCGCGTCCACGACCAGGACCGTTCCGAACCAGGACGAGTACGTACAATCGACGATTCTGCCGGCGCTGCGAGCTCGAAGGCAGCTCACGGAGACGCTGCGGCTGCAGTTGTCTCTGGAGGTCGATGAGAACGGCTCGAAATCAGAGGTGCGGCAGATCGCCCTCTACAAGCGACCGGATCGGTTCCGCCTACAGGCGCTGGACCCGATGAACGTGACGCGCGTGGTCGTCATCACGAAGTCGGATCGTCTCAAGATGCTCTGGGTGCGCGAGTACGAGGGGATCGACGCTCCGCTCACGGACGACATCCTCCGGCGCATCTTCCGATTGGACATCCGAGTCGATGACGTCCGCAGCGCGTTTCTGGCGGACCCGTTCCAGGGCGACACGATCAACCTGCGTTCCGAGCGTCGCGGCGACGATATCGTCGTGACACGACCTTCCGGGCGAGTCGGTCTCGTCGACGAAATCACGATCGGCATGCTCGACGCGGAGCCCATCGTCCGGTCATGGACGATTCGGGATTCCGCCGGTGTCGTCGCTCAACGGACCGTGTTCGACGACTACCGCGAGACCGACGGCATCCTGCGCCCGATGGACGTCATCATCGAGCGTCCGGGAGACGGCATGCGGATGCGATTCCGCGTGACCGACGCCCAAGCGAACACGGAGATCGCGGACGCCTCGTTCGAGATGGAGTTCCCACCGGGCGCGAAGGTTCAGGTCGTCCCGTGACGGCGCAGCTCACCGTTGATGCGTTCGCCAAGCTGAACCTCTATCTCGACGTGCTTCGTCGCCTGCCGAGTGGCTACCACGAGATCAAGACGCTGTTCCATTCCGTCAGCCTCGCAGACCGCCTAGTCGTCGAGGTGCATCCGAACACTGAGGGCGTCGTGATCGAGTGTGACCATCCCGATGTTCCGTGCGACCGCACCAATCTGGCGGCTAGGGCGGCTGAGGCGTTTCTGGGACTTGCCGGTCTCCGGGTCGGAGTCGTCGTTCGGATCACGAAGCGCATCCCGATAGGCGGCGGGCTGGGAGGCGGCAGCGCCGACGCCGCCGCGACGCTGGTCGCGCTGGACCGGCTGACCGGCCAACGGCACAGCCTGGGCGACCTGCAGCGCCTTGGCGCAGAGCTCGGCGCCGATGTGCCGTTCTGTATCGCCGGCGGCGCTGCTTGGGGCTACGGAACCGGAACCGAGCTCGTGCGTGTCGAGCCAGCCGCCGGTACACCCGTGCTGCTGGTCAATCCCGGCGTGCGCATCGACACGGGATGGGCGTATCGCGCTCTCGCGATCTCGGTCGGCGAGTCCGCCGAGACGGGATTCGCTTTGACGGACGGGGGAGCGAGTGCTACGATTCAGCCGCGTCCCCCGTGCGGCGAGGCGTGCGGCAAGCCGTCTAGCGAACCGGTATCGGCGGTGATGGCTCTCGCCTACAACCGCTTCCAGGATGTCGTGGCGGCAGCGTACCCGGAGATCGGCGACGCACTCGCTGGTCTGCGCTCTTCGGGCGCGACCGCGATGATGTCGGGCTCGGGCGCCACGGTCTTCGGGGTGTTCCTGGATGCGTCGGCGCGGGACGCTGCCTATCGCGCGCTGCGCAGCCGGTTCGCGTTCGTGGAGCCTGCGGCACTCGTTTCCTGCGGTGTGGGAATCGTCGATGCCAGCCCCGCGGATGGTTCCTCCGCTGCCGCGCCGTCGGCGACGGCAGACACTGATGGCCGGTAGCCAAGCGGTAAGGCAGTGGACTTTGGATCCACCATTCGGAGGTTCGAATCCTCCCCGGCCAGCCATTGACGCTGGCAACGTTCTGACTGCGATCTAGTTGGAGACCGACATGCAGCAGGTTCGACTCGACGCGGAACACCGTACGGCTCACGGTTCCGCTGCCGCTCGCCGCGCTCGTCGCGCAGGCAAGGTTCCCGGTGTGCTCTATGGTTCGGGTGGCTCGACGACGCCGATTCAGATCGACTCGCGCGACCTGCACCAGCTTCTCATGAGCCACGCGGAACACGCACTGATCGCCTTGCACCTCGATGGAACCGACACTCCCGTGGTTCTCCGAGAGCTCCAGCGGAACTCTTTCCGCCGCGAGCTGCTCCACGCGGACTTCCTCCGCGTCCGCATGGATACGGAGATCACCATGGATGTGAACCTGACGCTCGAAGGCGAAGCGCCCGGCGTCGACGAGGGCGGAATCCTCGAGTTCCTGTCACGCACCCTCCACATCCGCGCTCTCCCGGCGAACATTCCAGAGGGTATCCACATCGACATCTCCCAGCTCGGAATGGGGGCGTCGGTTCACGTCCGCGATCTGGAAGTGCCGGATACGATCACCGTCCTGACCGATCCCGATACCGTGCTCGTCACAGTTGCCACGCCGCGCGTCGAGACGGTCGAGACTGCGGTTGAAGAAGGCGCTGAAGAGAGCTCTGAACCCGAAGTCGTCGGCAGGCGCGGTGCTGCTGAGGACGACGAGTAGCGCTGGGTTCCGCGAAGCCGCGCTGGAGACAGCGAGCCTATCCATGGCTGCGAAGTCGAAGCCCCATCCGATGCGTTCGCATTGGCTTGGGGCTTTCGCCATTTGCGTCGTGCTCGTCCTGCTGTCCGCTAGTCGGTCGGCTCACGGTCAGACGCTGTCCTTCGTGGACGCGACGGGAGCCTCTCTGGGCGAGTCGAGGTACCTTCGGGTCGAAGGCACAACCTATTTGCCGGTCGACGCCTTGAGCGCCGTGTTCGACGGCGAAGTGGTGCCCATCCGAGCGCGTCACCGTTACACGGTTCCAACCAAGACGCTGACGGTGCAGGTCGAGTATGAGGACGACACGACGATCCTGCGCGTCGTCGCGGGAACCCAAGGCGTCCGGGGAAGCGGGGACAAGCAGTTCCGGCTCGCAGGCCCGCTCCGCGAGCAGAACGGCTCGTTCTGGTTGCCGATCGGGTTCTTCACGGAGGTGATTCCGGGCGTGACCGGCGTGGCGATCACCTATCGGTCTGAGGCTGGGCAGATCGCCGTGTCGGTTGGCGCATCCTCCAGCCCGACGGCTCCCGCCGGCAGCGACCCGTCGGTCGCCAGCGGACCTCCCCCTCCGCCAGCCAGTCCAGAGCTCGTCGGCGGGGATTCGCCGTACAGAGCGACGCCAATCGCCACGCCCGCATGGTCTGAGCTGGTCGTCGCAATCGATGCCGGACATGGCGGACCCGACGCCGGCGTGCAGATGAACGGGCTGGTCGAGAAACAGCTCACGCTGGAGCTTGCGATGCGCCTGCAGCGCCTGGCGCAATCCGTCGGCGCGCGTGTGGCGATGGTCAGAACCACCGACGAACGCGTGTCGGCAGAGGCGCGGAGCGCCGTTGCGGCTTCTGCCAATGCCAGCGTCTACGTGGCGCTGCACTTCAACGCGTCGTACCAGAGCGAGAAGTCCGGGTTCCGCATTCTGATCGATAACCCGTCGGCGGCGAGCGCGTCCGGTGGGAACCGAAGCCGCACGCCGATCCAGCGCGCCTTCGTCGACGCGAGTCGCCGGGCGGCGGAGCTCATCGAGGCGGCTCTGAGCGCCGCCGGATTCGAGGGCGGGCGCCCCATAGAGCTCCCGTTGGCGACGTTGCGGCGGGCTCATCTCCCGGCGGTTCATCTCGAACTGGCGTTCCTCTCGAATCCCAAGGAAGCCGACGTGTGGCGGATGAGCGCGACGCTCGACCGCGCTGCCGAGGCGATCTGGTCTGGGGTCGCGAGGTTCCACCCATAGGGGAGAATGCGTGATGGGCAGTCGATGTCGGCGCATCATCGGTTCTCCAGTCGCGTGGGGCATCGGCGCCGGCGTGTTGATCGTCGCCGGGCTGCTCGCGTGGCTCGTCTTCCCCAGCCTGATGCGCGATCGCGTCACCGACACGGACGAGAGCGTCGTCGAAGGCGACGAGGAGGGCGAGTTCCTCGGCGTCGGGGTGCGGCGGCGGTCTGTCGAGCTGGTCTACCCCAACGGCGAGGGTGGATGGACTCGCGAGGAGCGAACGATCCAGTTGCCGCCGGACGATGCGCGACGGTTGCGCGTCGTGCTGGACGCCTGGGTGCAGGGGAGCGAGCGGGGTCAGACCCTCTTTCCGCGACGGACGCGCGTTCTGTCTGCCTTCGTAGACGGTGACGGAAGAGCTTACGTCGATTTATCGGAGGACGCTGTGCGCGGCTTCGCGCCGGGCTCCGCCTCCGAGGTCGAGGCGATTTCGGGCATCGCGCGAACCATCGAGGCGAACCTGCCTCGGGTTGTCGAGCTCCAACTCCTCGTCGACGGTTCCCCGGTGGTATCACTCGGCGGGCACATCGCCGTCGATATGCCCCTCTCGGTCGCGTACTTCGCTGATCTGCCCTGACCGGAGGCGATCCCTTGGCTCGGATCGAGATCGTCGTGGTCGGGCTCGGCAACCCCGGGCGCGAGTATCAGGATACGCGGCACAACATCGGGTTCCGTGTGATCGACCTCCTCGCGAAGCGGCACGCCACGGGCATCCCCCGGTCCAAGCATCAATCTCTCATCATCCCTGCTCGCGTCTCGGAGCGGGCTGCCGCATTGGTGAAGCCCCTGACCTACATGAACCGCAGCGGCGACGCCGTGAAGGGCGTGGCGCGGGAGTCCTACCTCGATGCGGACTCAGTGTGGGTGATCTACGACGACTTCAACCTGGATCTGGGCACGCTGCGCCTTCGTCCGTCCGGGAGCGACGGCGGACACAACGGGATGAAGTCGATCATCGCCAGCCTCGGCTCGGACGTATTCCCGCGCATACGATTGGGGATCGGCAGAGGACACGGCGCTTCGGACGACCGCGACTTCGTGCTGAGCCGATTCCGTCCCGACGAGCGTGAGACGGTCGCGCGCCTTGTCGAGCGCGCGGCGGACGCGCTGGAACGCGCTCTGACCGACGGCGTCGAGTTGGCGATGAGTCAGTTCAACGGCAGCGTCGTTCCGGCGGAGTTGTGTCTGTCACGATGAGGATTCGTGGAACCTCCCCCCACCTCAATCTTCCCCACGCTTCGCGGGGGAGGAGGCATTATCCCTCCTTGAATGGGGGAGGGTCAGGGCGGGGTTGGTTCTCCCAAGCATCAACCTGACAGACCAGTAGCCCAGTGCGGATGTATTGCCGCGTGGCTTCTCGCCCTTGACGCCCTCCTACCATGGGCAATGTACCGATTAACGGCGGTGTTGGGGCGTGTTGCCTCGCCGCTGGCGATGCCGTTCCATACCGCTCGCAGGAACACCACGGCTTCGAGGTTCGGTCCAGCAACCTGGGGTGCATGGCTGGTCTCCCGGCTCTCGCTGGGGATCAGCAGAACGCGTCCATGACCCGCCGTCGGTCGGACTGGCGCAGGACGCGGCTCATCTGTGGTTGTCATCAGGCAGGCTTTCCGGTAGCGCTTAGGCGCAGCCAACCCGCTCGCTGATCGGCGCGCACGTCGCGGCACGTCGCGGCACGTCGCGAGCGCGGATTCGACGCACCCGTCGCACTCACCAGAACGACTTCCTGAACGCGCGGTCGCTTCCAAGAGCGGGGCGACGGCGTTCCCTATCGGCATTCTCGTTGAGACTGCACGCTGTCGTATGGAACCGGCGCGCAGAGGGTAGGAGACCACTCAGACCCAAAAGGGATCATGCCAAATGACGATTCATGTGCCACCAGCCTCCGTTCACCCGTCAGCGCCTGCGCCGGTACGAGCTGGTGACGAACGGTTCGAGCCGCTTGACGCGGTGATCAAGAGGCATCAGGGCAAGCCCGACTCCCTGATCGAGATCCTGAACAGCGCCCAGGTCCGGTTCGGGTTCCTGGGAGGAGAGTTGCTGGACTTCGTCGCTCGGAGGATGCGGCTCCCGTCGAGCTACGTCTTCGGTGTGGCGACGTTCTACCACATGTTTTCGCTGGCGCCGAAGGGGCGACACACGTGCGACGTGTGCATGGGCACCACGTGCAGCGTGAAGGGCGCTCGTCGGCTTCTCGAAGGACTGGAACGCGCGATGGGGATTCGAGCCGGCGAGACCACCGCCGATGGACGAATCTCCCTGCAACTGGTTCGCTGTCCGGGCACCTGCGGGATGGCGCCCGTTGTCTACTACGACGGAGTCGCCATCAGCTACGAGACGACGGCGTCCGCCGTCAAGCGTGTGAAAGGGTGGCTAGACGATGGATCTGAGCGGGCTCCATAGCATCGCGGAACGCGAACGCCACAGCCGAAAGCCGAACACGATCCGTTGCTGTGCGGCGATGGGGTGCGAGGCAGCCAGATCACGCCAAGTGCGGGTTGCGCTCCGATCCGCTGTCGCCGCCGCCGGACGTCAGGACTCGATCGAGGTGCAGGGCGTCGGGTGCTTGGGCTTGTGCAGCGCCGGGCCCCTCGTGCGAGTCGAACCCCAAGGCGTCATGTACCAACGCGTCACGCCCGAGGACGTCCAATCGATCGTCGCCGCCGTCGATGGCGGCACATCGACAGCCGAACGGGCGGACCTATCCCACCCCTTCTTCACCCTCCAGTATCCGATCGTCCTCGAGAACTCGGGCAAGGTCGATCCGGAGCGGATCGAATCCTACGTCGCCGAGGGCGGCTACGAGACGCTCTACCACGTCCTGCGGGAGATGTCGCCTGCAGAGGTCGTAGACGAAGTGAGCCGGAGCGGGCTGCGGGGACGCGGAGGAGCCGGGTTCCCCACCGGGCTCAAATGGGCGACCGTCGCGAAGACCCAAGCCGACTGGAAATGCGTCGTCTGCAACGCCGACGAAGGCGATCCAGGCGCGTTCATGGATCGCGCCGTCATGGAGAGCGATCCGCACCGGATCCTCGAAGGCATGGCGATTGCCGCGTACGCCGTCGGGGCGAACCAGGGCTATATCTACGTGCGCGGCGAGTATCCCCTCGCCTACGACCGGCTGCAGGTCGCCATCCAGCAGGCGGACCGGCTCGGACTGCTCGGATCGCGCATCTTCGACTCGCCGTTCGACTTCCGGATCGATCTTCGGATCGGCGCGGGAGCGTTCGTGTGCGGCGAGGAGACGGCGCTGATGGCGTCGATTCAGGGACAGCGCGGGACGCCGAGACCCAGACCGCCGTACCCCGCCGAAGCCGGGCTCTGGGGCAAGCCGACTCTCATCAACAACGTCGAGACGTTCGCCAACATCCCGCCGATCCTGAAACGCGGGGGTGGCTGGTACGCCGCCATCGGGACGGACAAGAGCAAGGGCACCAAGGTGTTCTCGCTGACGGGTCACGTGCGCCATACGGGGCTCATCGAAGTGCCCATGGGGACGACGCTCCGAACCATCGTCGAGGACATGGGCGACGGCGTCCCGAATGGGCGCGCGCTCAAGGCGGTTCAGACGGGCGGGTCATCCGGCGGCTGTGTGCCCGCAAGCGAAATCGACGTGTCGGTGGACTACGAATCGCTCGCGGCGCTGGGCTCCATCATGGGGTCGGGCGGCATGGTGGTTCTCGACGATAGCACGGACATGGTCGATCTCGCGCGGTTCTTCATGGAGTTCTGCGCGGATGAGTCCTGCGGGAAGTGCGTTCCGTGCCGCGTGGGAACCGCTCAGATCTACCGGCTGCTGGAGCGCTTCGTCGCCCGCGAGGCGACCGAGAGCGATCTCGTGCTGCTGGAGGAGCTGTGCGACCTGCTGCGGAGCGCCAGCCTGTGCGGGTTGGGGCAGAACGCTCCGAACCCCGTTCTGAGCACGTTGCGGTACTTCCGCGAGGAGTACGAGGCGGGTATGGCGTCTATCGGGGCGTCGCGCGGACTCATCCGCGAGCCCGCTGTTGTCGGTCGTCCGGCGTAGCGCCGGTCGCCGCATCAGAAGGAGTATCACGTGATAGCCGTCACTCTGACGATCGACGACCGGCTCGTGAGCGCCGGGGACGACGACACGATCCTCCATGCAGCCCATGACGCCGGGATCGCGATCCCGACGCTGTGCCACTTCGAGGGCATCGCCGACATTGGCGCGTGTCGGCTGTGCCTCGTGGAGATCGAGGGATCTCCGAAGCTCTTCGCGGCGTGCACGACGCGTGTCACGGAGGGCATGGTCGTGCGCACCGACACGGAGCGCCTGCGTCGGCATCGCAAGCTGATGATCGAGCTGATGCTTTCCGAGCGGAACCACGTCTGCTCAGTCTGCGTCGCCAACGGTCACTGCGAGCTGCAGGATCGGGCGATTCAGGCGGGCGTCGACCACGTCCGGGTCGAGTATCTCTACCCGAAGTTCACGATGGACCTGTCCCACAAGCGCTATGGAGCCGATCCGAACCGCTGCATTCTGTGCGCTCGTTGCGTCCGCGTATGCGACGAGGTGGAGGGGGCGCACACCTGGGACATCGGCGGGCGCGGCATCGCAAGCCACGTCGTCACCGATCTGTCGGCTCCCTGGGGCGATTCGGCGACGTGCACGGCTTGTGGGAAGTGCGTCACAGCCTGTCCAACCGGCGCTCTCTTCTCCCAGGGGGCGACCGTCGGCGAGCTCGAAAAGGATCGCTCGCGTCTGGCGTTCGTCGTCACGGCACGCAAGACGCGGGAGTGGGTCCGTTAGTCATGGGCAACCGCGCCTGCCAAGATACGACACGCTCTGCGTACAATCAGCCGTCTTCGGACGGCTGATCGTACGCCTCCTGCCGTCCGTAGCCCGTCGTCGACACGACGCCATCGGCTCCGATGCGAACGACCGAGAACGCGTTGTTGTCTCTGCCGGGCCCTTCGACCTGCGCGCGCATCGTGTAGTAGTCGATTCCGCCGATGCGCGACCGCGCTCCCCGGTGGTCGTGTCCCTGGAACACGGCGCGCACGTGCCCGGACGCCTGGAGCACGTCGCGCACGTCCGGGGCGTTCTTGACGCCGTGGGCTCCGCCGTCATCGTCCAGGCGTTGGTGGACGAAGACGAACGTCGGGTTCTCGGTCGCTGCGAGGTCTTCCGAGAGCCAACGCAACTGGTCCTGCGGGATGAACGTCTGCGTCCAGTCGAAGTTGCCGGCGTCGTAGTCCGACCCATCGGCATTGTGGCAGGCGTCCAGCACGACGAAGTGCGCGCCGCCGTGATCGAACGAGTAACGCGACGCCTTCGCCTCGCACGCATCGAGGAATCGTCGCTTCGACAGTGCGGCGACGTCGTGGTTCCCAAGAACCCGATGCCACCTCACGCCGACTTCCGACATCGCGGCTCGGATCGTCGCCAAGAAGGCGAGCTCTTCTTCCACCGTCGATCCCTTGTCGACGACATCGCCCAAATGGACGCAGAACGCGGGTCCGCACCGTCGGATCGCCTCGACGGCGTCCTGCATCTTGGGGAGAGAGTCGCGGTAGTGGCGGCTGTGCGCCGGGTCGCGGTCGGCGTAGTGGGTGTCCGCCACCAGTCCGAACACCACGGGCTGTTGGTTGTCTGCCTTCATTCCGCGCGCCACTCCGAGCGCAGCGCCAAACGACCCCGCCAGCCGGAGCCAGTCACGACGCGTGTACCGTGCCTCGGGAGGTCGGTTCTTGCAGTCCATTTCGGCGAACCACATCCTGTTCCATCGGGCGGAACCGAATGATCCCAGTCTGGGAACGCATTGTCCGCCCCATGCCGACTGACTATAATTGCCGAACCCGTCCCATGCAATCGCCACGATCTTAGGTAAGCACGATGCCCATGAACCCAAGACCGATCAACACGCGCACCGCGACCGGCGACGACTTCCCGTGGGGGCGCATCCGATGGCTCAGCTCCCAGGCGCTGGACCCCGACGCCGAGATGACCTTCGGCGTCGTCTACATCGACCCCGGCGAGTCGAACCCGTTGCACTACCATCCCAACTGCGAGGAGGTCATCTTCGTCCTCGCAGGGCAGTGCGACCATCGCCTGGGAGACGAATCCTTCGCGCTCGAAGTCGGTTCGTCGCTGCGGATACCACGCGGCGTCGTCCACAAGGCGATGAACACGGGGTGGGAGCCCGTGATGATGGTCATCGCCTACTCAGCTCCGAACCGGGAGACGGTGTTCCTCGAAGGCTGAGGTGGCGGCACGCGGCATGAAGACGGATCGCGTCACATCATCTCAGGGCGCGGAGTCGATACGGAGCTCGTCGTCGGCGACGCGCCTTGTCGTCTCCCCGCGCAGCATCGAGGAGTTCCGCGCGCGGATCGCGGTCGGTGATCTCCTCGCCGGTCGCGTGCTCGAAAACGTCGACGAAGGGCGATCCATCGTACGATTCCTCGACTTCAACGTGGTCGCCGAGTCTCAGACGCCGATGGAGCGCGGCGCGACGGTTCGCGCCGAGGTGACGGCGATTGGCGACCAGGTTCTGATGCGGCTCCTCCAGCCGGGCGGATCGCTCGAACAGGCGGTCGATCTCCTCGACCGGATCGGCGTGCCGACCACGCGCGCGAACCTCGAAGTGGTCGCGCTGATGGCGCGCGCCGGCGTGCCGATGACCCCGGCGAACCTGGTCGAAATCCTGAACGCTGCCAGCGGCAATCCCAGCATCCCGCCCGATATCGCGGTCTTGGCGCGTTCGCTGGGCGTTCCGCTGTCCCCGTCTTCGCTCGATGCTCTGGCAGCGCTGGCAGAACCGATACCGCCGTTGGGAGATGGACTCGCCTCGCTTCAGGGGAACCTGGCTGCTGCTACTCCGATCCTCGGGGAACGAGGTGAGGCGGCTCGGACGCTTGCCGCGTTTCTGACGGGGATCGTGGTCGATCCGAACGCGGGCAACGTCGCTGAGCAGACGCAGCGGTTCCTCGCGGCACTGGGGTTGGGCGTCGAGAGGGCGGTCCAGGGCGACAACCCCTCGGCGGAATCGCTCAAATCGCTGCTTTGGGCTGCCCGCGCGGAACTGGGCGCGGCTCTGGGAGCGGCGGGCCCTGCGGGCTCGACGACCCTTGCGGCGCTAGCCGGGAACATCGACGGCTTGCTGCGGCAGTTGGACGCTCTCCAACTGCTCGCCCGACTGGCTCCATCGTCCTTGCCCAACCTCTACCTGCACTACGCCTACTGGGCTGGCATCCCTCGCCCGCTCACGCTGGAGGTTCGCCATCGGTCGCGGAGCCCCGGCGAGGAGACCGAAGCGGACAACACAGACATCGAGTTCGCCGTTCGGACGCAGCGATGGGGGGTTGTGCGCGTGCGCATGGCGATCCGCGATGGATCTATCACCGGGCGGCTCGAGACAGAGACGACCGACGGCAGGCAGTTTGCGCAGAGCCGGATCGGGACGCTCGTTTCGCGGCTGGGCGACATCGGGTACACGGTGCAGGCGTTCGGATGCATGGTTGCGGGGAAGCGGCAGGAGCCGGTTGTCGCTCGTCTGTCGTTGAGCAGCGCGGGCTCGGTCGACTTGGAGGCGTGAATGTCTCCCAAACCCCCAACCAAATGGACTGATCGCGCGTCAGACGCATTCGCACAACTGACTTCGAGCGACGCGAAGCCGAAGGTCGTCCGGCTGCGAGACGGCGGCGAGGCATCCAATGGCGAACGACCGTCGGACAAGCTCTTGCGCATCGCGGAATCCAGTGGGTGGGACATCCACAGCGATCCAGACCTGGTGGACTTCCTTTCGACGGTCGATGTGGCGGAGAACGTGCCGCGAAAGCTGAACGACCTGATCGCCGAGGTGCTACTGTTCTGCTGGGAACTGGACGGTGAGGGGTCGGTAGGTGAGGAGCCGGCAGACGGCTCCTCACAGACAGTCCGGTGACTCGGTCGGCGGCATATCTCCGCTGCCGACAGACCTTTGAAGGTGACGACGCACTTCAGGAGGATCATCCATGAAGCTAGGCGTGGTGGGCGCTGCCGCTTCGCTGGCGGCTGCCCTCGGTTGCGGCGGCGGATCGAAAGCTCCGGTGGCGGCTTCCCCGGCAGAGGCAGTTCAAGAGGTCTCGTTCTCGGCATTCATCGCGCCGGTTCTCGCGACCAAGTGCGTGCGATGCCACACGGGCGAACGGGCTGCCGACGGGGTCAAACTGGCTTCCTACGAGGAAGTGATCGAGCACGTTGTACCGGGCGATGCGGATTCGAGCCACCTCTACGAGATGATCTCCGGTCCCCAGCCCAAGATGCCGAAGGGCTCCGCCGCGCTGCCGGAGCGCACCCAGCAACTCTTCCGCGACTGGATCAACCAGGGCGCCAAGAACAACTAGGCGCTGAACCCGCTCTCAGAACACCCTGGCGATCGTCGCGACGCCGAACGTGACGGCAATGGCGATCGCCAGCGGCAGCAACGCCCCGACCGTCGTCCATTTCGCGCTCCGAGTCTCCTTCCAGATCGTCCAGATCGTCGTTGAACAGGGGTTGTGGAGGAGCGAGAACAGCATCAGGCAGATGGCGGTCAACAGCGTCCAGCCGTGACCGTCGATCAACACCGCCCTCAGTTCGTCGAGACTGTCGAGCTCCAGCATCGTCGACGCGCCCAAGTACGCCATCAGCATCGTCGGGACGATGATCTCGTTCGCCGGGATCGCGACGATGTACGCGAGGATGATGACCCCGTCCAGTCCGAGCGCGTTGCCAAACGGATCCAGGGCTCGCGATACGATGGCTGTCAGCGACTCCCCGCCCACGGCGATGGCTCCGAGCAGCCAGATGACCATGCCCGCTGGAATCGCCATGACGACGGCGCGGTAGAGGACGAACAGCGTGCGGTCGATGAGCGACGTGTAGAGTGTCTGTAGTATCTTCGGGCGTCGGTACGACGGCAGTTCGAGCGTGAAGTGGCTCGCCTCTCCCTTCAGCACCGTTCGCGAAAGCGCCCAAGATACCAACAGCGTCATGCCGATTCCTAGGACGACGACGAGCATGACCGTCCCCGCCGCCGCGACGGACGCCAGCACGGGTGGGAACGACGCAGCGACGAAGATCGTCGCGAGCATGATGAGCGTTGGGAACCGCCCGTTGCAGGGCACGAAGTTGTTCGTGAGGATCGCGATGAGCCGCTCGCGGGGGGAATCGATGACGCGGCACGCGGTCACTCCGGCGGCGTTGCAGCCGAACCCCATGCACATCGTCAACGCTTGCTTGCCATGGGCTCCCACCTTCTGGAAGGCCTTGTCCAGATTGAAGGCGATCCTGGGTAGGATGCCGAAGTCCTCGAGAAGCGTGAACAGAGGGAAGAAGATCGCCATCGGCGGCAGCATGACGGCGACGACCCATGCGAGCGCCTTATACGCGCCGTCCCAGATGAAGCCGGTGAGCCACGCAGGCGACCCCATCGAGGCGAACCACTGGGAGCCCCAGTCGCCAGCGGCGAACAACGCGGTCGCGATCATCTGCGAGGGCACGTTCGCCCCGGCGATGGTCACCCAGAACACGACGGCGAGCGCGACACCCATGATCGGCAAGCCGAACACCGGTGACGTGATGATGCGGTCCAGCAGATCGCCATACCGCTGCCGGCGGCTCGCGGTGTAGCGCACGCAAGCGGCGACGATGCGTTCCACATGGGCGTAGATGCTCTCGACGATGTGGTCGCGGTACTCCGGCGGGAAGGAGCGTTGCACTTCGGAGGCGCACTCGATGACCGTCCTACCAGCCTCGATTGACTGAGGCGGCGCTTCGACGGGAACGGCTGCCGGGCTGTCGCCGAGGAGCGCCAACTGACCCGTCGCGACCGCCTCCCGCATCTTGGGGTCGCCGTCGAGGAGCCGCATCGCCACCCAACGGGGACAGGAGAGCTTCGGAAACGCCTGCGCGACATGCGAGGTCAGGTCGTCGATCCCTGCTGCGACGGGCTCCGCCGATTCGATGCGCTTGGGGTGCGGGCGCACCTCGCCAGAGGCGACACCCAGCACGGCGTCCATCAGTTCGGGAAGTCCCTCACCGTGCAGCGCGGACGTGGCAACCGCGGGAACCCCCAATGCGTCCGCCAGCGCATCGACATCCACCTCGATGCCCTTGGCGCGGGCTTCGTCCATCAGGTTGACGCACACGACAGCGCGATCCGTGATTTCGAGTACTTGGAGGACGAGGTTCAGGTTCCGCTCGAGAACAGTCGCGTCGACGACGACGACCGTGCAATCCGGCTGTCCGAAGAGGATGAAGTCGCGCGCGATCTCTTCATCGACCGAAGTGGACAGCAGCGAGTAGGTGCCGGGCAGGTCCACCAACCGGAACCGTTTCCCGCCGTGTCGGAGTGTACCTTCGGCGCGAGCGACGGTCTTGCCCGCCCAGTTGCCGGTGTGCTGTTTGAGCCCCGTGAGGGCGTTGAAGACCGTGCTCTTGCCGGTGTTCGGGTTGCCTGCCAGCGTGATGGTGTAGTCTTCCGCCCCGAGCGGCGGAGCGATCTGAAGGAATGACTCCTGTGCTCCGTGCGCAGTCGGCGCGCCTTCAGGGACCGATCGCTGCATCTTGACCTCCCTTGCCATCAGATCGAACGGCTTTCGCGTACAACGCGGATGCGCTCGCTCTGGTCACGCCGCAGAGCGATCATCGACCCACGCACGCGATAGGCGCAGGGATCGCTGAACATGCTGGATAGGGCGCATTCCACAATGGTTCCGGGGACGATACCCAGATCGAGGAGTCGGCGGCGAGACATGCCGCGACATTGCTCGTCCAACCGCGTCACGCGCCCCTTCTCTCCCAGCCGCAGGTGCGACAGCGGCATGTCGTCTGCGTGTCGCCTCACCGCCTCCACGCCGACGCGGCTGGCGGCGGCACGCGAGACGACGATGTCGTTCGATCCGTCGTTCAGCGTGATATCGGCTGAACCGGATTCGCGCACCTCGATGGTCATGCCAGGGCGGACCCCGGCTCTTGTGAGTTCCAGGAAGGTGGACGCCGGCTCATCCTCGACGTGAACGACGCGCGCCGGAACCCCGGCTTCCCACTCGCTCAACGAGGTCGAGTCATGCTGCATGCGATCGCCCGGCGCGGCGGGGATCGGGTCGCCGTGCGGGTCTTCGCGCGGGTATCCAAGGAAGGCGTCGAGCGATTCGACGCCGTCCGGGCTCAGTCGATGCTCCGCGCGATCCGCCTCCCGGTGGAGCGCCGTCGCCGGCTTGCCGATCTCGTCGGCGAGGTAGCGTTCCCACAGGCGATGGGCGCGCACGATGCGCAGCGCCCACTCTTCGCCTTCCTCCGTCAACCGCAGACCGGCGGACGAGACTGAGAGCAGGCGGTGCTGCTCCATGTCGGCGACGAGCTCGAGCGCTTCCTGGTGCGATGTCTGGAGGTGCCCTGCGAGTGATTTGGCGGTGGCGAGTCGATCCTGATCCATGCCGCTGAGCACGTGCTTGAGCGTGTCCTCGACGAGGACGCGCCGGACGCGTTCCTGACGCCTGCGCGATCTGAAGAGTGCCATCGGCTACCTCCCGGGATTATTTAGCCTGTGCTAAATGATAGCTCGCTGACACCACGCGGTGCAACCGATGGTGTACGGTCGGGTTGAACGCGAGCGCGCGAACGGATACGCTCGGATGGTCGCCTGCCGAAACGCCGACTACACGTGGGGATCGTACGTTGGAGTCACGCTTGCCGCCGGTCCGCGCCGTCCTGTTCGATCTCGATGGCTTGCTTGCCGACACGGAGACCCTGCAGAAGCAGGCGTTCGAGGAGGTGTCACAACGGTACAGCTCGCAGCGCGTCACGATCTACGAGGAGATGCACGCGTCGTTTGTGGGCAAGTCCGACTTGGAGAACGCGCGCGAGGTCATCGACGCGTTCGGTCTGAACGTGGACGCCAGAACGCTGATCGAGGAGCGAGCGGATGTTTACGTAGACATCCTCAATCGGTCGGCGGTGGAACCGATGCCGGGGATCGCTGGGCTTCTCAAGGGGTGCCGCGAGCGAGGGCTGCGCATGGCGGTGGGCTCCAGCTCCATCCGTCGGTTCGTGGAGACCTCGCTGGCGCAGGTGTTCCGCTCGATGTGGTGGGAGGATGCGCCCGGGGAATGGTTCGACGCGATCGTCTGCGGCGACGATCCGACGATAGCGGCTCGTAAGCCGGCTCCTGACATCTACTTGGAGTGCGCCCGGCTGTTGGGCGTCCGACCCGTAGAATGCCTTGTGCTGGAGGACTCGGCGTCGGGTATCGCGAGCGCGCGACGGGCTGGCATCGAGCGCGCAATCGCGGTTCCCAATGAGTACACGCGGTCGCACAACCTCAGCGATGCGTACGCCGTCCTTCAGAGCGCCGACGAGGTGCTTTCTCGTGGCTGGCTGGACGCGTGAGCTCACTTGACACGCCGGTGTCCCAGCCGCTATACGGCTGAGACGCCATGGGTCGTCTGCCCTTCGACTCGGGTGCTCGTGTCATACCTGAAGGAGACGAACGATGCGACGAAACGCGCTTGCGTGCATCGTCGCGGCGCTGGCGGCGTCCATTTCGCTCAGTGCTGCGGCGCAGAAGATCACGGTCGGGTTCGTCGGTGACGAGGGTTCCTTTGGAGCGCACAACAAGGGCGCTCTCAAGTACGCGAAGGCGAACTACGCCGTCACGGTGATTCATCCGAACGATCTGGCTAAAGCCGCTCTGACGAACCACGCGGTCGTCTGGTGGCACGACGGCGACACCGACCCGAATCCGCTGCTGTCGGACGCTGGCAAGAAGGCTCTGAAGTCGTACGTGGACAGCGGCGGGGCGGTGCTCCTCTCGGCGGCGGCGGAGATGCTCGCCAGTCCGCTCGGCGTCGAGACCGGCGTGCCGCGCATCTATGGGCCCGGGAACGACGGACAAGCAGCCGCCGTCGTCATCCGTGACGATACGCTGAACCACCCCATCTGGAAGGGGTTCAACCGGAAGGTCGGCGAGAAGATCCAGGTCACGTCGCTTGGGTACCCGAAGAGCTCGGACTACTGGTCGCGCAAGTTCGTCGATGCCGTGACCATCGGCAACTGCTGGGAGACCGGCAAGGACTGGGCCGACGAAGTGGGCGCGTTCGTCGAGTGGACGTCGAAAGCCGGCAAGGTGTTCGGGATGGGCTGGCGACTTCCCCACTTCACGGACGACAACAAGGACCTCGCAACGCTGGGCAAAGTGACGACCAACGTGATCGAGTACCTCGCCAGCGGTTCCGCGTACTTGTCTGTGGACCCGTCCGGCAAGGCAGCGACGAAATGGGGCAAGCTGAAGACCAGCCGCTAACGACGATGCCAACGTCGGCAACCGGCGCAAGGAGTTCGCTGGAGCCGCTTCGCGCCTTGACGTGTGGCCGATGGATTCCGATAATCGGTTCGGGCGCGGTCGAGTTCGATGCGCTAGGGAGGGAAGTCCATGTCGAAGTCGCTAGGCGTGCTCGTCCACGGAGCGGGTTGGGTCTCGACACAGCACATCAAGGCATTCGAGGGGAATCCGCACACGCGCGTCGTTGCGGTGTCGAGCCGTCGCCTGTCGAGCGCTCGGGCGCGCGTCGAGGAGGCGGGGTTGAGGGACGCCGGCGTGTACGACGACTTCGACGCGGCGCTCAAGCACGACGGTGTCGATATCGTCTGCGTGTGCACGCCGCAGCAGCACCACGCCGCCAACACAATCGCGGCAGCGAACGCTGGCAAGCACGTGGTCATCGAAAAGCCCATCGCGAACGGCATCGACGAGATCCGCGCGATGCGCGACGCCGTGCACAAGGCGGGCGTGCGGACCATCGTCAGCTTCGTGCTGCGGTGGAACCCGCTCTTCGAGACGCTAAAGGCGATGATCGCCGATGACGCCCTCGGCAAGGTCTACGCCGTCGAGGCGGATTACCAGCACGACATCGCCAGTTGGTGGACGGGCTACGAGGATGCCCGCAAGAAGACAACCGGCGTCAGCGCGTTCGTCACGGGCGGATGCCACGCCATCGACGCGATCCGCTGGTTCGCGGGAGCCGGTCAGTTCGAGGCGGCGAAGGCGACCGAGGTGTTCGCCTATTGTGGCGGCTGGCGCAAAGGCTTGAACCGCGAGTACGACTACCTCGCCGGGAAGTGGGTCGAGAACGCCCCGCCGTTGGAATACGAGGACTTCGAGGTCGCCATCGTCAAGTTCGACAACGGAGCCATCGGCAAGGTGTCGGTGAACTACGGGGCGATCATGCCGTACACGTTCCCGCTGGAGATCTTCGGCAACAAGGGAACCGTGAAGGACAACCGCGTCTGGTCGCACAAGTTCCCGGGGCAGAAGAGCTGGGTCACGATCCCGACGATCCTGCCGGACAGCGCCGACGTCACGCACCACCCGTTCCAGGGTCAGATGGATCACTTCGTCGAGTGCATCCTTGCGGGACGCGAGTCGCACTGCAATCTGAACGACGCGATCCACACGCACGAGATCGCGTTCGCGGCTCAAGAGTGCTACCGGACAGGGCAGCCCGTGAAGCTGCCGCTCCTGAAATAGCGCCAGGCATGACCGCGCTCGACAGCGATTGCCTGCGACGGCTCGAAGCCGCCATCCAACCGGATCGGCTCCTGCGAATGGCGTGGGAGCTCGTCAACATACCCAGCCCGACCGGCGACACGCGCGCCGCGACGGAGCACTATGCCGGTCTCCTGTCCGATGCCGGTCTCCGCGTCCGGCTCACCGATCCTCTTCCGAACGCGCCGAATCTGGCTGCCACACTGGAGGGAACCAGGGCGGGCCCGACCCTCCAGTTCGATGGGCACATCGACACCATCGCCCATGTCGTCCCCGGCTTCGACGGCTCTGAGCGCGTGGAACCGTTGCCGCACCCGCCGCCGCGCATCCACGGCGAGACGCTCTACGGACGCGGCGCTGCCGACATGAAGGGCGGACTCGCCGTCATCGCCGAGGCGGCGCGCGTCTTCGCCGAGGTCGGCTTCCCGTATCCTGGACGGCTTCTCGTCACGACACACGGATGGCACGAAGCGCCCTTCGGGTACGGACAGGACGTTCGCGAGATGATCCGCGCCGGGGATATCGGCGACGCCGCGCTGATCGCCGAGGGTCCGCACGACTTCCTCGCCGTCGCCGGTCGAGGCATGGCGATCTTCCGAGCGGTGCTGACCCGCGATGGCGACGTCCAGCACGAGAACGCGACGCCTCCCGGGACGCCGCATCCGCTCTTCGCGGCAGGGCATCTGTTGGCGCGCATCGAGGCGTTTCGGGCCCGCCTGGCGGAGCGGAGCCACGTACTGTTGCAGCCGGAGACCATCTTCGTCGGCGAAGCCCACGGCGGAGACTTCTACAACCGGTTCCCGAATCGCGCCCAGATCGTCGGCACGCGGCGATGGCATCCTGAGCGGTCGTTCGAGGACGTCCAGGCGGAGTTCGGGGAGATCGTCCGATCCGTCGGATCGGAGACGGGTGTCCACGTCGCCGTCGAGTGGCAGCTCGTCCGCGAGGGCTACCGGGTTCCTGACGCCAGCCCCATCGTCGCCGCTGCGTCCGAATCGTTCCGACTCGTCCGGGGCTCTGAGCCGCGCATCGAGGGCTTCGCCTCGGTGGGCGATGCGGCGACCTGGACGCGCGAAGGCGGCGTTCCCGCGCTCTGGTTCGGACCCAGAGCCGTCGGCGCTCACTCGGACTTGGAGTCCATCGCGCTGCCGGACATGGTCGAGCGCACGAGGATGTTCCTCGCGGCGGCTGTCGCCTACTTCAGTATGCACTGAGCGGGGCCCTACCGTCGTGCGGCTTCTGCTGCTCAACTACGAGTTCCCGCCCCTGGGCGGCGGCGGCGGTCGCGTGACCGAACGCCTCGCCCGCGAGTACGCCCGACGCGGTCACCAGGTAGATGTGCTCACCTCGGCGTACCATGACCTGCCCAGCGACGAGGAACGCGACGGCTACCGCATCGTGCGCGTCCGCGCGATGCGCCGGAGTACGAACGTCGCCCAAGTCCACGAGATGCTCTCCTACTGCGTGAGCTCGTCCATCGCGGCGGCGAAACACCACCGCGACGCGCCATACGACGCGGTGCACGCCTTCTTCGGGATACCTTCCGGCGTCGGGGCGTACTGGCTCCGGCGAAGGACGGGGCTACCGTACGTCGTGTTTCTCGGCGGCAGGGACGTGCCGCGACCGAACCCGGAGCCTCCTTACTACCGCTATCTGTACGTCCTGCTGAAACCGGCGATCCGAGCCATCTGGCGCGAGGCGTCGCACGTCGTCGCGTGCAGCGACGGACTGCGTGACCTCGCCCGCGCCACCGATCCGACCGCATCGGTCGCCGTCATCCCGGACGGCGTCGATCTGGAGGCGTTCACGCCCAAGGAGCACCGCAGCGAGGGGCCCGCGCGCATCCTCGGCATCGGCAGGCTGATCCCTCGCAAGGGGTTCGACGCTCTGATCCGCGCCACCGCAGCCCTGGAGCAGCGCGGGCGCACGGGCTTCGAAGTCGAGATCGTCGGAGACGGGCCCGAGAGGCAGTCGCTTGAACGGTTGGCGGAGACGTTGGGAGTGGGTCATCGGGTCCGATTCGCAGGAACCGTCTCCTATGCCGATCTGCCTGCGCGATACGCGGCTGCCGACATCTACGCGCTCACGTCTCACGCGGAAGGCATGCCTCTCGTCGTGCTGGAGGCGATGGCGACGGGCTTGCCGATTGTCGCGACCGACGTCCAGGGCATGCAGGAACTGGTTGAGGACGGCTCCAACGGGTATCGCTTCGCCGTCGGCGACCACGAGGCGCTGGCTCAACGGCTAGAGGAGCTCATCGCTAATCCTGCGAGTCGCGCCGCATTCGGCGTTGCGAGTCGCCAGCGGGTCGAGCGCTACTCGTGGTCGAGCATCGCCGACTCGTACCTGGAGCTGCTCCAGGACGCGGCGCGAGGCGGAGGGCGCCGATGAGCGCGGCGTTCGTACGGTTCAAGCGATGGGTGAAGAAGCATCGGTGGCTGTATGCCGTCGCCTCGTGTCCCTATGCGGCGCCCGTATGGGATCGACGGGTCGCGCGGCTGATCCGCGAGGCGGGTCCCCTGGCTCGCGTCGCCGACGTGGGAGCCGGCGAGCGGAAACGCGCCCCGCATGTGTGGAACCTGGAGATCGTCCCGATGCCGGGCACGGACGTTGTCGGTGACTGCCACAGGCTGCCCTTCGCCGATTCGTCCCTGGAACTCGTGATCATCGAAGCGGTGTTGGAACACGTCAGAGACCCGGCGGCGGTTGTGGACGAGATACGCCGGGCGCTCCTGCCAGGAGGCATCGTCTGCGCCGCCGTGCCTTTCCTGCAAGGATTCCACGCCTCGCCGGCGGACTACCAGCGCTGGACGCTCGCCGGATTCGAGGCTTTGTTCGCCGCGTTCGATGTCGGCGAATCCGGCGTGTGCGTCGGACCGACGGCATCGCTGCACTGGGTCTTGCGCGAGTGGGTCGGACTGGTCGTGTCGTTCGGGAACCTGTGGATCGCGAAGGTCGTCGCCTGGCTGGTCGGGTGGGCGACCGCGCCGCTCCTGTTGCTCGACCTCTGGCTGGCGCGACGACGCGATTCGCATCAGATCGCCAGCGCCGTCTACGTCATTGCACAGCGACCACCCACAACGTAACGGCAGCGGCGAGGGCGACGAGGACGCACTCGACGGGGAGCCCGGTTCCCCAGGTTCTCACCGTCGCACGGAGTCTCCCGCGCTGGGCGTCCGAGTCTCGATCCGGGTTCACCAAAGCTCTCATTCCGCTCCACGTCACCGTCGAAAGCGTCTGGAACCAGACGACGAACAGGAACCAGCGCGTCAGGTCATCGCGGCATACGACCCACCCGAGCCCGGCTCCCAAGATCGTGCCCGAGACCGCGATGGCACTGGCTAGGCGAGCGCGAACGATGCCGTCCGCGTAGAACCGACGAGCGTTCCGGATCGACGCGATGCTCGACAGCACCAACCCGAGCAGGAACGGCGGGGCATGAGCCCCTGCGACGAGCGGCAGCAGCAACATCGCTTCGGCGTAGGGAGCCGAAAGCCCGACGTTCAGCGGCGTGACACGCAACAGCGAAGCGATGTAGACGGCGGCGTAGACCGACGCGAGGGCGACGAATCCCCACGTCGGGACGGACGGAAGGGGATGGCGACCCGTCTCGAAGCCGCGCGCCGTCAACAGCAGCCATCCGAGCCCGATAGCGGCGCCCGCCGACGCCCCGAAGGTGAGCTCCATGACCTTCCACCAATCGACCCACCTGCCAACCGGACGACCAGCCTGCGACCGATGCTGAGCCCATGCTTGGATGCTCTGCCCCAGCGGGAACCCGAAGCCTCCCGCCATGCCGAACGCGCCCATGCCCAGGGCGAACAGGTCGCGCTTCACCACGCCAACGTAGAAGGCGAGGAGCAGCAGACCCGACCACATGCCGCCCCACCACTCGACGCGCGGTCGGAGATCGTTGGCATTCGAGAAGTAGATGCGCGGGAGACGCTTCGGCGGGTCGTGAGGGCGGTTCAGGAGTCCGACGCCTGCGAGACCGACGAGGAACTGCCCAATGCCGAGACCGACGAGCTCGTGCAGGTCGTACCGGGCGTATCCAGACGCGATGCCCATCCACAGCGCCGCCGAGCCGATCCAGGCGGAGCCTTTGAGGGCGAGCCCGAACATGCCCTTCCAGTAGAGCCCGACGCTGTCCGGGTTCTGCGTCAACCCGATGGTCTGCCCATAGGTCATGACGCCGCCGGCGGACATGGCGACCGCCGCGATGCAGGCGATGCCCCAGGCACCGGAGCTCTCCGTGATCCATGCCAGAGCCAGTCCGACCAGGGCTCCGGCGACCATCGCGCCGTGCCTGCCGCCGTACTGACCACGAATGCCCCATCCGAGTGATAGCGCCATCGCAGGCAGGGCGACGGCGGCAATGGTTTGGGTCATACGCGGCGTCCCGCAGAGCCGTGCCACATCCGGGTTTCTGACCTCATTTCCTAAGTTGTGACATACGAGAACCGGTTAGAATGTGGGTCAGAATCACGGTCTCTGGATGGAGTTCTGACCATGCTACAGGATGTTCTCCGCGTGTCCGACCTCGCGCCGTTCGTCCGGGGGATTTTCGCCGAAGATGAGACGCTTGTGTGACGGGTTCTTCACGGCATCCTGCGGGCAGCGTCGCCCCGAC
>Ga0194120_10002718_pt1 | contig 29991 bp, 40 predicted proteins | sample TA2MahCa65mmetaG_FD_148642 | JGI IMG/M metagenome (GOLD analysis project Ga0194120, IMG submission 148642) | Freshwater microbial communities from Lake Tanganyika, Tanzania - TA2015019 Mahale Deep Cast 65m | ecosystem: Environmental > Aquatic > Freshwater > Lake | place: Tanzania: Lake... | reverse complement strand
AGGGCAGGCAAAAATTCCTTCCCCCCCAACCCCCTTCCTTTTTGCCCGCCCGAGCGAATTTTTTTCAGAAATCAGCGTCGGGATTTTCTCGGAAAAAAGTTCGGATTTTGTTCAGGAGACACAGCCAATTTGTAAAGTTTCCGCTTCCCGCCTCGCTCGGGGCTTCGCCCCTCGCTTCGGCAAACGAATTTTCAAGCAATTTCCAAACGAGCCAATCCTTTTTTCGCCCGAAGGGCGAAAGCAAAGTGGCAATTTTCTGCCCCAAAGCGATTACAAATTAAAATGTAAAACTATATGAAATATTTTCTCTACGCCAGAAAATCAACGGACGAGCCGGATAGGCAAATTCTTTCCATTGAAGCCCAAATAACGGAGCTGAAAGAATTTGCCGAAAAAGAAAATATAGAAATCAAAGAAACTTTTATTGAATCCCAAACCGCCAAAATTCCGGGCCGTCCGATTTTCAACGAAATGATAAAAAGAATTGAGTCCGGCGAGGCCGAGGGAATTTTAGCGTGGCACCCCGACAGATTGGCGAGAAATTCCATAGACGGTGGACAAATAATTTATCTCATAGACACAACTAAAATTCTTTCGCTAAAATTCCCGACATTTTGGTTTGATCCAACACCGCAAGGAAAATTTATGTTGAATATCGCTTTTGGGCAGTCAAAATACTACATTGATAATCTTTCAGAGAATGTAAAACGAGGTTTGCGCCAAAAAGTCAGGCGAGGCGAACAATCGGGCGTGGCCATAACCGGCTATCTCAACGACAAAGTGAACCACAAAATTATTCCCGACCCGGAAAGATTTCCGCTCGTCAGGAAAATGTTTGAGCTTTACGCCACCGGCGAATATTCTCTGAAAGATTTACGGAATAAAATGACTTCTTTGGGCTTGATTAGCCGAAACGGCAAAGTTTTCACCATTTCTAATATTCAGATGTTTTTGAAAAATCCGTTTTACTACGGAGCGTTTGTTTTCAACGGCGAACTTCATCAGGGAAATCATAAGCCAGCGATTGCAAAGAAACTTTTTGATAAATGCCAAGAAGTTATGACGCAAAAAGCCCACAAAATAAAGCGAGGCCAAATAGAATACGCTTTTCGCTCGCTTTTGAAATGCGGCGAGTGCGGCTGTTCCATAACTTCGGAAACCCACAAAGGGCATAACTATTACCGATGCACCAAAAAGAAACAAAACTGCTCGCAAAAATACATTCGCGAAGAACTTTTGGCCGAGCAGATTTCAAACTTGATTCAAAAAGTTTCTTTGCCTTCGGCTTGGACAAAAAAGATGATTGCTGAACTGGATAAAGAAAAAGAGGAAAATGTCCAAGCCGAAATGACTTTCGCTCAAAATCTGAAATCTCAAATCGCGGAGTTAAATGAGAAATTGGATAAACTTTTGGATAACCAATTAGACGGTGTGATTTCCACCGAAGAATACGCCGTCAAAAAACAAAAAATTCTCAACCAAAAAATTGAGATTTCCGAAAAATTGAAAGATTTCGAGCGAAAGGGCAATCGCTGGCTCGAACTTTGCCGAAACTTCATTTTAACGGCTAATCAAGCTCAAATTGCCGCTTTGCAGGGAAATTTTTCTGAAAAGAAAAATTTCCTCAAAAGGATTGGCTCGAACCCGCTCCTGCGGGAGCAGGCGGTTTTTGTAGAATACAAAAACCCTTGGAAATTGCTTGAAAATTCGTTTGCCGAAGCGAGGGGCGAAGCCCCGAGCGAGGCGGGAAGCGGAAACTTTACAAATTGGCTGCCGGACTTGGACTCGAACCAAGATGAGCAGATTCAGAGTCTGCTATCCTACCATTAGATGATCCGGCAATTCGCCTACAATACCTTAAAAACACACCCTCTTCAACCGCCACACCCATTACGCCGTGAGCGCCATGCAGGTGGTGCGATCGCGCTTGAGCTCTATGGGGATCTCGTGGACGCCGGCGACGCCCGCGGGTGAAAAAGTGACTTGGAGTAGGAGTCCGCGTGAGACCTCGGCATCCCAATACTGATCGAACACAAAATTGCCGAGCGAGTAGTAGATGTGTTTGCCCTGATAGAGCTCGTGGTCGGCGACGACATGCGGGTGCGAGCCGATCACGATCTCCGCTCCTTCGTCGACGAAACTATACGCAAGGTCACGAAGATACTGCGGCGACGTGGTGGCATACTCGATACCCCAATGCGTGTAGACGACCGGTATGAAGCCCGCGGCGCGCGCCGCACGGATCTGCGCGATCGTAGTTGAGGCCGCCTGCCCTGAGCCTGCTAGCCCCGAGCTTGTCGAGGGTGTCGAAGGGAGGAATTCGTTGTAGCTGATGAGTGCGAGCGGTACGCCATGTATCTCTGTCGAGGCGACACGGTGATCAGTCGGGTCACCCTCCTTCGCCCCTCCTTCGCGTGAAGCTTCGGTAGGGCGCGGCAAGGCTTCGGAGGGCACGCCGAAATAATCGACACCGGAAGATTGGAGCATCGCGATCGTCGAATGCACGCCCGCCGCGCCAAAATTGGTGATGTGGTTGTTGCCAAGATTTACCGCACGGATGTTGTGGCGATAGAGGAGATCGGCGGTCGAAGGTGCAAAGGTAAACGTCATGTTGTCGGGATGCCCGGGAGTGGTCGTCGCCGATACCGAGACGTGTGTCGTGATCGGGCCCTCGAGATTGGCCACCACGAGATCATGCATCTGCAGGAGAGGTGCGATGCAGGAGAAGACGACGTCGTCTCCCCTGCGCTCCATCACCGTGCGCACACTGCGGTCAAACATAAGATCCCCGCCGAAAAGGACCGACGCATACGCCGCCGCAGGCGGCGGCTCGTAGTCGCGCATATAGGGGATAATCGTCGCCGCGACATCGCGCAAACCGCCCGACAGCATGGCGAGTGTGGCAAAAAACGAAGCAAAAAAACTGGACATGGCGTCCACGCTATCACGCTATATCAAAAAAGGAAAACCCGCTCTCCGAAGAGAGCGGGGTCATCGTTGGATTTTAACGAGAGCTCGCGCCACGGACCGTCTCGATCAACCTGCTGAGCTCGCGCTCGCCGGGGTTGATGTTCTGAAGCAGATTGGCGATGTGGGTGTAGCCAAAACACGGCAGACCGAAAGCCCACCATTTCGCCTCGCCATTACAGATCACCAACGGGCTCATATTGAGTCCGGCGGTCAGAGAATCGATCGTGTCGTGGAGTTGTTGTCGCGAGAGCGCCTTGGAATCAAGCACTTCGCCGAAGTCAGTCTCGACAGCCTGCAACACTCGCAGGATTGCATGGATGCGTCCCTGCGTTCGCTGGAACACCTGATATCCTTGCATGAAGCCGATCTGGTCTTTGTTGGTCAGCTCCGTGATGGACAAATTCAGCCCATAGTGAAGCTGCTGCAACAAACGACCCAGGGTCTCGGCTTGCGGATAAAAGTTGCGCTTGATCTTCAACTCATCCGCATATGCGCCGAGCGCATCAACCGCCGTTGACATATTGGATACGACGCTCGGATACGCAAACACGAGGTCGATATCGTATCCGATCTTCGCGTCCGCCTTTTCCAGATTCGCGTCCGGGAATGCCCGCCGACCCTGCTGCGACAGATCCTGCAACATGGACCGCACTGTGAGCTTCCAGATGAGGTATTTACCCCGCTGAAACTCATCGCGATATGCGAGCACCATGCGCGGCCATGGCCAGAAGTCATCCGGCACCCAACCGTTCATGATCCAGCCCCAAGCGATCGCACCGTGATCGAGTTCGGACTCGATATCGTTCTGCACCGCCCGCGTTAGCGTCGTGCCGACCGGAGCCTTGGGATACAGTCTTGGCTTCTCAATCTCCGTCGGAATGAATCCAAAACGGAGCAAGAAGACCACCGAGAGGACCACGAATGCGGCCACAAGACCCAGCCAGAAGCGCCAGGTCTTCACAAAGCCCGGGATCCGGGACTCGGTCTCGACGGCGTCGATTTCGTCGCCGTATGAGAACTCGCTATCCACGTCACCCCTCTTCCAAATCCTATCCAGAAGCGACATGTCTCTCTCCTTCTTTCATAGAGCTACTCCCCCGCAGATGCAGGAGAACGAGGTTTCCAAAGGTACTTGGTACTACCCCCCTTTGGCTGCCGTATGTATAGTACATATGGGTACGAAAGTCAATATTGACCCAGTACCCTTATTGTCCTATCATTTTCCTAGGTCGGGAGGAGAATCTGACATGCGACTGAACAGACCCCTGTCCCTCGTCATCATAGCGTATGTCGTCATACTCGTGGCCGTGCTTATCTTCCCACGATATCGCGCGGATAAGCTGAGCAGCCCTCTTCCCAGCGGCGATGTGTCCTATGCGGCACCGCCCGCGTATAGCTTTAGTCCGTATATTCCTCACCGCGACTTCTTCAAGGGGCTGGTCGCCGGCAAGCTCATGACGAAGGACCTGAGCGAAGAAGACAAGCAGTGGGTCCAAAAGATCGTGACCCACTTCGACTTCTCCTCCAGCGAACTACTGCACTCTCAAGAAACTTGCGCGTAGCATCGAGCTCATCGATGTTTGCCCAAAGTTCTCCGAGCCACTCAGCAGGCAACGGCTCCTTGGCGCGGGCATAGCGGGCCCAGGCGGCGAGAATCTCAGTGTTGCGCTCCAAGAGCTTGAGCCTATCCCACTCACTCTTAGGCATCAGACCTAACGGTGGCTTGGGATGGTAGGGAATGTCGACCATCTGTACTCTCCTTTTGGTGTGGTGGAACGAAATTCCAAATGGATTTAATCCTGATATTCCAATATTGTCAATACCGGCACGGTAGAGACTGGGTGCGGAAATAGCATGCGGCAGCTCGCCCTCGGGCGAGCTGCCGCGCTTGTTGACACCCTCCCTTACCGCGATACTATCCAATCAGACATTCCGGCACAGGCCGGACAATATACAGGAGCATGAAATGAAAATCCTCATCACACTGTGGTGCGTGATCCTGTTCGGGATTTCGTGTGCGCCCGCATTAGCAGGCGAGACCAAGATGCAGATAGACCAGCACGAGCAGTATCCCTACATAGTCGATGTCTCTTTCGGACGCAAGGGGCGGATTGAAGACGGAGGAAGCGCCATAGTGGTACATCCGCGCATCCTGCTGATGGCCGCGCATGAATTCTTCGATGAAAAGGGACGCAAAATATCATTGAAAGAAATTCGCGTCGTACACAATGGGACACACACGTACCGCGCCGAAGTGGATCGTGTCTACATGCATCCGGAGATCGAAGCTTATTTGCGTAAAGGAACGGGCGACCAAGACATCCCATTCAGAAAAGCGAGCGACGATCTAGCAGTCGTGGTACTCACCTCATCGATCGACGGGGTGCCCCTCGCTCACACGATGCTGGAAAAGGAATCACTCGACTACCTCGCATCAGTGGACTCAACGCTCGGCAATAAGGCTCCGCCCCCCGATGATCTGAAGGGATTCGCTACTAAGGAGTGGCAGGCAGTCATCGAAAAGGTGATGCTCGATCCGGCAAAACCTGTCACGATCCGGACAGTCGGATTTGGCGTCATATGCATGAGTGGAGGGAAAAGATGCGACGATCGCAAGCGACGTATCCGTGCAGCCATGCTTCGCAGATGGAAATCATGCGACACCAGTCGCCACCTCGCACCGACGAAAGTGTGGTGTGTGCGCGGGTTTATAGCACCCGGTGATTCTGGCGGAGCAGTCATAGCTGACATGCCCTCAGGCACACACACTGTGATCGGCATTATCGCAATCAGCAGACCCCCCTTCAGTGGACGAAAATTAGTATGGTCCGACGCGTCGGCTGCTTCGGTGTTTGATGCGAATGATCTGCTGAAAAAAGCACGCGCACGCGAAGCAGTGCTACCGCCAAAGACTGCACAGGAATTGAAAGAGGAACCTCCACCGAAAAAGGTACGCAAAAGAAATAATCGGTGAAATAAAAAGCCTTACGCTCTGCGCAAGGCTTTTTTCATGTGTGCAAAAGAGATGCGGCGGCTCGCTAGGGCGAGCCGCCGCATGTATCACCGCACCTTGCGGAAAAACTGCGTCACAAAAAGATCTTTTTTTGTCGCACCGGTGCTGGGATCAACATAATCATCCGTCGAGTGATGCTCGACGATCAATCCGTGCCGATGCGCAATCTCAGAAATATCGCGTGCAAGCGGATGAGAAAAGTATTTGATCCGTCCGGTGTTAGAGAGCTTGAGGCTGTCGTATGGAGCAAACGGATCCGTCCGCTGCGTATAGCTGATCGCCAAAACCCCCTGAAGCCGCAAAGCGCCTGCGAGCCGCTCCATAGTGGGCTCGATGTACTCTTCCGGCGTATGTGTCAGAAACGATGTGTTTGACCAGATACCGTGAAGGTTCGCGTGTCGCAGAAAATCTGCGAGATCGATGTACATGTCGCGCACTATGACAGTCGGCTTGTAACGCGTTGAAACTTCCGCGCAGTTCATTGGGTTTTCTGCAATTTCGCACATCGCTTTCGACGCATCGGCGCCGATGACACGCAACGCAATCGTGGGAATCTTCCCCCATACGCCTCTTTTACCGTTTATCAGCGACTCGCGATATTCCTTGTTCGGTACGGCCATAAACCACAGATCGCGTCCCGTACCGCATCCGAGATCCAGCACGACATCCCCGTCATTCAGTTCATCGACGAAGCGGATGAGCGCGGGCTGTATCTGCGCATGATTCTTGCACGCCGCATAGTAAGCGGCCGTGTCCTCATAGACTTGCAGTGTATGATTGACGATGTGCCCGCCATGCACCTCGTGAAGAATCGCGACCGCATGCTCATCGAGCCTCTCCTGTCCCGCCGCAGCGATCTCTGCCACACTTCCAAGCCCCATCACGCGCATCGCCGCTTTCTCAAGCATCGTGGGCGAAAGCATCTGTGTATTTCTCTCCATTTCAGAATCTCCCTACTCTCGGTGACACTCGCACAAATATAGCAAAGGGACGCACTTTCACAAAGAAAAGGGCCGCTGTCGCGGACCTTTGCTTGATATATTGTGTTTATTTGCTTTTGTGCAGATTGACAAAGATATATCATTTTTGCTATACTCTCTTCAGGTCGAACATTATCAAGTTAGGGTCAGACAATGGCATGGTAAAGCAATATAAACTGCTTTTCCTCGCCTCGGTGAAAGACTTTATCGCCAAGCTCAGTATTACCAATCAAGCCAAGGTCGCAGCTGCGATCAGCATGATGGGAACCGGAGAATTTGGTTTTGTATATACAAAGAAGCTAAAAGGTCCGGTAAATGAACTCATAATAAAAAGCTATCGATTTGTGTACTATATAAAGAGGGACGAAATCTATTTCGTTAACGCTTTCATAAAGAAAAGCGCCAAGACACCGAAACGAGTGATAGAGCATGCAGAAAAACTCTTCAAAAATTTCTAAAACAAAAATCGAAGATACAAATAAAATAAGCTCTAAAAAACATGAAAAAGGCGATGGAAAAAATTATTGAAACTAATTCAAATAAAGACACTGCTATGTGGCACTCGTTCGAAGAAACTTTCGGACGAGTGTCCAAGACCAAGAAATTTCAAACAGCCTATACTGAAGAAATTATTCGATTGAAATTAGCAAAACAAGTTCGTGAATTACGACTTTCCAAAAATCTTACACAAAAAAATGTGGCGGAAAAAGCTGGTATGCCACAATCTGCGGTTGCACGCCTAGAAAGTGGCGAACACAGTATTTCTGTTGATACATTGGGTAAGGTAGCTTACGCGCTTGGTAAACATATAGCACTTACCTAATGCTATGAGATAAAAAAACTCCGCCGAAAGGCGGAGTTTTAGTTTACACCTGAACGACCTAAAATCCAAATATATTGAGGTGATTTAATTCTTCCACCTCCTGTTCAAAAACCGAACGAAAGTGCTTTATTTCTATTTTCTTGATTATTTTCATCGTTTTTCTTTATCACAAACGGCTTCATTCTACGCTCACACCTCAAAATTTCCAGTAATCCAGAATTCAGTTGCAGAAAACTACCCTTTCGAGCGGTTTTCTGTTTTGATATGTTCGAAATTTACTTCCCCTCTCGCAGTGGCAGCCCAATGTGGCGCAGGAAGGCTTCTGCCTCTGCTTTGGTCTTGGCGGTCGTGGTGATGGTGATGCCGCATTAGAGGGTCTGACCCTCAAGATTCATGCATTTTCATATACTCACGAACAATTGGATGAACAGTCTTTTTACTAATCATTCTTTCGAAACAATATTCGGTCATGAACCACTTGCACAGCGGTTTATTACTCCGACTCGAATTACAACTACCACAGCACAGTGCAACAAATCGGCCGCTATCGCCTCTATGATTGAGATGTTCAATGGTACGTGCATTTCTTTGAGAGCCACTACTCCCCACTCGCGCGCGCAACTGTCGCTGGCAATATATACACTTCTTGTATTTCCTTAACAATACATCAAACTCCTCGTCTGAAATACCGTATTTACGTGCACTTGATGACATATTTATTTCTTGATTATTGGAGGATCTGACCCTCAAAATTTCAGCAACTAGAATCGTCGAGATTTGTGATTAGGAAAAGATAGTACCTGACATCATTAGTCCTAAAGTCCCCAGTCAGCACGAGTCAAACCTGACTGCGCAATCATTCCATTCAGTGTCCTTGGTTTAAATGATTTCTTTCCGTGAAAGGGTACTTGGACTTGGAAAATCCGACCATTTACAAACTTAACATAGAAATGGTGACTACTGTCAATATGATTGAGTTGGAATGTATGCTCTTTTAACACCGCGACAACATCTTTGTATGTCCAGTTAAAGACCCCTCTTGTCATACTAAAACAAAGCGCCTTAGACGCATGTCACACCAAAGTATTTTATTTGAATCGGCGAAGCGACTGGTTCCTTTGATTGGAGCTTGTCCCACATAGTCTCATATTCCTGATCAGCAAGCTGATTAAGTGCCTGATGAGCATTAGTACGCGTACCTTTAATTTTCTTCAATGACTCCACATATCCCTTAATGGCCTCTTGTAAATTAAAGTGGACCACCTCATATTCATCTCCTTCAACTACAATATTAAATTCCAAAGCCACGCCATACCAAATGTCGCCTTCCTTAAATACAATACACCTAACTTGTCCGCTTTTTGTTGTGTTCATACCAAAAAATACAAGCAATTAAGCCAAATATGACTACACTCCTGTCTATCTATAGTTATCACTATAGCATAATTAATATTATTTCTACATGAACCGTCAACTCCTCAAACCCACCCCTTTAGGGAAACTTGGGGCCGAAAATCACAAAGTCAGATTATTTCCCCTCTCGCAGTGGCAGCCCAATGTGGCGCAGGAAGGCTTCTGCCTCTGCTTTGGTCTTGGCGGTCGTGGTGATGGTGATGCCGACACCAAAGACATCCTTGGCGTCTTCGTCGGCTGTCTCCGGGAAGACCGTGTGCTCCTTGATACCGATCGTGATGTTGCCCATCTCATCGATAGCAGAGGGCTTGATGCCGCGGAAGTCCTTCACACGCGGAAGTACGATATGGATGACCTTGTCGAGGAATGACGTCATGCGCTCGCCACGAAGCGTCACCTGAAATCCTGCCGGATCACCTTCGCGCGATTTGAACGACGCGATCGACTTCTTGGCGCTGCGCAAGACCGGAGCCTGGCCGGTGATACGGACGAGGCGGCCCTGGATGAATTCGATACGCTTCTTGTCCTTGATCGATCCGATACCGATCGAGACGACAACTTTCTCTATGCGCGGAGCCTGCATGATGCTCGTGTAGGAAAAATCCTTCTTGAGCGCATCAAAGGTGCTCGAATGCTTTTTATGTGTTGCTGCTGCTTTGGTCATACAGGTAGAAGTTATTTAAGGCTCTCGCCACTCTTTACTGCCACACGCTCACGCGCATCATCCTTGCCTCGACTGATCTTGATACGCGAAGGCTTGCCGGTCTTTGGGTCGGCGATAGCGACATTGGATGCGTGGATCGCGACCGGGCGCTCGATGATCTGACCCTGGCGGGCCTTCGCAGTCGGACGCTGGTGACGCTTCATGATATTGACACCCTCGACGAGGACCTTGTTTTCCTTTGGCATGGCGCGGAGGATAGTACCGGTCGTACCACGGTCCTTGCCTGCAATCACTATTACTTTGTCTCCTTTCTTGAGTTTCATATGCGAAAAAATAGACTACACGATTTCCGGCGCGAGCGAGCCGATCTTTTGATACCCACGCTCGACGAGCTCGCGAGGAATGGGGCCAAAGACGCGATTGGCCTTAGGCTCTTTCTTGTCCTTTTCGACGAGCACAACGGCGTTTTCATCGAAGCGCACGTACGAACCGTCTTTGCGGCGATAGGCCTTGACCTGACGCACGACGACAGCGCGATAGACATCTTTTTTCTTGACCGCCTTGCGCGGCTGGGCCGTCTGGATAGAGATCACGACCTCGTCGCCGAGCTCTGCATAGCGGCGCTTGGAACCACCGAGCACCTTGAAGACACGTCCGATCTGGCCGCCGGAGTTGTCTGCAATTTTGACGATGGAACGTGGTTGGATCATATTATTTCACTAAAATGAAATGCTTGCGCTTCGACATCGGGCGGGTCTCGCGGATCGATACCTTGTCGCCGACAGTCGCGGTATTGCCTTCATCGTGGACGAGAAACTTCTTCGAGCGGCGCATATACTTCTTGTACTTCGGGTGCTTCACGTAGCGCTCGACCTCCACCGTGATGGTGTCTTTCATAGCGCTCTTGACGACGACCCCCTCAAGGATCTTTCCCCCATCCGGGGACAAGCCCGCAATCGTCTGTTCAGTTGTATTTTTGGTACCTGTCATAGCTTTGAATGAATCCGCGCAATATTACGCTTTTTTCGCCTTGGATGCAACCGTGTGGCCGGACTGCGCCAATGCGCGCAAGCGGATCTCGGTGAGCACGCGTGCAGTCTCGCGGCGAAGCATGCGGGCCGCGCGCACATCGCGCGAACGGCTGCCCGCTCCCCCGAAACGCATCACACGCAGAGCCTCGCGATTGTCCGCGACCGTCTTCTGCAAATCTTTTATATCTTGAGTTTTGATGTCTGCCATAGAATAGTGTTTAGTGACTAGCCACTAGTGATTAGTACTCAGATTAAAATATTTTGTGTAGTGAATCATAGTATTTTTTCTTTGAATTTCCTAGTGGCTATACCCCAGTGGCTAATACCTATCTTGCGACGACGCGGACTTTCATCGGGAGCTTGGTGCCCGCCTTGCGGAGCGCCTCACGTGCAGTCGCTTCCGGAGCACCATCGATCTCGAAGAGGATGCGGCCCGGGCGGACTTCCATCACGTAGTGATCGAGATCGCCCTTACCGCTACCCATACGGACTTCTGCCGGCTTCTTGGTAACAGGGCGATCAGGGAAGACGCGAATCCAGATCTTGGCAGTCTTGCCTGCAGCACGGGTCATGGCACGGCGGGCTGCCTCGATCTGATTGGCGGTGACGCGTGACTGTGTCGTCGCCTTGAGGCCAAAGCTGCCAAACGCGACGGTGATGCCACGGGTATCGGGTGCCTCGAGTCGATCAGGGTGTTTGCGCCCTGTCTGCCATTTGCGGAATTTTGTTTTCTTTGGTGCCAGCATAAAATTAAAAATAAGAACCGTAAAACTAAAATTAATTATTTGTTTTTAGTTTCTTGTTTTCTGTTTTTTCAAATATCTCGCCGCGGTAGATCCATACCTTGATACCGATCACGCCGTACGGAAGATATGCCTGCTCGCGTGCGAAATCGATATCGGCACGAAGGGTCTGCAGCGGCACACGGCCACGCTTGATCTCTTCGGCGCGCGACATTTCAGCACCACCCAAGCGGCCGGAGAGTGCGATACGCACACCTTCGACATCGCGATTGGCCATCACCTTCTCAACCGTCTGCTTGAGCACGCGGCGGAAGGTCTGACGCTTCTCGAGACCCTCGGCGATCATGTAAGCGACGACAGGGGCGTGTGATTCAGGAGAGCGGATCTCTTCGATATCCAAGCGGACGGCCTTGCGCTCCGCTTTCGGTACGGTGCGGATGATGCCTTCGATCTCCTTGGTGAGCTTGACGCTCCCCTCGCCGCCGCGACCGATCACGAGTCCGGGGCGGGAGGTCTTGAGGATGATGCGAATCGCCTTGTCGTTGCGCTCGATCTCGACAGAGGTGATGAATGAGCCGCGCAAGCGCTTCTTGAGAAAACGGCGGATTGCTGCATCCACCATGACATTCTCACGGTACTGTGCGGCATTCTTGGAGAACCAGCGCGACTTCCAGTCACGGATGATGCCGAGGCGATGTGCGTATGGATGTACGGTGTGTGTCATAGGCAGAGGTGAATACGTTTTTAGTTTTTAGTTTTTAGTTTTGAAGTGGTTTTCTTAGCTGCGGTCTTTTTGGCGACAGTTTTCTTGACGGCCGGCTTCCCAGGCTTCTCAGCTTTTGCGGCAATGCCGACTTCAGGGGCCTTTGTGCCAGACTTGGATGCGAGCTCAATCTTAACGATACTCATCTCCTTGTTGATGGCGCCTGAGCGGCCGCGGCCGAATGGGCGGAAACGGCGCATCACGACACCTTTGTCGACGGTGATGGTCTTTATGTACAGATCATGCGTCTCGTACCCACGATTGGCAGCGTTGGCGACAGCCGAATCGAGAAGCTTGCCCATAGTAGGGGCCGCCTTTTTGGGGAGGAATGCGAGCGCTGCCCGCGCATGCGGGACGGACTTGCCGCGGATGAGATCGGCGACGAGTCGCACTTTGCGCGGAGCCTGGTGATAGTTTTTAAGTAAAGCTTTCATAGATTATTTCTTGGTGGTCGTAGCGGCCTTAGCAGCTTGCGCAGTGGCGATCTCGGCAGCCTTCTTGGCCTGTTCGATCTCCTTCTGCATCTTACCGCCATGACGAACGAACTTGGTCGTCGGAGCAAATTCACCCAAGCGATGACCCACCATATCTTCGGTCACGAGCACCTCGTCGAAATTTTTGCCGGTATGCACAAGGAAGGTATACCCGACGAATTCAGGTGCGATCTGCGAGGCGCGTGCCCACGTCTTGATGGCTTCAGAGCCCGGCTTGCGAGCACCGACTTTCTTCATCAGCTTTTCGTCCACGTAGGGGCCTTTTTTGAGTGATCGAGTCATATGAAAACCCGCTCCGGCGGGTAGGCACAATGTATAGGAAACGGATTAGGAAGTCAAGAAAACCTGCTCCAGAAAACCTGCTCCAAAGCCCCCTCTTCAAGGACTTCGCTTATCCTTAGGTCCCGTTCATAAATAACTGCAACACAAAATGAACGGGCCCATAAGTGTAGTCCACACATAACGGGTACGTTATGTGTGGACGAGCCCTTACCGATTTCCGGAATAACTATTTCAAAAGATCTTCAAACTCACAGTTGATTAAGTCTTCCTTTCGCAAAACCATCTGCTCTTTCTGATTCAAGTTGTTGGCAGTCACACGGATGAGCTTTGTCGTCAAAGTATCCCCGACAAGCTCGTAATTAACTTTCTTTAGGTATCCCTCGATTTTCTCGTAAAAAAGCGAGGCGTATTCTTTCTTCTTTTTCTCCGATGTCGGATGGCTACGCATACCATTCGCCGAGAATTCTATGTGGTCGCTCACAGTATTGTTGATTGTGAACGAAACCTCGATATCTTTGAAAAGAAACCAGTGCTCACTCAAGTTGCATATAATCCTCACATGATCGCCTTCCTTGGTGCTATACTCAAAGATAAAAGAGAAGACATCGGTGCGAAAATCTTCAAACACTCGCACAGTATCAAATTTTGATACCGTCCGAATTTTATACGCATCGCGCAGTCGACAGAACGTATCGCGCCAATTTGTGAGCCAATGTGTTACATATCGAGCATCAAGAAAGAGTGGCGACAGATCGTTTTTTAGATTTTCATCACTCACATTATTCATCTTTACCGCGAGCTTGGTGAATAACGTCCGATAATCTTTTGCTTCTTCAACTTCTTTTGCTTGTAGATAGTCAAGGTCCGGTATAATCTTTTTGCTCATATACCACAGCAGATCGTAAATATCGCGACCCTTTTCTTCATAAGTCGCGGCGCCGACACCACGCGTTCCCCGTAGGAAAATTGCTGCGACTTTACTCGCCATGAGAGCAGATAGATTGTATGTTCGTATTACAAATGACAGCTGTCCGTGATTCTGCGGTATCCGTTCCGTAACCACACGAGAGGATGGGACAAATGTGTTGAGGTCCACTTTTACATGAACCCACTCCGAAGCATACCCTTCAATCAAACTTCCGACTCTGAATTTAAGGGTCAGGCCTCTATTGTTTGTAATAGTGATCCGCAAAAAACCGGAGTCTATGCTGTATACTTTGGAAAAATGTTCCTCCACTTCTTTTTTAAGTTGGTTTAGAAAACCGTCACTAAGTGTATGATGTACTTCGAAGTCCAGATCGACCGACATGCGGTCAAGGTCGTAGCAAATACGAAGTGCCGAGCCCCCGTACATTATCCACTTGCTATATTCCGGGTGGTGGTAAATGAAATCCAGCACGTAAAACTGCAATTCTTCTTTTAGGGCGTTGAGTCGTACTTCAGGATCAGTAATCGCAAAACCATAGGTCGAGAGGCCATCGAGTTTACTCTTAAGAATTGCTGAAATCTGTTCACTCATGGCAGTATGTATTAATCATTGAATAAAACTTCTCCTGTTCCTCTTTACTCATCTCATCGAGATCTATACGAAGTTCAGTGATGAGTGTTTTTATATTTTCAAGCGAAAGTCCGCGAAACTGCTTTGTCCTAAAGTACAATAAATCAAAAAGCGCCTTCGCAGGTGAAGCAATGAAAAAATCGAATTTACCTTTGACCAGTGAGAACTCAGAAAAAAGTTCTTTGTTAATGGACTGATATGCGAAATTGCCCGCCTTAGTCTGATATTCTCGTGTCACTTTCGGAGTAACACAGGTGATTGAATGAATCGCTTCCATAGCAAGGTTGTAATACTGCAAGGCTGCCCAAGAGCTGATGTAGGAAGGCGTGCGAATGATGTTCGCGAGGTAGAATAGGTAAGAAATATCATTTTTATTTTTGTCGAAAAAGTCTGCCGAGATATACAGCCCATTCTTGAGGCGATAGATATCCTTATACCTCAAAAAACGGCTTATGTAGGTATTGACCGTAGAGTCTTCCAAACCCAACTGTTTGCCGAGCTGATATATAGTGTTTTTACTGAAATGAGGCAGGGTTTTGATCTGCTCCAGTAGGTTATTCTTGCTTTTCATAATTATGACAATAATGTATCATATATGAAATGGTAAGGCAAGGACCTGTCATAGAGCGGCTAGTTTCGGTCTCAACCTTTTGCACACCCCTAGATCACAGATATTCACAATGGTAGGCTATAGCCAAAGAAATGGAATATTTTAGTGAGATTCTTTAGAATTACAAAAAGAAGCCGCCCGACGAACCAAGCCGGACGGCTTCAAGATTCGTGGGCGGCGACTGAGTACAGAGTCGGCCAATTAAATCCAGTCGGGATGATTGGCTTCGACCCATGTGCGCCAGTTTTCGCTTTGGCGGTTCTGCTCCCACACCTCCTTGGTGCAGGCCGCAGAAGCCTTGAGGATGTCCGAGCCAAACGGCAGGCAGCCGAGCGGCATGGTCAGATCAAGCGCAGTTCCGCCCTCGACCTCGCCAGCGGCGTGCTGACACGGTGGACAAAGAAGGCCACTGCCTTCATCGCACCACGTCGCTGCCCAATGCGCTTTCTCCTGGTTCTTCTCCGGCACGAACCCCGACCCGCACAGCGCACAGGTTGTCTTCCGTGCATGCACCTTGGACTTCGTTGCAGTCATCATTGCGATCCTCCAGTTTAATGTGCTTACTACCAATCCAGACACCGTGCCTGGATATTATTTTAGTATAGCATACTGTGTTATAAAAGTCAATTATCTTAGGGTATTTATCTGAAAATCCCGAGCTTTGGGCTCGGGATTTTTTCATTATTTTCGCTTGCCAACCTTTCGGCGAGAAACGATAAAAACGTTGGAATACTTCTTCGGAGTGCGCGTCTTCTGTCCTTTGCCGGTAGGCTTGCCCCACATCGACTTGGCGCGTCGGAGTCCTCGACCCTGACGACCTTCACCACCACCATGCGGGTGATCGACTGGATTCATCGCAGTGCCACGCACGGTCGGGCGTGTACCCTTCCAGCGGGTGCGGCCTGCCTTACCGATCGTGACGAGGTGATGCTCTTCGTTGGACACTTCGCCGACAGAGGCCCATGCAGTGCCGATCACACGGCGCACTTCGGTCGACGGAAGCTTGAGGTGTGTATAGCCAGAGTCCTGCGCGACGACTTCGGCGTAATTGCCCGCAGAACGGACGATTTTGCCGCCATTGCCCGGCTTGAGCTCGATATTGTAGACGAAGGTACCGACAGGGAGCTTACTGAGTGGGAGACGATTACCGAGCTTCACGGGCGCATTCTCGGAGACGATGAACTCATCACCGACTTTGACCTGGCGTGGGAGCACGACGTAGCGCTTCTCACCATCACGGTAGACGGCAATACCGATAAACGCAGAGCGGAAGGGATCGTATTCGATCGTGGCGATGCGTGCCGGGATGTCTTTCTTGTCGAATTTGAAGTCGATGAAGCGATAGGCCTTCTTGTGACCACCACCGTGGTGGCGAGTCGTGATGCGGCCCTGGCTATTGCGTCCACCAGTCGACTTCTTGCCGCGCATGAGCGACTTGGTCGGCTTGTGACCAGAGAGCATCTCACGGTAATTGAGCGTGGTCATACCACGAGTGCCGGGAGTGCGAGGTTTGTAGGATCGGATGCTCATACAACTAGAAATAAAATATAAAAATTAACATTACGCGACGGTGATAGTCTCCCCTTTCTTGAGGTATACATAGGCCTTCTTGCCACCGCCTTTGACACCCACCTTGCCCGTGCGCGGATTGCGGACGCTCTTGCGCGGGATGGCTGCAATGGTGACTTTCTGCGGTGTGACTTTGTAGACTTCTTTGACGGCTACCATGATCTCGCGCTTAGTCGCGCGCGGTGCGACGTCGAAGATGTAAGCACTCGCGAGTGCGTGTGCGGTCGCCTTCTCGGTGATGCGTGGATTCCGGAGGATATGTGCGAGGCTCGTGCGCATACCGTGATCAGTCGACGCGACGACCGCCTTTTGCTCATTGGTATTCGTTTTCTTGGAAAAGATGGCCATAGGATTTTATTTGGATGCCTTCTTGGCTGCGGCAGGCTTGCGCGCTTTGGTGGCGCGGCTCTCGACGATAGCTACTGCTGCTTCGGGATTTTCGATGATGAGGAATTTGTGCTTGAGCACTGTGACGGGATTCATATCGCGCACTGCAGACACCTGCATTGAGCCGATATTGCGGAAACTCTTGATGGTCGCCTCCGAAGGATCAGCGAGTGCGATAAGAGCGGCATTGCGGCGCTTGGCCTCCTTACCCGAGAGCTTGGAGAAGCCGTCGATCTTGGAGAGCGAAGAGAGGACCTTGGCTGCGGCAGCAGTCTTGGGAGCATCAAAGCCGAATGTGTCGACAAATACGATCTCGCCATCCTTGAGCTTGCGGGAAAGCGCCATAAAGAGGGCTTTGGCGCGCATTTTCTTCGGGATCGCCTTGCTGTAGTCTTTGTCATTACGGGGACCATGGGTCACGCCACCACCCTTCCAGATCGGAGAGCGTGTCGAACCATGACGAGCACGGCCGGTACCCTTTTGGCGCCACGGCTTCTTGCCTCCACCGCGTACATCGCCACGGTCCTTGGTGTGAGCGACCGGCGTACGAGCATTGGCCTGCATCGCGGTCACGACCTGATGCATGAGCGAATCATTCCAGATGACACCGAAGATCTTTTCCGGGAGCTGCAAAGTGCCGCTCTTCTTACCCTGTGCATTGTAAATAATTGATTCCATACGATTTTAGTTAGCCGCGGATTTCGATGAGCGTCCCCGGATGGCCAGGAATAGCGCCTGAAATGAGAAGTGTGTTGGAGGCCTTGTCGACTTGCAAGACCCGAAGATTTTTCACGGTGATACGATCCCCGCCCATACGGCCCGCCATGCGCAGACCCTTGGCGACGCGACCGCCGGCACGCCCTGCGCCCGAGATCGAGCCTGGGGCGCGCTCTTTGTTCTTCTGACCATGACTGCGTGGACCGCCGCGGAAGCCATGGCGCTTGACGACACCCTGGAAGCCCTTACCCTTGGAAGTGGCTGAGACGGTGACGATATCGCCCGGCGTAAACATAGAAATATCGAGGGTGGCACCGCGCTCGAGAGCCTCGGCAGCTGTATACTCACGCAAATATTGAAAAGGTCCCAAGTCCTGTCCGCCGGAGGCGGATCCGCCTTTGGCGGAGAAATGACCAGCCATAGGCTTGGTCGTGCGGCTGGACTTGCGCGTACCAAAGCCAACCTGGACAGCTTTATAGCCATCTTTTTGCACATCTTTGACCTGGGTGACGGTCAAAGGGCCTGCCGAGATGATCGTGGCAGGCGAAACAACGCCTTTGTCATCAAAGACTTGCGTCATACGGCCCTTGGTTCCCAGCATGAATTTTACCCCGTTAGAAGCTTTGTTTTCCATAAATGGTTGAATTTCATTGTCTTCCATCCCTATTTCCCTATCAGAGTCATATTGGCTTCTAACGGGGTGAATAAAGTTTTAGAAAAATTGCCCGCTCTCTAGCGGGCCCATAAGGCTCCAACTAGAGGTCCCATCAAGTAACTATAGGGACATAGGCCGCCCAGCAAAAAGCCAAACGTGGGTGCAGTATACGCGGCTTTTGGGGAAATGCAAATGTATGTATGTGGGGCAATTCGTCGTCAGTCTTTACACAAGGGTCTAGCACCTCTCACTACTTAGCAAAAGGCAGCCTTTCCTGCAATATAATCAGAGATACTAAGGATACTGCGCATTTTTACTATACCTATTGCCACATGATAAAAAACGAAGAGTGTTGGGAGCGTAAATATATAAAACCTGATTGGATGCATCACAATTGAAAATGGTAGGGCAAATTGAGGGTTATTTTTCACAAATGACTTTGCATTTTCAATTGCGAAACCATAAATCTTCTTATTCTCGTCAACTCTTAACATGACTCCTTCATCTACAGAAAAATAGAAGCTTCCCAGCGGGAAATCCCTGCCAGCGATAAACATATCCGCTGTTTTATTGTACGAAACCGCCCAACCTCTAATTTCTGAAGGAAGGTTGTCGTTAGCACTCAAGATTGCCTTTAATTCTTCTTTATTTATTGCGATTTGCTCCATACATCTTGTTCACCTGCCTTAAATGTATTAGTGAAATAGGCTGTCACTACTTCTAGTTTACCACGCCAATTTTTTGCAATAACAACTTTCATATGATGGTTGGGATAATGAATGTCTCCGGAAAACCAGGCGTAGTAACAAAAGCGATTTGCATAGTCCTTATCCCTTTTTACTTGATTGGGATTTTCGATAGCTTGCCTTACCGTCTCAAAATGACTTTCGACCTCAGGACTGCCAGTATGCCCTATTCCATTTCTGACAGCAAGATAATCTCGTTCATACCAGACGACCTCCTTTTTATTCATCCCTTCGGTGAACCTGTAAAGGATATTCTTTATCAATGAAAACATGGTGGGCACTTTAACACCTTCTCTTCATTATTGAAAACCTGACCTGATGACTATATGTATAGGCCTGTTCATTTTGTGTTGAACTTCAAGCACGCGAGACTCACTCACGTGCTTTATTGACCCACAAAAACGCTGATTCTTTTGGTATATGAGGTGTTGAATTGTACCTACCAAAAAACAAAGGGCCCGCTCGTCATATGTGACGTGCGGGCCCTCGTGTCAAAGGAGAGTATCTTCACGGAATTCGCGCTCAAACTTCTCGATGCGTTCGCACTGGATACGTGCATCCTTCTCTGGCATACATGATTTGGCAAGCTGCATCAGTATTTCGACCGAAATGCTAGAGCTGTATGCGGTATCAGCGACATATGCCGAGACGAGGAGCGTCACCTCATGAGGACTCGGCGGACGCTTCAGAAGCTTGGTCGTGATGTCGGGGAATCTCCCGTGGAAACCCGCGCGGGCTGCCATTTGCACGAGACGCTCTGCGATCGCCTGATTGACGTCGTGTCGGTAGGTAATATCGAGCGCAAGCGAAAGCTCTTCAGTGCTGCCAAAAAACCGGTGGCGACGCTCGGCGTAGATGTCGAGAAGTCTCCCCACTGCAAACGAAGCGAGATATCGTTTGTCTTTCTGGTCTGTTGTTTCGAGAATCTCCTGCACGGCATCCCGATGATCGCTCATCCCCCGCGTCCCGACACTGTATCTTTTGCCGGCAAAGAGAATGATCATCGACTTTGCGATGGCTCGCGTCAGTTTTTGTGTTCGTGGCATGTATGCAGCTCCTACGGCATCAGATATCAATTCTGCCGATACCATAGCACGATCCTAAGGGCTCAACCACAAATAACGTATCCGTTATTTGTGGGCGCCACTTATGGGCCCATTCATTTTGTATTGAACTTATTTATGAACGGGACCTAAGCCTGCGCCTCTACGCGGAGTCTGTTGCGGTGCTGGAGCTCAAAGAAACCAGCTGCTAGAGCTAAGATCAAGACCACCAAGACAGCAAGTGCGATAGGGACGGTCATGTCAGACCCGCTCAATCCTAGATACTTATTGAAGGAGCAGAGCGGCTCGGGGACAGATCCGCAGTAATTGCGGACGGCAGCGGCCTCATCGGCAGCGGAGACAGTGTGTGCGAGCATGGGGCGCCAATACAGATCATGCTGGGTGATTCCCTGTGCGACAGCCTTTTCCGTGAGCGCATAGGTCAAAGCGGCGACCTCTTCAAGCGAGAGATTTTGCGCACGCGGATCGCTCATGATGGCATTGCGTATGGCCACTGATATATCACCTTGTGCGGTGATGTCGGCCTGCGCAAAGATCGAAAGCGGGATCATCATGAGCAAGACGAGGCTCAGGCCAGCAAACCATAAGACGCCTTTGCGAAGGCGCGCGGAGAGGAGAGTTGCTTCGTAGCTGTCCATACTTCACATAATAACAGAAAGGGCCGTTTGTACGGCCCCCAGGGAGTGGATAAGGGCTCCGACGCGCTACATCATCTTTACATCGATAGAGACGCCAGATGGGAGATCAATATTAGTGAGTGCCTCGATGACCTTGGGTGCTGGATTGAGGATGTCGATCATGCGCTTGTGGATGCGCATCTCGAACTGCTCGCGAGAATCCTTGTCGATGAAGGTCGAGCGGTTGACGGTGTATTTCTTGATATCGATAGGGAGCGGGACAGGGCCGACGATCTCGGCATTGTAGCGATTGGCGGTGTCGATGATTTGCTTGACGGAAGCATCCAAAACGCCACTTTCGTAGGCGCGTACGCGCATACGCAAGCGATGTGAGGTCTCGCCTTTCTTGGCCCGGCTCCGGGTGGTCTTGGCTGCTGTTTTTTCTGCCATAGAGCTTGTGCACGAGAGTATGCACTATACCTGCAAAAAATGCAAATATCTCCATTGCCACCGACCCGTACCATGGTATCTTGTGGCAAGAATGGTCCATTGAGAGACCTTAGGAGGGATATGTGATGAAAAGATCTCTGCTGGCTGCCATAGCGTCCGGCATCTTGCTCTACCTCGCACTACCAGGGTGGACAAAGGATTTTCCACGATTCGACGCATTGCTCCGATCGCTCGACGTGATCGAAGATGGTTCCTGCGAGCACGTCGTCGTCCACAACACCCCGTCCGGCATGTATCCGACAATCCGATTGTACAGAGGTCTGGAGACGGAAGACGACTACCTGATGCTGCAACGATTCACTTACAAAGGCACCGATATATTCGCTGTGTCTTCGTTTACCAAAACCCAGTCTTTAGGAGGAAAGTGTCGCGAAGCGCTCATCGTGTTCAACATGCAGACTGGCTCCATTGAGGCCGCATCTTACATGGGATGTCTCACCAAAGGAAAGTGGCATGTGAAGGATATCTACGGCGAAGATACTCGTGGCAAGCTGGTCGGTAAGAAATACCTTCCGGCATGGGAAAAACGTGGCGACGAGCTGCTCAAACAAACCGAATCCATCATCGCTCTCTGTGCGAAGAAAAAATAATAAGAAAGCCGGCGTCTCGTGGAGACGCCGGTTTTTTTAGATTTCGGAAGGATCGAGGACGCGCTTGCTCTTGGTATCGAAGACCAGGATCGGAGTCCTGTATGCAAACTCAAGCTGCGAGACGGCCGTAGGTGTGACGCCGATGGTGACATGCGAGAACACCAGCCTCCATACGATGACCACAGGCGCCTGATCACAATACTCTATCTCCAGCGCCGCCAAGGTGAGCAACTCTCCCAATGGGAGATTCTTCGGCAGCTTCACCAGCGCTTGTTGGAGCTCCGGCATCGCGGCGATGGTGCCTCGCTGCTTGTAGAAATCGCCGAACGAAACATTCCTCCAGACGGAAGGCCTTGACTTGTTCTTCTCGGCAGCCACAAGCACAAACGGTGGTATGCTCCACACCAAAACGAGGATCATCGAGAGAGTCGTAGCCGCATACAACTCAAGTCCAAGCACACCTCTCATTTGCGGCGATAGGAGGGATAGCGCGAAAATGAACAACGCCGCCCACGGAAGGCAGAATTTCCAATCATTAAGCATCTCCGCGCATGTATTCCAACCACTGGGATGGAACGGCACGCGAGCCCTGAGTTGCGAAATCTCTTCAGGTTTCCATGGTCGAGAAGACTCCGATGCAGGCGCTTTTTCGCTTTCGAACTCGGACATCTCACCGCGGTCCGACCATCGTTCTTTAGCCATAGTATCCTCCTGTGGATCCTGTACTGACTTGTGTTCTGGGTAAAAGATGCCACCAAAGCCACACAAACACAAGGCCCCGCGTAAGCGGGGCCTTGTGAGCACAAAGTGTGCTGGGAAATTAGGCGACGATCTTCGTCACCCCGGTACCACAAAACCCCGCGAAAACGCGGGGTTTTGGCTACGGGGCAGGCAAACGCCTGCTTTAGTAGATGCTAGCCGATTTAAGCTACAATTTTTGTAACCACACCAGCACCAACGGTTTTACCACCCTCGCGGATAGCGAAACGCATCTGCTCTTCCATGGCGATCGGTCCGACAAGTTTGACCTTGAAGGTCACCGTGTCGCCCGGCATAACCATTTCTACGCCCTCCTTGAGCGTCACCTCGCCGGTGACATCGGTGGTGCGGATGTAGAACTGTGGCTTGTAGCCCGAGAAGAACGGCGTATGACGACCACCTTCCTCCTTCGAGAGGATGTATACCTCTGCATCGAATTCGGTGTGCGGCTTCACAGAGCCAGACGCCGCGAGGACTTGTCCGCGATGGACATCGTCCTTCTTGGTACCGCGCAAAAGGATACCAGCGTTGTCACCTGCCTGACCTTCCTGGAGGGACTTGTTGAACATTTCAACGCCCGTGACAGTCGTCTTGACGGTGTCCTTGATACCGACGATTTCGATTTCGGTACCGACCTTGATGACACCGCGTTCGATGCGGCCCGTGACGACGGTACCGCGACCTTCGATCGAGAAGACGTCTTCGATCGGCATGAGGAACGGCTTAGACGTGTCGCGCTCAGGCTGCGGGATGTATTCATCGAGTGCCTTGACGAGCTCCATGACTTTCTCGCTCCATTCATTGCCTGGTTCCGGACTCTCGAGTGCCTTGAGGCCCGAGCCGCGGATGATCGGGGCGTTGGCGCCATCGAAGCCCTGCTTGGTGAGAAGCTCGCGCACCTCTTCCTCGACGAGATCGACGAGGTCCTTGTCGTCGACCATGTCCACCTTGTTCAAGAAGACAATGAGGCGCTTGACGCCGACCTGAGCGGCGAGCAGCACGTGCTCGCGCGTCTGGGGCATGACGCCGTCAGTAGCAGCGACCACGAGGATCGCACCATCCATCTGGGCGGCGCCCGTGATCATGTTCTTGATGTAGTCAGCGTGACCCGGCGCGTCGACGTGCGCGTAGTGGCGGGTCGGGGTCTCATACTCGGAGTGCGAGAGTGAGATAGTAATGCCGCGCGCCTTTTCTTCTGGCGCCTTGTCGATGTCGGTGACACCCTTGACCTGTGCAGTGTAGCCGTTGCCAGCCTTGGAAAGCACATTGAGGATCGCCGCGGTCAAAGTAGTCTTGCCGTGGTCGACGTGACCGATCGTGCCGACGTTGACGTGCGGCTTCGTACGATTGAATTCTCCTGCCATATAGTTGTATATGAATTAGCTTGTAATTGATAATGAAGCCAACGCAAACGAGATGCTTCGTGATTCTATTCTGTCTTCCCTGTCTGTGCTGTCAGCCCTTCGATATACTCAGGGTAAGCGGGTCGCTAATCCGCACACAAACAAATCGTACAAAAGAATACGCACGAAGCGTGCGTGTGCTCATAATAGCAGAGAAATCACGTGGGTCAATAATGGGGATAAGACAAAAAACCGCCCGACAGATGCCGGGCGGCTTGCATAAGGATCGAAACACGGCATGTACATTATGTATTGCGCGTTGTTGATCACGCTACAGGTCCATCGGTCTTAGCATAATAACGAGGATTATGCCGACGATCTTTTGATAACCCTTTCGTCGTGGGTCGAGGTGAGATATTCCACGTTGGATGTTCAAATTCTCCTCTGAAACTGAATTTCAGTGTCTCCAACCAGCTCTGGAGCTCGAGGATGAGTGTCCTCCCTTGGTGAGTGAAGTCACCAAAAGCGTACGACACACTATGCCTGTCAGTGAATGTGTGTCGTGCGCTGGGATAGCCAGTCCGCAGAGGCGTCATCAATCCAAGTGCGACCAGGCTTTCATAAATCTTTCGAGTCGTTTCACTCGTAGTCTTCAGGGAGTGATGACTGCCAAGAAGTAGTAGAAGCGTTATTTGGTTTCTGTCGAGCTGCATCGTCGGATCCTTTCCTTTTATTCCAAAGAAATATGTAGCACGAGAGAAATAGCACTGCAAGTGAAACTGCATATCTGCCCGCAATGATCTCCAAGTGTTCTAAGGTAGGGCCTTAGAACACGCCCCATGAGATAGGCTTTGGCACCTCACGGGGATCGTATGCTACTTGCGAGAGGCGACGATCTCCTCCTGCACGTTGCGCGGCACTACGGCGTAGTGTGAGAACTCAAGATTGGGCACGCCGCGGCCTTCGGTGAGAGAGCGCAGCTGTGTCGTGAAGCCGAAGAGCTCCGAGAGCGGGACCTTGGCCGTAATGACCTTAGCCTGACCGCGCTCACCCATCGCTTCGATGCTCCCGCGCTTACTGTTGATCATACCCGTGACATCGCCCATGAATTTCTCCGGCACGACGACTTCGAGCTTCATGATCGGCTCGAGGATGACAGGCTTTGCCTTCTGCACTGCTTCCTGGAAGGCATTCATCGCCGCAAGCTTGAAGGCGATTTCGGAAGAGTCGACATCGTGGTAGCTACCATCGTAGAGATCGACAGAGATATCCACCATCGGGAATCCAGCGAGCACACCGCGCTCCATCGCCTCCTTGAGACCCTTCTTGACCGGCTGGATGTATTCCTGCGGGATGACGCCGCCCTTGATGTTGTTGATGAATTCGAAGTGATCTTCGCGATCGACGTTGTTCTTGATCTTCTCACCTTCGACGATCGGCTGAAGCGGCTTCATCTTGATCTTGACGTGACCGTACTGACCGCGACCACCTGTCTGCTTGATGTGCTTGTATTCGACATCGGATTCGCCCTGGATCGTCTCACGATACGCGACCTGCGGCTTGCCAGTCGACGCCTCGACGTTGAATTCGCGCTTCATACGATCGACGAGGATTTCGAGGTGCAGCTCGCCCATGCCCGAGATGATGGTCTCGAGGGTCTCAGGGTCGGAAGCGACACGGAAGGTCGGATCTTCATCGGAAAGCTTGGAGAGTGCAATACCCATTTTCTCTTGATCGGCCTTGGTCTTGGGCTCGATACGCATCGAGACGACTGGCTCGGGAAATACGATCGACTCGAGGACGATCGGATTTTCGGGGGCACAGACGGTCTGGCCGATTTTGACTTCTTTCATACCGACAAAGGCGCCGATCTCACCTGCGTAGACTTCTTTGAGGTCTTCGCGCTTGTCTGCCTGGAGGCGCACCATGCGGCCCACGCGCTCTTTCTTGCCAGTGGCAGAATTGAGAATGGTCGCACCTGCCTCAAGCTTGCCGGAGTACACACGGAAGAATGTGAGTGCACCGACAAACGGATCCACCTGGAGCTTGAAGACGAGCGCTGAGAAGGGTGCGGTGTCAGATGCCGGACGCTCTTCTTCGGTATCCGTGTCAGGATTGGTGCCCTTGGCGGCGGGAACGTCGAGCGGAGACGGAAGGTAATCGACGACTGCATCGAGCACAAGCTGTACACCTTTGTTCTTGAGCGAGGAGCCGGTGAGGACCGGGAAGATGTGATTGCCGATGACAGCCTTGCGTAGCATCTTCTTGAGTGTATCGAGCGAAATCTCTTTGCCTTCGAGGTAGTCGTTCATGAGCGCGTCGTCGTGCTCGACGATACGCTCCACGAGCTCGGCGCGGAATTTCTTTGCTTCTTCCATCATGTTGTCGGGGATGTCGTATGCGACGACGTTCTTACCCATCTCCCCTTCAAACTTGTAAGCCTTCATGTTGAGGAGATCAATCACGCCTTCGAATTTATCTTCGGCACCGATTGGGATCTGGAGACGGACGGCTTTCTTGGAAAGTCGGTCGAGGATCGAATCGTATGATTTTTCAAACGATGCGCCCGTACGATCAAGCTTGTTGATATAGCAGATGCGCGGCACCTCGGCTTCTTCGGCATAGCGCCAGTTGGTCTCGGACTGCGGCTCAACACCCGCGACACCGTCAAACACGACGACCGCGCCGTCGAGTACACGCATCGAGCGCTTCACTTCTGAGGTGAAGTCGATATGTCCTGGTGTGTCGATGATGTTGAAGCGGTGCTTGGAGGTAGTGTCTTCACCCATGTAGGAAGGGTTCCAAAAACACGTGATGGCGGCGGCGGTGATGGTGATGCCTCGCTCGCGCTCCTGCTCCATCCAGTCAGTGACCGTGTCACCTTCGTGCACTTCGCCGATCTTGTGGCTCATGCCGGTGTAGTAGAGGATGCGCTCCGACGTGGTGGTCTTGCCGGCGTCGACGTGAGCAACGATGCCGAAATTTCTGACTTTCTCTAGAGGGTAATCGCGTGACATAGTGATAATTTTTAGTAGGCGTTGGTTATAAAATAAAAGCCGCCTGTGGCGTGATATGTAGAATAGCTTAAAATTGCGGAAAAGCAACCTGGGTGTTTGTAAAACGAAGCGGGCGGGCACTTGAGAGTGCCCGCCCGCCATTATCAAATTTCAATCCCTCGACCAAGGGCCCGTCCGTAAATGCATTGATACTATATGACTCAGTGCGCGTCGAATACAGCCGCGACGATTGAGCAAAAAGCGAGGTGTACCCGAGGTACGATGAGCTTTTTGTGATTGAGGAGTGGTTGTAGTCGGCGATGCAATGAGCTCAGAGAGGGTCAATGCATTTACGGACGGGCCCTAAGCTCGGGATAATTTTGCTATCGCAAAATTACCACGCGAAGTGGGCAAAAGCTTTGTTGGCCTCGGCCATGCGGTGGGTGGTCTCGCGCTTGGTGACGGCTTCACCTTCACCTTTGTGGGCAGCGAGCAGCTCTTTGGCGAGCGATTCATGCATAGGGATACCTTTCTTGGCTTCAGCAGCAGTGACGATCCAGCGCAGACCAAGTGAGAGGCGGCGCTCCGGGCGCACCTCGCGCGGGACTTGGTAGTTGGCGCCACCGACGCGGCGCGAGCGGACCTCGACGGTCGGGGCAGCCTTTTCGAGCGCCTCTTCGAGGATCATGACCGGGTCACCCTCCTTCTTGAGCTCTTCAAAAGCGCGATACACGACCTTGCGTGCAGTGTCCTTCTTGCCACGCTCCATCACGTAGTTGATGAGCTTAGAGACCTTGACCGAGCCATAGAGCTCGTCCGGCTGTGCTTCGTGTTTGCGTTTGATAGGGCGGCGCATAAAAATAGTGGTTAGGGTTTAGTGATTAGGGTTTAGTGAATGCATTTAAATTTTACGAGGGCTATACCTTACGGCTATTTACTAGCTTTTGGGCGCTTGGCACCGTAGCGCGAGCGACCACGGCGGCGCTTGTCGATGCCGGTCGTGTCGAGACGACCGCGCACGATAGTGTAGCGCACACCGATGTCCTTGACGCGACCACCGCGAAGCATGACCACGGAGTGTTCCTGGAGGTTGTGACCCTCTCCCGGGATGTAGGCGGTGACTTCCATGCCATTCGTCAAGCGTACGCGAGCGATCTTACGGATAGCCGAGTTTGGCTTGCGCGGCGTCTTGGTAGTGACGCGCGTGCAGACACCACGTTTGAAGGGTGCCGGATAGAAGCTCGGGCGATTCTTGAGGGTATTGAAACCACGACCAAGAGCCACCGTCTTTGAGCGGGTGACTTTGTCTTTGCGGCTTTTCCGCGTGAGCTGATTGATCGTTGCCATGTGTCTTAAAGAAAAGCGCCCTTACGGGTGCCAAGAAATATACTATGCACTCATCAGAAATGCAATACTTCCCCTTTGCCGCAGAAATCCATTGTCATGATAGCTATTTGCTCCTGTGGTGTTAGAGTTATCTCAGACAGTATCGTCAGGAGGATACGATGAGCCAACCAAAACGACGACCGGAGATACCTATGTTCCTCCGGCTCAAAAACATGAGCCCGCGCGATAGGGTGAGGTGTCCGCAGTGCAAGACGGAATTCGAGGCACAATACGGATTTCCCTTCTTCTGCGAATACACCAATGCGGCAACACAAGAACGACACCGAGGCGACATACTCTTCTGCAGCACAAAATGCGCTCTAGAATGGCCCTCACTCTCCCAGATGGGGAAAGCACAATGACCGGGCCGCCATAAGCCACCCTACCGATCCGCACAGGATCACAGGGTGGCTTTTTAAGGCTCACTTTTGCATAAATAGCTTTAATCATTTAGCAAGTGTGCACTTATACCATCCCCAACTAACCTAGGTCCCGTTCATAAGGCTCACAAAATGAACGGGCCCATAAGTGTAGTCCACAAATAACGAGTATGTGATTTGTGGACGAGCCCTTACCAATGGTGTCTTTGCGAGCGAAGCGAAGCAATCTAGGGTAAGTGGTAGCACTCTGGATTGCTTCGGCCACAGGCCTCGCAAAGACGAAATTTCCCCACTGACGAATGGTTAGTGAGAGATGGTATTAGATTCCCGCAATCGCACGTGCGAGGGTATAGACCGCCCCACTAAATGCGCCTCCAAAGAGCAGAATAATGAGGATAATGAACCCCATACCAAAGAATGGATTGTATTCCATACGCCTGCGCCATTGCGCGTACCCATGCGCCAGGCGGCCCGGCAAGATCGACTCAAGCACCTTGGATCCGTCGAGGGGCGGGATGGGGATGAGGTTGAAAAGGCAGAGCATGACATTCATCACCACGACAATAAACAAGATGCCGTTTGCCTCAGGCCCGAGAATGTCGAGCCGAATGACCACTCCCGAGAGGATCGCGAGAACGAGATTGGAGAATGGACCAGCGCCGGCGACAATCGCCTCGCTGAAGTGCCCAGGACGCAGATTGTACGGATTGTAAGGCACGGGCTTGGCCCATGCAAACCATATCGGCGAATGCGTGAGCGAAAGTATCAGCGGCAAAAAGACCGACCCGATAGGATCGAGGTGCGGCAGCGGATTGAGCGTGATACGCCCGGCATATCGCGCCGTCTTGTCGCCCAGCCATTCGGCGGCCACACCATGCATCACTTCGTGGATGATGGCTGAAAATATGAGGATAATGATGAGAAACAA
>Ga0194120_10002713_pt1 | contig 30045 bp, 14 predicted proteins | sample TA2MahCa65mmetaG_FD_148642 | JGI IMG/M metagenome (GOLD analysis project Ga0194120, IMG submission 148642) | Freshwater microbial communities from Lake Tanganyika, Tanzania - TA2015019 Mahale Deep Cast 65m | ecosystem: Environmental > Aquatic > Freshwater > Lake | place: Tanzania: Lake... | reverse complement strand
CAGCGGCTGGGCGGTGCAGCGGCTGGGCGGTGCAGCGGCTGGGCGGTGCAGCGGCTGGGCGGTGCAGCGGCTGGGCGATGTGCGGCTGGGCGAGGTCGCGGGCAGCGGCGAGAAAAAAACGTCCCCGGACTGGCGGCAATTGGGGCGGGCAGGGGGGCCGCCAGCCCGGGGATCGTTTGTGGCACGCTGTGCTGACCCAATGCCTTCCAGTGGTGAACGAACCGCGGCGGTCAGCATCGCCAGAGGTTCTTGTGGCAGGCGCCACGGGAGCAAGCGTAGGGCCCCTCGGGCCGGCCGTAAAGCCGTCAAGCGATTTTTTCGTCCCGTGAAGAATGTCCGGTCAGCCGCGGATGCACTCGAAATTGATGATTGATTCCAGCATATTGTGAGAACTGAGCGTCGATTCGGCGTACAGAGAGCGGTTTTTCTGTGACGCCCGGGTGACAATCGCCATTTCTGTCCATTGAGGATTTCGCCACTTGGCTGACAAGGCCGGCGAGCGCACGGGGCCCATGCCGGGCGCCCTGGCAATTGCGGGCCGTCGACGGGCGCCGCGCAGGCCGTTCGCGGTTCGCCCAACATCGGGCCGCTCGTCGAAGAAACCGCTACAATTGCGCCGCCGGTCGGCGTACTGGCGCACACGGCCGTGTCCAAATCCCCCGAACACCTGCGGCAGTCGCAAGCTGCCGCCCGCAAGCTGGCGCGCCAGCTCAAGCGCGTCTGGACGCGGCCCAACGCCACGCACGGCGACAAGCGCGCCGAGGCCAATCGGCGGGCGTGCCGGCGCAAACCGCGCAGCGAGTCCGAGTCGTAGCACGCGCATCCAGCACCCGGTGGCCGTCGGCCCGCATGCGTGAAACGCGACATGCGGGGCGTGCGGCCATTGACGGCGCCCGCGGCGCGGTGGTACTTGGCTTGTGTGTTTCTGTGAACCGGAGGTCACCATGCCACAGCACCTGCCGTCTTGCCGCCTTGCATCCGTTGCCGCCTGGGCCCTGTGCACACTGGGCGTGGCTCTGAGCGGCTGCGGCGAAGAAACGTCGACGATCGAAGACGGCGTGGGCGCCACGGCCGGCGGCGACGGCGGATCGCTGCACCTCGCGGATGCAGCGACGTCTACCGGCGGCGTCGAACTGCTGGTGGACGGCGTGCAACCGCCCATCGGTCCACCCGGCGGAGGTACCTATGCCGTCGTGCGCGCCATTGGCATGGGCACCGGCACGCGCATCACCTTCGGTGGCGCAGAGGCCAAGGTGCTCAAGGTCGTGGACCCGTCGCGGGCGGTGGTGCAGGTGCCGTCGGGCGCGCCCGGCCAGGTCGACGTGCGGGTCGAACTGCAAAGCGGCGCCTCGGGCACGCTCGCCAAGGGATTCTCCTATGTGGCCGCGAGTTCGGCCGCGCCGACCCTGGCCAAGATCCTGCCACCCAAAGCGCTGTCGTCGGGCGGGACCCCGTTGGTCATCGAAGGCGGCGCGCTGGGCCAGGGCGCGCTTTTGTTCATCGGCTGGATTCCGGTGCACAACGAGTGGGTGGACGCGACCACGCTCAACGCCCTGTCGCGCCCTTGCCGCCGGGCGCCGTGGATGTGGCCGTCACCAACCCCGATGGCCAGTCGGCGTTGTTGGCGGCTTCGTTGCAGATTGGCGACAAGGCGGGCACTGCGCCCGCGCTGGTCAGCAGCAGCCCGGCGGCAGGCACCACGGCCGGCGGCCAGACCGTGACGCTCTCCGGGGCAAACGTCGACAAGGGCGCCGTGCTGATTTGGGGCGGCGAACACGTGCCGCAGTTCACAGTCGAGTCGGCGACCACGGCGACGGTGGTCACGCCCAAACACGCGGCCGGCGCGGTTGACATCACGATCATCAATCCGGACGGCCAGGCGGCGACGCTGCCCAATGGCTTCGTGTACATGTTCGACGTGCCGGCGGTGTACACCGTGGATCCCAAGGCGGGGCTGCTCGCGGGCGGCAATACGATCGCGCTGTCGGGCTACGGCTTTGAGGCCGGCATGGCCGTGCACGTCGGCAGCAAGCCGTGTGACAAGGTGGCTGTACAAGACGCCACCCTCGCCAGTTGCACGGTGCCGGCGGGCGACGCGGCCGGTTCGGTCGCCGTCAAGGTCACCAACACCAAGGGCCTGCAAGGGCAACTGCCCAAGGCCTACACGTACCTGCTGTCCACCGCTGCGGAAATCAGCGCGGTCCTGCCCAGCAACGGCCCGCCGTCGGGCGGAATCCCGGTGGTCCTCAAGGGCAAGAACCTGCCCGAAGGCGTGGAGGTCACCTTTGGCGGCCAGAAAGCCGTCGCCATCGCCCCCCCGTCCGCCGAAGTCGCGGCCGTGACCCTGCCGCCCGGCAAACCCGGCCCGGTGGACGTGGCGCTGGTCGTCAAGGGCGAATTCGTGGCGTCGGCCAAGGGCGCGTTCGTGTACGACGAACCGCAACCGCCTGTGATCACCAAGATCTCGCCGCCAACGGGCCCGGCCGCGGGCGGCATCACGGTGGTGGTGGAGGGAACCAACCTGCCCGCCAACCCGACCCTGACGTTTGGCAGTGTGTCCGCCCAGGTGGTGTCCGCCGCGGCGACGGCCATCGTGCTGGTGCTGCCGGCGGGCAGCGCGGGCCCGGTCGACGTCACGGTATCGGGCATCGGCGGATCGGCGACCAGCAAGGGCGGCTTCACCTACCAGGCGGCGGTGGCGCCGTCGGTGACGGCGGTCGTGCCCAACAGCGGCCCGGCGGCCGGCGGCATCGTGGTGGTGGTGCAAGGCAAGGACCTGTCGGCCAAGAGCAAGGTGCTTTTCGGCGGCAAGGCGGCGGCGACCACCTATCTGTCGGGCAGCGAGGGCATCGGCGTGTTGCTGCCGCCCGGCGACCCGGGGTCGGTCGACGTCACCGTGCAGACGCCCGGCTTGGCCGACGCCGTGCTCAAGAGCGGCTTCTCGTACAACCCGGCGGTGGCCGGCGGGCCGAAGATTGCGCTGGTGGCCGTCCAACCGGCGCAAAGCCCGACCACCGGCGGGGCGTGGGCGTTGCTCAAAGGCGCCAATCTGCCGCAAGGCTGCAAGGTGTTTTTTGGCAGCGCCGAGGCCAAGGACGTGCTGGTGCTCGGCCAGGACCTGGTGGCGGCGCGCATCCCGGCCGCCGCCGCCGCTGGGGCCGTCGATGTGTCGCTGGTGGACCCGCAGACCCAGGCCGGCGCCAAACTCGCCAACGCCCTGACCTACTACGATCCCAAGGACGCCAAGGGCCCACCGCCCAAGCTCGACGCCATCAAACCTGGCATCGGCCCGTCGCAGGGCGGCACACTGGCGCTCTTGGAGGGGAAGGCCTTTGCCGAAGGTGCGCTGGTGTTCTTTGGCGGCCGGCCGGCCTCGGGCGTGTTGCGGGTGTCGGCCGAGGTGCTGACGCTGACCACCCCGTCCAGTCCGCCGGGACCGACGACGGTGATGGTCGTGCACCCCGACGGCCAGTGGAGCGAGCTCGGCGATGCGTTTGTGTACACGGCGGGCGCCAAGCCGACGCTGACCGTGACGGGGGCTTTGCCTGGCCAGGGCTCGGCGGCCGGCGGCACCGACGTGGTGCTGCAGGGCACGGGTCTGGCGCCGGGGCTCCTGCTTTTCATCGACGGAGCACCGCACCCGGTCAGCGTCAAGACGGCCAAGGCCGCGGCCCTGGTCACGCCGCCGCACGCGCCCGGCACCGCGCAGGTGGCGTTGACCAGCGCCGATGGCTGGACGGCGCTTGTGCCCGGCGGGTACCTGTACATCCTCGAACCGCCGTTCGTGGCCGCGGTGTCGCCGTCGTGGTCACCTCCGGCCGGCGGTGCCGAAGTGGTGGTCGCCGGCCAGGGTTTCCACCCCAAGGCCAAGGTCAGCATCGGCGGGGCGGAGGCGACGGTGCTGACCGCCACACCCAACGCCCTCAAGGTCAGCACGCCGGCCGGCAAGAAGGGCAAGGCCGACGTCACCGTCACCAACCCCGACGGTCTTTTCGACACGCTGGAGTTGGGGTTGGAGTACACCGACGTCGCTCCCGGCAAGGAGCTCAAGTTCTTGCGGGCGGTGCCGGCGGTGGCCTCGGCGGACGGCGGTGCCATCGTCGTCGTGCACGGCAACGGCTTCCAGAGTGGCGCCCAGGTCATCGTCGGCGGCGCGCTGGCGCCTTCGGTGGTCGTCATCGACGCATGGCACCTGCAAGTCGCCGTACCCAAGGGCAAACCGGGCGCCGCCGACATCGAGGTCGTGGTGCCCGACCTGGGCAGCGCCAAGGGCAAGAACGCCTTCTACTACTTCGACCCCGCCTCGGCCGGCCCCGCGCCCAAGCTGCATGGCGTGCTGCCGGGGCTCGGTCCCGTCAGCGGCGGCACGGTGGCGATGCTGCTGGTCGATCCGGCCAAGGCCGACGCCAAGGTCTTTTTCGGCGGCGAAGCGGCCAAGGTGCTGGGCGCGGACAACGATGGGCATCTGGTGGTCGAGACGCCGGCCCACGCGGCCGGACCGGTCGACGTGGCGGTGATGCTGGCCGATGGCAAGGCCGACGTGCGCGTCGCCGCCTTCAGCTACTACGAGCCGGCCAAGGACACCAAGGGTCCGACGCTGACCGCGGTCAAACCGTCGGCCGGGTCGAGCGCTGGCGGCGACGCCGTGGTGTTCAACGGTCTGGGCTTTGCGGGCGGCAGCTTGGCGTTCCTGGGGTACCGGCCGCTGACGCAGGTCGCCGTGCCGAGCGGCACCACACTGTCCGGCCTGACGCCGTCGGCGCCGGGCGGCCTGGTGGACGCGGCGGTCACCCGCCCCGACGGCCTGAGCGCAGTGCTCAAGGCGGCGTGGTCGTTCAACGCGCCAGCGCCGCAGATCGAGTTGGTGTTTCCGGCCGTCGGCCCGGTCGGCGGCAGTGCCACGGTGGTGGTGAGCGGCACAGGGTTCGTCGACGGCGCCACCGTGCAGTTTGGCGAGACCTTTGCCAAAAAGACCACGTTCGTCGCGCCCAACGTGCTGATTGCCGTGACCGCCCCGGTCGCCGTGCCCGGCAAGGTCGATGTCACCGTTCTGCACCCCGACGGCAAGAAAGCGCTGGCTGAAGGCGCCTACGCCTACACCGACAAGCAACCGGGCAAGGGCCCGGCGCCGACGGCCGTGACTCCGCCCAAAGGCCCGTGGCAGGGCGGCAGCGTCGTGGTGGTGTGGGGCGACAACTTCCACCCTGGCGCTCAGGTGCTTTTCGGCAGCAAGCCCGCCAAGGTTCACCTGGTGACGCCGACCTACATCACGCTGACGACGCCACCCGGCGCGATCGGCCCCGCCGACCTGACCGTGCTGAACGCCGACGGCCAGGGCAGTACGCTCGGCAACGCCTGGCAATACTTCGCGCCCACCGCGCCGGCGCCCAAGCTCTACGGCATCACGCCGCCGACCGGACCCGAAAAGGGCGGCACCGCAGTGCTGCTGACCGGCGACAAGTTCAGCCCGGGCGGTCTGGGCCTGGTCGGCTGGCGGCCGCTCGGCGCGTGGACCGTGCTCAACACCGCGATCGGCACCGGGACCACGCCGATGATTCCGGCCGGCAAGCAACCGGTGGTGGTGACCAACGGCGACGGCCAATCGGCGACCCTGGCCGACGCCTTCACCAGCATCGGGGCGCCGCAGATCGACAGTTTCACGCCGACGGTGGGACCCATTGCCGGTGGCACATTGCTGACCCTGGCCGGCAAGCACTTTGCCAGCGGCGCCGAGATCTGGTTCGGCGGCAAGAAGGCCAAGGAAGTGAACGTCTTGAGCGAGTTCGTGCTCAAGGTCGTCACGCCCGCCGCCGACGCCGGCCCGACCCAGGTCAAGATCGTCAACGCCGACGGCCAGTCGGCGGTCGCCCCCGAGCCGTTCCTGTTCGTGGCGCCGCCCAAGTTGAGCGAGGTGTTCGCGCCGCAAGGTCCCGAAAAGGGCGGCGTGCCGGTGCTGGTGCTCGGCGACAACCTGCTGCCGGGGTCGGTGGTGCGCTTCGGCGCGATCGCGGCCAAGTCGGCGCAAGCGGCGGACGGCAAAAGCCTGCTGGTATGGACCCCGCCCCTGCCGCAGGGACCCAAAGACGTGTACGTGGACAGCCCGACCGGCGAGAGCGCGGTGCTCAAGGGCGGCTACACCGTGGTCGCCGACGACAAAGTGGGCAAGGCCCCGGCAATCGAGATGCTGGTGCCGGCGACAGGCCCCTTGCCCGGCGGAACCTGGGGCAAGTTGCTCGGCGCCGACCTGCAAAAAGGCGCGCGCGCGGTGTTCGGCGTGCGCCCAGCCGACCAGAGCGAACAACTCGACCCCGGCATGCTGCGCGTGGTGTCGCCGCCGGGCGACGTCACGGGCGCCGTGGACATCCTGGTCATCAACCCCGACGGCTCGTGGGCCAGCCAGCAAAAAGGCTATGACTACACCGACCCGGCTTCGCTCGGCGTAGGGCCCAAGCTGACCGGTCTCGACCCCGCCAAGGGCGCGACCAAAGGCGGAACGGCGGTGACGCTGCTCGGCACGGGCCTGGACGAAAAAGGCCTCGGCTGGTTCGGCAATCTTCCGGCGACGGGCAGCAAGGCCGTCACCGGCGGCATCCAGGTCACCACGCCCGGCCACGCCGCGGGCACCGTCGACGTCCGCCACACCGACGAAGAAGGCCGCACGGTGCTCTTGGCCGGCGCCTACAGCTTCACACCGCCGCCCAAGCCGCTGGCCGTCACCCCGGGCCAGGGTCCGAGCACCGGCGGCACGTTCGTGACGATCACCGGCAGCGATTTCAACACCGAGAGCGCCGCGCTCATCAAGGTGTTGTTCTGCACCAGTTTCGCCGCCAACCAAGACTGCGCCGCGGTGCCCTCGGGCGAAATCAGCGCCAAGTCCAAGACCGAGGTCGTGGTGGCCGCCCCGGCGCACGTGGCCGGGTTGGCCGACGTGGTGGTCATCAACCCCGACGGCCAGGCAGGCGTGGCGGCCCAGGCGTATCTGTACCTGCCGCCGCCCAAGATCTTGGACGTCAAGCCGGCCAGCGGCAGCACGCTCGGCGGCACCGTGGTCACCCTGACCGGAACCGGCTTCCAATCGGGCGCCGAAGTGCTGGTGGGCGGCGCAAAAGGCAGCGAAGTCAGCGTCGACAGCGGCACCAAGCTGACCTTGAAGACCCCGCCCGGCGCGGCGGGGCCGGCGGCCCTGGTGGTCGTCAACCCCGACAAGGCCCAGCACCTGCTGCAAGGCGGCTTCGTGTACATCGCGCCGCCCAAGATCGTCGCCGTGTTCCCGACGCTCGGGCCCGAGACCGGCGGCACGGTCGTCACCATCCAGGGCGAAGCGTTCGTGCAAGGCGTGCAAGGCAGCAAGGTCGAGATCGGCGGCAAGGCCGTGCCCGAGAGCGACCTGACCGTCAAATCGGCCGAAATCATCCAGATCAAGACCCCGCCGGGCACCGGGCCCGCGGCCCTCAAGGTCATCAACCCCGACGGCCAGTTCGCGGTCAAATCCGGGGCGTTCGTGTACATCCCGGTGGTGCCGCCGCCCAAGATCACCTACACCACCCCCAAGTTCGCACCCACGGGCGGTGGGACCCTGGTCAGCGTCTATGGCCAGGGGTTCCTCGAAGGGATGCAGATCGCGTTTGGCAACAACGCGGTCGGCTGGACCAGCGGCAGCGGCGTCACCGTGCTCAACAACGGCACCTTGGCGATGGTCACGACCCCGCCCATGGACCCCGGCCTGTGGAGCGTGCGCGCCACCAACAGCGACGGTCAGACCGGCGCGCTCGACGACGCGTTCGAGATGACCACCGCTTTGGCGTTGCCGGGCCTGGGCTTTGGCGGCGTCATCCCCAACCGTGGCCCGATCAAGGGCGGCTACAAGGTCGTGGTCTACGGGCAGGGGTTCCTCAACGGCGTCAAGGTCTATTTCGGCAGCGCGACCACCGCGAATTGGACCGAGGCCACCGCGGTCACCCGGCTCGGCCCGACGTTGCTCGAAGTCATCGTGCCCGGCTGGCCCAAGGCCGAAAAGACCGACATCCGCGTGGTCAACCCGGTGGTCGGCGGCAAATCGGCCGAAGTCGTCGGCAAACAGGTCTGGAACTTCGGCCAGGCGGTGGTGTTGACCACCAAGGGCCACCGCCTGCCGCCCGACGTCAGCCAGGCCGACAACCAGGCCATCGTGTTCGACGCCAACGGCGACGGTCTGAACGACATCCTGGTCCTCAAGCACGAAACCTGGGAGAACTCGCGCGACGACCTGTATATCCAGGTCAAGGACGAGAACGGCAAGCTCGGCAAGTTCGTGGACCAGTCCGTCGCGCTCCTGCCGGCGCTGCCCAACTACCCCTACGGCTACCGCTGGGACCCGATCGCGACCGACGTCGACAAGGACGGCGACATCGACGTGCTTTTCCGCAACAACCCGGGCTGGCAGCACCTGCTCTTGTACCGCAACCAGGGCGACGGCCAGTTCAAGATCGAGAACCTCGGCACCTATCCGAGCTTCAATACCGTCAAGCGGCTGATTTCTGGAGATCTCACCTGCGACGGCATCGACGACTTGCTGGTGGTCGCCAACAACGCCCAGAAGTACATCCTGGTCGGCAACGGCAAGGGTGGGTTCACCGCCAAGACCGGCGTGTTCCCCAACCACACCGAACCGTCGATGTCTGCGGCGATCGGCGACGTGGACAAGGACGGCGACAACGACATCGTGGTGGTCAACGACCAAGCCTTCCAGAATCGCCTGTACCTCAACAACTGCAACAATGTCGCCAAAGGCCAGCCGCACAGTTTCGGCGACGCCCAGTACGGCAACGGCAAGAACTTTCCCATCTCGGGGTTCAACTCGCGCGATGTGCAGTTGGTCGATATCAACGGCGACCAGTGGTTGGACGTGGTGCTGGTCAACTGGGGCCAGAGCACGCGCCTGTACCTGAACAATGGCGGCAACTTCCTAAACGACAACGGCCAGTTGTTCCCGCAGAGCGAAGCGCTGGTTTACTCGGCGCGCGTCCACCTTGCCGACGTCGACCTCGACGGTGACAAAGACATGGTGGTGCTCAAGTACCGCGCCGACGGCCAGTACTGGCCCAACCTGTACTTGTCGAACCTCGCACAGGGCGGCCAGGGTGGCTTCGTCGATGCCAGCAAGACCAACGTGCCGGCGTTCCGCGGCGAAGACGGCAGCGACGTGCAGGTGGCGGATCTCAACGGAGACAAGTTGCCCGACCTGTACATCACGCGCACCAATCACCAGGACTGGTTGATGCTCAACAACGGCTATGCCGAAGACAAGGCCATGACCGACGCCAACCGCGTGCCCAAGGGCTCGTTTGCCAACAACACCATCTATGGGCTGCCTGAAACGACGCTCGACCACACCAGCGGCGACGCGGGCGACATCGACGGCGACGGCGACCCCGATATCGTGATGGTCACCAACTTGAGCGGCTACGGCCAATCGGTGCGGGTGTGGGTCAACGACGGCAGCGGCGCGTTCTTTGACGAATCCAATGCCCGAGCGCCCGACATCGGCTGCCACGCCCAGAAGGTGCGGCTGGTGGACCTGAACAACGACAAGGACTTGGACCTGGTCGTCGCCTGCTACTACAGCGGCAACAGCACCACCGGCGGCCTGCGGCAGTTGTCCAACGACGGCAAAGGCAAGTTCAAAGACGTGTCGAACACCAACATGCCCGGCGCCTACACCGGCGAATACTGGTTCGACATCGAAGTGGGCGACCTCGACGGCGACGGCGACCCAGATGCCATCGCTACGGGCACCAACGCCTACACCGCCCGGGTGATGGTCAACGGCGGCGACCCGTTCAATACCGGCGGCGCCTACTTCTTCGTCAACAACAACCTGATGAACATCGGCTCGACCGGCATCCACTTCCGGTCGGTCATCATCGGCGACCTGTCGGGCGACGGTCAGAACGACGTCTACCTCGGCACCAACACCCAGAACCAGTTGTGGCACAACAAGGGCGGCGGCACCATGCAGAACGTCAGCGTTTCGCACCTGCCGAGCCTGTCCGACGACACCCGCAAGGTGTTGATGTGCGACGTGGACCTCGACAAGGACATGGACCTTTTCGTCATCGACAACGGGCCGATCCGCCTCAACCTGTCCGAACTCGACCACAAGTACTCGGACATCACCGCGTCGCACCTGCCGGGCGGCGTTGGCGGCAACGGCCAGGGCGCGGCCATCGCCGACCTGGACTTCGACGGCTATCCCGACATCGTCACCGCCAACTGGAACCAGCAAAACGTGCTGATGCTCAACCAAAGCGCGGGCGCGTTCGCCAACTTCACCGGGCAGATGCCGCCGGACAGCGACTACAGCCACGAGATCGTGATCGCCGACTTCGACCTGGACGGCCGGCCCGACCTGTTCGTGTGCAACGCCGGGCAGAACCGCGTCTATTGGAATGAAACGCCGCTCAAGTAGGGGCGGGTTGCGGCTGTGCACCGGGAGCCTGGCGGTGAAATGGAACCGGCGTCTCGCAACTCATTGAAACTAATCAAGCCTCAATCTGAGGCGATTGCGCAGTTTCAATGGCCTGGCGAATCCGTCCGTCAGGCTCCTAGGCAGGCCGCGGCTGCGGCCTGCCAGCGACCGAAACTGCCTGAATTTACTTCAGGCAGTTCTTGGTCGCTGCCTCGATCGCAACCACCACGGAGCCTGTCGGACGATAGTCCGACAGGCTCCTAGAGGCGCGATCAGTTTCGCCCAGTGAACCGAGTCTTGTCATGACGTTGCCGCGAGTCGGCTCCGACGCGAGCTTGGCAACCCACTGAACAGCAAAGAGACTCGACCCATGACTGGTCGAGTCTCTAGAACAAGAACGCCACGCTGCCCACGTACCGCGGTTCCCAGGCCCAGTGGCCGCTCCACAGCGACCGCTCGACGCCGTCCGCCGCGTTGCTCACGAGCTGCACTTCGTTCTTGAACGCGTATCCTTCGACCGGTCGAAAGTTCAGCCCCACGGTCAGCTTGTCCACGTCGTACTGGTTGCGCACTGCCCGATTCGGGTCGTTGCGCTCTACGCGCAGCACGGCCGTACACACGGCGTCGTTGAGGTCGGCAGGCAGGCGGTCCCACAGCCAGGGCACCGTGAAGTGCAGGTTGGCCTGGGCATACCAACCGAAAAGTTCGGTCGGGACCGGCGCCCGGGTATTGGCGGGGCTCGAGGTCGAAAACCCCTGGACATAGCCGGGATCGACCCAGGCGCGCACCAGCTCGCCCTGCAGTTCGAGGCGGCCCAGGCGGGCGGTGGCGTCCAGTCCCGCCATGCGCACCAAGCGGCCTTCGTCGTCGTATTGGCCGCGGTAGCCGCTGGCTGCGACCTCGAACTTGAGCGACGGCGCCCAAGCGGCCCGGCCGACCAGGGCCTTGTCGTCGTTGTTGTCCTCGCCCTTGCCGCCAATCGCGCCCTTGAACCCCTGGGCCTCGGTGATCTTGGCGTCCAGGCCATTGATGGCGTACAGCTCGTAGCTGAGCGAATGATCGCCCAGGTCGAACTTACCAAACACACCGGCGCCCGACTCGAACCAGGTCGACGGTGTAATCGTGGTCAGCGCCAGCGGCCGGTCGGTCAGGTCCTGGCTCGGGGCGTCGTGGCGCAAGTTGTAGGCGCCGAAGGGCACCAGGATGACGCCGGCCCGGAAATTGAGCCAATCTGCGGCCTTGAGATCGACGACCGCGAATTCGAGCAGCGCTTCGCCCGTGGCCTGCACGCCGTCGCGCTTGGTCGGGCTGCCGCCGAACTCGAACTCCAGTTCGGTCGAGGTGGTGATGCGCGGGTGGATCTGGCTGTAGAAGAACAGCACGTAGCGGTGGTGGTTGAAATACGAGTCCTGGCCCTGGGCCTTGACGAACTCGACCTCGCCGTAGCCGCCGAGCGTGGTCTTGTTGTGGACGTTGATGAGCTTGTCGGTCAGGTTGTTGAGCAGGCTGGTGCGCTCGTACATCGCCTGGCGCGCGGCGTTGTCGTTGGGCGCACCCAGGCCGGTCGGCGTCGGGTCGTGGGCGGCGCGCGCCGGTTCGTCGCCGTCCAGTTCCAACCGGGGACCGTCGGTTGGCGTGGCTGCCGCTGGGGGGTCGCCCCACGCGAAGCCGGGAAATGCCAGGGCCAGCCCAACGGCCAACCACGCCAACCGAAACGGATTCATCTGCACCCCATCGGACAAACGGAGATGGCCTACTTGCACAGCGCCGCGACGTCCAGGCCCCACACCGCCTTGATGGCAGCGAGGCCGGCCGCCGTGTCGACCTTGGCCGGGTCGTCTTGATCGACCTTGTCCAGCGTTTCTACGTGCTTGGTGCCCTTGGCCTTGTCGAAGGCCGCCACCCGCGGCTTGACGATGCGCCAGAACGCCCGGGCCTCAGCCAGCTTGACCACAGCCGACTTGCCGGCGGCGATCTCCTGGAACTCGTGGCCGAGCGACAACGCGAACACTTGCTGCATTTTGCTGTCGAGTTCGGCGGCGAGCGCGGTCATTTCTGGGGGCAAGGTGGTCAGCTTGTCTGCGTTGCCGGTCAGGCCTTGCTTGGCCAGCGCCGCTTCGAGGATCGCCTTGCCGCCCAAGAGCTTGGGCCAGATGTCCTTGGCGAGCGTGGTCCCGCAGTTGGCGTCGCGCTTGGCGACCAGGCCAGCGAGCCCGCCGTCGACCTTGCCGTCAAAGCTCTTGCCGTAGGCGGCCATCAGTTCGTCCCAGTCCTTGCGGTTGCCTGAGAAGAAATAGCCGTACCACGCGGCGTAGAAGTAGTGCAGCAGGCCTTTTTGGATGAGTTGGCCGTGCCACTGCACGCCGCCGGCGGCGTCGCTGGCCGCGGTGGTGGTGGCACCGGCGGCGAGGCTGGCGCACACCTGGGCGTCGATGAGCGCACCCAAGTCGGCGCCCGCGTTGTCGGCGTGCTTGTCCTTGCGCTTCTTGACGCTGGTCTGCAACGTCGCCGATTCGACGTACAGGCTGCCGAGCTTGGTCGGGTCGCTCGGCGTCGTGGCTGCCGGGTTGTACTTGTCGCAGCCGCCGCCGAACATCGAGGCGTCCAGTTTTGCGTCGCCGACGATGGCCTTGATCTTCTCGTACGCGACCACGCGCAGCGAATAGGGGTCGGCGTTGGCCTGGTCGAAAGGCTTGTAGGTGGTGGTCGCGGCGGTGCCGCTGCCATCGGCGGCCGGGGCGCCGTCGGCACCGGTGTCGCCGGTCGCTGTCGCATCGGCGGTGCTCGAGGGGGCGCTGTCGGGGCAAGCGGCCAGGCCGAACACCAGGCCGGCGGCGAGCGAAAAACGGGTCAAACTGGACATGGCAAACTCCGCGCGCCGGTCGGGCGCATCAAGAACGAGTCAATGGACCCGGCAGACGTGACTGCCCTTGTCGTCCACCGCGCAGGTGCGGGCGGCGCCGGTCGAGTCCGGAGTGCAGTCGGCGTCGGTAAAACACTCGAAATTGCGAAACGCGGCGAAGCCGACCGAGCCGATGCCGGGTGCGCAGATGGGCGCACTCGGGGCCCCGAGCAGGCAGCGCTTGCCCTTGGGGTCGCAGCACTGGGTGCTCGGGCACTCGTTGTTTTCGAGCACGCCGTCGCCGTTGTTGTCCTTGAGGCAGCACACCGCGGTGCATTGGTCGGTGCCCGGTTGCTGCACGCAGACCACGCCGGTCTGCAAGGTCGGGCTCACGCCCACGTAGGTCACGGTGCCGTAGTAGGGATCGACGACCTTGCGGCCCGGCTCGCCGCGGTTGGTGTCGAAGTACTCGAACACGCCGGGCTTGCGGAAGGTGTGGCGCCACCAGGCAAAGCGCTCGGTGCCGCCGTCGACCTTTTCGGTGGCCATCTGGCCGCCCTCGACCAGGCTCGGCGAGTACAGTTCGTCGTTGCCGAACCCGGTGACGTTGGCCGGGATCGCAGGGTGCAGGTTGCGCCACTCGACGGTTTCGCCGACCTCGACGACCACGCAGGGCTGCGACAGGCCTTCGGCGGTCCACTTGACCACGGCGGCAGGCTTGCTGCCGCTCGAATCCTGCACGTAGGGCGGCGCCTGACGGGCGGTGCAACCCAGGACGCAAGTGGCGACGATCCAGGCAAATTTCATGGGTTGTCTCCAGCGAGATGGCCCTGGGCCAGGGCGACCGGCCTTGGTCGGGCGAACACCCGCAGGCCCATGCCGGGAGCGTCCAGGCCCGGTCGGGCGGCAAAACGGGCGACCAAGGGCCAGCCGGCCGGCGCCGCTTGGCCGTCGCGCACGCTGACTAGCGCCGTGCGCGGCCACGTCCCGCCTGGCGCCAGGGCGACGGCGATCTCCGCAGGGCGCTCGACCCGCAGCGCCCGCACGGTCGGGGTCAAAAGGCGGACGACGCCAACTTCGGAGCCGCCGGCCAGGGCCAGGCTCTCCGCAGGCTGATCGGCCAGCCACCGGGCCAGGGCGGCGTCGGGCGACAACTGGCCCGCTGCGGTCAGGCCGGGCGCCAATTGGACCAGCGCCGCTGCGGCGACGCCGGCCAACGCGGGCCCGGTTGCCCGGCTGGCGCGGACGGCGATGGCCACCGACAGCCCAGCGCCGACCAAGGCCAGCAAGGGCCATAGGTGGCGCGGGTGGTCGGGGTTCTGGCCGACCACGATCCACGCGGCGTAGGCGGCGGTGGCGGCCCACCACCAGCGCGGCACTGCGGCCGCGCGTGCGCCGCGAGATGCCGCCCAGGTGGCGACTGCGAGGACAGCGAAGGCCACACCGCCCTGCGTGGCCATGTGCACCGCCCACTGGTCCAGGCGCAGCCCTGCGGTGGCGGCGGTGTTGCCCCAATGGCCAAAATGGCCGGCGCCAAAGGCCGCCATCGTGTCGACCAGTGCGTTCGGTCCTCCGGCCAGCGCGGCCAGCGGTACGGCCCAGGCCGCCAGGCCCGCCGCCAGCAACGGCCATGCCCCGCGCGGCAGCGCCCACGCCATCGCCAGCGCCGCCGGCCACACCGACAGGCGGACGCCCAGGGCGGATGCGACGGCAAGGGCGGCGGCGGCCGGCTTGCGCGCCGCCAACAGACTGGCCGCGACGACCAGCAGGTGGGCCGCGAGGGCATCGGGCCGCGGCGCGAGGTCGCCCAACCACAGCGCCGGCAGGGCGGCGTAGGCCACGCCTGCCGCGATCGCGGCGGATCGACCAGCGTGCCGGGCCACCAGCCACGCCACCGCCACCGCGGCTGCGGCCGCGCCGGCCAGATTCGGCCACGCCAGCGCGGCGGCATCGCCCGCCCCGAGCAACCGAGCCAGCCGTGCCGCTGCCACGTACACCGGATACCCCGGTGCGTGCGGGCTGTGGCGGGCGAGGTCAAAGGCGTCGAGCGCCCGCGCGAAATTGGCGCCGTCGTGGTCCCAGGGCGCGCTCGGCAGCCACGGGACCCGGGAGGCGGCGACCGTGACCCCGAGGCCGACCAGGACCCATGGCCAGCCGCGCAGGAGCGTGGCGCTCCCGGGCTCGGTGGCGCCCCCGGGTTCGGTGGCGCCCCCGGGTTCGGTGGCGGCATGGGCGTTCGCGGTGGCGGCAGACGTGGACAAGGGTGGCACTGATAGTGAAAGTGATAATCACTTTCATTTGCAAGTCTGGCACGGGCGTCATGCGGCCGTCAAGGGCCCAACTGGCGGCGCCGGTCGCGGGGGTCAGCGATTTGTCACGGCCGTGGCCAACCGCGGCGCCGCGCTTGCCGCTGTGGATTGCCCAAATCCGCAGGACCGTTCACCCTTCCGCTCGGAGGCCCGCCGGCCGTGGGCCGCGCCAGACCCGCACTGCCCACCGCGCGTCCAACCGGCCCCGGAGGTTGCCATGCACGCCCGTATCGCCCGCCCTGCCCTGATCGTTCTTGCCCTGCTCCTTGTCGTTTCGCCGATGGCCTGGTCTGCGCCGGCCGCTGCCGAACCCGCTGAGGCCTTGCCTTCCGCGCTCTGGCAGTTGCTCAAGCAGGCGTTCGGCGAACCGGTGCGCACGGTCGAACCTGTGTGGCAACCCGGGTCGGTCAGCCTCTCGCACAGCGACCGCACGCTTTCAGTCTCTTGGTCCGGCACCGTGCAGGTCGGCGCAGCGGGCGCGGTCGAGGTGCCGCTGGTCGCCGCGGGCGGCGCAGTGTCGAGCGTGACGTGGGGTGGAAAGGCCGCCGAGTGGGTCGTGCGCGGCGGCATGGTGGTGCTGCGGCTGGGTCCCGACGACAGTCGCCGCGACAGCGTGCAGATCGGGGCGCAATGGCCGCTCGACCCGCGTTCGGGCAGCGCGGTGGTGGTGCCGCTGCCCTCGTGGCCGCGCGGGCAGATCAGCAACGACGCGGGCGAACTCGAAGTGCTGGGAGCGGACAGCGACGACGGCGCCGGCGCCGGCACGCGGGCGCTCTTGGTGCGCAGCCAACAAAGCCAGGCGCCGCGCGTGCGCAAGGCCACCTACAAGGTCGCGGTCGGGGCCGGCGCGGCGGTGGTCGAACTTCGCGTCGATGTCGAGGCCCGCGGCCAGCGCGGCACGGTCAAGCTGGCGCCGCGCAGCCTGGCGTTGATGGACCTCTCGGTCGACGGCAAGCCCGTGGCACCCGCCGCCCATGACGACGGCGAGGAGGCCCAAGACCATCTGGTCGAGATCGCCGGCAAGGGCCCGCGCGTGGTCGTCGCCCGCCTCCAGGTCAAGGTCGAAGGCGACGGCGAAGACCAGGAGTTGGACATTGGCCGGGTGCCGGCCCCGATCACCGAAGTCGAGGTTCGGCTGCCGGGCAAGCGCGGCGTGCGCCTGGACCCCGAAGTGCCAGTGCAGACGCAACTGCTTGGCGGCCAATCGGTGGCCCGCGCGTGGCTTCCGCCCGGCGAGTCGCTGCACCTGACCTTCGCGGCGGTCGAGGGCGGCGCAGTGGAGCGAACCGTGCGCTTGAGCGCCGAAACGTGGCAGGTGCTGACCTTGGGCGAAGGCCTGGTGCGCGGCAAGGCCACCATGGATCTGCAAATCGTGCAGGGCAAGGCCACCAGCCTGCTGGTCCAGGTGCCAGCCGACGCGGTCGTCGCCCAAGTCGAGGGCAGCGACATCACCACCTGGGATGTGCTCGCTCCGTCCGGCGACCAGCCGCGGCGGCTCAAGGTCGGGTTTGGCGACGACAAGTCCGGCGGCGCCGGGGCCACCACCCGTCAGGTCAAGGTCAGCTTCGAGTTGCCGACCGACAAGGCCGCGGGCGCGCAGTTGGTCGCCCCGGTGTTGCGACCGCTGGGCGCCTTTCGCGAAAACGGCGCGGTGGTGTTGCTCGACGGCGACAAAATGGGCTTTGCGCCGATTGAGGGTGCCGCGGGCTGGCTGCGGGCGGGCCTTGAAGCGCTGCCGGCCGGTGTGCGCAAGGATCTCGACGGCCGCGCGGATCAAGTCTGGCGCCACATCGGCGCTCCGCCCGCCTTGCCGGTCACCCTGGCCGCCGCCCGGGTGCGCCAGGTGCGCCTCGAAGCCCGCAGCACCGCGCTCGTGCGCATCGACGAACGGGCGCTGCGCGACAGCCACGTGGTGGTCGTGGACATCAAGGCCGGCCGCACCGACAAGATCGTCCTCGACCTGCCCGAAAAGGTGGGCGAACCGCGCGTAGTGGCGCCGAGCCTGTCGCGGGTCGCGGCCCACGAAGGCGGCAAGCCCGACGCCGGCCGCAAGTGGTGGGAGCTGCGGTTCTCCAGCGCGCTGGAGGGTTCGGTGCAGTTGCAGATCGACCTCGAGGTGTTGATCGCCAAGGACGCCAAGATCCTGAACCTGCCCGACCTGCGCGTGCAGGGCGCAGAACTGGAGACCGACACCGTCGCCTTGTCCGCCGAGCCGGGCTTGGAACTGGTGCCGAGCGCCAAAGGCGAAACACGGGTGCTGCCGACCACCGAGCTGCCCGAGGCGGTGGCGCGCCAGGCGGGACGCGACCTGGTGGCGGGGTTCCGGTCGCTGCGCGGGCCCGTCCAGGTTGAACTCAGCGTCCTGCGCCGCGCGACCGTGGCGACGCTCGATGCCTTTGCCAAGACCGTGTGGGTGGACAGCCACCTGCTGCCCGATGGCCGCGTTGCCAGCAAGGCGGTGGTGCTGCTGCAGAGCGCCGGCCGCCCGGTGCTGCGCATCGGTCTGCCCAAGGGCTCCGAAGTGCTGGCGCTGACCGTGGACGGCAACAATGTCAAGGCAGTGCGCGACGAGAAGGGCGAGCTGGCCGTGCCGCTCGGCGGCGGGGCGCAGTTGCGCGTCGAGGTGCGCTACGAGGTGCGGGCCGCCGAGTTGGGCGTGCTCGCCCGCACCACCGTCCTGGCGCCGCGCTTCGACGTGCGGCAGGGACCGCTGTATTGGCGGCTGCGCGTGCCCGGCGACCGCCACCAGTACGGCGTGACGACCGAGTTGCGCAAGGACGAGGGCTACGGCCATGGCGAACCGCCGCCACCCGCCAAGGACGAGCTGGTGCCGTTGCCGCTGCCCTTCGAGGCGCGCGACCTGTACTTCTCGGCCGCCGTGCGCGACGCCGGGGGCGAGGCTGCGGTCGCATTGTGGCTGGGCCTGCAACCACCTGTGGGCCTGGGCTGGCTGCTGGTTGTGGCTGGCATGGCCCTGTGCGTGTGGCTGTGGCGGCGCGGCCGGCGCGGCTGGAAACCCTTTGGCCCGGGCGGCGGGGCCGCGTTGGTCGGCGTCGGCATCCTGTGGCTCGGCGGCGCGGTGGGGGATCTCTTGGACCTGGCGGCGGTCGCGGCGGTGATCGCCGTCGTGGGCGTGATGGCGAACAAGGGCCTGCGCTGGTTGGGCCACCGCAGGGCGGCACCCGTGCGCGCGCCGGTGGATGTGGCCCCGCCGCCACCGCCACCCCCGCCCGCGCCGCCGCCGAACCCGCCACCCAAGCCCGCGGAATCGGCCGACAACGACCAGGGGGGCGAGCAATGACCCCGGATCGCCGTTGGTATGGCCGGGCCGGGCTGACCCTCGTGCTGACGTTGGCAGCCTGCGCGAAGGAAAGCCCAGGTCGGCTGATGTCCAAGGGCGAGGCCGCATCCGCAGCGCCCCTGCTCGAAGCCCGTCAAGAGGCCGAAGAAGGGCGCGCAGGCGAGGGCCAGGCCGCAGGCGCCGCGCCAGCCGCCGTGGCCGCCGCCGATGGACCCAGCGGGAACGCCGTGCGCCTGCAGGGCGTCGGCGCTGGCGGGGGCGGCCGTGGCGGCGCCACGGAAGGCGACGGTTCTGAATTGGTCATCGGTCACGGTTCCGGCGGCATGGGATTCGGGCGTGTTGTCGCAAACAACGCGGCTGCGCGGCCGCGCGCTGCTAGGTCGGACGGCTCCGTCTTGCCGGACGAAATGGAGTCCGACCGCAAAGCCGTCCACAAGAACGCCGAAGAGTCCGAAAAGAAGTCTGTTGGCGGCGACGACGGCGTGGGCTGGCGCGACAAGGCCAAGGAGAAGGTCGAGGCCCGCTCCCGTGTGCGCGCCACCGGCGAACTGGCGGCCGCCGCACCCGCAGAGCGGAAACCCGATGCCCCGCGCAAAGAGGCCGTGATGGCGGCCCAAAAGGCCGGCGACCAGGACGTCAGCCGCGAACTGGGCGACCTCGACGGTCACCTCGACCTGCCCGCCTCGCCCGCCCCGCCGACGGAAGAAGTCCAGGGGGAGGCCTGCACCCGCGACCCTGCCCCGCCGCGGCCCCTGCCGAAGCGCTGCCACCTGGCCCCCAACTACTTCGCCGGCGCGGCGGCCTGGCAGCGACGCCTCGCGGCCCTTGCCGAGTTGCCGCCCGAGCTGGCGCAGTTGGCGGCCCGGACGCCCGGCGGGACCGATCTGCAACCACCTGAAACCTCTGCGCTCTCGGTCAGCGCGCGGCTGGATCGCGACCATGTCGCCGGCCCAGGGCTGGTCTGGCTGCGGGTGGCGCTGCGCAGCACCGACCGCTGGGGCATGCGCCGGCCACCGTTCGATCTGGCGGTCGCGGTGGGCCCGCAGCTTGCGAGCCGCGGCGACGATGCCTGCAAGCACCTCGAAGCCATCGCCAGCTACCTGGAGCCGCAAGACCGCCTGACGGTGGTCGTCGGCGCCGGCCAGGACCCGTCCGATGGCATCGCCGGATCCGAGGCGGTCCAGCGCGTCCGCGCCCTGTGCAGCAGCGCTCCAGCGATCGGGCAGACCGCACTCGGCGACCAGCACCGAACGGCGCGGCGCTTGCTGGCCGCGCACGCCGCCGCCCAGCACCGGGTTGCCGGCACACGGGCCGTGGTGCTGGTGGGTGCGCGCAGTGATGTGGAAGACGACGGCGATCTGGTCGCCAGCGTCACCGAGGCCGTGGCCGAGCCGACTCTGTCGAGCGTGGTCTTGGCGGAACCCGCGGCCACCGACACCGCCTGGCGCTTGGCGGAACTCGGCCACGGCCTGGTCGCCCTGGGGTCGGCAGGCCACGAGACGGCGGGGGCGCGCGCGCTGTGGCAGGCCTGGGGCCGGGTGGTGGCACGGTTGGTGCGCGTGGACATTCGGCTTGCAGGCACCGCCGTCGCCCACCGGGTGCTCGGTTCGCGGGTGCTGGACGAACAGGAGACCGCGCGGGTGCGGCGCCAGGAGCGCGCAGTCGACGCCAACCTCGCGCGCGTGGCCGGGGTGCAGCGCGACCGCGACCACGACGGCGAAGGCATGACCATGCTGATCCCGGCGTTCCTGGGCAGCGATGAGCACGTCATCGACTTGCTGGTGCACGTCGACGGTGCCGGTCCAGTGGCCGACGTGGTGGTGGACTACAAGGATCTGGTGCGCATGGCCAACCAGAAGGCGATGGCCCGCGCCGCGCTGCACGACCTGCCCGCCCAAGGCGCGCGGGTCGCGGTGCAGCCGCCGCTGCCGAGCCCTGGCGACTTGCGTGCCATCGGGCAGTTTCGCGATGCCGTGGCGCAGGGCCGGGCCGAAGGCGCTCGGCACCTGCTGCAAGCGTGGCAGTCGGGCGGCGGTCCGGCCGGGTTCATGGCGCTGGCCGGTGCGATGGCGCCGCTGGTCGGGCCAGCCGAACGGCGGCCGGCGCTGTTGGCGGCCATCGAGGCGTGGCTGGCGCACGCGCGCGGGTGCCACGTGGCGGCGGGCAGCCCCTCTCGTTGATGGCCGCGGCCGAACGGCTGCACAGTCGCTGCACGTCGCGGCGCAACACCCCGCCAGCCATCCACGAACAGTTGTGGCGCGCGTTGGCCGCCACTGGTCGCCCGACGTTCGCGGCGGGCCAACGACAACCGCCCTACGGTCTCACGTAGATGCGCACGCCCCAACTGCCGGACGACGGATTGGCCACCAGCTCCTTGCCAGCGCCACCGCCTGTAGCCATTTCATCGTCGACCGTCGCGCCGGGCCGCAGGCAAATGCCGTCGCAGTGGCCGCACCACGCGCCGGACATCCCCGTGGTCCCGCCGGCCTCGCACAAGCCAGACTTGAGCAAGTTGGTGCACGCCTGGCCGAATTCGTTGACCTTTCCGGCGGCGGCGTCCACACAACCCGCACCCGCCACGAGGTCCGCAGGTGCGAAGCTCGGCCCGCTGGCGGGCAGGCCAATCAGCCGGCCGTACGTCCACACCAACGGCTTGCCCTGCCAGACTGCCAGCGGCGAACTGGGCTCGGCCGTCCCGCCCAGCGTCAGTGAGTCTGGAGAACTGCGGCACTCGCCCTCTTGACCACTTTGGGTCACCAGGCAAATCTTGAGCTTTTTCATGCCGGACACCGACAGCGCCAGCACCGCTTGCAGCCCCAGGGCCGCCGACCCCGTATCGGTCGCCACCTTGGCGATCTGCACCACTGGCCCCCATTGGCCACTGCCAGTCTGCTGCCACCCCTCGGTGACGTCGCCGGCCAGATTGGGAAAATCGTCGCCGGCCGAGTCGTACAGGTTGGCAACCAGGGTCCAGCCGCCTTTCGACATCGCGCAATACAACGTGACCGGTGGCTGCGGCCCGCCTGCGTCGACATCGATGAGGTAGTCGCCGTCCTTGAGCGCCGGGAACTTGTCGAGCAGCGAAGCGCACGAAGTTGCAGCTTCCAGCGTGCACTGGGCCGAGCAGCCGTCGCCGGCCTGCTGATTCTTGTCGTCACACTGTTCGCCGCCGGCGTTGACGACGCCGTCTCCGCAAGTCCCCGCTGGCTTGCAGGCGCCTTCCAAGCAAGCGAGACCGTCGCCGCACTTGGTTGGGAACGCGGGGTAGTTGTAGACGCAACCGGCGGGTTCGGCGCAGCTGTCGATCGTGCACGGGTTGCCGTCGTCGCACGGCTTGGCAGCAGAGGCCACACAACTTCCCTTGCCGTCGCAGGCGTCGCCTACGCTGCACGTTTTGCCGTCGTCACAGGTTGCGCCCGCGGCGACCGGCTTGTTGGTGCAGGCGACGGTGGCGGTGGCGGCGTCGCACTGGTCGAGCGTGCACGGATTGGTGTCGTCGCACAACTGTTTGGCACCCTGGCACTTGCCCTGGGCACAGGTTTCGCCGCCGGTGCACGCGTCATTGTCACTGCATGTGTCTGCAATATCTGGCGTTTTGCAAAGCACAGCCTGCACGGCATCGCTGCCGGCAACCTTGGACCAGACCCCCGTTTTTGGGTTGATGACGACAAACCCAGGGCCAGGGGGCTCTTGGCCACCGCTCCAGTTTGTGTAATCGACCTTGCTGCCGTCGCTCCATAGCCAGGCGCCGCTGGGCGGTTTGTTCACCAAGCCGATGAGCGTGGGCTTGGTGATCTGGCTTGAGGCGAGCCTTGCGATGGCCGCAGCAGTGTCTGCCGCCGAATGGATGGAGGCCGGCATCGCAACGTTTGCTGTCCAGTTGCATTGCTCATGAATTTCTGCGGCTTTCAGCGCAAATTGGTACGCTTGGGCGGTCCAACAACTTGGCCCGACGAGCGTGCCCAATACGCAATTGTCCGGGGTCATTCCGTTCCAGCAGCCGGTTGACTTCGTGCAGATGTCTGCCGTGCATGCGTTGCCGTCGTCACACAGGCCGTGATGGAGCCACTTGGTGCAGCCGCCAGCGGCGGAATCGCAGCCGTTTTCAGTGCATGGTATTGTATCTACGCAGTCTTCTGCTGGCTTTCCGATACACTTCGCAGCAGTACAGACATCCTTGATGGTGCAACTGTCGTTGTCATCGCACGGCGTCCCATCGGGGCTCGGTTTCGTGCTGCAAGCCGTCTCACCCGCTTCACAGCCCTCGAAAAGGCACCCTGCCGTCGGCCCTGCGCACACCTTGGCCACTCCGTCGACGACCCCGCTGCTCGAGCAATTCCAGAGGGCGCCAGCGTTGTAGTTCTTCTTTGAGCAGAACACCGTGTTCGGCTGGCAGATTTCGAGGCACTGGCCAGCGACGCACTTCTGGTTTGGCGCGGTCTCGCAATCCTCCTTGAGCGTGACCACACCAGAGGCATCACAATAGATCGCCTTGTTGCCGGCACAGCTTGAGGCGTATGGCTTGGGGCACGTCTTCAACCCCACGCAGGCGCCATCGGCGCACGAACTGCCGTATTGTGCGCAGTTCAGCAGTGTCTTGCTCAAGACACCGTTCGCCGCGCAGCTGACCACGGATTTGCCCACGCACACGGTGCCACCTGGCGCGCACTGGCACTTGTCGGTCAGGGTGCAGTTCTGAACGCACGCCGCCGCCAGCGCTTGTTCGGTGGCACATGGCGCAGCTCCGGTCTGCGCAACGCATTGTGATGCCCCGTGTTGCTGGATACAGGCCCACAGCTTGGCGAGTGGTGGGTCGCACACGGCACTGAACCCCTCGTACGGCTTGCACATCTCCTTGCACGCCCCGTCGGCCCATTCGGCGCAAGCCGGCACCGAACTCGCCCCGGCGCACGCGTCCAGGCACTTGGTCTGCGCAGCTGTCGGCGGCTTGTGGGCCTGCTCGCACTGCGCGAGTGCGGTCGCCTCTGCCGAACAGGACACGTAGAACGGCTTGCCTCCGACGCAGCCGACGTCCTTGGCTTGGCATTTGATGAGCTTGGCAGCTGCCAGCGTACACGCTTGGGCCAGGTCGGCGGTTTCGGCTGTCGTGCAGTCGTTTGCGCAGTTGGGGTCTGGCGCGTCGCACGCCTTTTCGCTGGCCGCGCAGCGCGCCTTGCACGCGGACTGCACTGTCAGTGCCGGCTGTCCACCGACGGATTCACCGCCGTCTGCCACGCAGGCTTTGAGATCGGTGTCGGGTTTGGAGCATGCGCTCGGATGGACGGGCTGCGGAATCGCGTCGGCCGCAGCCGATGCACACTTCCAGGCTTGCGCTGCCTCGCACTGCCACAGTTTGGCGGCTGCCTTGGGGCACCCTTCGTCCACGGCTTCGCTGACCTTGAGCGCGCAGGCGAAGTTGCAAGGGTTCGTGCCGAGTTCAAGCGAGGCGGCGGCATCCTTGCAGCCGGCACCCCGCCGCGAAGCGTCGCAGCGCTGCAAGCACGCCTTGAACAGATCACCGTGGCCTGCCAAGTCCGCCGGCAATTGCACCTCGTAGCTGACGGCCGGTTCGCCGCAACTCGCAAAGGCCCAGGCGAACAGCACCGCAACCGCGTACATCTGGTTCAACACAGGAGCTTTCATCAGAACACCCAACCGATGGAGACCTCGGAGTCCACAGCCACGGGCAGAAAGTTGACGACCATTTCCATCGTGGCTGCCTGGTGATTGGCCTCGGCGTTGTCGCCTTGCGCGTAACTGCGCTTGCCGGCGCCGACCCCAAACCGCGCGGTGACGTTCAAGCCCGGACCGAACACCCAGCGGCGACCGGCTGTCGCGGTGAGCCGCCAGCGCGTATAGGGCAGGTCGTAGACGCGCGTGATGGTCATTGCCGCCGACGTCTCGCTGGTGCGCAGGTTTGTGTTGCCGCCGTCGTAGCCAGCCATGGCGCCGAAGAACCACGAATTCTGCGAGCCATTGGTCAGGTAGCGGTAGCCAATCTGAGCGCCCAAGCCCCGGCTGATGCCGTCGTTGGAGGTGGACTAGGTCGCAGTCAGTTCACCAAGCACGGCGTGGCTCCCCGCAAAACGCCACTGGTAGTTGAGCGCGTAATCGCCTATGGCGACACCGAACGGATTGAGGTTGACCGAATGGCTGCGCTGCGTGGGCGGTGCTGCGGGCGGCGGGGACGGTGCGGCGGCGACGACAGGCAGCGGCGGCGCGACTTTCGCCGACTCCACAGGCAGCGGTTCGATTTCGGACGGTTGCTTTGCTGTATCCGCTCTTGGCTTCTTCGACTTGGGTGGCGCAGCAAACGCCTGCCCCCCGCCCAGACACGGCGACATGGTCCAAACGAGCGCAGCCGACAACAGCCACACAACGGATCCGCAAGTCGCGCACTGCGCTTGCCACCGCATGGACACCTCCCCAACCTGCCCCCGCGTGCGGCAGGAGCGACATGCAAACAAGATCGGCGCCACGCGCACCGCGGGTTGCCAGGCGACTGACGCGACGACACCAGCCGGCCGGACCCAGGCGCCATGCTGGACCGCTCGCCCGAGGCTGTCAAGCCACCGATTTCCTTTCCGTTGGACCCTCGGCGCCCCGTCGGGACCAAGCCCGCCGATTGCCCGACCTGGATTCCCCGCTACGCTTTGCACCTCGGCGCCCGCGAGCTGCGGCGCCCAACCTGGAGCATCGATGTCCACCCTTCGCTTGGTTGCAACGTGCGCGGCGTGCGCGCTTTTCGCGGCACCCGCGCTCGCCGCGCCGGTCCAAATCGCAGCGCAAGGTCGCCTCTCCGCTGCCGGTGGCGGCCCGGTCGCCGATGGCGGCTATGCCATGGCCGTCGCGCTGTACGACGACGCCAAAGGCACAAAACCCGTGTTCACCGAATCGTTCCTGGCGGTCGCAACAACCGGCGGTGTGTTCGCGCTGACGCTCGGCGCTGCGGCGGTACCTCTGGATGCAGCGGTGTTCGGGGGCACCAAGGGCCTTTTCGTCGGGGTGACGGTCGGCGGCGACCCCGAGTTGCCGCTGATGCCCTTGCGGCCGGTGCCATGGGCGGTGCGCGCGACCAGCGCAGGCGTCGCAGACCTGGCGGGCGACCTTGGGTGCAGCGGTTGCGTCGGCGACGCCGATCTGGCCAAGGGTGCGGTGACCAGCGACAAGATCGCGAGCGGCGCTGTCAAGGACGTCCACGCCAACTTCAATTGGGCGATGGCCAACGAACCCGGCGGCATCGCCAACTACGCGCTGGGCTCGAACCTCGCCAAGCAAGCCGAGCTGGCCAAACTTGCCGACTTTGCCGAAGAGGCCGGATCGGCCAAAAAGCTGGCCTGCACCGGGTGTGTCGGCGCCGGCCACCTCGACCCGGCGGCGTTGGCCCCGTATGCCAAGACCACGTCGCTCGCCAAGGTCGCGCTGTCCAACAAGTACAGCGATCTGGACGGCGGACCCGATCTGAGCGGCTACGCAGCGTTCGCCAAGGACGCGACCTGGACCTGTCTTTCGATCGCATCGGGAATTTTATCGTCACCTCGCGACCTTATAGGCCAGGAGGTGCCTAGCTGGTTCAGTTGAGTGAGATGGTGTGGGCGAAGTCGATGTTTGGCGCGGCGCTGTTGGGCGACCAGCGGCGGACGGATCGCTCGCCCCCGCCCCAAGGCGCCACCCACCGCTCCCGCTGCGCCGCCACCCTTGCCGCAGGGGCAGGGCCGCAGCACTTGCTGCGAGAGCGCCCGACCCGGCTGGCCAGCCCCGCACCGGCCGCTGCGACGGTGCTCCGGCCGCAGGGGTGTCGCGACCGCGGCTGCGATCACGCCCGCCGTGGCGCAGGGGCAGCGGCGCAGCAACGCCACCCCAACGCGCGCCCGTACTCGGGCTTGGCTGCATGGGCCGCGTTGACCGCGGAGCCTGCAAGCGCCCACCAGGGTCACGCAAACGGATCCGACGCCAGCCCAGCCTGCAACGTATCCCACAGTTCCATGTACTTGTCGCGCACCCAGGGGTGCAGCTCATCTGCCAAGTCGCGCGGCAAGGCTGCGCTGTGGATGAGTTCCTGGACATCCACCAGGTCCTTGGCGCGGTGCGCGGCCACCAGCCCCGACGCCAGCTTCAACTCGATCCACATGGGCAGCGGCAGCAGCGCGAACGGCGCGCCGCGGATGGCGTGCAAGGCAGGATCAGGAAAGGCGATGGGCTTGGGCTTGTCGTCGCCCGGAAAGCGGCCGGTGCTCAGGACGTCGACGCTGACCTGGTGCTCGTCGTCGAAAAGCTTGCCGGTGCCAGGCACGCGCTCGCTGTAGCCATGGCCCAGGTAGGCGCGCTTGAACGCCTGCAACGTGTCCTCGCGCATCACCAGGTCGACGTCGACGGTCACGCGGCGGTGGCCGTACTCGTTCAGCGCGAGGGCGCCAATCACGGCGTAGGGCCAGTCGTGGCGCTCCAAGATGCCGACGAGTTGGACGACGCTGCGCTGGGCGGCGGATTCGTTCACAAAGAACCTCCAGCTTTCCGCGACATTGGCCTGCAAGATCGCCACGCGCTCCGGCGTGCGCCAGCTTGCGCCCCAGGTCAGCGGACCCTGCGTTTCCACGGTGTTGCCCTTGCGCAAAATCGGCGCACTATTTTGCTGGCCGCCCATCGCGGCCGGCGTTTTGCAAGGTACACCGGTCCGTTGGCCGCCGCTACCTCGGTTGGCCGGTCTTGGGTTCGGGCGCAGACGGGCTTTCGACCGACCGCAACCCACTCGCCCGCTGGCACCAGTCCCCAACTCACCCCGCCGCCCCAAGCAATTCCCCCAAATCCTCGACCACCCACCCGTCGCGCTCCAAGCCCGCGCGCCGCTCGCCCTGAACCACCGGCGCCAGCGCCACCCGCTCAACCCGCCAGCCTGCCCACTGCGCGCCGGGCCAACAGGCGCCCGGCCGAGCCCTCGAATGCCCGCCGATCGCCCGGCAGCTTGTCGGCCGAGCGCTTGCAGGTGCCCACCCGCAGCGTGCGCGCGGTGTCGTCGACGGCGACCAGGTCCAGGTCGGCGCCAGCGCGGTCCCACCAACGACCGACGGGGGCCGTGACCGCAAACCCGCGACCGGCCGCGCTGCCCGACCTTGACCCACTGGGCGTCGTCTCGCACAATCGCCCGGCGGCTCGAACGCACCTGGGGGCCTTCGCCATGCGCCATTTCCGCTCTGCCTCATTCGCCACGGCCTGCATCGCTGCGATGCTGGGCGCGGGTTCCGCCGCCGCTGAACCTGTCGAGCTGGCGGCTCAAGGACGGCTGACGTCGGTGGGCGGCGGACCGGTCGCAGACGGGACCTACGGCATGGCGATCAATTTCTACGACGTCGCGACGGGCGGCAATCCGATCTACCAGGAGTTGCTGATTGCCGTGCCGGTCAGTGGCGGCGTGTTCTCGGTCGCGCTCGGCGCCGCCGGCAGCAAACTCGACAGCGGGGTGTTCACGACCGGCAAGCCGATCTGGATCGGCGTGGTGGTCGGCAGCGAAGCCGAATTGCCGCGGGTGGCGCTGCGGCGCGTGCCCTACGCGGTCCAAGCCAACACGGCTGCGGTGGCGGCCGACTTGCAGTGCAGCGGGTGCGTCGGCGCCGACGACCTCGCCAAAGGGGCCGTGAACGGCGACAAGATCGCCAACGGCGCAGTTGGGGCCAACCACGTCTCGTTCAGTTGGGCAGCTGGCGACAGCGCGGGCGGCGCTGCGACCTTCGCGCTCGGCGCCAACACCGCAAAACTGGCCGACGTCGCCAAGCAGGCCAACGTCGCGTCGTTTGCAGATGAGGCTGCGTCCGCCAAGGCCGCCGACGTCGCAACCAGCGCCAAGGGCCTGCTTTGCACCGGCTGCGTTGGCACGGCGCACCTCGGCAAGTCGGTCACCGACGCCTTCGTGTCGAGCGCGGGCGGCACCGTCACCGGCAAGCTGAGCGTCACCGGTGGCATCGACCTGAGCGGATCAGCGCTGGCTGGCGCCAACTTCGCCGCTCAGGACCCGCAGAAAGATGCGTGCGGCGCCGGGCAGTTCGGGCGCATCGCTCCGGCGGCCTCGGGGGCGTTGTGGTTCTGCAACGGCAAAGTATGGCTCAAAATCAAGCTGTGCGCGGGAACCTGCCTCGCCGCGGACAAAGTCGCGTGTGGCCAACCGATCGCGGACGATTGCGGCGATGCAGGCGCCTGCAGCGGCTCTGGCAGCTATTGTGCGGGCGGTGGTGCCTGTCAAGGCGGAATGTGCGCCAGTACCCTCGGTCAAGCCTCCAACCCGGCCGCGTCGTGCAAGGCGATCCTGGCAGCGGCGCCGGCGACCAAAGACGGCACGTATTGGCTCGACCCCGACGGCGGCGGCGGCAATTCCGCTTTCCAGGCCCTGTGCGACATGACCACCGACGGCGGCGGCTGGACCCTTGTTGGCTACGCCGGGGCCATCAAGGGTAACAAGACCGCGACAGTCGGCGCCAAGTTTTTCCCGCTTTTCGATGACTTCGGCAAGTACGACCCGGCCGCGCCGGCCAACAAGGTGGCGTTTTCGCGCGTGGACTTGTTCCTGCCAAACTTCGTCGCCACTGCGCAGTTGATGGCCCGTCGCACCTCCAACCCCAACCGCATCCTTATCTGGCCGGTCGCCGACAGCAAGTCCTGGCGTGTGACGCGCCAGTTGCCGCCGGTCACGGTGCTGCGCATGAGCAAGGACGGCAAGACCTTTTTCGATCGCAAGAACAACCTGACCGTGTTCCAGCCCAAGCCGATGCCCGAGCACACCGGCTACAACTGGAACACGCCAGCCGACGAGAACTGCGACGGTTGCGGCCGCGGTTTCGATTCGGCCTTGAACCACCGCAGCCTGCTCTACTGGGAAGCCAGCGACAGTGACTACGCGGCCACCCAATGGTTCCACGCCTCGCCGCTGACGCTGGAAGACAGCACCGGTCCGTCGAACAGCGCACAAGACATCGAGTTCTGGTTGCGCTAGGAGCCTGTCGGCCAGAATCTGCCGATGCTGGCATTTCGCCGACAGGCTCCTACAGGAACATCGGCCCCGTGCGAACCCCCTGCGGCAACCCTTTGAATCTCGATCCCTTTTGAGCCAACCTCCCAAACCGATCTCTCCCGCCGATCCGGCCTTTACATTCCGTCG
>Ga0194120_10002711_pt1 | contig 30072 bp, 24 predicted proteins | sample TA2MahCa65mmetaG_FD_148642 | JGI IMG/M metagenome (GOLD analysis project Ga0194120, IMG submission 148642) | Freshwater microbial communities from Lake Tanganyika, Tanzania - TA2015019 Mahale Deep Cast 65m | ecosystem: Environmental > Aquatic > Freshwater > Lake | place: Tanzania: Lake... | reverse complement strand
TTTCTCGGGCCCGTTTGCTTGCTCCGTGGGTCGCCAGCTCGCGGACCAAAGGTCCGACTCGCGGCTCCGTCCTGATGTGAGAGTGATCGACTTATTATTTTCCAGTCCCTAAACGCAAACCCGGGCATGAGGGCGACAACCGCGCACGCCCACGTCGAACTTGCCGCACGTTCGCGCGCGCCGCCCCCTGCCACTGCCCGCCCCGCGACCGCCCCGACGGTCAGGTTGCGCGCCCGGTGGTCCGCGAGGGCGCGCTCAGGGGCCGATGCTTGTCCAGGCGGGCAATGGTGTCAATGGCCGGACGCGCCGAAACCGACAACCGAGCACCAGCGGATCGGCTCCCAACCCCGCGCTGGCTCACGTGTCTGACGGCGCCAGCGCCGCCTGGGCGAGGGACAGGGGCAGGGACAGGCACAGGGGCAGGGACAGGCACTGGGACAGGGACAGGGGCAGGAACGAACCCAGAGCCAAAAACGGCGTGGACACGGCGCCAGGGCAGTGGCCACCGTGGGGCAGTTTGCACCGATCCGCTCCGCCAAGGTACGATCGGCCCCCCAGGGAGCCTCCATGAGCGCCACCGTCAAGACCGCGCATTCCGCGCACCGCTACCTCGAGATGTTCGGCATCGCCGCGTTCGCGATCCTCGAGGTCGTCGTCGCGTGGCGCTCGCTCACCCATGCGCACACCGTGCTCGACTGGCTGGTTGTCGCGGGCGCGACGCTGGCCGGCTTTGTGGCCGCCGACTTCATGTCGGGTCTGGTGCACTGGGCCTTCGACCGTTATGGCTCGGACGACACGCCGCTTTTCGGCCCCAATTTCATCGTGCCGTTCCGCGAGCACCACGTGGACCCCAAGGGCATCACGCGCCACGATTTCATCGAGACCAACGGCAACAACTGCATCGCCACGGTGCCCATCCTGGCGGGCGCGGCGTCGCTCGACCCGACGTGGGGCGCGATGGCGCTGCTGACGTCCTGCTTTCTCGGCGCCATGTGCCTTTTCGTGTTCGCGACCAACCAATGCCACAAGTGGGCGCACGAAGATGAGCCGCCGACGTGGGTGGCTGCATTGCAGCGTTGGCACCTGATCCTGGACAAGCCCGGCCACGACGTGCACCACAACCCGCCGTTCGAGACCTACTACTGCATCACCACCGGGTGGCTGAACCCGCTGCTGGCCCGGTTGGACTTCTTCGCGCGGGCCGAGCGGCTGATTTTCAAACTGACCGGCGTCAAGGGCGGGATCGATGACGCCAAGGTCGTGGGCGATCGCAGGGCTTCGTAGGCCGCTTGGGCGCTTTGGCCTGATCCTGTCCCAGTCTGTGGCCCCGGCCCTGGCGCTGTCACCGACTCCGGTCCTGTCTCTGGCCGCAGTCGTGGTCCCGCCGCTGTGGCCGTCTCGGGTCTGCCGCGAGCACACTGGAGCAGCGCACGTTTCTCACCACGCGCCCCAGGCGCGCGCCCTACCGCCCCAGCACCACGATGACCCACACGTCGTACAGGGCATGGGTCCAGGCCGCCACGGCGAAACCGCGCAGCAGGAAAAGCGACCCGAACAGCAGCCCGGCCACGACGCGGAACACGAAAACCGTGAATCGGAACGGCTCGGCGATGTGGTGCACGGCTGAAAACAGCAGCGACGTGGCGAGCAGCAAACCCAGGAGTTTGAGCGACGGCGCCTTCCAGTCGCGGCCCAGCCACAACCGCGCCACGCCGGCAATGCCCCCAAGGCGAAACACAAGCTCTTCGTGCAGGCCGGCTCCCGCGCTCATGATCACGCCCGCGAGCGGTCCGGCCGACGAGGTCGTGCTGAGCGGCTCAGCGATCCGCGCGCCCAGCAATTGCATGAGATCCGAGGTGATCGACGAAGCCAGCGACCCCACCGCGATCGCATAGACCGCCGACTCGGCCAGGACCGCCCAGAACCAGCGAGGCGCGAACGAACTGGTCTTGCGCAGGTGGGCAATCAGCGCGAGGTTGGCGGCCAGCAACAACCCGTAGAAACCCACGTAGCCGGCCCACCGCAACTCGCCCAACGGTCCGAGCAGCGACACCAGCGTCTGCGATACCAGATCGGCGCCGTTGGCCGCCTCGGGCGCAACCAGGATCCCGACGCCATAGACGACCAACAGCGGTAGCGTCAGCGCCGCCGCCTGCATGGGTGCCGCGCTCTGATCCAGGTAGGTGCGCAGCGGCCCCGCCCGACCCCCGGCCGTGCGCATCGCGCCATTCGCCATGGGCGCCTCCTCACTCCATCAGCACGAGATCGCGGCTTCGGGCCGCAGCGCAGCGGCCAGCAGGTCGAGACCATCGCTTTCGTAGCTGCCGTCGGTTGCCGGCGCCCGGTAGCCTCGGATGCCGACCACGCCCTCGGCCCGCAACTCGACCACGTTATAGCTGCCACCGTGGGCGCCGCCGCGCTGCCAGGTGCTCGACCCGCAGCCTACCACAGGAATCACCGGCCGCCCCGGACCGCCCGCCAGATGCCCCTGGTGCGGCGGATGGCTGTGACCGTGCAGGACCAGATGGGCGTCGATGTCGCGCACCGCCTGGGCCACGGCGGCGCGGTCCAAGAGGCGTGCACTAGCCTCGGCCACGCGGCCGCGGCGGTGCAGATTGTGGTGCAGGACGACGATGCGCACCCGCACGGTCGCAGGTTCCGCGGCCACCAGCGTCTGCAGGCGCACCAACTGCTCCGGCCCGACCTGGCCCCACGCGCAGAACGGCGGCGTGGGCACTGCGCTGCACAAGCCGTAGATGCGCACATCGTCGAGCGGTGCGCGCACCACCGGCCATGCGTCTCGGCCCGCCTCGCGCAGCCAGCCCGCTCCGACGCCGTCCGCGGCGCACAGGTCGGCAAAGTGGCTCTCGAACGCCCGCGATCGGGCGGTCGCGGCGGTATAGACGTCGTGGTTGCCCGGCACCAGCGTCAGGCGCTTGCGGGGGCCGATGCGATCGATCACCTCGCGGGCACGCCGAAACTCGCCTGGCAGCGACAGGTTGGTCAGGTCGCCGCTGACGATGACGTGGTCGATGTCGCCCGCCGCGATGCGCGCTCCAAGGTGGTCGGCGAGGCGCTCGGCAACGGCGACCGGGTGCTTGCCGCGCCGCGACCCCAGCAGGTTCAACGCGCCGGTCCAGCGCTTGCTGGCGAAGTCCGCCGGTCGCGCACCCGTCCAATCGAGCACGTGCAAGTCGCTGATGTGGGCGATGCGCAGCATGGGCCTCACGCCGCAAGCGGCATGCGCCGGCGCATGCGGTCGAGCGAGCGGTTCAGCTTGCCAAGGGCCGGCCCCAACTGGTCGATCGGCACCGCGGTGTAGCAGATACGCGCGAACGACGAGAACGCGTCGCCGAACGCGTCGCCCGGACTGATGCACACGCCCTCGCGCAACAGATCGTGGAGGTACTGCATCATCGGCATGCCGTCGAGTTCGTCGGTGAGATCGGCAAACACGTAGCCACCGCCCTGGGCAGGGTCGAAGCGCGCCTGCAGGGTGCGGTGCGTCAGGTCGCGCGCGGCCAGGTACAACTCGCGCGTCTCGCACACCCAAGGCTCGCCATGGGTGACTGCTTGCAGCGCAGACAACTGGCAGACCAGCGGCACCTGATAGATGGCGTGCGTGGTGCTGCGGCGCGCTGCATCGAGCCAAACAGGGTCGCCGACCAGAAAGCCGATGCGCGTGCCCGCCAGCGCATAGCTTTTCGAGGCGGTGAGCACGGTGGCCGTCCGGGACTGCATGCCTGGGAACGTCGCCAGGAACGCGTGTTCGGCCGGTGCGTAGGCAAAGTCGTGGTAGGCCTCGTCTGCCAGTGCCCACAGGTCGTGCTGCACGCAAACGGCGGCGAGTTCGCCCAACTGCGCCCGCGACAACACGGTGCCGCACGGGTTGTTCGGGCTGGTCACGTACACCGCAACCGTGCGCTCGGTCACGAAAGGAGCCAGGATCTCGGCCACCGCACGGCCCGCGCGCATCGCCGGATAGAACGGCACCTCAACCGCCACGCCGCCGACGGAACGAACGATGCCGCGGACCAATGGCCAGAAGGGCGCCAGCACCAGCACCTCGTCGCCCGGCTGCAGCAGCGTGTGCCAGACCGCGGCGATCGCGCCCGTGCCCCCACTGGTGACGTGCACGTGGTCCGCGCTCAACCCGGGCAACCCCTTTTGGCCCAACCGATCGGCCACCGCGGCGCGCAGCGGTTCGAAACCGTTTGGGTTGGCGTAGGCGTAGCCGTTCTTGGGCAGGCTGGCAATCGCGTGTTCCAGCCGCGCGGCCTCCGGCGGCTGCCGCCAGGTGTCGCCCAGGTGCAGCGGCGCCGGAGGGGCGGGAAGCGTCCTGAACTGGGCGACGATGCTCGCGAACACCGAGGGCCGCAGCGACGACACGAACGGGCTCTGGGCGGGGAATCGAGGCATGGCGTCCTGGGCGGCGTCGCAGCAGAGGCTTGCCGTGCGCGAACGAAACAACGTGTTCGAGGGACGACAGGGCCGGACCCGCGAACTGCGCCGGCCCGCGCCTTGACAAGCGGCGCATTTTGGCACTAGCTATTGCGCCCCGCAACGTGCGACTTCGCTGCCGCCGCAGCGGGACGACCCGCAAAATCGTTCTCGTTTTTTGCGCCTCCCCGGAGCAAGCATGACCCGCCGCAACAAGAAATCGCGCGAAGAAGCCCAGGTCGAACTGCCGCCCGACGTTATCGAGCAGGAACTGTGGTCGCTGTCGGCGTGGATGGAGAAACACTGGAAAACCGTGGCGATCGGCCTGGGCGGCGTCTCGCTGATCTGGGGCGGCCTCGGCATCTACCAGATCTTCCACACCTCGCAGGAGCAGGGCCGGGCCGAGGCCAGCGCCGCGGTGTTCGACAAGGTCGGCACGGCGGTGATCCCGCCGCCCGAGAATCCAGAGTCCCCGGCGGCCAATTCGGACGTGCCGTCGTTCCCCACCGAAAAGGCCCGCGCCGAAGCAGTCGTCGCCGCGGCGGGCAATGAACCAGCCAGCGGTACCGCCCTCATCGGCGTGCTCGTCGGCGCTGCCAAGGCCACGCTCGGCGACCGCGAGACCCAGCTCAAGCACCTCGAAACCGCCCTCGGCACCGCCAAGGGCACGGCGTTGGAACTTCCGCTGCGCGAACAGAAGGCGACGGCGCTGCAGGCCGCGGGCCGTGACGCCGAGGCGGCCGCCGAGTGGGCAGAAGTCGCCAAGCTGTCCACCACCGACTTCGGCAAGGCGCTCGCCAAAGTGCGCATCGGCGACCTGCACAACCCCGGCGGCGGCGGCAAGGTGGCTGACGCGGCAAGGGCGAAAGCCGCATACGAGGAGGCTGTCAAGGCGGCGCGGCCCGGCGACAAGGACCCGGCCGCCGGTCCGTTGGCATTCCTGCTCACCGACGCCCGCGGCAAGCTGGCGCGACTGTAGGCGCCGGGACCGCCGCGCCCCGCCTCGCCCTCCACCTGGAATCTCCAAGCACGTGGCCCATCCCCTCTGTACACGAGCGCCGCAGTCCGGCGTCAGATGCCGGGCCGGCAGTCGTGTGCCTGCCTGGTGTGCCGCCAAGCTCGCGTCTGCGGCTCCGACGATGCGCGGCTCCGTTCGGGGTCTGATCGCGGATTTGGTCGAGGGCGTGTGCCAGCGTTCCGCCGGCCGTGCGGCTGCGTGGACGGCCGGCTTGACGGCCTGCGCTGTGGCCGCTGCGACCCCGGTGTTCGCAGAGTGGCTCGACGTCCGATGGCGCACGCCGCTGCACGCAACCCCCGACGAATTCAGGCCGCGCCAGGTGGCCGCGCCGCTTGTGGCCAAGGACGGGACGCTGGCGTGGTTTGCCACCGCCAGGGGTCTGGTGGCCCTCGACCCGCGCGACGGCCAGGAACGCTGGCGCCAGCCGTCCAAAGAACCGATGGTCGGTCAGCCCGTGGTCGCGGATCTGCCGACGGAGGGCACGGCCGCGGCTTGGGGCCCGACGCTCTATGCGGCGACGCTGGGTGGGCGACTGTACGCGTTCAACCCCACGACGGGCGCGCCACGCTGGTCGGACCCCGTGTACCTCGATGCCGCCGTCCAGTCCGGACTGGCAGCCGACAGCCGCTTCGTGTTCGCTTCGGCCGCGCCGGCCATGCTGCTGGCGATGGACCGTGGCACCGGCAAGCCGGCCTGGCGCTGGTCGACGCTGGTCGATCGCGACTACGTCATCGAAGGCCAGGGTGCGCCGACCGTCCACGGAGGCGTCCTGTATGCGGGCACAGCAACGGGCAAGCTGGTAGCGCTTTCCGCGCGCGACGGCGCCCTGCTGTGGGACGCGACCCTGGAGCTCAAGGATCGCTCGCCCTACGGCGATGTGGACAGCACGCCGGTGGTGATCGCGGGTGCGCGCGACGCCGTGGTGGTCGCGACTTCGCAGTCGGGCGGCCTGTGCGCGCTCGCCACCGACGATGGCCACCTGCTGTGGCGCTATCCGGGCGAGGGGTTCGGCCAGCCGACGGTGGTGCCCGGCGGCATCCTGGTGGCCTCCGCGCTCGGCGAGCTGCACCTGGTGGACTGGAAAGGCCGGCGCAGGGCGGCGCGCAAGTTGGCAGAGCCCATTGCCGGCGCGATCACCCCGATCGGCGAGGGCCTCGGGCTGGTGCCTTCGGAGCGGGGCCTCGACGTCGTACGCCTCAGCGAACTGCGTCCATTGCTGCGCCTCTCCAGCGAGACGGGGTTCCAAGCGCCTGCCGTCGTCGCTGGAACGATGGTGCTGGCCGTCTCCAACCACGGCGTGGCGCTCGGCCTGCGCGTGCAACCGGGCGGCGGCCTTCACGCGGATTGGCGATGAGCATGACCAGGAACGCCATGATCGCCGCGGCCTCCTGGCACGCATGGACCGTTGCAATGGCCGCGTGCAGCGAGCCCGCGCCTGGCGTGCCATTGGGAAGCGAGGACACAGCGACGGCGACCGACCTGCTCGGCGCCAACCCCGGCAAGGCCGACGTAGCGGGGAGCGGGCCGACCGACGGGTCACCGGGAGCAGATGGCGCGGCGGGCGACATCGCGGCGACGTCGTGCGTCGCGCCCGGCAAGGGCGAGTGCGACGAGGCCTCCGAGTGCGGCAGCGGTCAATACTGCGACCCTTGTCTGCGTTCATGCCAGCCCGAGCGCGAGGTGTGCGAACCGTGCGACGCCGACGTCCAGTGCAAGAACGCTGTGGTCGACGGCAAGCCGGGTTCAGCCTGTCTCTCTTATGCCAGCGGCGGAACGTTCTGCGGTCGGGCGTGCTTGTCGGCGGCGGGCTGCCCCCAGGGCTACACCTGCGAGGCACTGCCCGGCATCGCCGCCATGCAGTGCGTGCCCAAGACCAAAGCGTGCGGCAAGGCGGCGGGCGCGTGCCAGAGCGACGCCGACTGTCCGTTCACCACCATCTGCAAGCCCGAGTGGGGCGTGTGCGCCAAGGGCTGCGCCGACGACACGGTGTGCGCCGCTGGCAAGGTCTGCGCACTTGGGCACTGCGTCGAACCCTGCGCGGGCGACGGTGACTGCGCCAAGCTCAGCGTCGAGGCCAAATGCGTGGACAAGAAGTGCAAGATCCCAGGGGGTTGCCTCGCGCCCGAGGAGTGCCCTACCAAGCAAACCCACTGCGACCTCAAGACCCACAAGTGCGCGCCCGGCTGCAAGACCGACTTCGACTGCAAGGACTTTGCGAACAAGTGCGAAGCGGGCAAGTGCGTCGCCAAGGGCTGCACCAAGACCTGGGAGTGCCCGTACTTCCACGTCTGCGACCCCACGAGCGGTCTATGCAAGAAGGCCGAGGGACTCTATTGCGCCAAGTGCGACGCAAGCGACCAGGACGCCAAGGCGTGCGGCGGCAAGCCCAACGCATGCTTCAAGTTCAAGGACGCGCAAGGCCAGGACAAGGGCGAGTTCTGCGCCATCGCCTGCGGCAACGACCCGGGCGGACCTTGTCCGCAGGGCTGGCAGTGCAAGGACATCAAGGACGACAAGGGCAATTCCCAGGGCAAGCTGTGCGTGCGCCCCTGCTACAGCGTGCCCGTGCAGTCGGGCGGTGCGAACCCATGACGCGGGTCTGCGCGGCGTGACAATGCGGTGACGCGCCGACAGATCGGCCGCGTATCGTAGCCGCTGCGCCGCCCGGAGCCGGCCGCCTCGCCGGCTGACGTCGGAAGGGCGAAGCGTCGCCGTGGCCCACTCCCGTCCCAAGCTCCCAATGGCCCGTGGGCCTCGGCCGCCAACCCCCACATGGAACCCAAATTGAACCAGCAGCCAACTGACCTGACCTGCCGCCAGCGGTTCGTCGCCACCCTGGACGGTCGCCCCGTGGACCGGCCCCCGGTGTGGCTCATGCGGCAGGCCGGCCGCTACATGGCCGAGTACCGCGCCATTCGCGAAAAACACAGCTTTTTGCAGATGGTCCACACGCCCGATCTGGCCGCCGAGGTCACGCTGCAGCCAGTGCGGCGGCTGGGCGTCGATGCCGCCATCCTGTTTTCTGACATCCTGACCATCCCCGAGGCGATGGGAATCCGCGTCGCGTTTCCAGAGGGCGGCCCGCAGTTGGAGCCGGTCGTCACCACGGCCGCTGCGGTCCACGCGTTGGCCCCGTGCACGGCCATCGACCGCTTGGCCTACGTGGGCGAGGCGGTGCGCGCCGTGCGGCGAGAGATTGGCGACACCCACGCACTCATCGGTTTTTCGGGCGCACCGTTCACGCTGGCCTGCTACATGGTCGAGGGCCGCGGCAGCAAGTCGTACGACGGTGTCAAAGCGCTGATGTACACCGAACCCGCCCTTTTCGGCCGCCTGCTCGACAAGCTCGCCGACTGGGTCATCGCCTACCTGCAGATGCAGCTCGATGCCGGCGCCGACGCCGTGCAAATGTTTGACAGTTGGGCCGGCGAGTTGCGCTGTGAGGACTACCGCCGCCACGTGTTGCCGACTACCTTGCGCATCGCCCGGGCCATCGCGGACCGCGGCGGGCGCTTCATGCTTTTCGCGCGCAATCCAGGGCACTTGCAAGACGCAATCGCCGATGTGCCGGCCGCTGCGGTGGGCCTGGACCAACGCGCCGACCTCGGCAGGGCCGCCCAAGCTGCAAAGGCCGCTGGCCGCGCCGTGCAAGGCAACCTGGACCCCATAGAACTGTTTGCGCCGCCCGAGGTCATCGCCGCCCGCGTGGCCGAGATGTACGCGCAAGTCGACGGCTGTGCCTGGGTCGCAAACCTGGGTCACGGTATCACACCGCGAACGCCCATGGCCGGCGTCGAGGCATTCGTGCACGCAGTCCAGCACCTGCCGCCGAGGTCGGCTTGATGCGCACCTGCGACGTGGCCGTCGTCGGCGGCGGCATTGCCGGACTCGCGGCCGCGTGGCGGCTCCGTTCGCTCGGGCAGGATTGCGTGCTTTTCGAAGCGGCGCGCGCCGTTGGTGGCAAGATGCGCAGCGAGCGCAGGGATGGCTACCTCGTCGAACACGGCCCCAACAGCTTTTTGGGCTCGGCCAAGGTGCTCTGGCGGATCATCGAATCGGTAGGCCTGCAAGGCGAAGTCCTGCCGGCGCGCAAGCCGGCCTGGCGCTACGTGTACCGTGACCGCAGGGCCAGGCGACTGCCGCTCGACCCCGTTTCGCTGCTGACCGGAGACTACCTGAGCGCACGCGGCAAGTTGCGGCTGCTGTGCGAGCCATTGGTGCCGGGAGGTGCGAAGGGGAACGACACCGCGTGGCAATTCGCAGAGCGCCGGCTTGGTCGCGAGGCGGCGCGCTACCTGATGACGCCTTTCGTCTCCGGCGTCTATGCCGGTGACGTGCATCAACTCAGTGCCAGAGACGCCTTTCCGCGACTGTGGAACTGGGAGCACGCCGGAGGCAGTGTCACCGTGGGTGCCCTGCTCGCACCGCCCGAGCCGACCGACCCCGAAGACGCCGGCCTGCCCACCCGGCGCGGGATGTACAGCTTTCGCGAAGGACTTGGCGCACTGCCTCGCGCGATCGCACAGTCGTTGCCCACCGAGGCCGTCCGCATGGGCACGCCGATCGCGTCCCTGGAGTCCCGCGATGGTGGTTGGCTGGTGTCGCCGCACCCGACGCTCGCGCTGGACAAGGCGCCCGTATTCGCCCGCGCCGTCGTGGTCGCCCTGCCGAGCCAGCCCGCCGCTGAACTGCTGGGGCAGATCGCCCCGCGTGCCGCACAAGCCCTGGCCGCGGTCCAAACCGTGCGTGTGGCCGTGGTCCACGTCGGGGGACAGGACCCGCAAGACGTGGCGCCGCGCGGCTTTGGCGTCCTGATTCCGCCGGGCGAGGGCCAACGCGCGCTGGGGATCTTGTTTCCCTCCAGCGTATTCGACGATCGCGCGCCGCCTGGGCACTGCCTGCACACGGGTTTCTTTGGCGGCGCGTGCGACCCGGAAGCCGTGGACTTGCCAGACGACGTCCTGGCCGACCTCGTGGTGTCCGCGCGCGGCAGCGCGTTCGCCTCGTCGGCGCAACTGCCCGACCCGACGTTCGTCCACGTCGTCCGGTGGCGCCAGGCCATCCCGCAATACGGTGTCGGCCACCGAGCGCGCATGGCTTCGCTGATGCACGACGTGACCGCCCATTGGCCCGGTCTCGCGCTGGCTGGCAGCCACCTGGAAGGCGTGAGCGTCGCCGACAGCGCCGCCAGTGGCGTGCGCGCCGTGGATGCCCTGCTTGCAGCCGGCCATGGCCCTTTGGAGGCCCGGACGTGAACCGCGGCGCCGCCCCCCACCTGGACGCCCAGGGCCGGCCCGTGCACCCCGATGCACCGGCCCTGCGCCCGCAAGACCAGCTGCCGTTGGCGATCGTCGGCTGCGACTTTCGCGTGGCCTCGGCGCAGTGGCGCAATCTGCTCTTGCTCGACGACGCCGAGCGCGCCGCGCTGGCCACCTCGCTGCGCAACGCCGCGGGCGTCACCGGCCTGGTCACCGTCGAAACGTGCAACCGCGTGGAATGGCTCGCCTCGACGCCCATGCCGCAATGGGCGGGCGAGGTGATGCGGGCGCAAATGCTCGATCGCTGGGTGCGCGCCGACCTGCACCCTCGGCCGCGGCTGGAGCACATTCCCAATCCGTACATCTACGCGGGACGGTCGGCAGTGCGTCACCTGCTGCGGGTTGCGGTCGGCCTGGAGTCATTTGTGGTCGGCGAGCGAGAAATCGCCGGCCAGCTCAACAAGGCGCTGGCCGCGGCTCGGCTCGCGGGTCAGGGTTCGGGTTTCCACAACGCGTTGCAAACGGCCGTGGGCCGGACCGTCAAGAAAGTCCAGCGCCTGACCGTGTGGCGGCATCACGGCCGCGGCGTGCACAGTTTGGCGCTGGAGGAGTTGCAGCGGCATTTGCAGGCGGCCCCCGCGTCCGGCGCCAGGCCGACGATCGTGGTCGTCGGCATGGGCGAGATCGGTCGCAAACTTGCGCATCTGTTCGCTTCCATCGCCAAGTGCAAGGTCGTGCGCGTCAACCGCACAGTGGCGACCGATCGCAAGCAGGAAATCAGGCCGCTATCCGAGTTGCCGCGCATTGCCCCGCAGGCTGACGCGCTGGTCGTGGCGACCGGCGCGCGCGACCCCGTGGTGGACCTGAACGCACTGCGGATGCCGGTTCGCGACCATCCGACCCTGGTCATGGACCTCGGCGCACCGGCGCAGGTCGTCGGCTATCACCAGCCGCATCTGCGCTACTGCGGCCTGGACGACCTGCTGTCGCTGCCGACCGTTGCGCCCGACGACGCCGAGAGTGGCCACGTGCTCGAGTTGGTCGAAGAAGGCCTGCGCGAATTCGTGCTCGAGTGCCGCAAGCGCGAGTGGGCCGGCATCTTGCGCGCGGTGCACGACAGCTACGAGGTCGCCTCGTACACGCAGTTGCCGCAGTTGCTGGCACCGGATGCCGGCGAGCGGCCCGACGAAGCGCAGCGCCTGCAAGAATCGATGCGCGAACTGCTGCGGAACTTCACGCGCGAGATCGTCGCCCACATCGAATCGGCTGCCGAAGAGCGCGCCAGGCCGACGCGCCGCGCCCAGGGATAGCCCGCTCGACCGGTCCAGAGGGGCCGGCATGTGTGCCATACAGGATCGCCGAAGTCCGGCACCAATTGCCGGACCGGCGATCAGGTGCTTGTTCGGTGGGTCGCCAAGCTCGCGGCTGCTGCTCAGCCGACTCGCGGCTCGGTCCAAGGTCTGATCGCGGACTTCGGTGACCACGTACAGCAGGGCGTGCACGGGTTCCCGGGTTGGTGTGGCCAAAACGCCGTCCAGCTACGGTCGACGATCCCGGGCATCTCGCTGCGTGCGTCCTCTCATCCACAACCTCTCAAAAGCGGAGCGGGGCGGTCAGCAAGCTGACCGCCCCGCGGATGGCGTAGGAGAGGCAGGAGGCACCGCGCGAAAACGTACCGCCGGTATCGGGTCACTCCCTATCGATGACCGTCAACCCAATCGTTGCGCGAACTCGGCACCTGTGTTGCGCTCCGCAGCAAGCCGCGGAGTGAAGGAAAAGAAGTTGGGATGGGGAATGGGAAATTCATAGGGATTGTAGCCGCCATCTGGCCCAGCATCGTAGCAAGAACCGTGCCAAACTCAACAACCCCGCCGCCTGCGTTTGCTCGCGCAGCCCCGCGCAACGGTGTCGCACGTGTATCATCTTGAGACAGAATGACCGACATGGAATGCTGAGTGTCTCATCCTGCGTCAACGGCGCGAGGCGGTGTCACACCCGGCGGCCGCCTGGGCCCAGGTCCCAACCGCCAAGCACGCCCAGGGCTTGCGCGAGGTGGCGCTCGCATAGCGCGTCCGCGTCATCGGTTTCGAACCGCAACGCGCGACAGTTGTCACAGGCCTGCGCAGCCCCGTAGGCCTCGTCGGCGCGCGCGGCGGCCAGCGCACGCAACAGTCGGCTGTCGCCGCGATCGGCAGGTTCGAGCGGGGCCGCGGCCCGCGCAACGCGATTGCCGACGCCCGAGCGGCGCGGGGTGGTCTTGGGCATCGCACGACTCCGTTCGCCGGTTGCTGCCGGCAGGTTGCCAGCCGCGCCATTCACAGGCAGGCTAGTAGCCTGTCGGCGAAATGCCAGAATCGGCAGTTTCTGGCCGACAGGCTCCTAGGCAGGCCACGGCTGCGGCCTGCCAGCGACCGAAACTGCCTGAAAACACTTCAGGCAGTTCTTGGTCGCTGCCCCGATCGCAACCACCCCGGAGCCTGTCGGGCGATGGTCCGACAGGCTCCTAGTGCACAGGCGCTGCAGATTTGCGCGCCCGCACGCCCACGCGGCGTCCATCATGATCGAAACCCGGGCAGAAATCGAAGTGGCCTCAGCGGTGCATCGCGCGTGGGCCGTGGTGTGGGACATCGCCCGCTACCCGGAGTTCCTGAGCGACGTGGTCCACGTCCGCGTGGATCCGGCGGACGATCCGCTCGAGCTCGAAGCCGAATTCGAGATGCGCGTTTTTCGTACCCGCAGGTTTCGCCTGCGCTTGGTCGGCGAACCGCCGCATCGGGTGCGCTGGACCCTGGTCGAGGGTCAGCACCTGCGCGCCAACCAGGGCGAGTGGACGCTCGCGCTAGCCGGCGGCGATCGGGCACAAATGACCTACCGCCTCGAACTCGACACCTCGGTGCCCGTGCCGGATGCGATCTCCCGGCGCCTCATCGATTTCAACTTGCCGACGGCGCTGCGTCAGTTCAAGGCGCGCATCGAGACGCAAGGCGCACCCGCCGATCCGCCGCTCCGCGCGCCGCAACCCCAGCAAAGTGACGTGCACGACCATGGTTGAACGCTGCGAACCCGGCCGCAAGGTCACCTGCTTTGGCTGCCAGAGCCGCGCATCGTCCGAGTGGGGAGCGCTAGACGGCGACGACCTCGCGTGCCTGAACCAGGTCAAGATCTGCAACGTGTACCAGCCCGGTCAGACGATTTTCTACCAGGGCAATCCCTGCCTTGGGCTGTACTGCGTCGAGTCGGGCACGGTCGCGATCCGCAAGACGGACGCCGATGGCAACAGCGTCATCGTGCGCTTGGCTTGCAACGGCGAGACCTTGGGCTATCGCGCCTACTTTGCCGGTGAGCCATACCGAGCGAGCGCCGACGCACTGCAGCCGAGCCGCGTGTGTTTCGTCGACCGCAATGCGGTGCAATTGCTGCTCGATCGCAATCCCGCGCTGGGCTATGGCTTCCTGCGGCACATGGCCAAGGACCTGGAGGAAGCTGAGCAAGCCCGCTTGCACGCGGCGGCCCTGCCCGTGCGGGCGCGGATCGCCCACCTGCTGCTGGCGCTGCGCGATCGGTTCTCCATGCCGGGTCAGGCCAACGGCGCACTGGCGCTGGATTTGCCGCTGTCGCGCCAAGACATTGCGGCGATGGTAGGCACGCGGCCCGAGACCGTGGCCCGCGTGGTCCGGGCCTTGGAATCCGACGGCGTGGCGCTGTTTCGCGGCCGGCGCGTCGAGGTTCCGAGCCTCGCACGACTCGTGGAAGAGTTGCAGGCCGAGGACGTGTAGGCGGCGGTCAGGCGTCGTGACCGGCCACCGTGCGCAGCGCTCCAACCGGTCGGGTCAGGTGCAGTGGCCGCGTCCGCTCACTCGCCCTCGTCGCCGATATCGCCCGTCAGCACCGCGCCCGCCCGCAACGTCGAGCCGCTGCCGCCGCCAAAGATCGCCTCGAGGTCGCCGCGGGTCAGCGTCTTGATGCCCTGACCGTCGGCCTCGATGGCGCTGGTCGCCAGATACCGTTTGCGATGCTGAAGTTGCAGGATTTGGTCCTCGACGCTGTCCTCGACGGCAAGGCGCACCACCAGCACCGGCCGCGTCTGCCCGATGCGGTGCACGCGGTCGCTGGCCTGCTGCTCGACGGCCGGGTTCCACCACGGGTCGTAGTGGATGACCACGTCGGCCGCCGTCAGGTTCAAGCCCACCCCGCCGGCCTTGAGCGACACCAGGAACACCGGTGGACCGTCGTCGGCCTGGGCCTGCGCCACGACGGCCGATCGATCGCGCGTCGAACCGTCCATGTACGCGGTGTCGACGCCCATGTCGCCCAGGCCGCGCCGCAGGATGCGCAACATCGAGGTCCACTGCGAGAACACCAGCACGCGACGACGCTGGGCCAACAGGTCAGCCACGGTTTCGAGGAACAGCCGCATCTTGGCCGATTCGCGCACCGAACGCGCCTCGTCGAAGGGCAGCAGATCCGGGTGGCAGCACGCTTGGCGCAGCCGCAATAGCGCCTCGAGCACGGTCAGCGCGTTGCGCTCGATGCCAGTCTGGTCCACGGCCTGCAACACCTGGGCGCGATAGGTGTTGCGCACCTTTTCGTACAGCGTGCGCTGTGGTGGCCCCATGGTGCAGCGCAGGGTCACCTCGGTCACCGGCGGCAGTTCGGTCAACACGTCGCTCTTGAGGCGGCGCAGCAGGAACGGCCGCAGGCGGAACCGCAGCTGGTCGAGCAATTCCGGCTGCAGCTCGCCGGCTTTCTCGACACCATAGCGCCGCAGGAACCTGGCGCGGCTGCCAAAAAAGCCAGGCATCAGGAACGTGAATTGGCTCCACAGTTCCATGAGGTTGTTCTCCAGGGGCGTGCCGGTCAGGGTCAGACGGTGTCGGGCCTTGAGCGTACGGGCCGCCTGCGCGGTCTGCGAGCCGGCGTTCTTGATCGCCTGGGCCTCGTCGAGCACGGCATAGTGGAACTCGCAGCGTTCGAGCAACTCGATGTCCAACCGCAACAGCGCATACGAGGTCACCACCAATTCATACGCCTGCAGGTTCTTGAGTTTCTCCAGGCGATCTTCGCGCAGGCCGCCGCGCAGCACCACTGTGCGAAGTCCCGGCACGAAGCGTGCGGCTTCGTCGGCCCAGTTCTGCACGACAGAGGTCGGCGCGACGACCAGCGAAGGATGGCGGGCGCGGCCTGATTCCTTCTCGGCCAACAGCACGGCGAGTGCCTGAACGGTCTTGCCCAGACCCATGTCGTCGGCGAGGCAGCAGTGCAGGCGCAAATCGCGCAGCGTGCACAGCCAGTCGTAGCCGCGTCTTTGGTATCCGCGCAATTCCCCTTGGAATCCTGCTGGCAGGTCGTAGTGGCCGATGCCCTCGAAGCTGGCCAGGCGATCGGCGAATTCGTGCCAGCCGGCGTCGCCCGCCCCATGCTCGTCGGCCAGTCGCAGCAGAGTCGCCGCGAGAAAGGGCTCCACGCGCAGGTCGTCGTTCTCGGCGTCGCGCTGCGCCAGCTCGTGCAGGTCGGTCAGCGCCGCCGCATGGCGCCGCAGCCACGCCGCGGGCAGGCGCGCCATCTCACCATTGGTCAAGCGAACGTAGCGAGCCCCGCTGCGCCAAGCCGCGATGACGTCAGCGAGCGAAAGCCTGCCCTCGCCGGCCTGCAAGCCGATGTGGACGCCGAACCAGTCGATGCCACTGTTGATCTTGACCTGCGGCACCACGCTGTGGCGGCTCGGGCGGATGCGCACCAGCGCCTCGTGTCCGGCGATTTCGGCGCCGTCTCGCTCCAACGAGGGCAAGTGATCAACCAGGAAATCCAAGGCTTCGTCGAGCGGCAGGCTGCCGGGCAGCGCACCACCGATCGCTCGCTGCAGCCGCGTCGTCCAGCGGTGTTCGGTGACTAGGTCGCGCAGCCACAACAGGGGTTCAGCGTCGTGATGTCCGCGCGCGAACACCTTGGGGCCCTGCCCTGCGGCGAATTCGATGGTGTCGTGCGCCGCGGCGGCGGCCGATCGATCGTGATCGTCGCCGCGGTAGTGGAAAAGCAACGACACCACCAGGGCCTCGTCGGTCTCGGCCAGGCGCACTACCGGCACGCAGTTGGCAATGCGGGCCTGCGGTAATGCGTGCGTGCGCTCGACCAACGTCACTTCGCTGCGCAGGGTCGGCAACACGTCGCGGCAGAACGCGGGTATCTCGCCGGCCGGCACCACGACCGCCCCGCGCTGCAGCAGGGCCAAGATCGCCCGCGAAGAGGTATCAGGCCGAACAAAGCAGTTCTCGCCGCGCAAGTAGAGCCACGGCACCGGTCCCGGCAGGACCACGAACTCGGCGGCGGACCGGCTGGCACCGTGCGCCTGCACGTTCGCGCGCAGTTCGATGCCGCCGCCGACGGTATCGATGACGTGGACCGAGACGTGGCGGATCGCGCCGTCCACCCGCGCCTCCTCGCCGTCCACCCGCAGGGTCAGCGGTTCGGCGTCGACGAAGAGGCGCAAGAAGGTGTCGACGAAGCCAGGTTGGATGGTTCGCACGCGCAGGTCGTGGCGGTTGACCGAGCACAGCACCGGGATGAGGTCGTCGCGGGTCTCGGCCGGATCGTCCTTGGTCTTGTAGCCGAAGTGCCCCACCGCGGTCGGAGCCCAGCCGCAGACGGCGCCGACGGTGCGCTTGGCCCGGTCAGCCGCCGAGCGCTTGCGGCGTACCACGCCGACCACGATCTCGCCCGACTGGGTGGTGTGCAGCGACAGGTCGTAGCAGATCCAAGTCGCCCTGCCCTGCGCCGCGGCCTTCTGGGGCAACTCTGCGAACAGGTCGCGCCAATTGCCGCGCGGGTCGCCGCGCGCGCCCTCCGCAACCGACTCGAGCATGTGCTGCAGCGCCAGGCCGGCGGCGACCGCGTGCACGCAGCTCGACTCGCCGTCGGCGCAGGTGCAGTCCCAACCGTCAAGCACTGTGCCCTCGGCGCCGACCTCGACGCCAAGCTGCACCAGTTCTGCGCTGTCGCGATCGGCGCCTACGCTGACCTGGTAGCGATGGGCTTGCGGGTCGAGGCGCACGATGCGCTGCACCATTCCGCCGCGCCACAGTTCGGCGCCGCCGATGCGCACGGTGTTGGCGGTCGCGCCCTCCAGCAGGCTCAGGTTCAAGCGCATCGTTGGCCTTGTTCTCGGGGCACTGCGGTCGGCACGCGAGCCGCGCCGCGCGCGAGCGGTCGCGCAGTGCGCCGCAAGCGGGTCATTGCGCGCTGTGACGCGCGGCGCCGCGGCCGACCGGGTTCGGCGCAGCGATGCAGGGGTCGTTGGCGGCCGACGCGGTGACGGCCGTGCGCACGGCGACGTCGGGAATCGCCGGATCGCTGGCGGCGGTCGGCCCGGCGATCTCGCCTACCACGCCCGTGGCATAGGCACCAGCGGGCAGGTCGAAGGTCAACACGAGGCCCAGGTCGTCGCGGTAGAACTGCAGGTCGCCCACGCGGACCGACAGCGGCCGCCTCGTCCCTTCAGCCAGATGGCCAAGGGCCGCGAAGTCGTCCAGGCACAATCCGCAACCGGACAGCACGGATGCTTCGAGGTCGCCCGCGCCACGCTGCGCAAGGGCCATGCGCGGCCCCCACATCGGGCCGGTCACCGCGATGGCGCCCGCATCGAGGCGCGCTTGGTCGCGGTCCGGCGCGTCCGTCGTGAATTGGCCGCCGCTGTCGGTCTTCTCGCAGATGTCGCCATCGATCAGGCGGTCGAACGTGCCGGCGGCCATGCGCGCGGCCAACGTCCGGTTGAATACTTCGGCCTGAAGCGCGGAGGCGGCCAGCCTGCGCAGAGCGCGATCGCCGAGGTCGAGCCCATGATCGGTGCCGTCAGGCAACCGCACCCGCACGAAGCCCTGCGCACCGTGGGCCAGCGCCCAACCCGCGGCCAGCGTCGCGCCGCCGTGCCCCATGCGCTGGCTGCCGTAGAAGTTTGGCACACCGCGATCCGCGATGCGCGCGACCTTGGCGCCGACCAGTGCCTCGGCATCGGCCTGGGTGCCGCGCAGGCGCACGCGAAACCGGTTGCCGCGCAAGTGCCCGGTGCGCAGCTTGTTTTTGTGCGCCACGGCGTCGAGCACGGTGATGCGGCGGTCGTCGAGCCGAGCCAGCGCGCTTTCCGCCTTGCGCGGGACGCTGACCCACTGGCGCGTGATCGCCCGCCGGTCCTTGAGCCCGGCCATGCCGATGTCGCCCGGCGACACGCCCAGGCTGCGCGCAATGACCTTGCGCAGCGTTTCTGCGGCCATGTCGCGCTTCTCGATCCACAGGAAGAGGTGGTCACCCTGGCCGCTCGGCAGGTAGGCCGGCAACTCCTCGACCTCGAAGTCGTCGATTTCCATGCGCATGGTTCCGCCGCAACCTTGCAGGTCGGCCGTCCACCGCGGCAGCGGATCCAGGGGCGTGAGCGGGCAGATGCAGGCAGGGTCGGCCGACATGGCGCAGTAACATGCACGTTTGCGGTCTGGGGCGCAACGGGGGGCTCGTTTGGGCCGGGGCCATCGCCGAGGCGACCACCGACAGGCGCCTGAGCCTTCTCGTCCGCGCCCCGCGCGCTCGCTTGCCCAAGGTTTGGCTGCTGCGGAAGGTCCGCGCACGAGCGCAGGCCGCTTTCCCCGCAGGCAGAAAGTGCGTGGATGGCCGCTGGTTTCAACCCGCATGTTCCTGCGGTTGCCAACCTGGCCACAAACCAGGTTCGCAGGGCCGAAGTTCGCCGCTCCGATCGTCGCCCACGCCGTTTCACGCCTGGAAGCAGCCCTGCCACGCTTCCACCCGACGCTTGGCAACCCTGCCGGCCGCCTGCATGATCGGGGCATGGCAGCGCCCGCCCCAACCGCACTTCACGATGACCCGCCCAGAGCGCGGCCCAGCGCGGCCGAGGTCGAGGTGCTCGACGCGATCGGCGACCTGATGGCGTTCTGGGGCTTCCAGCGCTCCCACGGCCGCATCTGGGCGCTGCTCTTTCTGGCCGAACGCCCGCTTCACGCCGCCGAGTTGGCGGCCGGGCTCGAGCTGTCCGCCGGCCAAATCTCGATGGCGGTGCGGGAGTTGGAGCGCTGGGGCGTCGTCCACGCCGAACGACGGCAAGGGCAGCGCCGCACGTGGTTCCGAGCGGAAACAAACCTCTTCCGAATGGTATCCCGGGTGTTCCGCGAGCGCGAACTCGAACAAATCCGCAACCTCGCCAGGGTGTTGCAGGCCGCGCGCCGCCACCTGGACGCACTGCAACCCTCCGATGTGCGATCGCAGCGCCTCCAGCGGGTCGAGGCGCTGATTGCCGCGACGGAGGTGGGTCGCGACATGGTCGAGCGGTTGGTAGCCGGGACCCTGCTGCCGGCGTGGGTGTCCCGGACGTTGGACCGCAGCCTGGTGGGCGAGGACTGACCGCGCCCGCGCAGGGGATCAGATGTCGAAGTGCTCGCGGTACAGGTGCAGGTGCCGCGCGGCCTCGCCCAGGGGCAATCGCACCAGCGGCCCCTTGGGGTCTTCCACGCGGACCACGCCCGACAGCGCTTCCAATGTCGCCGTGACCCCGACCTCGAGGCCGGCGGCGCTGTACCCGCCTTCGAGCACGGCGACGATGCGACCTTTGCACAAGAGATCCGCGGCGTTGACCAAGTGGCCGACGACACGGGCGAACCCCTCGTAGGTCACCGACATGCCGCCCAGAGGGTCGGTGTCGGCGATGTCGTACCCGGCTGAAACCAAGATGAGTTCCGGCCTGAACTGCTCGAGCAGCCGCGCCACGAGACCGCCGTAGATGGCGTCGTACTCGGCGTCGCCGTGCTCGGCGCTGAGCGGAATGTTGATGGTGCGACCCAGACCGGGACCCTCGCCCATGTCACCCGCGTCGCCCGTTCCGGGGTACGTGCGGGCCTGATGGGTCGAGACGTACAGCACGTGCGGGTCGCGGTGGAAGATCTGCTGGGTGCCGTTGCCATGGTGGACGTCGAAATCGACAATGGCGATCCGCGACAGCCCGTAGTGGGCGCGCGCGTGCTGCGCGGCGATGGCCACGTTGTTGAACAGACAGAAGCCCATGGCTTTTTCGGACTCGGCATGATGCCCGGGCGGTCGCACCAGGGCCATCGCGGCTTGAACCTCACCCGCGAAGACGGCATCGACGGCCGCGAGGGTGCCTCCCACCGCGCGCAGGGCGCAGTAGTAGCTCTTGGGGCTGGCCACAGTATCGTTGTCGAGCCGCACGGTCAGGCCGACGGTCGCCTTGATGCGGTCGAGGTGGGCTCGGGTGTGCACGCGCAGCACGTCGTCGTCGGTGCCGGTGCGCGCAAACAGCATCTTGATCGGCAAGCGTTGGACGGCGAAGGTCCGAAGCAGGTCAATGAGCACTTGCAGGCGCTCTGGCGACTCGGGGTGGCCATCGCCCGGGTCGTGGGCGAGGCACTCGGGATCGATGAGAACCCCAACAGTCTTGATCAGTTGAAACGACACTGCGCAGGTGCTCGCGGTAGGTGTACACGCCTCGCGGCGCGCAAAGTTGCACGGATCCGGGCGCCTTGTCTATACTGGCCGGTCGTTGCGGCGGATTTCGTAAATCAATTCGACGTAGTGCCTCGCAAATCGGCCAAGATGGCCACAAGGCGCCGCACCCGATGCGCGCGGCAGGAGTCGACCGTGCGTACCTTTCGGTTCGCGCTGTGCGTGCTGGCCGCCTGTGCAGGCCTCATGGCATTGACCGCGTGCGAAGAAGCCAAGCCGGCCGCGGCCACCCATGCAGGCAAGGACGCGACCGCCGCCGACGCCGCCGACGCAAGCGACGCAGCCAGCACCGACACCATCGCTCGCGGCGAAGACGCAGTGATCACGGAAACGATCGGGACCGAAACGACCGCGCCGGACGCAAGCCTTGCGGACGCCGCCAAGCCCAAGTTCGAAACGTGCATGCAGACCGCACAGTGCTTCGCCGACAAGTGCAACCCGCCGACCGCCGGCTGCGACGCGGCCTGCACCCCCGATTCCTCGCCGGCCGCGCTCGCGGGCGCGTTGCCGATGCTCAGTTGCTACCAGACCAAGTGCCTCGCCGGCCTGTGCAAAGACAGCAAGGACCCGGGATGCGGGGATCAGTGCTTCAAGTCGGCGTGCCTGCCCGAGTTGTTCGCGTGCCTCGACGACGGCAAGCCCGGCATCAAGCCATGCGAGACCACCAAGAGCTGTTTCGACACCTGCAAGCTCGGAAAACCCGATACCTTCGCTTGTTTGTCGACCTGCTTCAACACCCTGGACGCCGGCGCCAAGGTCGCCGCCAAGACCATGGCAGCGTGCTTCGCCAAGAACCCGGGTCCCGACCCGACCAAGTCGTGCATCGCCGAGACGATCGGCTGTTTCGTGGGCGACAAGTCGGGCAACGAGCCGTGCTTCACGGTGTTCCAGTGCTCAGACGCCTGCAAGAAGGCAGCAAAGGGCGACGACTTCACCTGCTCCATCGGCTGCCTCGGCAAGGTCAGCAAAGCGGGCCAGAAGGCCTTCACCGACATGGTGCCGTGTTTGGGCAACGAAAAGGATCCGGTGTGCGCGGCCAAGTTCTTGGCGTGCGCCGACCCGGTGGGCACCGCAGATTGCCTGGGCGGCCTCGGCTTGATAGACAAATGCCAGAAGGCGTCGGGCGGCGGCGACAACCCGCAGTGCATTTTCGAGGCAGTGCACGCCATGACCAAAGAGGCCGCGATGACCCTGATGGAGGTGTCGCCCTGCCTTGACCAGAACGATCCGGCTTCGGCGCAGAAGTGCATGCCGCTGCTGCTCAAGTGCGTCAACCCCAACGGCACCAGCGATTGCGGCGCCGTCGCGACCTGCATGCAAACCTGTCCGAAGGACACGGGCACCTGCATGTTCGGATGCCTCAAGCAAGGCAGCAAAGACGCTGCCTCGGCGGCTTGGGCGGCGGCGATGTGCAGTTCGGCAGCGCCCCCGGGCGATGTGACCAAGTGCGCCACCGAAATCGGTGGCTGCTATGGCGACCCCAAGGGCACCGGGACGTGCGCTGCGGTGCTCGGCTGCGCGGCAGCGTGCGGGCCCAATGGCGGGCCCAACTGCCTCGCAACCTGCCTCAAGGGCGGCACGCCCCAGGTGGCGATCCAGGTCCTGAAGGCGGCGCAGTGCTTCGGCAAGACCGATCCGGCCTGTACGCCGAACCTGGTGACCTGCCTCGCCCCCAAAGGCACCAAGAAGTGCTTCGAACTCACGCCGTGCCTGGTGCCCTGCAACGGCAAGACCGGCAAGGAGCTGACGGCGTGCCAATTCGCGTGCCTGGACCAGGGCAGCAGCGAGGCGGTGACGCAGTGGTTCGACTTTGCCGGGTGCGACCAGGGTTGCAAGGCGAAGTGTCCAAACGACGACAGCGGCACCTGCGCCCTGAACTGCCAGAAGGCCACCTGCCCGACCGCGCAGACGGCCTGCCTGCCGCCCAAGAGCTGACCGCCTGAACGGCACCGCACGGTTCGCCCCGCAACGGGCGAGCCGGTGCGCACGAGGCGCGGATCGAGCGCCGCACACTGGGAGACCATGAACTCGACGCGCCGCAAACTCGCCATCGCCACCTGGGGACCGCCCGACGAAGGCAACATCTTCGGCAAGTTGCAGGTCGATGCCGAGGCCGCCCAGCGCTGGATCGACGAGACCCGCAAGCGCACGGGTGAAAAGGTCACGATCACCCACCTGGTCGGCAAGGCCATCGCGCTCGGCCTGGCCAAGGCCCCGACCATCAATGGCCGCATCGTGTGGGGCAGCTACGTGCCGTTCGACACGGTGGACATCACCTTTCTGGTGGCGCTCGACGACGGCAAGGACCTGGCCAAGGTCAAGATCGGCAACCTCGACAAGCGCCCGACCACCGACATCGCCGCCGAGCTGCGCCAGCGCGCCGAGAAGCTGCGCAAGGGCCAGGATGAGGACTTCGAGAAGTCCAAGGGCCTGCTGCGCGCCCTGCCGACGTTCGTGCTGCGGCCGCTCTTGCGCTTTATCGGCTGGTTGACCAGCTCGGTGGGCGTGTCGGTGCCGGCGCTGGGCCTGGAGGCGTTTCCGTTCGGGTCGTGCATCATCACCAGTGTCGGGATGCTCGGCATCGACGAGGCCTTTGCGCCACACACGCCGTTCGCCCGCGTGCCGGTGCTGGTGCTGGTCGGGGCGGTCAAGGACACGCCGGTCGCGCGCGACGGTCAGGTGGTGGTGCGGCCCATCTTGACGATTACGGCTACCGTGGACCACCGCTTTGTCGACGGGTTCCAGTTGGCGACCGTGGCCAAGATCATCCGCGAGAGCCTGGAAAACCCACAGGACATGTAGCCTGGCGGCCTACAAGGTCTGCGCCTCGGTGTCCGCGATGCCCAACAAGTAGAGGATGGCGTCGAGGTTGCGCTGGTTGATGGCGTAGTTGGCCTGCTCGCGCACGACTTGGCGCGCGTTGAAGGCAATGCCAAGGCCGGCGCGATGCAGCATGTCCAGATCGTTGGCGCCGTCGCCGATGGCGATGACCTGGTCCAGGGCCACGCGTTCGGCCTGGGCAATGCTCTCCAGCAGGTCGGCCTTGCGCTGCCGGTTGACGATCGGCCCCAGGACCTTGCCGGTCAGCTTGCCGTCGGCGATCTCCAGTTGGTTGGCGAACGCATAGTCCAGGCCGAGGCGCTCGCGGATCGGCTCGGCCACCTCGATGAAACCGCCCGATATCACCGCGAGGCGATAGCCCAGGCGCTTGAGCACTCGAATGAACTGGTCGGCGCCGGGCGTGAGCTCCAGCGCGTCGATGACCTCGGTGACCAGCGTCGCCGACGCGCCCTTGAAAAGGGCCACACGCGCCCGCAGTGCGTCGTCGAACGCCAACTCGCCGTTCTTGCTGCGCAAGGTGATCGCCTGCACTTGGTCGAGCACGCCGAAGCGCGCCGCCAGTTCCTCCATCACTTCCTGGCGCACCAGCACCGAGTCCATGTCGATGACGACCAGGCGCTTGCTGCGCCGCGTCAGCCCCTCGCGCTGCAGCGCCACGTCGCAGCCGTGCGTCGCCTGCAACGCCAGCAGGTCCTGCTTGAGACCCTGAGCGTCGGCGTGCGGCTCGGACGAAAGCGCCAGTTCGATCGAGCTCATCCGCCCGCTCGACAACCTGCCGATGCGGTCGATGTTGAAGCCGCGAGACGCTGCGGCCCGAGCCGCTCCGGCCAGCATCGCGGCGCTGATCTGCGTGGACACCAGGGTCACCGCCCACACCTGCTGCGGCGGCGGCGCCTCGGGCGCGGTGGTGAACTCGAAGTCCATGTGCAGCCCGAGTTCGCGCGCCTTCCAGAGAAGATCCTTGAGGATCGGCTTGACGTCCAGGGTATTCTCGGCATACGACACCTGGAAGGTCAGGCTGAGCGTGCCCTGCACGACCACCTGCTCGACGTCGAGCAGCGCCATGTCGCCTTCGGCCATCAAGCCGGCGATTTCTGCGGTGATGCCGGGCTTGTCGGGGCCGGTGACGGTGATGAGCAGGGCGTCGTGGGCGGTCGGCATCGGGCGTCCGGGCGCGGGCGGCGCGCGGGCGCAAAGGTAGGATGCCGGAGCATGGATCGCCAGTCTGCGGTCTCAGCCGTCGTCATCCAAGAAAAACCGGACCTTGAACGCGAGCAGCCGCACTGCGACGGGTCTGCCGGCCTTTTCTCCAGGCTCGAAACGGCATTGCTGAACGGCTGCGATGGCCGCCTCGTTCAGACCGTGCCCCAGTCCCTTGACGATGCTGATCTGGGTGGCGTGGCCCTGTTCGTCGATGACGAGGTCGATCACGACCGTGCCCTCGACACCGGCCTCGCGCGCGGCATCGGTGTATTTGCCTTCGCACCGCCCCTTGACCGCCGGCATGCGGGTCACTTCCGCGACGGCGACCGGGGCGGCCAACGGCTTGACCTTGGCCGGCAGCGTGGGCGGACCTGGGTCTTTGGTTTGCAAGGTGTTGCCGACTGGGACGCTCGGACCAGACGCGCCTGGTGCCGTGGACTCCATCGAGACGCCGAACACCGGTTCGTCGGTGGTGTCGCCGCTGGTGGCCGGCCGCTCCGTAGGCGGCGGTTGCTTCGGCGGCACCTTGTCGGGCGGCGGACGCGTCGCGCGCGGCTTGTAGGTCGGCGGTGGCACCTGGGCGATTTCGTGAACCTCGGCTTGCGCAGGCTTGGGCTCCGGCTCGGGCTTGGGCGGCTCGGGCTCCGGTTCGGGCGGCGGCGGCGGCGCGACGACCTGAATCTGCACGGTGTCGCGATCCGCATGCGGCGGCAGCTCCGGCAAGCCCTGCAGGTACAGGGCGAGCGCTCCATGCCCGACCACGGAGACCAGCAGCGAGCCGCCGAGGCGCAGAGCGTACATTTACGGTGCCCCCGTTCTCGGCATCGGCGGCTGCAGCGAGGCCGGGTCGATTTGGATGGCGAAGTTGGTCACGCCGAGCGACTTGACCACATCCAGCACCCACACCACGCGGCCGTGGGACGTGTGCTTGTCGCCCGCGATGAGCACCGTGGCCTTGGCATCGTCCTTGACCGCCGCGGCGACTGCGGCGCGCAATTGCGCCGGGGTCACCTCTTCGCCGTTCAGGTACAGTCCGCCCTCCCTGGTCAGGGTGATGCCGATCGGGGACTTCTTGGGCGCGCTGCCCTGCGATGCCTTGGGCAGGTCGACGTCGATGGCTTGTTTGGCAATGAGATTGGCCGTCAGCATGAAAATGATGAGCAGCACCAACATGATGTCGACCAACGGCGTGACGTTGATCTCGGTGATCATGCCGCCGCGACCTCTGCGCGCGCTGCCGCCCATCAGTGGACCTCGTCGGTCGTGCGGGAGTTGCCGCCTGGGCCGACCGTCGCGCCAGCACCGACCGCTTTGACGTGCGCCAAGATGGTGTGGCCCATGGCGGTCGCCGAACTCGACACGGTCTCGACGTGCCGCGCGAAAAGGTTGTACATGGCCACGGCCGGCAGCGCCACCAACAGGCCGACGCCGGTTGCTACCAGCGCCTCGGCGATGCCCGCCATCACGGCCTGGGCGCCCTGGGCCGTGTTGCTCGCCAGGTCGTGGAATGCGCGAATGATGCCGAGCACGGTGCCGAAGAGGCCGACAAACGGCGCGTTATTGCCGAGCGTGCCCAGGAACGCCAGCATCCGCTCATAGCGCAGGCGCTCGTTCTCGATGGTGGCTGAGATGACCTCGGACACTGAATCGCCACCTTGGCCCACCGCTGACAGGGCGGCGCGCGCGACTGCGGCCTCCATCGACCGCGCGCCGTGGACCAGCGGCAGCGCCGCGCCGACGCCGCCCGCCTTGAGCGCCGCGCCGATCCGCGCCTGCAGGTCTGCTGGCCGCCGCTCGAGCGCGTAGAAGGCCAGGCGCTCCAGGGCCACCGCGATGCCGGACAGGCTGAGCCCAAGCAGCAGCCACAGCACCCAGCGCGAACCGACGCGCAGCATCAACTCCAGCAACTCGGCGTCGAGCGTACCCTCGGAAACCGGGCTGACGGCGAATACAAGCGGCAACAGGATCACGGGCACTCCTCACAGGCGACCGCGCACGCCCACGGTCGGCAGCACGTAGCGGATGGAATTGCCCGGCGACACTTCCTCGGGCAAAAGCGAGATGTTGGTCAGATCGACGTAGAAGTCGAACAGCCAGTTGTTCCAAACGGCGCGCTTGTCGATGCGCACGTCGATGCGCATGTAGCCATCGGTGCGCGCGGTGTTGAAACCGGCGGTGGTGGTGGCCGGCTTGCCGCTCTGATACTGAAAGCGAACGCCGATGTCCCAGTTGCGCGGCAGCGGCATGCCTGCGACGACGTTGAGCAGGTGGGTGCGGTCGTAGTCGTAGGGCGCAAACGCGCCGTCGAGCTGCTGGCGCTCAGAGCGCGACAACGTGTAGGCGATCCACCCATATGGGCCGGTGCGGGACTGCCGACGCAGCAGCGTCTCGACTCCGTAGGCACGGCCCTTCTGCGGCGTGAACAGCCGGTCCAGCGCGCGCTCGGCCGCCGTCTTCTGGTCGGTGGACTGGTCGGGCAGCGTGCCCGGCAGCACGTTCGGGCCGCTGTTGATGACGCTTTGGGCGTTGGTCTGCAGGTCGAACACCACAGGGTCCATGTGGTTGTAGTAGGCCTCGACGTTGAGGCCGACGCCGCTCGCCACGGGAATCTCGACGCCCAGGCTCGATTGGATCGAACGCAACAGGCCGAACCGCAGCGGCATCACGTCCAGGCCAGGCAGCGGCAGAAAAAAGCGCGGCGGCTGGTGGAACACGCCCACGCCGCCCTTGAGCCACACCGACCGCTCGCCGCCGGCGCTGGTGGCATCCACGGGCAGGTCGAGCGACAGCAGGTGGTAGCGCAACGTCAGCCGCGGGTCCACGCCGGTCGCCGCGGTGGTGCCGTCGTGGCGCCAGTCCACGCGGACGCCCGGCCGCACCAGCCAGCGTGGCGTCGGTCGCCACAGCGCCTCGGCGATGGCCGAAGCCAGGTACTGCCGGCTCAGGTCCTCGCCAAACAGGTCCACCTGCGGTCCGGCTGTCGTGGTCGCTGCCTCGGACAGCAGGTTGCGGTAGCTGCCTTCAGCCCCAACCAACAACTCCAACTCGGGCAGCGGCCGGTAGCGTGTACGCCATTGGGGTTCGACCAGCCACGTCTGGATGGAGGTGGTGCCCGCCAGCGACTCGTCGTTGCCGGCGACCACCCGCGCGCTGTGTTCGACCTTTCCGTCGGCGTGCTGGTAGCGCAGATCCAGGCGATGGAAGGCGAGGCGCAGCGACGGCTCCAGCGGCGGGTCCACGGTATTGGGAGGCGTATCCGGCGCCGGCGTCGACACGGTGTCCGCGGCGCCGAACGCGAAGATCGTCCAGCCGTTCCGCGGCGTTCCGCCGTCCAGGCGCAGTTGGTAGTCCCAGTAGCTCAATGACATCTGGTCGGTAGCGAGGCTGATCATGGTGCCTGGGTAGCCGAGCCGGCCCGCGACGGTCGCGGTTGCGTCGATGCCCGGCACCGGGTGGCGCACGAAGGCGCCGGCCTGCAGCAAGTTGACGTCGATGTCGGCCACCTTTTCGTCCTTGAACGCCCGCCGCGTCCGGCCATCGACGATGCCCGCCGAGTAGCCGCCATAGAGCACCGGCGCCATGCCGGGGTAGAACTGCACCTCATCGATGAACTCGGGGTGGATGACCGACGGCCCGGCCAGCAGATGGTACAGCAGCGGCACCCGCGTGCCGTCGACCATGTAGCCCGTGCTGCCGGGGCTGGCGCCGCGCACCACAGGAAACGGCAACAGCGACACGATCGACGACACGCCGGGCAGCGCCTGGATGACGCGGAACGGATCGCCAAAGGTGCCAGGCACTTGGCGGATCTCGGGGCCGCGCAGCGTGATGCGCGAGATTTCTTCGCGTTTCTTCTCGGCGAACACCAGGATTTCATACGGATCGTAGCGCTCCCGCTCCACGTAGTAGGCGATGGCAAGTTCTTGGCGGCTGAGCAGCTTTTCGCGCTGCATGAATTTGCGATAGCCCGCGGCGTGGACGGTCACCGTCGCATCGCCCGCCGGCACGGCCAGCCGAAAGCGCCCGCGCAGGTCCGCCTCGCCAGTGTACCGCTGCCCAGCGATTTCGGCCTGGACCGTGGCGCCGGCGACCGGGGCGCGCGTGCCTTTTTCGACCAGCTTTCCGCGCAAGACGGCGTCGAGGACCGGCCCGCCCGGCCGAGACGGGGCGACCACCAGCTTGGGCTTGGGAGCGAAGGTGTGCGTGAACGTGATCTCGACCGCGACGTTTTTGCCCTTGAAACTCGCCGGCTTGAACCGAAAGCCGCGCGCCGCGGTCACCACGTAGTCGTCGAACGGCGGCTGGGCCGGCGGCAAGGGCTCGACCTTCTTGACCTGCCCGGCCGAGTCCACCACGATCTTGACCCGGACCACGACGGGCGTGTCGTGCTCCGGGGCGTCGACCGGCGTGTCGATGGTCGTCGCAGTCAACGGCTGCGGCGGCACGAGCGCGTCGGAGCCTGGGCCGGCGCCTGTGCCTGTCCCTGCGCCTGCGCCTGTCCCTGTGCCTGTGCCTGCGCCTGCGCCTGTCCCTGTCCCTGTGCCTGTGCCTGCGCCTGTCCCTGTGCCTGTGCCTGCGCCTGTGCCTGTGCCTGCGCCTGTGCCTGCCCGTGCGCCTGTCCCTGTGCCTGTCCCTGTCCCTGTCCCTGCGCCTGTCCCTGTGGCTGCGCCTGTCCCTGTGCCTGCGCCTGTCCCTGTGCCTGTCCCTGCGCCTGTGCCTGTCCCTGTGCCTGCGCCTGCGCCTGCCCCTGCGCCTGTCCCTGTGCCTGCGCCTGTGCCTGTGCCTGTCCCTGCGCCC
>Ga0194120_10002709_pt1 | contig 30080 bp, 40 predicted proteins | sample TA2MahCa65mmetaG_FD_148642 | JGI IMG/M metagenome (GOLD analysis project Ga0194120, IMG submission 148642) | Freshwater microbial communities from Lake Tanganyika, Tanzania - TA2015019 Mahale Deep Cast 65m | ecosystem: Environmental > Aquatic > Freshwater > Lake | place: Tanzania: Lake... | reverse complement strand
CCGCGTCCCTATAAATGGAAGGCGAAAGGCGAGGCTATCCTTGAAAAAATCCATCGGGCCCGCGCGGCGCTCGACAAAGCCAACGCCGCTTGAGTTTTTGGGCGCCAATTGAGAGTCAGGACACTAGTTTGGAAACATTTTAATTCTAAAGTAGCAGATCCGCTGATCTCAGAGAATTTCAGCGCCCTCATGCAGGCGAAAGTCCGAGAAATGTCGAACCGCGGCGTGATGCGACCAAGCAGAGCGCGCGCCGCAAAAGGCGGACAGAGGATTTTCGACGAATCGTCGCTTGTCTGGCACGCGTCTTGCTTTTCAATTGGATTGGTCGATCCTCCGGCGAATTTGCCTCGAAGATCAGCGCAGAGAGGGTGACAGTCATCGAAAGCCGGCGAATCTTCATTATCGACGACAATGAGATTCTTCGTGGAGCGATCCGCTTCCTCGACGGATATGAGTCGCATGAACTGGAGAGCGCAACAGGCGCGCTGACGAAAGCGAAGCGAACAGAGCCGGACCTCTTGGTCCTCGCCGAGGGAATCATTCGCATTAACGGCTTGGATCTGATCCAGGAATTTCAGACCCGCATTCCCGAAGCGAAAATTCTCGTCGTCATCGATCAGGTTTCGAGCGGCTTCGGCCAATTATGCATTTCCGCCGGCGCGCATGCTTTCCTGGCGAAACCGCTGCGGGCGGAACTCGTTCGCGACAAGATCAACGCTCTGCTGAGCGCCAAGAAAAAGGCGGTCGCGACGTCACCGAAAGTCGTGAACATGCGCTAGATGCGAGCGTTCCTCCAATCGCGGTTTAAGCGATGCGCCCGTTCCGTCTTTTTGCGAGCCGCTCTGGCGCCGGAACGCCCCAAACGCATTCATGCAGGAGAAGACCATGGAGCCCGCCGCCATCCCGCCGATCGAGGACAGAGCCGAACGAGAGAAATTGGAGGTCGCGATCGACGATTGCGTGCGCCGCTTCTACGCCAAGGGCGCCAATGACTCCCTGCTCGGACCGGTCTTTTGGGCGATCCACAATCTGGATCAACATATGAGCGTTGTCGCGAATTTCTGGTCAAAAACCCTGCTCGGCACGGACCGCTATCAAGGGCTTCCATTCGCCGTTCACATTGATTTGCCCATCGAGCCCGAGCATTTTGCTCGCTGGCTCGAGCTCTTTACCGAAAGCGCCTATGAAGCGCTGCCAAAGACGCAGGCCGAGCAGGCGATCGCCAAAGCCGCGCATATGACCCAATGCTTTCAGGCCGGGCTATTTCCCTTCGTCGACGCCGATGGAAGGCCCTCGCGCATTCCGGTGCGATAGCTTCAAATCGACACTGCCCGGAATTTAATCAACTGCGGTCGCCTCGGTCGGCGCCCCGTGTGACCTGTTGCTCAGCAATCGCCCGCGTCGATTGAAACGTCGGCGATCGTCTTGCCTTCATTATTTTTAAGATAATATCTAATGATGGCGCCGCTCGCGCGACGCTGCGGCATCGTCAGACAAACACGCTCCTGCAACTGGGTTTTCAGTTTAGCGAGCTTCTCGGGGCTGGCGACCAGAGTGCGGGCCGCTTCGTCGTCGACGACGGTATAATTGTAATTGAAGGCGTTCCCCGGACCTGCCGTCGTCTTGTCCAGGCGAATGCCTTCGCTGACCATTTCGGGCAGGGTCGCATTCACTTCGGCCGCCTCCCGTTCCAAGGTGAGCGAGAGAGGCTCGGGGTCTTCATCCAGGGAGAGAGTCTCGCGGGTTTGCCTCGCCAGAAAAAAAGCCGCCGCCACGACGGCGATCACTGCGGCCGCTTCCCAAGCCCCTGTCCAAGATTTTGCGTCCCTCTCGTCCGTCACGGCATGCCTCGCTTTGAAACCGCGGCGATTTTGTCTCGCCGAAACTCGTTTCGCAAGGCGGCGCCGCTCAATGCACTTTAAACTCGCCGTCGAGGAGCTTCATCTCAGCAGGCTTGATAAGGTTTGAATGCGCGATGATGACCGAATGGAGCGGACCGTCGAGGCTGCGCATCCAGAAGTTGAGGAATTTGCGCAGTTCGGGAAAATCCGGATGGAGATCATATTCCTGCCAGATATAGGATTGGATGATTTTTGGATAATCCGGCAGACGATAGAGGATATTTGCCGTCGTCAGGCCGTAGCCTTCGAGCTGCAGACGGAAGCCGCTGGACGCCATGACCTTCTCCTCGGCGGTGCGATTCTCTCCAGATTAGGAGAAAATTATCCGAGGGCAAGCGCACTGAGGGTCAGAGCCGTTCAAAAACAATATGCTAGCAGCTGACGCGCCTGAGCGCCAAAATCTCACGCGGCGAGCGCCACGGCGCTCGCGGCTGGGGGCGATCCAGGCCTACTAGGCTAACGACCTGCCCGCCTGGTCGAATGTACGCGCGACCGCGAACTGGATTTGGGTGAAATCGCCCAAATCCAGTTCGCGGGATAAATCTCAAAAGTTGAGAGCGCACGCGCGCAGCGCGCTCTGGCCCCTGAGCCGTAGGAATACCGCCGTTCAGAGCTCAGCTGATTCGTAGCTGGTGATTTCCATGCCGACGCAGATTTCGATGAGAACTGGTTGCGACCATGCCATGGCGTTGCTCCTCCAAAGTCGTTTCCGCCTATGACGGCGGCTTTAGTGAAGAATAATGACGGGCGGCCAGTTTTTCACCTTGAAACTTGCGTCATTGACTCTGCCGAAGTTTCCCGATTGGCGCGAACGTCGATCGATACTTCCCCGGATCATTCGCCGTCGTCGCGCAAGGGAATCGCCACAATGATCCGCGTGCCGCCCGACTCCGGCCTTTCGATCCGTTGCGCGCCGCCAAGCGCCCGCACGCGTTCATTCATGCCGAGCAGTCCCATGCCGGGGGCGAAGTCTTGCGAAATGCCGACCCCATTGTCCTCAATGGCGACCTTGAGCTGCGGCGACGCTTCCCCATCGGGCTCATGCGAGTCGGCAGGCGCTTCCATCCCGAATTCCAGCGTAACCTCGCCCTTGCTCGCGCCTGAGTGACGAAAAATATTGGTCACGGCCTCCTGCACGACGCGATAGACGGCGAGCGCCGTTTCCTCGTCGAGCGGAGAAAGATCATGGCGAACGACAAGCCGCAGATCGACCTCGGGATGAGACAGCGCCCAGGAGGCGAAGAGCGCCCTCAGCGCCGGCTCCAGACCAAGCTCTTCGAGACCCTTCGGCCGCAGCCGGTCGAGCAATCCTCGAAACAGGGACTGAAGCGACTCGCTGGCCTTGTCGATGGTTGAACTCATCTGCCGCAGGCGGCCGATGTCGGGCGATGGCTGCGACGCCAGCTCCTGCAGGGTCGCTGACGTCGCGCGAATCGAGAACAGGCAGGGACCCGCCTCGTCATGCAGATCGCGGGCGATGTCCTTGCGTTCGTCCTCCTGCACCTGAAGAAGCCTGTTGACGAGTTCGCGGTTTTCCTGCCTGACGCGATCGAGCGTCGCGCCGAGCGAATTCAGCGCGGCCGCTATCGATTTGAATTCGGTCGCCTCGCCGAGCGACAGCCGAACGCCGCTCTTGCCCGCCTCAAGCTGCGCAAGGCCGGACTTCAAGGCGTCGAAGGGCGCAAGCGAGTAACGCAGGAATAGGAGAACAAGCGTCAGGAAGACGATGGTGACCGCCAGGCTGAAGGCCGCGAGCCACACCATGTCCGACCAGATCTCTTCGAGTTCGTCGAATGGATTAGAGATCACCAAGATTTTGCTGTAGGCGCGCCCGCCGACGATCACGGGGATCGTCATGACCCTCGGCGCGGCGCCAACCAGCTTCACAAACCATTCCGGAACGCCGCGATCGGAATGCCGGATTTTTTCCAGCCAATCCGTCGGCGGCGGCTCATTGGCGGCGAGAATCTCGACATCCGAATGGCGAAGATTGCCAAGCGACGCATAAAGACGCCGCAGCGCCGGCGCCGGATCTTCATCCTCGGGAAGATTGGCTATTGTGGTCAAGATAACTTCCCGAACCAATCTGAGATTGCTTCCCGCTTCCGCATGCACCCTCGGTCCGGCGTGAAGAAGCTGGATCGCAAGATTGATGAGCAGCGTCGCGACGAGCACGACGCCGATCAGCCACCCCAGTCTGGCTTTAAGCGAAAATCCGAGCATGATAAGCGCCCTCGTCCGCCGGCCCGCGCTTTGCCGTTGACGATCGCTGACGATCGATTGACAAGACCGGCGGTTCCCACATCATAAGTTTTGGCTATCAAACAAGCGAAAAAACAATGCGCGTTCTCATCGTCGACGACCATCCCATGGTGATCGAGGGCTGCCGCGGCATGCTTTCGGGACACAAGGACATTGAAGTGCTCGAGGCGCACAACGCCGACGAGGCGCTTGACGCCTATGCCGCCGCACCGCCCGACGTTGTCGTGCTCGACATCAATCTTCCTGGCGTCTCGGGCTTCGAACTGCTGCGCCGGATTTTAAAACGTGACGCAAACGCCAAAATAATCGTCTTCACCATGAACGACGATCCGGTATTTGCGGCGCGCGCCATAGAGGGCGGCGCGCGCGGCTATGTCGCCAAGAGCGAGGACCCGCGCGTCTTCATCAAGGCGATCCGCGCGGCGGCGGAGGGCGAGCGCTATCTGTCGAACGCCTTTGCGCTGAAGCTCGCCTTCGCCGATCAGAGCCGCGCCGGCAACCCGCTCGACGCCCTGAACGGTCGGGAAATCGAAATCCTGCGCAATCTCGCCGACGGCAAGGATATGACCGAAATCGCGCATATTCTGAAGGTCTCCTACAAGACTGTCGCCAACAATTGCATTTTGCTGAAGCGCAAGCTCGGCGCGCGTTCGAAGGCGGACCTTCTGCGCATCGCCGTCGAAAACAAGGTTGCGATGAAGCTTGTTTAGTCGCGCTATCTGAATTGCCTTTGCGTCCGGTAGCGCAAAGCGAGCATCTGCAGCGCCGCATCGCGCTCAACTCCGCTATGGCGCAGATTGTAATAGTGCTGGCATAGCTCGCCATAGGTCTGCCTTTGCCCCGCCGCCGCGGCGACGTCGACAAGAGAGCCGATCAACTGCGCGAAGTTCTCCGCATGGCCGTCCGCCGCCAGCATGATGCCAAGCTGAGCGGTGCGGTTCGCGAGCATGCGGTCGGTCTCCAGGAAATGCGCCCGCGCCGAGAGCAGGGCTGCGCGTATGCGCTCCACCGCGGGGTCCCGCTCGCTGACGGCGGCGCCGCCGGCTTCGCGCCGAGCGAGCCACAGCGCGGGCTCCGTATGATCGGTGGCGCGTAGCCAAATGTCCACGCCCTTGCCGTCGTCCGGTTCGATCATGTCGTCCTGCTGGACGCTGTGCCTCTCTTCGCCGCAAGCGGCAAAGAGCGCGCAAACGCCCGCGACAATGATCGCTGCGCGAAATCGCATCGCCGCGGCTATTTCCCTTCGACCTTTTTCTTCAAGCCTTGCAGACCATTATGCAGGAAGCTCGACATCGCCGCGCGCGCCGTGTCGTCATTGAGGTTTTCCGGCGGCTCGTTGCTCGTGTCGCCGCGATAGAGACGGCCGTACCATTTCACCAGGCTGCCGCCCGCCGGCGCAGGCTCGATGATGAACGTCAGCGTGTAGGAACTTACCGGCATCGCATCGAGATTTGGATCCGACATGCGCCAGGACAGTTTGAACGCACCCGGATCATATTCGTCGAGACCTTCCTTCAAAACGCCGCCTTTTTTGAAAGCGATTTCGCGTTCGGCGCCCGCGGCGTCGCCGCCTGTCGCCTTCACCGATTGAATGTCGGGATGCCAGTTCGCGAGCCCGTCGAACTTTCCGGCGACGGCCCATACGGCTTTGGGGTCGGCGGCAATGACAATCGACTCGTCGACCTTTATCGGCGTCGGCCCATGCGCGAGCGCGGGCGCGCAAATCAGAAGGGCGAAGAGCCCCAGCAGCTTGTTCATTTGGATCTCCCTGGTTGCGGATGTCGAATAAGCGCGGCCTGCCGCATTTGCGCCAAAGCCCGGGCGAGCGAAGGTCCCGCGGCGGCAAAAAAGGTGAAAAGCGCCGCCGCCGAGCCGAAGAACGGACTTAAGTCGAAAGCGGCTTCGCGCGGCCGGGCGGAGGCGACGGCGGCATAATCGATCCACAGCCTCTTCCCATCTTCGAGATGGGCGTAAGCGAGACCGGTTTTTTCGGCGAGCGAGCGCAGATAGTCTTCCTTCACGGAAGACAGATGTTCGACTCCGACCGCGGCGGCGGCGCCGAAGGGCGCGTTACGCGCATTATAGCCCTCGCGCCGCTCGGCGCCTTCGGGCGGCAGGCCGAAACGGCTCTCATGCGGAACCTCGTCGACGCCGAGAAATCCAATCTCGCGACCCCGATCGTCAAATTTCGGAATGGGAGAAAGCTCATAGCCGCCAACCCCGACAATAAGTCCGTGCAGCGCGCCGCCGCGCCCGTCAAACGTCGGCGCGCCGCGCGCCGGAAGCGGCGGCGCCTCCTGCCCGTCCGTGAAGAACAGGAGATCGCTATTTAAGCGCCGCGCCATTTCGATGGCGCCAAAGAGGCCCGCCGATACGCGGCTGTCGCCTTCCCAGGCCATGCGCCAATCGAGCGCCGCGATCGAGGCGTCGAGCGGCGCGAAGTCGACGCAGGCGTCAATCGGTTCGAACAACAGAAATGTCTTGCGTTCGCTGAAAACGCCGAGACCGACATGCGATGGACAAGGCATTTCGACAATCATGGCGCGAAGCGCCGCCTTCACGGCGTCGAGGCGGCTGATCGGCCGCCCAGACGCCGCATAATCACGAACATTCATGCTGCCGGTGATGTCGACGACCGCGAGCAGGTCGAAAGACGGACGTCGAACGGCGATCTTCGGCGCGACGATGGCGGCGATGAGCGACAGCATGGCCAGCGTGAGCAAGACGAGCCGTGGATCGCGCAGGTCCGGCCGCATCACGGCAGACCCTTCGGCTTGCCGGGAATATCGGTCCAGAGTTTTTTGGGGTCGGCGCTCAGTTCGTCGCCGCCCTTTCTTTCGAAATCCGGAAAGTCTCGAACAAGCCGCGCGGCGACGTCCAGATTGAATTTGGCGTCCCAATATTGCGGCGCGAGCTGCAGCGCGCGGCGATATTCGCGCTTGGCGAGGTTGACGAAGGGATTGGCCGCATCGAGCTCGGACCGTTCGATGTGGTCGAACGCCTTGCGCAGCAGCGCATTGGCCAGGAGGTAGTGTCCGCGCGCGCGCAGGCCGAAGCTTTCGTCCCGATCGAGCGCCTCCACCATCGCGCGCGCGCGGTCGATTTCCCCTCGCTTCGCGAGAAAAGCGATGCGGGCAAGAAGCGTCTCCGACTTGGCGCTGGGGTCGACGCCAATATCGCGGCCCTGCTCCAACGCCTCGATGGCGTCGTTGGCGTCGATCGCGCCGCGCCAATCGACGAACGACATGGCTGTCGCCGCGACAAGCGCGAGGCAGAGCGCGACGACAAGCGATGATCGCGATTGGCGCCAGAGCGCCGTCGCTCTGGCGTGAATGGCCGCGGCGCGCGTCATAAAAAGCGTCATCGCGCGCCGCCTTTGACGCCCAAACCGACTTCGGCGAGCTTCGCGACCACGAGTAACGCCGTGGCGGCAAGCGCGAGCGCGAAAGCCGCTGCGCTCAGATCAGTGCGCGGCATTTTTTCGACGTAGCGAACGGGATGGCGTTCGAGATGGTCGATCTGCGTGAGCGCCTCCTCAGTCGCTTCGGCGCTTTCCACTTCAAAGGCGCGGTAAGGAACGCCCAGAGATCGGAAGAAAAGATCGAGATGGCGCTCCGGCGCGGCCTGCGGCGATTCATCGTCCTCCGCCGCTCTGTCGGCGATGCCTCTGCTGCCCTCGGTACGCAGGAACAGCCAGTAGAGACTGACATTGGTCTTGCGGAAATCCGCCTTCAGATCGTCGCGCTGTTTGGGATCGATGACGCCGGCGCCGTCCGATATGAGCAGGACCGCGCGCGACAGATCGGCGTCGCTGGTCTTGAACATCGACAGAGCCATCGCGAGGCCGCGGGCTATATTGGTATAGTCGAGGCCGGGACGATCGATCGCGTCGATCGCGGCTTCCGTCGCGTCGATATGGTCGGTGATCGGAGTCACCAGCATCGGCGCGGTCGAGAACGCCGCGACGCCGACGAGATCGTGACGACGCGCCTCGACGAAACGTTTGAGAATGCGTTTCGCCGCCGCGGCCTTCGACTCTTCGCCTCCAGACGGCGTTCGCCCCGCGAAAGTCTCGTTCATGCTGCCGCTGCGGTCGATCAGCATCACGAGCTGCGCGCCTTCGGCGAAGCGCTCCTGTTCCGCGCCGGCAATATGGGGACCGGCCGCGCCGAAGAGACTCGCGCCGATCGCGATGACGCCGCCGAGCTTGAGCAAACCTCCGGCCACAGCCGAGAGACTGTCGGCAGGCGCTGATAAAAGCGAAGGTATCGTGTTCTCGCGCAGGACGGATCGCAGAAGCGGGATCAGCGCCAGCGGCGCCAAAAACAGCGCCTCAATGTGATCAAAGCCGAGAGCATTCATCCCGAGCGCTCCCGCCTGGCGAGGGCGCTCACGAATTGCGCGAGCTGCGCCGCGCGGAAATCGTCGCCGAGCCTTTCGCCGCCGAAGAAACGGCGCTTCGAGGCGGAAAAGAACCGTTCGAAATCCATCCGCAGCGGCACGAATTCCGGACGCCTGCGCAGGAAATCGGGAAGATCGGCCGCAAGCAAAGTCACGCCATTGGTCGTATCGAGCGCGCGATGCACGGACTGGATCGCCGCGTCCAGTTCACCGTCGTCACCGGCGCGCCGTTTCGAGAATTCGTTGGCGAGCGCCGAGAAGACGCGCGCTCTACGTTGCTGAAAGGGAGGCCAGGCGCGATCGCGCGCGACGACGGCGAAGGCCAGCAAGGCGGCGACGCCCGCGCCGATTGCGAGATTTCGCGGCGTCGCTTCGTCGACGAAGGGCGCCGACCCGTCCGGTCGCATATAGTCGGTCGCCTCTTCCTGCTTCTGCGGCGCAACCTCGCGTAGAGGCGAGACGCCGACGCGCCACGCAGGAATCTTCACGGTCTCCGCGCCCGCCGCCATCGAAACGGCGAGGTCGAAGCTTGGAATTTCAATGTCCCGCGCATCGAGCGCGACATAGAAATTCTGATAGGTGAGATCGAGACGCCATAATCGGGCGCCGTTTTCAACGCTCTCGCTAAGCTTGACGTCCCGCAGATCGAGCGAACCGGTCAGCGGACCGGGCTTCGGTAAGGAGGCGCGCGACAGCGCGGCGTTCTCTGGCCCCGACACATCGACGCGCGCATGGATGAGATCGCCGACAAAATAGCCGAAGGGGCGCGCCGATCGGATGCGCGCCGTCAGTTCCTGTGCGGATGCGGAAAGCGCGGCAACGAGCGCAAGGACGAGAAATATAATGCGCATCGCGCGCCTCACGCGGCCGTCAGTCGAATGCTGAGATCGACGGGATCGAGACTGTCCTCAACATAGATCGGCGCGCGACTGCGCCGCGATAAAAGACGGGCGAGACGTCGCCGGCGCGCCTGTTCGGCTTCGATCCAGCGCCGCCGCAGCGCCGGCCTCATCAATAGGGTTTGACGGCGGCCGCTTTCGCTGTCGCGAAGCGCCAGCACGCCCCATTTCGGCGGCGCCGATTCAACGGAATCGACAAGAACGATCGGCGCGACATCATGCAGCGCGAGCGCGTCGAACGCCTGTTCGATCATAGGCTCGGACCAGCGGAAGTCGGAGATGAGAAATACGAGCTTACGCGTAGCGCCGAGCGCCGCCGCGGCGGCGAGCACGCCCCTTACGCTCGACCCGCGGGGCGTTTCGGCGCCGAGCCTTTCGACGGCGGCGAGCGCCGCTTGCCTCGAACGAGTCGCCGGACTCATTGACCGATCGATCAGAGCGTCCTCATAGGGCAACAGGCCGAAGCGATCGCCGATGCGCGTCGCCGAATAGGCAAGAGCGGCGCAAAGGTCGACGGCGACACGGAACCTGTCGGCGGCGCCGACGAAGCCCATCGACGCCGAGAGGTCGACGAGCGCATAGACGTCGACCGCCGCTCTTTGCTCGAAGCGGCGAACATAGGTCGCGCCGAACGGATCGCGCAGCGTCGCGCGGATGTCGATGCGGCGAGCGTCCGGATAACGCATGAAAGGCGCCTGATCGCGAAAGACTCCAAAGCCGCCGACTTCGCTCGACGTATGGGCGCCGACGTGATTGGCGGCGAAGCGTCCGCGCGGCCGATAGAGAATATCGACGATCCCGTTCATGGAACCGGCGTCGCGTCGAAAGCCGCGCGACACAATCGCTTGACGATGTCGTCGCCGCGCAGCGCGTGAATCGGATCGACGAAGATGCGGTGAGCCATTATTTCGATGAACAGGTCGCGCACGTCTTCCGGAACAAGATAATCGCGCCCCTCGAGCCAGGCGCGCACGCGCGCCGCGCGCGCCAAGGCCGCCAAAGCGCGCGGGCTCGCGCCGCCCTTGAAGAGACTGCTGACGTCGACATCGGGCAAGGACACGCCGGCGGACTCCGGCTTGACCAGGGCTTGCCAGAGATTGAGCACATAGCGCTCAAGCGCCTCGCTTGATTTCACCTCGGTCTGGATCACGCCGGCGACTTCGGGAATCCTGCGATAGTCGAATGAACCGGGACTCACCCGTTCGATCAGGGTTTCCGTGTCATGGAACGCCGGATCGAAGACGAGCCTTCGGCGGGCGTCTTCATCATCCGGCGCCGCCATGGGAATTTCCATGAGGAATCTGTCGCGGGCGGCCGCCGGCAGTTCGAATGTTTCCTCGCGCTCCACCATATTGCGGTCGGCGAACACGCTCAGATAAGGAAAATGATGCACGCGATTGAACGCCGAGACGCTTCGCTCGGCCATCAGCCGCAGCAACAGCGAGTGAACCTGCGGACGCGCGCGGTTGATCTCGTTGAAGAAGAAGACCGGCAGCGTTTCGGCCAAACGCAGCAGTTCGGAGGGCTCGACCCGCGGGCGACCGTCTTCGCCAAGGTAAGTATGGTAGAGAATGTCGCTCGGCATCATGTCGACAGTGCCCTCGACACGAGCGAAATCCCCGCCGAGCGCGCGCGACGCCGCGCGCAGCAGCGTCGTCTTGCCGACTCCCACGTCGCCTTCGATCAGCACATGGCCGCGCGCAAATATGCAGATCGTCACAAGCCTGATGACGCGCGCCTGGCCGAGAACGGCCTTCTGAATTTCCCGCTCGAACTCCAGGGCGCGCTCGCGCCAATCGGCGAGCTTCTCGACGACATGCAACTTAGCGTTCAAAGCCTGACCTTAGCCCGCCAAATGGAAAAGGCGGCCACGATCTCGGGAATGGGGCCGCTGCGCCGTTGTCGAATGCGCCGGCTCCAGATCGTGGCCGCTGGATTCATCGCGATCATTTCATCGCGATGAAACCTATTGAGCGATCTTGCTCACGTCATATTCCCACTTGCCGGTCTTCTTGAAATTCTCGACCCGCTTCTTGTTGCGCTCTTCCATGCCCTGGACCGACGCTTGCTGCTTGGCGATTTCCTTCGGGTCGTGCTTGGGATCGTATTTCGACCCCTCGACCTTGTCCGGAAAGCCGGGCTTCGGCTCCCAGCAATTGCCCGGCGCCTTGCATTTGGTGCCGTCATAGGCGAGGGCGCCGCCGGCGCCAAACAACATGCCGACGGCAAGCGCCGCGGCGAAATGAATCTTACGCATCCCTGCTTCCTCCGTTTTTTTGGAGGCTTGCGCCTCCATGTTTGCGCCCCCGCAACGGCGGCGTAGAACTTACTTCGCCTTTGGCTGGCATTGACCGGGCGGATTTTCGGGCAGCGTCTCGTGACCGGCGTAGGGCTTGAACTGCTTGCGCTGCTCGTCGGTCAGCCAGCCCGCCTTTTCTGGCGCGTCCTTGAAGAGGTGACGGATCCAGGCCATTACTTTCAGCATTTCGTCGAGCGTCAGATTCTCATACTGCGGCCCCATCGACGCCTGCGCGCCGCCGTAGATCGTCGAGAAGAAACCTTCGTCGGTTTCGTTCTGCGGATAGGTCCAATAGGCGTCATTGAGGCCGGGGCCAATTTTTCCTTCGGCGAGGTGGCCGTGACAGCCGGAGCAGGCGGACAGAAAGAGCTGTTCTCCCTGTTTGAGGCAGCTTGCATCCTCGTTATAGGGATTCTTGCCGGTCGCCATGAACTGCTTGACGCCCGCCGTGTCCCTTCCTTCAGGCAGCGCATCATCGAATTTGAGCACTTCGCCGGTGATCGTGTTGCGAAACGTAATCCCTGCGGTCTGGGCGATGGCGCCGAGCGCAACAAGGCTCGCCGCGGCGCTGATGAGATAGACCGAAATGCTTGCTTTTCTTTTCAACACTTATTCTCGTCCTGTTTCGTTGGTGCGCCGCGCATCTATTGGGTGACGGGGAGAAGGGGAACGCCTTCCGCCTTGAGGATTTCATCGATCTTCGGCCGCGCCGCGACGAGCGCGTTGTCGATTTCCGTCAGCAAGGCCTTGTCGTCGCGCCGCACCGCGACCGATTGGTCGAAGCGCTGCGGCGCCTTTTCGCCGCTGCTCTTTGCAGCGTCATCTTCGATCAGCGTCATCCGCAGGGGAACGGTCGAGGATTTGACGTATCGCGCCACGTCCGGCGCGAATCCGACCGCGATATCGGCCGCGCCGCTCACCACTTCGCCGACCATTCGAGCGGGATCGATCTGCGTATATTGGTTGCGCGGCGATTTGAAATTCACCAGCGAATAGAGATAGGCCATGTTGTCTTCGTACTGGCCCATATCCTTGAGCAGCGCTTCGCCTGGAGACCCGAAGGCGACGACGATGTGGCCAAGCTTCTTCAAGCGCGGATCCGACCAGGATTTGATGTCGAGACCGCGATCGGCGCGGCTGACGAAGACATAGCCGGTTCGATAGTACGGCTTTGACGTCGCCACGCGCGGGTCGCCCGTATCGAGGCCGATGATGACGTCGCAGAGCGCCTTGTCGAGAGAATCGCGCACGAGATAGATCGCCGGCCGTTGCGACCACACAAATAGCGCCTTGCGATGCATGGCTTCGGCAAGCGCCACGCCAATTTTGTTTTCAAGTCCGGAGCCGTCTTCCATCGACAACGGCGGCTGATTCTTCGCCGCGCAGATGCGAAGCGCATTGGGATCGGCCGGCGCCGCCTGCTCGGCCATTGGCGAGGGCGCGACGGCGTCGCTGGAGCCGCCAAAGGATGCGCCCCTCGCGTTAACGCCCGCGAGAGCGATAACAAGCGCGCCGCCGAAACGAAGGGACAACCGAGTGATCCGCGACATTTTTCTGTTTCCGTGATCGTTCCGATCGCCTGTTCGGACGCACGGGGGCGCGTCCGAACAGGCGTCTCGCAACCGCCTCAGGCGGGAAGAGATCGAGGGAACGGCAGGCGATCAGTTCGCCTTGTATTCGCCGACGCTCAGATCGTCGTAGGGGCTCTTGCCGTCGAGCGAGAACACCATCACGCCGCCACCCATCTGGGTGTAGTTGGCGAGCTGCTTGAAGGCGCCGACCGCGCCGAGACCAGCCGTCGGATCCTGGAGGTCGAACACGAGACCGACTCCCGGCCAACCGCCGACGCCATACATGATGGCGAGATATTCGACGCCCTTGTGCTGATAGACGATCGGATGGCCGATGACGCCCGACGGAAGCTTGAACTTCCACAAGAGTTCGCCGGTGTCGCTGTGACGGGCCTTGATGAAGCCGTCGAGCGTTCCGTAGAACACGACATTGCCGGCGGTCGCGGCGGTGCCGCCCCAAACGGCGAAGCGCTCCATCTTCTCCCATTTGAACTTGCCAGTGATGGCGTTGTAGGCCTTGATCTGGCCGAGGCCTTCAGCCTTCTGACGATCGCCCTTCGGACCCGGAAACATGTTCAGCGTCGCGCCGACGAAGAACTGACCGGCGCGATAGGGAAGCATGAAGGGCTCCCAGTCCATGCAGATATGGTTCACGCCGAGGAAGAACAGCTCCTTGGTCGGATCATAGGAGTCGAGACCCTGGTTGTGATAGCCCATCGCCGAAGGACAGATGTCCTTGGCGAGGTGGTCCATGCGCGTGCCATATTCCGGATCGCGCACCGGCAGGCCGCTCTTGAGATCGACCTTCTTGAACACATTGACCGTGTCGTCGATCTTGTCGGCGGAGATCAGCGTGCCGTCGGTGCGGTCGAGCGTATAGACGATGCCGTTGCGGTCGGGATGGGTCAGCAGCTTGCGCGGCTTGCCATCCTTGTCCTTCTGCTCGCTGAGCATCATGAAATTGATGCCGGCGTAGTCCCATTCGTCATGCGGCGTCTTCTGATAGCCGAACTTCGCCTCGCCAGTGTTGAGGTCGCGGCCCCAGATCGTCATGGTCCACTTGTTGTCGCCGGGACGCATGGTTTCGTTCCACGGCGCCGGGTTACCGCTGCCGTAATAGACGAGGTTGGTGCCCGGATCGTAAGCGAACCAGCCCCAGTTGGTGCCGCCGCCGATCTTCCAGGCGTCGCCTTCCCAGGTCGCGGTGCCAAGGCCCTTCTGGCCGTAATGCGGATTGGCCTTGTTGAAGTCGTCGCCGATCAGCACGTCCGAATCGGGACCGGTCGCGTAGGCGCGCCACTTCTGCTCGCCGGTGCGCACGTCATAAGCGGTCATGTAGCCGCGAACGCCGAGCTCGGCGCCCGAGCTGCCGATGAGCACAATGTCCTTATAAATATGCGGCGCGACGGTCAGCGTCGAGCCGACTTTGAAGTCCGAGTTTTCGATCTTCCAGACTTCCTCGCCGGTGTCGGCGTTCAGCGCGACGACATGGCCGTCAAGCAGCGTCTTGACGATGAGCGAAGGCGTCTTGCCATCGGTGGGCCAGTAGGCGAGTCCGCGATTGACGATGTCGCAGCAGGCGACGGCGCGCGCGGCGGCGTTCTGCTTGGGCTTATGCTGCCAGAGAATGCGGGTCGGATCGTCGAGGTTGAGCGCGAAGGTATTATTGGGGAAGGACGTGTGAACATACATTTTGCCGTCGACGACGATCGGCGAGCCTTCATGACCGCTCAGCAGACCCGTCGAGAAGGACCAGGCGACCTTCAGATTCTTGACATTGTCGGCGTTGACCTGGGTCAACGTGCTGTAATGGTTGGAGCTGTAGTTCTTGCCCTGCATTGCCCAGTTGTTTTCGCTCTTCGTCAGAGCTTCGAGTTTATCTTCGGCGACCGCGGCGGACATCGTCACGACCGGCGCGGCGAGCAGCACGGACAACAGGGACACGGAATTCAGCAGTTTCCTCATGGACGAGTCCTCCTGCAACGACGCCCGGACGCCTTGATGGCTTCTTTGACGGCGACGTCGCCTCGCAGATAGACGGCTTGAAATGCGGCCGTCAAGGTTCATTGAAGGTCGCCTGTTCCCGCTGCGCGTCGGCGCATATTCGAGAGACGATCCGGGGGCATATAAATTTAAGCGCAAGGCCGAGTCTCCACGATTTATCGGTAATGTGTCTCGGGAAAGATCGGCATGTTTGTTCCCGATGCTTCCTTCTCCGGCGAAGGCTTGACGCAGAATCGCGGGCAGACTTTGTTGAGGACGAACCTCCACGCCACCTAGAGTTCGAATGTCGGAAGCTTTCGCGCAAAGAACGTCGCCTGCGCCTCATCGTTACGCGTGGTTTCGGACCGGCTTACGCGCGTCACCCGCAAGGCGCGTCCTTGCGCTGGTTGCGCTCACGCTCATCGGCGCGGCGCTCGCGCGCCTTGGCGCGCAGACCGCGCTCGCGGCGCTCTACCCGAACGACAGGCGAAAGGCGATGACGGAGGCGGACGCGGCGCGTTTCGCCGGCGCGGGCGTGCTCATGTGCTACTCCGATTTCGGAACGCTCGAGCGCGCCGCGGCCGCTTGGCTCATCGCTTCGCATGATCTCGTTGTGATGAATGCGCATAATTTCGTCGATCGGCGCCTCGTCCCAACCCATCCAGTGACGAACTGCTTCTTCAGGATCGCGGGCGGCGATTACTATTTCGACGCGGACAGTCTGCGCATCGGCGCTTCCGTCGAGTCGAAAGGCCTGCATATCACCGACGATTGGGCGTTGCTGCGCCTGCTGCAGCCGACGCCCGAAAGCGTGAAACCCCAGCCCACGCCTGACGTGAGCGACATCGCCACCGGCGCGCGCTTCAAAGTGAGGATGGTCTCGCCGGCGGGACATTCCAATACGCGTCTCGCGGCGACAACTGAGTCATGCGACATTTATCGCGTCGACGAGCCGACCGAAGGTCACATGCGCCGCGCGCGTCACGACTGCAATGACGGCTATGGCGGTTCGGGTTCGGGCCTCTTTACCGAGGAGGGCCGTCTGATCGCCATGCACAGCGCGTCGCTCGACATGAATCAGAAGCGGCCCTTCGATATCGAGACGCATTACGGTTCGGCGCTGCTATTCGAAGGCGAACTCGCCGAGGCGATCCGCGAGGCGGCGGCGAAGCCGCGTTAGCTCATTCCTTCGGGGGGATGGTCCGTATCCAGGCGACGAGCGCGTCGAGATCGTCAGCCGACATTTTCGAGAAATGCGCCTTGGCAAGCGTCGACATCGGCGGCTTGAGCGAAGTCCCGTCGCGGGAAACGCCCTCGGTGATCGCGCGCTTCAATTCGTCGTCCGACCAGGCGCCGACGCCTTTCGTCGGATGCGACGTGATGTTCGAGGCGACGGCGACGCCTGTGGGGGTTCGAAAGACTTTTCCCCCTGCCCCAAGGCGATTTTGATAATCGGGCGCGCCGTCGAGCTCCTCGCTATGGCAGGACATGCAGCGAGCGAGCGACGCGACATAGAGGCCGCGCGCGTTATTGTCGGCGAGAGATCCGTCATCGAAGGCCGCCGCCGTTCCGGGCATCGGGTGAGGCGCCCATTCCCCGCGCCGCTGCTGAGGCTCCTGGAGCGGCGCGCGGACCGGCGCGACCGAGCGCAGAAAGACGACGATGGCGTCGAGATCGCCCGCCGTCAGCGCCTTGTACGAGTCCGACGGCATGACCGGCGCGAGGCGACCGTCGCGTCCGACGCCGTCGACGATGGCGGCGCGCAATTCTTCGTCGGTCCATGCCCCGACGCCGGTCTCGCTGTCGGGCGAGATGTTGGAGCCGCGGACGACATAGGATTTGTCCGAAAATGTCTGCGCGCCGCCGGAGAAGCGCTTCGAGAAATCATAGCCGGCGGCGCCGCGCGGCGTATGGCAATTGTCGCAAGCCGCCAGCGCTTCAATGAGATAACGACCGCGTTCAATGTCGCCTGCACAGGCTGCGGGACCGATCGTCCAGCACGCCAATAGAGCGACTGGCGACGATAGAACCGTCCATAGGCGATTGACGTGCATGATGCCAAGGCATGTTGAAGGGTTGGGCGCTCTTAATCCAGCTCTCTCGTCGCGTCGTCAGGAAATATTCGTGCCTGCGGCAGGAATAACCGGCAATCAGCGACCAGGGAGTCAGCGTCCGAGCGACAGGTTGGAGCCGTCGAGCACGGCGTAGTCGAACCGGGCGCCGGTGACGACGGCGCCAGTGAATGACGCGCCGGTAAGAACCGCATGCGTGAGATTGGCGCGCGTAAGGTCCGCGCCGTCGAAATTGGCGTCCGGTAGTTCGGAGCGGACGGGAACCATTCCCTGATTGGCCGGATCGGCGCCGAGATCGGCGCCGATCAGCTTGGCGTTGCGAAAGTTCACGCGCGTTCCACCGCCGATGATCCGCGAATCGGAAAGATCGGCGCCGGTGAAGTTCGCGCCGTCGAGAAGCGCGGCATAGAGCATGGCGGTCTTCATCAAGGCGCCCGAGAAGTCGACGTTCTGCAGATCGGCGCGCGTGAAATTCGCCCCGGAGAGATCGGATTTGGCAAGTTTTGCGCCCGCGAGAGTCGCCGAGAAGAAATCCGCGCCGCGTAGGTCGAGACCCGAAAGGTCGAGGCCGGAGAGATCAAGATTGGCAAGATCGATCGGTTTGCCGCGCGCTTCGGCGAGCGTCTCCTCGACCTGCGCGCGCGATCGTTCGGCGGCGACGACCGCCTGCGCCGCCGCGGCAATGAAAAGCATAGCGCTCGCGACACGAGCAAGGCGGCGACCGATCAGCGCTCGTTTCAATAGGCTCATCAGTCGAACTCCAATCGCATGTCAGCGCTCGAAGCCTATGTTCGACGGAATCAAGGACGCAACAGGACAATATCTTGCGCAGAGCAGGAAAGATCGGCAGGCTGCGATTTAAGCGACGGCCGGTCATGGATCGTCGCAGCGTTTCGCGATAATGAGTTGCGATGAAACTGCGGCGACTCTCGCCATTCGGCATCGTCTTCTCGCTCTCGCTGATTGCGAGCGCGGCTTCGTCTGCATGCGCAGCGGGCGATGAACTTCCAAAGCGCCGTCCCGGCCTGTGGCGGATTTCAACGATCGCGCCAGAGATCGGCATGCAGACCAATGAGGTCTGCATTGAAGAAGGCGACAGCATCATCGGCGCCCAGGACGAAAATTGCGCCAAGCCGTCAGTCACGCAGGCGAAAGATCAGACCATCGTCACGATCGAATGTGGTCCAACGAATTCGCGTGACGTCACCAGTCTTCTCTTCACGGGCGACTTCCGGAACTGGTATCGGGCGCAGTCGAGAACCACGGCGCGCGAGGCGCGCTCCGGCTTTACGATCGACGCAAGATTTCTGTCCGAGCGCTGCACGAAATAGGCGCATCGCAAAAATTGTGACGCGGCTAAGTCTGCATGCCATCGCGCGCTGCGAACCTTAGCTCAAGGTCACCGATGCGCGACATTGGCGGAAAGCACCACGACTCGGGCGCCGATCGCCGCCTTCTGGTAGAGGTCCATCGCATCCTGATTGATCATTCGGATACAGCCAGACGATTGGCTCTTTCCGATCGTCCACGGCTCATTCGTGCCGTGGATTCGAAACAGCGTGTCTTTATCCCCTTGCCAGAGATACATTGCGCGCGCTCCCAGCGGATTGCCGGGACCGCCATGCATCCCGAGCCCGCTTTGCAACTCGACCAGCTGCCTCTTGAGGTCCGGCCGGCGCTCGATCATTTCCCTCGGCGGGTACCAGTCAGGCCATTCCTGCTTGCTCTTGATCGTCGCTTCGCCCGTCCAAGCGAATCCCTCGCGCCCGACTCCGATGCCGTAACGAGTCGCGCGGCCGCCCGCCTCGACAAAATAGAGGTAGTGCCTGGCCGGATCGACGACGATCGTTCCTGGCGCTTCCTTGGTCGAATAGGCGACGCTCTTGCGCAGGAAGGCTGCATCGACTTGGCCAGCTTTGAGCGCTGGAACGTTAAATCCGGCGTCTTTCGTCTGGGCGTAGAAATCGCCGCCTTGAACAGTCGCCGCCTCCTCCGGCCCCGCCTGCTCGACAGGATCATTCGGAGGCGGAGGCGCAACGGCGGAGACGCTGAGCGTCGGCGACGTCTGCGTGCTGGCGCATCCGGCAAGGCATGCGGCAGCCGTTGTATAAGCAAATGCCACTAGGACACGGCGGGTTACGCGAAACATAGGCGATGATCGTCCTCGACCGGATGCGCCGACTATAGGCCAAATCCGCGCCGGGAACCAATTCTTCCCCCGCCGCGAACGCCGCTTGCATGGAAAGGCTTTCCGCCGAGCGACGACAGAGCGACGATCGGCGCCCTGATCGTACGGCTCGTCGCGCGAGAAGCTCAGAGTCCTTCGCACAGCGGAGCTGCTCCGCGGCCTGTCAATTATAGTATCCGTATCGGGGGAGCAGAGCGTAATGATGGCCAATGTGCGCTTTCCCGTCAGCTTTCAGAGTCTTGGGGAACCCAGCTGACCAGTAGCTCGCAGGGAGCGCGAATCGCGCGGATCGACGCCCCCTGCCACACAGCAAAACTATCCAAGCTCGCAACCGAATGTCGATCCTCTCAATCAATTTGCGGCGGCAGAGTCATTGCTCGGGAGCACGTCACGCAGACGCTTGCCCTCAACCCATGCGAAGGCCGCGGACGTATCCGCGCATTGGATTTCCTGCTCGGCGATCAGCTTGTCGCACAGCATGACGCAAATCGCATCGATGGGAGCGCTCGTGTCGTTTTCCTCGGTCATGCGATCGATGGATATCTCGCCCATTTCCTCGCCGTCGACGATATGGATGATAAACACTTCTTCATGACCTTCGGCGCCGTGGGCGTTCACTCTGAAGGTTTCGCCCTTGTACTGAAATTCACGGATCATTTCCTACCCCCGCTTCTTATGTTGTTTGGCCATTCAGGCAAACGGCGCGACCCTATCGTTCGCCAATATTCGGTCAATAGCGCCGAGAGTCGCAGTTTGCAAAAAAATGCGCCGGAACAATCAGGCGCCCTTATTGCTTCCTGATCGCACCAAGCGCGGATCGATTTGGCAAGGATTGTCAAGTTTCGAACAATTCACCCGGAAGGAATCCCCATGCCGATGTCTGCGGAGAATATCGAAAACATGATCAAGGCGGCGCTACCGGACGCGGTGGTGGAATTGACGGCTCTCGCCGATGACAATGATCATTGGGCGGCGACCGTCACCTCCTCGGCCTTCACGGGACTGAGCCGGGTGCGCCAACACCAGCTGGTCAATGCGGCGCTGGCCGGCAAACTTGGCGGCGAGCTGCACGCATTGGCGCTGACAACGCAAGCGCCATAGTCACTCAAAACGGAACTCATGCGGGAGCAAGAGATGTCTGACACCCTTAGCCGAATCAAAGAAGTGATCGACAGCGCAGATGTCGTATTATTTATGAAAGGCACGCCCCAGGCGCCCCAATGCGGCTTCTCGATGCAGGTCGTCCAAATCCTCAACCAGATCGGCGCATCCTACAACGCCATAAATGTGCTGGCGGACGGGGAAATTCGTGAAGGCATAAAGGCCTTTTCGAATTGGCCGACAATCCCGCAACTTTACGTCAAAGGCGAATTTGTCGGGGGTTGCGATATTGCCCGCGAGATGTTTCAGACCGGAGAATTGGCGGCGCTCCTCGACAAGGAGAACATTCCGCATAAGCAAAGCGCAAAGGCGTAAAAGGCCGAGACACGGCGCATCCGGCGGGCGCGCGAAGTCTGCTCAATCCAAATTGTTCAGGACTGAGGGTGAAAGTCGAGCGCTACGCCTGCGGCTTCTGCCGTATGGCCGGCGTCGAGCAGCTCCGAGAGCCGGTCGATGCGGATAAGCGCCAAACCATCGGCGCCGGCGCGAGAACCCGTCACGCCGATGTCGACGCCGCCGATGTAGACTTGCGATCCTTGCGCGGGCGCTGCGCTTCTGGAGGTGAATCGCGAGACCCGCTTTCTCACTGTCGTGCGGTGCTGCATGCGCGACACGACTTCTTGGCCGACATAGCAGCCCTTTTTGAAGTCCAGGCCGGAAAGACGGTCCATATTCGCTTCGTGAGGAAAAACCCCGCCGTAATCGAAATCGACAAGCCCATCGGGAATGCCGGCGGCGATTCTTCTCGCCTCATAGATCGCGCGGTCACCGCGAGCGTCCGCAGCCCCTTTGCGGATAAATCGCACGCCATCCCATGTCGGGCGAACGCGGATCAAGAGCCGCCGCGACAACGCTGTCGTCGGTCGGCGCCCGATCGAGATAAGCGACAACTTCATGAGCCGCGGTCATGTCGATGAATTCGACTTTCGATCGCAGCCGATACCGCGCCAATCGTCGAAGGAGTTCGTCCGTCAGCGAAAGCGGACAGTCGAGCAACAATCGATCTCCCGCCGCGCCTTGCTCCCTATACACAAAGAAATCAGAGATAATCTTGCCCTGAGGGGTTAAGAGCGCGGCAAAGCGCGCCTCCCCTCGGCGCAGAGAGCGAATGTCGTTGGTGACGAGATTGTGCAGGAATTCGGTCGCGTCCGCGCCCGTTATCTCGATCAACCCGCGATCGGAAAGAAGAATAGCGTCGGCCATCTGTCTGCTTCAATCTGGATGACGCGGCGAGACGCCGCCGGCTTTCAAGATATTCATTCCATGGGCGGACCCATATCGTCTTCCTTCTTCTTCTTTTTCTTATCGGTCTTGGCCTGCGCATAGGCGCCGGCGTTCTTCAGTGTGACGGGCGGCTGACCTTCGACAAACTGCGAAATCCAAGAGAATGTGCGTTCGCTGGCTCGCTCGGCGGCTTCCGCGTCAAAATTCTCGGTTGTCGCAAAATTGAATCCATCCTTCACCTTGGGATAGGAATAAGCGCTGACATCCGGCCGCGTCGCCCGAAACTGCGTCATACCTTCCAGAGGCGTTGAGGCGTCTTCTTCCGGAAAGTGCCGCAGCGTCGGAATTTTGCGCTTCTCCGAATGTTCGTCGGTCAGCCCGGCCGCATAATATCCGATGGCGCAGGCGACGTCCTGCAACCTGTTTGCGGATATGTAAGCGACATATCCGCCCCAGCTGTATCCGACGAGCGCGACCTTGCCCGTGCTCTTGACCGAGTCCACCGCCGCCTGGACGTCCAGCAACGCCGCTTCGATCGGGACCGATTTCGCGATCTCGGCGCCTTCCGAGGCGTTTGCGGCTTCAGCCTTTTGCGCGCGCTGAAAGAGCGACGGCGCAATCGCGACGTAGCCCTTCGCGGCAAAGGCGTCCGCCTCCTTCCGAATGTGCTCGCTCACGCCAAAGTAATCCTGGAGCACGACGATCGCGCCTTTTGGCGTCTCGGCCGGATCAGCCCGGTAGGCTGTGAAGCAGTGTCCGTCTTGAGAGGTAAGTTCAACCATGATCGCAACCTCGCATCTTCACAATGGCGATGCTTTCCACGAAGGAGCGGGTCAGCAGCCGTCTCTTCACGACGCGGCGTTGCGAATTCCATGCCTTTGACAATGGTCAACGCCGCCGCGACTTCAAAAGAAGCCGAGCTCCAACTTCGCTTCTTCCGACATCATGTCCTGGCTCCACGGCGGGTCGAAGACCAGATTGACCTTGGAACTCTCGACGCCCTCTACGCCATCGATCGCCCGTTTCGCCATGTTCATCATCTCGCCGGCGACGGGACACCCCGGCGCGGTCAATGTCATGTCGACATCGACATGACGCCGATCGACAATGTCGACTCTATACACCAGACCAAGATCATAAATGTTCACCGGAATCTCCGGATCGAACACTGTTCGCAACGCGGCGACGACCGCCTCATAGAGCTCTTTCGCCTCTAGCCGGCGCCTTGAGCCCGCGTCGCCGCCGCTGGCGGTCTCAACGGCCGATCGCGGCACGATCTGTGTCTCCACTGCTTTCTTCCGTCTCTTGGCGAGGGCGCGGACGGTTCGGGACTTCTACAACGATGAACCGCGCGTCCGCATCGACTGCCATCGCGCCATCGTGTTGGCGCGTCGATTTCTTCTCGATCAAGCAAAGCGCGCGCCAATTGAGAAGGTTTGGACTGGAACTTGCTTCGATTTGTGCGACCGCCTCAATAAATCCTTGAGGAAAATTGCGCGTCCAAGCGCGAGGCGCGTCGTCAAGAGGTGAATGTGCAATGTCGGAAGAAGCGGATGACGAATTCGAGATTCCACAACTTTACAAACGTCACGTCTTCGCCTGTTTCACGCAAAGACCTCCGACGCATCCGCGCGGGAGTTGCGGCGCAAACGGCGCACAGCCGCTATGGGATCGTCTGGGCAAGCGCGTCGAAGCCGAGGGCGGCGGCGAAATCGGATTCACCGCCGCCGGCTGCATGGGATTTTGTTCCGCGGGCCCATTAATGGTCGTCTATCCGGAAGGCATTTGGTACCGGCCGACGAGCCCGGAAGACGTCGACGAAATCTTCACGTCGCATCTCAAAGAGGGCCGCCGCGTCGACCGTCTGGTCATGATCCTGACGCGCTGACGGCGAATGGCGTCGGGCCTTGAAGAAGGCGCGCGCGACCGCCTCATGAAACCGCGCGCGCCGCCTCTTGGGCGACGTGCGCCTCGGCGCGTATGCGCGCCACCATTGAACGGAAACCGTTCGATCGTTGCGGCGTCAGATGCTCTTTCAAACCCAAGCGTTCGAAAAGCGCCATCGGGTCGGTTTGCAATATGTCCGCTGCGCTTCTGCCCGAGCAGAGCGTGATCAGGATCGCCACCAGCCCGCGCACGATATGCGCGTCGCTGTCGCCGAGAATGGTCAGCGTCGGCGTCTGTGCGCCGCGATATTCAGTTGTCATTGACAGCCAGACCTGGCTCGCGCAGCCGGTGACTTTGGTGTCTTCAGTCTTGAGAGACTCCTCAAGCGGCGGCAAGGCGCGCCCGAGTTCGATCACATAGCGGTAGCGATCCTCCCAATCATCGAGGACCGCGAAATTTTCGATGATGTCGTCGATTTTCATATCTTTTTCCGCCGTGCCTAAACGATCGGACGCGCCGCGCCGGCCACATCCGAACATGGGCGATCGCGCCTCTCACGCAGCAAAGTCAAGCATTCGATATTCGCGGCGAGATCGCGCGCGGTGAATCCGTCGACCGTCTCCAGCGAAGGATCGGCGCCGGACCGCAGCAGCAGCGCCACCGCATCCGCTTTTCCAGCCGAAGCGGCGTAGATCAACGCCGTCGCGCCGTCGGGATTGCGGTGATCGATCGCAACGCCCGCGTCGATCAGCGCCCGCATGGGCTCGAGACTCCCGCTCGCCGCCGCAAGCCATAGCGCGTTATTGCCATCGGCGTTTGTGGCGTGCAGATCCGCGCCTTGCGCGATCAGCGCACGCAACTCGTCGCACTGGCCCTTAGCGCTCGCGGCGAGCAAAGGCGTCATGCTTGGCTCCTTCTCCGCGACGGCGAGGTTAAAGCGCGCCCAGCTGGAACAGGGGCTTCGCGCCGCCGCGGCCGAGCACCGTGTCAACCTTTTGGCGAACGGCCTCAATTTTGAGAGGCTTGACCAGAGCGCCATGCGCGCCGGCTTTCATGCCTTCGGCAGCGAGCTTTTCGTCGGCCAGCTCGCACACCACGAGAATCCTTACATCCGAGAAATGGTCGGAAATTTCGCGGAGCAGCTCCAATCCTCTGCTCTTGAGGAAGCTTGCGCCAAGCAAAATGACGTCTGGTTTTAACCAATCAACGCCCTTCTCATAGGCTTCCTCTATTTGGGCGAGTTCATGCGTTTCGATTTCGTCATGAAGCATGAACTGCAACGCGGCGCGGGTAATCTCGTCTTCATCCACGACGAAAACGCGGCGCTGATCGACAGCTTTTGACGTCTCGACACCAATCTGCATGTGGCGCTCTCCTGCGGAAGCAACGATATGGAGATTCACAAGCAATCGGCGTTCCATCCAGCGACCGCTCCAACGGCGAAATCTTCCAGACTGAAAGAAACAATGTCGTAAGATACGCAACAATTGTCTGAACGCATCCCCAATGAGGACGCAACAAGGCGCGAACCCTAGCGCCAACAGCTGGATGAGAGACGGATTTAATCTCGTAAATTCAACAATAAGTGAGCCATTGTCGCTCCTGGCACAGCGGTTGCTTCGACGGTCACGCGAGTGAGGGCTGAACGCACGCCTACGCCACGCCGAGCGATGTGTTCCTTCCCGTAGCCCGCGACGAGTTTCCTAACATTCACGGAACGGCGCGTCCCGGGAACGGGCGCGGGTTGAAGGACACAGCAGGAGACGAAGATGTCACTACGGCAGATCGCGTTTTACGGGAAGGGGGGCATCGGCAAGTCGACGACGTCCCAGAATACATTGGCGGCGCTTGCGGAGATGGGTCACCGCATTTTGATTGTCGGCTGCGACCCGAAGGCGGATTCGACGCGTCTGATTCTTCACGCCAAGGCGCAGGACACGATCCTGAGCCTGGCGGCGAACGCGGGCAGCGTCGAGGACCTCGAGATCGAGGACGTGATGAAGGTCGGCTATCTGAACATCCGCTGCGTTGAGTCGGGCGGACCTGAGCCGGGCGTCGGCTGCGCCGGCCGCGGGGTGATCACCTCGATCAACTTCCTTGAGGAGAACGGCGCCTACGAGGACATCGACTATGTGTCCTACGACGTGCTCGGCGACGTTGTCTGCGGCGGCTTTGCGATGCCGATCCGCGAGAACAAGGCGCAGGAGATTTATATCGTCATGTCCGGCGAGATGATGGCGATGTATGCCGGCAACAACATCTCCAAGGGCATTCTCAAATACGCCAATTCCGGCGGCGTGCGCCTGGGCGGTCTGGTCTGCAACGAGCGCCAGACCGACAAGGAGCTGGAGCTTGCGGAAGCGCTGGCGAAGAAGCTTGGCACGACGCTGATCTATTTCGTGCCGCGCGACAATATCGTTCAGCACGCCGAGCTGCGCCGCATGACGGTTCTGGAATATGCGCCGGAGTCGGAACAGGCGAACCACTACCGCAATCTGGCGACGAAAATCCATGCCAATCAGGGCAAGGGCATCATCCCGACGCCGATTACCATGGACGAACTCGAAGACATGCTCATGGAGCACGGCATCATGAAGGCGGTCGACGAAAGCCAGATCGGAAAATCCGCCTCTGAACTCGCCGCCATCGCGTAATCGACATAACGCCGCGCCGGCCTTCTCCAAAGGAAGGCCGGCGCGCGCACTTTGGATCGTGCCGTGAACATACGCGTGATCCCAGATATCGAAGTCGCCGAGACGTCGCTCGATCTCGCCGAGCATGAGCCTGTCGATCCGGCGGATGTCTATCGTCGGCTGACAGGCCTTGCGCCGTTCGCAGCCCGCATCGACGCCGACGCGGATTTCGATCGACACATATTTGCCTGCATCATTTCCGTCGCTGCGTCCGAGGGAGGCGCTTTGACCGAACGTTTGGGGTTGAGCCGGGCAAATCTCGAAGCGCTGACCTCAAAATTTTTTGGCGCTCGCCTTCCACTTCCGCTGGAAGAAGGACCGGCCGCCAGCGCGTCCGATCTCGACGAATCCGAGCTGGTCCGCGATATTCTTCTCGAACATCTTTCGCCGCGGGATGCGGACGGGGAATGGCTGGCGACGATGATCGCGCGAAGAGCGCTTGAGCCGAACCATCTTTGGGAGGATCTGGGATTACGAAATAGGTCCGAACTGACGCGGCTGATGGAAAGGCGCTTTGCTTCGCTCGCCGCGCGCAACGACAAGAATATGCGTTGGAAGCGATTCATCTACCGCCTGATGTGCGAAAACGACGGCTTCGTGATGTGCGCCACGCCGGTGTGCTCGAATTGCGCCGATTATCACGGCTGCTTCGGCGAAGAAGAGGGAATCAGCCGACTAAGTTCCGATCGGCCGGGCAAGAGCCCGCCCGGCGCTTGAAAGCGTCGCTTCCGTCGAGACGGTTTCTGTAAACTTTCGAACAATGCTGATCATTCATTTGTCGCGTGGCGACGGCGGCGCGGCTTTTGCGCTCAAACGCCGGTGGCATGTCGCTTGCTTTGACCATGTCTCAAACGCTGATCGTTGAGGCTCCACGATGATCGTCCTTTCTGAAGCCGCCGTCGCCGCCGTCAAGGATGCAATGATGAAGGCTGGGCAGCTTGAAGGCGGGCTGAGAATCCTGGTGAAGGAAGGCGGTTGCGCCGGCTACCAATATGTCGTCGATCTCGACAGGGAGCAGCGCACTGACGACATCGTCGTGGAAGCCGACGGGGCCCGCGTTCTAATTGATCCCGGTTCGGTTCCGCGACTGCAAGGAATGACGCTCGGTTATAGGCGTGGCCTTGAGGGTGAAGGCTTCACCTTCGAAAACCCCAACGCCTCATCGACCTGCGGTTGTCAGAAGTCGTTCGCGTGAGCGACTTCGACATGAGAATGGATTCGAACAGAGCGCATCGTCACTGCGCGCTACGCCGGAGGCAGGCCTTTAACGGCTGAACGACGCCATGTCCATGTCTTCTCGGTCCATGTCTTCTCGGTCCATGTCTTCTCGCTTCTCGACAATAGCGGCGTCCTTCAACCTACAGGCCCGCACAAAAAAGGTCGTGTTGAACGACACAACATTGCGTGACGGCGAGCAGGCCCCCGGCGTCGCTTTCACCGGCCAGGAAAAAGTCGAGATTGCAAGAGCGCTGGCGCAGGCCGGCGTGACTGAGCTTGAGGCGGGCACGCCAGCCATGGGCGCGGACGAGATCGCCGCCATTCGATCGATCATCGAAGCGCAGTTGCCGCTCTGCGCTATTGCATGGTGCAGGATGCGGCAAGAAGACGTCGACGCCGCCATTGCGTCCGGCGTTACGATGGTTAACCTCTCGGTCCCGGCGTCGGATCGGCAAATCGCGGCGAAACTGCGCGGCGGCCGGAACCGCGCGAAGGAACTTACGGGGCGCATCGTCGAATATGCGCGCGGACGTGGATTAGACGTAGCGGTGGGCGGCGAGGATTCCTCGAGAGCCGATCCGAATTTCCTGATCGAGCTCATGAGCGTCGCCCGCGCAGCCGGGGCCAGGCGCTTTCGCGTCGCTGACACTTTGAGCGTGCTCGATCCTTTTTCCACCTTCGAGCTTATCTCCAATCTGCGGCGCGAGACCGACATGGAGATCGAAATCCATTGTCATGACGATCTCGGACTCGCCACCGCAAATACGCTTGCCGGCGTCAGGGCGGGCGCGACGCACGCCTCAGTCACCGTCATCGGGCTTGGCGAGCGCGCAGGCAATGCGCCGCTCGAGGAAGTCGCCGTTGCGGCGGCGCAGCTTTACGGCATTGAGACCGGCGTTGTGCTGACGGAACTGCAGCGTGTCGCCGAGCTTGTAGCGACGGCGGCGGGCCGGCCGATCCCGGTCAACAAATCGATCGTTGGCGACCACGCCTTTACACATGAGTCCGGCATCCACGTCGACGGCCTGATCAAGGACCGGCGGACGTATGAATCGCTCGATCCTGGCCTGCTTGGACGCGCGCATAGCATCGTGATCGGCAAGCATTCCGGTTCAGCGGCAGTCGCCTCCATGCTCGACGTCATGCGGCTACCCTTCAATGCCGGAGAGATCGCGCGAATCGTCGCGCGCGTGCGCGCGCACGCGCTCCACCGTAAGGGACCCGTCAGTAACGATGTCCTGAAAGACATTTGGCAGGATGTTAGACGGCAGTCGGAACTGAGAATGTCGTGAGGCGCAAGATGTCCCAGGTCGCACACGCGGGCTCCCACGATACGGTCGTCACCAGCGTCGCGCAGCCGCCGAACGTCTGGCGGCTGATCTGCGAGGACGTCGCCTGCGTCAAAACGCGCGACCCCGCAGCGCGAGGCAAACTCGAAACGCTGCTGACCTATCCAGGCATCCATGCGATCATCTGGCATCGCGTCGCGAACTGGCTCTGGCTGCATGATTATCGGTTTTCCGCACGACTGGTTTCATGGTTCTGTCGGTTCTTGACCAACATCGACATTCATCCGGGCGCAACGATCGGACGGCGCTTCTTCATCGATCATGGCGCCGGAGTCGTTATCGGCGAAACGGCCATCGTCGGGGACGATGTGACGATCTATCACGGCGTCACGCTCGGCGGCGTTTCCTGGTCTCCGGGAAGGCGTCACCCGACGCTGGAGGATGGCGTAATCGTCGGCGCCGGCGCGAAGATACTCGGACCGATCACGGTTGGCCGAAATGCCCGGATCGGCGCGAATTCAGTGGTGATCGAGTCCGTAACGCGCGATGCGACAGTTGTCGGCATTCCGGCGAAAACCGTGCATCGAGACGTCGTGCGGCACACATTCGGCGGCCGCATCAATCTCAACCACCATCTGATCCCAGACCCGGTCGGCGAAGCCTTCGCCGCGCTCGTCGACCGTGTCGAATTTCTCGAGGCGCGCCTCGCCAATCTTCAGTTGAAGGTAAAGGGCGGCGCCCAAAACGGAGCGGCGCACGGCGAACGCTCGAGCGCCGCCGAACCCCCGCGAATTATCTAAAGGAGAAGTAGCATGGCCTCCGTTCCAGGCGTCATCGAACAGCTTCAAAACACCTCATGCGCCGAGGATTTCTTCACCCTGCTCGGCGTCGATTTCGATCCCAAGCTAGTGGCCCCCGTCATTGCTTTTGACGGCGAGTTCTGAATCTCTGTCGCTGCACAGCAGCGATGGAGATGATTCGTGGCCGGGAAGGAGATCGCCGTCAAGAAGTATGTGGTTCGGTTGAGCGCGG
>Ga0194120_10002705_pt1 | contig 30099 bp, 32 predicted proteins | sample TA2MahCa65mmetaG_FD_148642 | JGI IMG/M metagenome (GOLD analysis project Ga0194120, IMG submission 148642) | Freshwater microbial communities from Lake Tanganyika, Tanzania - TA2015019 Mahale Deep Cast 65m | ecosystem: Environmental > Aquatic > Freshwater > Lake | place: Tanzania: Lake... | reverse complement strand
CGCGGCTCTGATGACTTCGCTCCGGCATCGCGGCCGGCACGGAGGCCGGCCCCACCCGTTGCATCGGTGGCGCAGGCCTCCGTGCCTGCGTCCGATAGGCGCCAGGTCATTTGAGCGCCGCTATCAGAGGTCCGATCCCTGGAGGACGCCATCCGGGTGATCGCCGACCGAGTCGGTGGGTGAGGCCTCCCATGAAGCACGAACTCCCGCAGGCCAAGGCGACGTGGGGGCCGATCCCCGCCACCAAATCCTATTCAGGAGCCCCATGATGAAGAGCAAGTTCGCCAAGCCCGCCGGGAAACCCGCAGGACCCGATACCGACGAAGCCAAGGCAAGGTTCAGCGCCGAGATGGCGTATGGCGACTCCGTGTTCCAGTATGCCCTGGGCAACGCTCAGGACAGCATCGAGGCGGCATACCGGGCGCTTGAGTTCTTGCCGACCTACGCCCCCGGCTTGCTCACCGTTGGAGCGGATGAGTACCTGCAAGGCGAACACGAGAAGGGCATGTCCCGGTTCCTGACGCTGGTGAACTTGCCGGGCACCGAGCCGGACCTCGCCAGGATCATCGACAACGCCGGGGACATGCTCATCGGGGCCAAGGCGTACAAGGATGGCCTCACGCTCTATCGGGCGGCGGCGGCCCGGTTCTCGGACCTGGCCGTGCTCCACCAGGGCACTGGCTGCTGCGCCGGGCATCTCGGCCTCCACGACGAAGCCATTGCCGCCTCTCGGCGGGCCTTGGAAATCGAGCCCGACAACCAGAAGTTTGTGAGCGACCTCGGCTTCACGCTGATCGAGGCCGGGCAGCTTGAGGAAGCGGAAAAGGAGTTGCTGCGGGCGGTCGCCATGGACCCAAAAGACGGGCGGGCGGCGGCGAACCTGGAATACTGCCGAGAGAAGATCAAGGCTGCGGCCAAGCTCCCGCCACCGAAAAGAGGTTCGAAGGAGTGATGACCTTACGGCTGCGCACAGTATGACCCGCAAGGACAACACCCCGGCTATCCTCATCCACGTTGACGGGCTGATCTGCGACTATCGGCAGCGGCAAGTGGCGGCCGAGACGCCGAACTACTGGTGGCCGAGCAAGCTGCTGGATGACGATCCGGTTGAAGGCGCTCTCGATCTCCTCTGGGACCTCTCGAAGATCTTCCGCTTGGCCTACCTTCTCGCACGCCCCCACAAGAGCAAGGTGTTCCAGGCGAGTATCGCATGGCTGGTCGAGCAAGCATTTCCTGGCGGCTATGTGCTCATCGGGGAAACGCCGGACGATCGGGTACGCACCGTGACCGACGCCAAGGACGAGTTCGGCGTCAACATCGTGCTGGCCGTTGGCACAGACAATGAAGAGGCCAAGGTTCTGAGGCGCTTGGGGATCGCCACCGTCTCCCTAAAGGCTTTCGAGCCTGACTTTGGCAAGGTTCGCAAGTTCATCCGACGATCGGAATGGGCCGATACACCGCCGCGTGCCGTCGAACTTCTAAAGTGCGCTTGCTGCGGGGAAGAGTACCCAGAGGAAGGCTTCGCCCGGATCGACTTCTACGGCTCACGGGCAAGGAGGCCGATCCGGTCGATCGGGACGACAAGGCCAGGAACGCCCTGCTGATGACCCTGAAGCCTACCCACAAAGGGTCCTGCCTCTGCGGCGCCGTCACCTTCAGCGTCTCCGGCGATCTTCCCCCGCCAGATGCGTGCCACTGCACGGATTGCTGGAAGCACTCGGGCCATTTCTTCGTCTCGACCGACGTTCCCCGCTCGGCCGTCGTAACGCACGGCGAGGAGAACCTCACCTGGTACAAGAAGTCGGACAAGGTGCGGCTGGGATTCTGCTCCCGTTGTGGCTCTTCGCTCTTCTGGGACCCCATTGGCCGAGACTGGATCGGCGTGGCCATGGGCGCATTCGATACGTCAACCGGCACCCGAATCGGGGTCCACGTCCACGTGGTCGAGAAGGGCGACTACTACGACATCGCTGACGGCGTGCCTCAACACAACCCGGGCTGACCGCCCCTCTCCCCACCTCACCGACTCCCCAGCGTCATCCGACCAGGCAGAGGCCTTCCCGGACGCCGGACTCGCGCACGGCGGCCTCTACGTCCCGGGTGACGTTGACGAACGCCATCCGCTCGGGGGTGCTGAAGGTGAGGGTCGTGCGGTGGGATTTCATATCCGATGATAGCGGCGGGTAGAAACCCCGGTAAGGAGGAATCTCGCATGTCGGACCAGGTCCTGGGGATCGAGGCCTCTCGCGCCAACCTCGAGCGGATGCTCCAGGAGATGCTGGATCACCCCGACCGCAAGGAGGCGCTCACCGCGGAGATCGAGCGGGTGTTCGGGCGCCGCAAGGCCGTGATGGTCCTCGACATGTCGGGCTTCTCGCGCACGACCCAGCAACACGGCATCGTGTCGTTCCTGCTCATGATCCACCAGATGCACGTCCTGACCCGCCCGTGCATTGCCGAGCACGGCGGCCTCACGGTCAAGGAGGAGGCCGACAACCTGTTCTGCCTCTTCGACACGCCGCAAGCGGCCCTCGACGCGGCCAGGGCCATCCATCGCACGCTCACGACCGCCAACCACCTGCTGCCCGAGGAGCGCAAGCTCTACGCCTCCATCGGCATCGGCTTCGGCGACATCCTGTACATCGGCGAAGAGGATCTCTTCGGCAACGAAGTGAACCTGGCCTCGAAGCTGGGCGAGGACATCGCGGAGCGCGGGGAAACCCTCCTGACCCAGGCCGCCCGGGCCGCCCTGCCAGGCGCGGTCGCGGGCCTGGAGGAGCTCCAGCTCGCGATCTCCGGCCTCTCGCTGACCTACTACCGGGTGGGCTAGGAGCGTGTTGCGAATAGCCAGCGTAGCGAGAGGTTTGACATGGCGTCGACTGCGCGAAGGGCAAGGCAAATGGGACCGAAGCGTACTCACCGCGTACGTGAGGGCCCATTTGCCGCCGGACGACAAAGCAGGCGGCGCCAGGGCGAACCTCGCAGTAGCGGGCTATTCGCAACACGCTCCTAGCTTGGCGCGGCCAGGCGGTAGCCGTGGCCGTGGACGGTCTGGATCAGGTCCTCGCCGAGCGCCCGGCGCAACTGCACTACGTGGTTGTCGATGGTGCGCGTGTGGATGAACTGGTCGCGGCCCCATACCTCGTCGATGAGCTGATCCCGCGTGACGACCTGGCCCTTGTGGCGCGCCAGGCACTTGAGGATGGCGATCGCCTTGGGGCCCATGTCCAGGGTTTCGCCGCCGCGGCTCGCCGTGAACGCCCGGAAATCCACGGCCACGTCGCCCAGTTGCAGCGTCTCGGGCTCGGGGGCCGCCTTGGCGGCCGTGCGGCGCAGCACGGCCTGGATGCGGCCCAGCAGCTCCAGGACGCTGAACGGCTTGGTCACGTAGTCGTCGACGCCCAGATCGAAGCCCCGGGCCTTGTCGAGTTCGGTGCCCTTGGCCGTGAGCATGATGACCGCCCCCTGGTAGCCGCGACCTCGCAACTCGCGGAGCACGTCGAAGCCCGACATGCCCGGGAGCATCACGTCCAGGAGCATCAGGTCGGGGGTGTCGGCGAGCGCTCGCTCGAGGCCGGCCGGCCCGGTCTCGGCCGCCAGGGTCTGGTAGCCCTTGAGCCGGAGGAGATCCTCGATGCCGGCGAGCATGTGCTTCTCGTCTTCGACTATCAGGATGCGGTGCGTCATGCGGCTTGCTCCTCGATTGTGGCGGACGCGGGGAAGACGAGGGTGAACGTGGTCGCCAGCCCTGGCTGGCTGCCGAGAGTCACGGACCCATGGTGCGCCCGCATGATCTCGCTGACCAGCGCCAGGCCCAGCCCGGTGCCGGCGGTGGTCCGCTCCTCCTCGCGTCCCAGGCGATAGAACGGCTGGAAGACGTTCCGCTGTTCGGCCAGAGGGATCCCGGGGCCGTCGTCGCGCACCGCCAGATGCGCTTCCGACCCGACGCGGGCCAGTTCGACCCGGATACTCCGCCCGCCGTACTTGATGGCGTTGGACAAGAGGTTCAGGACGGCCTGCAAGGCGGCGTCGCGGTCGGCGCGCACCACGACATTCGTCTCGGGAGCGACCAGTTCGGCCGCCTTGCCCGCGGCCGCGAAGGCGCCCTCCAGGTTGCGCAGGGCGGCTTCGGCCACCTCGCGCAGGTCGACGGGACCAAACTCGTACCGCTTGGTGCCCTGCTGGATCTTCGAGAAGTCCAGGACGTTGTCGATGAGCCGCGCGAGTCGGTCGGCCTCCTCCGCGATGACGTGGAGGTAGTCTTCCTGCTTCTTGCCTTCGCCCACCAGGCCCAGTTGCAGCATCTCGGTGTACATGCGGATCATCCCGAGGGGCGTCTTGAGCTCGTGCGTCACCGAGGACACGAAGTTGCTCTTCATGTCGGCCAGGGCCATGTCCCGCGTGGCGGTCCGGTACATGTTGTAGAACGCGGCCGCGAGCCACACCACCAGGAATCCGAACCAGATCTGGGCGATCAAACGCTTGAAGTCCACGGCCTGCTGCGCCTTGGCGAACGCCTCGGGTTCGACGACCACCTGCGCGAAGCCCCAATCCTCCGGCATCTCGTCCTGGCTGATCAGCACCACTTCGCCCGGCCGCGACTCGGTCGGCGCCACCATCAGGCGGACCTTGCCGGCCAGGTTCGCATCGGCCAGGCGACGAGCACCCAGATCGGTCGCCAGGCGGTGCATCGAGAGCATGACCCCGTAGTGGCCGTCGCGGCGCACGGACCAGTGCTTGAGGTACCCGTAGCCGGAGTGGCGGGACTGCGCCATGTGCCCGCCGATCTCGATCGGTCCGCGCGGGGAGCGCCTGGCGTACAGGCGCGCGGCCGCGGCCTCGAAGACCTTGCGATGGCTCGGGGACAGGGCCGCGACGGGCACGACGCCGTCCCTGCGCACGACGAACGTGCTGACGGGATCCGGCCGCTCGGGCAGGAAGAACGCGAAATCGACGTAGGGATCGGTCGCCAGGTCGTCGAGGCGTTGCAGCACCAGTTCGTCGCGGCGCCGGATGCGGGCCATCCTCGCCACGCGCGCGTCGATGTCGCCGGCCAGGTCGGCGAGGACCGGCCGCACCTTCGCTCGCAGTTCCTCGCTGACGCGGTCCCGGCTCAGCTCGTACTCCTCGCCCAGCAGGGACCAGTAGTCGAACGCCATCCAGCCGAGCGGGAGCAACGAGAATGCGAAGGCGACCAGCAGGCGGCGGAAGGGCGTCCGCTCGGGCGGCCGCTCGCGGAGGCTCCAGACGAAGCCAGCCGCCAGCACCAGGGTCCCGACGACCGCCGCGGCGGTCCCGAGCATGTTCGCCAGCAGCCAGTTTGCGACCAACAGTCCCAGGCAGAGCCAGACCACGCCGCGCACGGTGGGCGTGCGGGCCAGGCGCTGCCAGCGGGCGCGGCGGCTGGCATAGATGGCATAGGCGATGGCCGCCGCCAGGAAGGCGAAGCCGGCGTACTCGTCGGGATCGTCGTGGGCCGCCAGGTTCTGCCAGACCAGCCAACCCGAGACCGCCACCACGGCCACGGCCGGCAGGCGCTCGCGCCACTGCTCGCGCAGGCGCAGGACCCCCACCGCCAGCAGGCGGCGCAAGTCCTGCAGCCAGACGGGAAATCCGGTCATTGGAGCCGCCTCGGGGGGGTGCCGCCCCCCCGAGCCCTCTCATAGCGCGGCTCTGATGACTTCGCTCCGGCATCGCGGCCGGCACGGAGGCCGGCCCCACCCGTTGCATCGGTGGCGCAGGCCTCCGTGCCTGCGTCCGATAGGCGCCAGGTCATTTGAGCGCCGCTATCACTGCGTTCGAGGCGCCGGCTGGCCGGGCGCCCGCTGGCCGGGGGCTTGCAAGCAAGCCCTCCTCTGCGGGCCCTGCGGAACCCCTCCTCTGCCGGCCCCTGCGCGGCGTCGGGCTCATGCACAGGAGTCAGGGCAGCCGATGGACTACTCATTCCGGCCGCTCGCGCTTCGTCGCGCCCAGGCGGGCGTCGATGTCGTCGGCGACGGCCTTGTAGGCCGCCTGGTACTCGCCCACGGTCCACGCCAGGTCGGCGCTGCCGAGCCCGGTGCCGCCCTGGAGACCGGCGTCCCGCTTGCGAGCCGCCTCGAGGCGCGAGACGTACTTGCCAAGATCGTTCGCCTTGCGAGCCAGTGCGACGCTGGCGGCCGACTGCCGCCGGTAGTTCTGCGCCACCAGGTCGAGGGCGTCGCGGTCGGCGCCGGGCCTCACCTCGTCGGTGCCCAGGACCAAGCGCTGGTACTGCAGCGCCTTCTGGGCGTCGCCGCGCACGCCCACCAGCGCGCTCGGGGTCGTCGTGGAGATGCGTGCGCCGCCGCCGGCGGACACGGCGGAAGCGGCGCCGGGCACCGCGCCGCAGCCGGCCAGCACGGCCAGACCGAGCAGCGCGAGGGTGGCAGTGGCGAAAATCCGCTTCATATCTTGGTCTCCTTCGTAAACATCGAAATCTCTATGATCCGATAGTACGAAGAAGCGGGCGGGCGGTTGTAACGCTTGCGCCACGGTCGCGTACAGCTTCGCCAGACATGTGTAGGGTTTCGTCATGCCGGGAAGGCCAGCGTGAAGGTCGCGCCGGCGCCCGGCCGCGACTGGAGCCGCACGGCGCCGCGATGCGCTTTCATGATCTCGTCGACCAGCGCCAGCCCCAGGCCGGTCCCCTGGGCCGTGCGCTGCTCCTCGCTGCCCACGCGGTAGAAGGGCCGGAAGACCTTGGCCTGGTCGCGGCGCGCGATGCCGGGGCCGGTATCCTGCACCGACACGCGCACCTCCCGGCCGTGCCGCCCCGCCTTCAGCGCGACGGCTTTCCCGCCGTACTTCACCGCATTGGACAGGAGGTTCAGGAGCGCCTGGTAGATGGCGTCGCGATCGGCCTTGACGACCAGTCCGGGCGGCGCCTCGAAGGCCACCGCGACGCCCTCGCGTTCGAAGACCGTTTCCATGTTGCGCATGGCCGCCGCCGCCACCTCGGCCAGGTCGACGTCCTCGAAGTGGTACTTCTTGGTCCCCTTCTGGATCTTCGAGAAATCCAGCACGTTGTCGATGAGGCGCGTGAGGCGGTCGGTCTCCTGGATGATGATGCCGTGGTAGTCCTCGGGGCGCTTTCCCGCGCCCACCAGGCCCAGCAGCAGCATTTCCGAGTACATCTTGATCATCGCGAGGGGGGTCTTGAGCTCGTGGGAGATGGCCGACACGAAGTTCTGCTTCATCTCGGCCAGCGCGACATCCTCGCGAGCCGTGCGATAGAGGCGCGCCAGCGCGCCCAGGGCCCAGACCAGCAGGGTCGCAAGCCAGATGGTCGCGCCGATCTGGCCCTGGTGATCCTTGTCGCGCGCCGCTTCCAGCGCCCCCGGGAGCTTGACGGGCACCGAGAAGCCCAGGTAGCGGGGCATCTGGTCGGACGGCAGGATGATGCGGCTCTTCTGGGCGTCCGCGCGGTAGACCGGCAGGAGCTTCACTTCTTCGTCCAGGCCGGCTTCGTCGAGCCGCTCCTGGCCGATTTCGGTCGTGATCCAGTCGTGGTCGAGCAGGAGCAACCACGTGGCCTGCCGCGAGGGGCGCTGGCGGCCGACGAAGTAGTGGATCCGCTCGTCCTGCAAGTAAAAGGACCGGATATCCTCGCCGCCACCGGCGGCCCGCTCGCGATCGAACTCTTCCGCGACCGTCCGCCTGAGATCGGCGTCCAGCGCATCCCATGCAAGGCGGCGCGGCTCGTCGAATGTGATCTTCAGGCGAGAAACGGCGGAAACGCGGCGATGCAGGGACGCGAGGTGCACCTTGCCGCGCGCGCCCGGTTCCCGGTAGATCGCCAGCTTGACGATCTCGTCGTCGGCCAGTTTCAGGACGGCGTCTTCCGGGCGCTCGGCGTCTGCGGCCTCCTCGTAGCGCTCCGCAAGCCGTCGCTCGACTTCCTTCTGGGTCGCCGCCACCGCCTTGCGGACCTCCCGCCGCAGGCGCGCGTCGTAGACCTGGGCGCGGCGGCCCATCTGCTGCGAGAGCGCCTGGTAGTAGTCGTGGGCCAGCCACCCGAGCGGCAGCAGTGCCAGGAGGAAGGCGACCAGCAAGCGCCGCAACGCGCTCGTCGCGGGTCGCGGCGCGTGCAGCACCAGGTAGGTCCCCAGCACCGCCCCGGCGGAGATGGCCGCCGGAAGCGTGCCCGCCGTGCGCGACAGACCGACGCACACGGCGCCCATGCACGCGGCGTACCAGGCGATGACCGGCCAGGTCGCGGGGCGGGCAGGCAACGCGTCGCGCAGCCAGACGAACGCGCCGTACCCGATGCCCAGCGCCAGGGCGATCATCGCCGGGCCGTGCCAGAGGCCGCCGGCGAGCCGCGCGTGCTCGAATGCGGTCAGGCCGCCGAACCAGGCCGCGACGACAGCGGCGAGGATGCCAGCCCCGAGCCTGCTCACCTAGGACTTCTTCCCGGATTCGCGGCCGACGCGCGGGTTCCACACGAGATCGTCGTCGGGCGGGGGCGGCGCCACGCGCCCGAGGCGGGAGTCGGCGTCGGCGGCCGCCCGCTTGAAGGTCGCCTGGAACTCCCCCACGACGGCGGTCAGGGTCGCCCCGCCGGCCGGGCCGGCGGCGAGGGTGGCCCGCTGGAACGCGAGGGCGCCGTCCATGCCGGCGGCGAAGTCCCGGAGCGCCGGGAGGGGCCGGCTGCGCTGCGCGATGCGTAGCGCCAGCGCCCGGTAGTTGTCGGCCACCACGCCGAGGCCGGCCTGGTCGAGGCCCACCGGCAACTGGTCGGTGTTCAGGCGCATGCGCTGGAACTGCAGGCCGGCCCGGGCGTCGGCCCGGTTGGCCAGGACGGCGGATTGCTCGGGGGCGACCGCCGCGCCGGTGACGGGTTTGCCGCACGCCGCCAGGACCAGGGTCGCCGCCGCCAGTAGCACGAAACTCACTCTCATGGTTTCGACACTAAGGGCTGCCGGTCGGCGATGTGTAACGCTTAAGCCAGGGCTTTGTACAGCTTTGTCATGGCCGGCGGACTCTTAGCTGCCGGTGATCTTCTTGATGTAGTCGTCGAGCGGATTGCCGGTGGTCGGCGACTCCACGCCGGGGACCTGGATGTCGCCCGGGACCGGGGTCGGGCTCGGCGTGGGGGTCGGGGCGCGGGTCGGCGTCGGGGTGGGCGTCGGAACCGGAGTTGCCGTCGGCGCGGCCGTCGGCGCGACCGTCGGACTCGGCGACACCGTGGGCGCGGGGCTCGGACTGGTCGAGGGATCGACCGAAGGGGTGGCGGTGGGACCGCCCGACGGCGATGTGCCCGGGGACGGCGACCCGGTGGCGGGCGACGAACCGGGCGACGGGCTACCGGTCCCGGGGGTCGGCGTGCCGCCGGGAGCGGGGGTGACGCCCTGGAACGGCGTCGGGGCGGGCGTGGGCCGGATGGTGTTGCCTGCAAGTCCCCCGATGGCCGAGATCCGGTCGGCCTCGGCCGAAATGGTCTCCGGCGCCAGCACGTCCATGGTCTTGGTGATGATCTGGGCGGCCGTGTCCGGGGCATCGGGCTTCGTCGCCGGGATGGCCTTGATCGCCACGTTGAGGGCCGCGGCCTGATCGGCCCCCTTTCCGCCCATGCCCAGGGCGATACCGATGGCCTTGGTCGCGAGTTGCTCGGCCGGCTTGGTCGCGGCCTCGAGGGCCTTGTGGGGATCGCGCACTTCCCGCAGGTCGGAGCCGGTGTCCAGTTTCGCCGCGGCCCTGGCCAGCGTCGCGGGATCGCGCGTGCCGATCAGGAAAGCCAGGTGACCGGACTGGAAACCGCGAAAGCCCTTGTCCGCGGTGAGTTCGGCCCGCACGCCCGCCACGAGGGCATCGCCGAAGACGATGGCGGTCGAGCCAGGCGTCACGGCGAACGTGCCGAAGTTCCCGCTCCGGCTCGCGAGCGGGAGTTCCGCCGCGAGGAAACTCGTCAGCGTGCCGGCGTTGACGCCCGTCACCTGGACGATGAGCGACCGAGGCTGGTCGCCGAACGGGATGGCGAGGCTGAAGGCCCCGGTTTCGCTGGCCTTGGCGAACGCGATCCGGTCGGCCGTGGCGGCATCGATGACCTCGGCGAACAGGCCGGTGACCTCTTCGGCTTGCGCGCGCCGGAATGGATTGGCCAGGATCCAAAATTGCTTGGCGATGCCTACCGGCGCGGCGTTGGGCATCACGGTGACCGGAGTGAGCGGCGCGGCGCTCGTGAAAGCGGGAATCGCGGCAAGCGGCGCGGCCGACGTGAATCCCGCCCCCGCGTTCCCGATCAAGCCCGCGCCGGCGTTCCCGATGAGCGACGCACCCGAGTTGCCGGCCAGGGTCGAGGATGCGGCGTCACCAAGCCGCGCGGTCCCGCGGACCAGCACGGGATCGCGAATGGCCTCGAGCGATCGCGCGCCACCCCCGCCCGAGTCGCGCGGCAGCGCGGCGATGCCTACCGACAGGCATCCTGCCGTCGCGGTCGCCGTGAGGGCAACCAGGAGAAAGCGTTTCAAACGGGTTGGCGGCTTTCCGAGCGTCGTGCTCCTGTACGAGTTATTCCCCGGCTGGGGCCGCCGGGACATGTCTTCTTTGTTATCGACAGGAGGTGCCGGGGTCCGCAGGCGTTTCCGACCGGGTGGGCTCCGGCGTGCCGGTCCGGTAGAATATGAAACAGGGGGTGGGCAATACGCGGCTGAAACTCAATACGCGCATCGGCGCGGACTTTCTGGTCGCTGTGGCGATACTCGTCGCCGCCCTGGCCGTCTCGTGGTTCGGGGTGGAGTCGGCGGTGCGAGAGGCCAAGGAGGCCCGCGAGCGCCTGGGGACGGTCGTCAAGGTGAGCAGCCAGCTCCTCCTCTCCCTCGAGCAGATGGAAAACGCCGAGTTCCTCTACCTCGAGGGCGATCCGCGCACCTGGGCGAAGCATTTCGACGCGAACGCCGCGGAGTTCGGCGAGGCCCTTTCGGACGTCCGCGTGCTCGTCCACTCGGCGGCCGGCGAGGCCCGCCTGACGGAGATCAACACCCGCTACCGCGATTTCCTGGTGATCGACGGGCGCCTGCGCGAACTCGTGCGCGTGGGCCGGAAGGGCGAGGCGGCGCGCGTCAACATCAGGGAATCGCTGCGCGCGGCCGAGGGATTGCGCAACGAGATCCGGGCCCTGCGCTCCCAGAGCTTCGACCGCATCCAGCAGGCCCAGGCCCGCGTCGAGGAGACCATGCGGACCGCCGAGGTCCTCATGCTCGGCGCGGCCTTGATCGGCATCCTGCTCGGCTTCCTCTTCTGGTGGCGCTCGTCGCGCATCATCGTCTCGCCCCTGGCCGCCCTCGGGCGCGCGACGCGCGCGGTGGCCGAGGGTCGCTTCGAACGCCTCGACCACCCCGCGGCCCCGCTCACGCACGAGATCAACGAGTTGCAGGCGGACTTCAACGCCATGTCGGCCCGCCTGGAAGCCATGACCGCCGACCAGGCCCGCGCCAAGGAGTCGCTCGAAGCCGAGGTGGCCCGCCGGACCGCCGAACTCGAGCAGGCACGCGCCCGGCTAGAGGCCATGGTCGCCGAACTCGAATCGGTCGACAAGCTCAAGTCCGACCTGATGAGCGTGATGAGCCACGAACTCCTCACGCCCGTGAACTTCGTGACCGCCTACGCGACGACCCTCGAGGACGGCATCCTCGGCCCCCTCACCGACCAGCAACGGCGCGCGCTCCGGAGCATCAACGAGGGCGCCGACCGCCTCGCACGCATGGTGCGGAACGTCCTCGACTACACGCGGCTGGAAGGTGGGCATGGGGCCATTCTTCCCGAGCTGGTCCAGTATTCCGGCCTGCTCCGGGACGCCCTGGATAGCGTGGCCGAGCGAGCCGGGGACCGGGAGATCGCTCTCGCTCTGGACATGCCCGAGGACCTGCCGGGCGTCTGGGCCGATCCCGCGCGTTCGTTCAAGGTCCTGGAAGAACTTCTCGACAACGCGATCAAGTTCTGTTCCGAGCGAGGCACCGTGACCGTGAGAGCCTGGCGCGAGGGCGACGCCGTGATGACCGAGATCAGCGACACAGGCAGGGGAGTCCCGGCTACCCAGGCCAGCAGCGTCTTCAGGCCCTTCTACCAGGGGGACTCGACGAGCACCCGCGAGCACGGGGGGATGGGCCTCGGCCTGGCGATCGCCAGGCGCCTGGTGGTCGCGATGGGAGGATCCCTCATGGTCGCCCGCTCGAGAGACGGCGGTGCCGCTTTCCGCTTCACCCTGCCGGTAGGCGAGATTCAGGGCTTCGAGCATGGGGTGATCGGCGACCGCTCCCGGTCCTGAGTAGTGCGCCGTGCTACGATGCTCCGCCTGGAGGATCCGTGCCCATGAATTGCCCGGTTGACGGAGAAACGCTGACAATGGCCGACAGGCAGGGAGTCGAGATCGACTACTGCCCGAAATGCCGCGGCGTCTGGCTCGACAGGGGAGAGCTAGACAAGATCATCGAGCGCTCGGCGCGGGAGATCGCAGCCCCGCAACCGGCGCGCCGCCAAGAGGGCGACGCCGGTTACCGCGAGTACCCGACGCACTACGAGACCGCGCACCACAAGCGGAAGCGCCACGGCTCGTTCCTGGGCGAACTCTTCGACTTCGACTAAGACGACTCGCGTTGGTCGAGATCCAATGAGCGCCTGGGACCGCCGGCATCTTGCCGGCCCCCACGGGCGATCGCAGGTACCTGAGCTAACAGTTCATTGAATCTACTCTTTAGTAGATAATTACGGGCATGCGAACTTTTTTCCTGCTCCTTCCCGCGCTTGCCCTCCTGGCCGCCTGCGGCGGCGCGCCGCCCCAGGCCCGCGGCGGTGACCCGCTGGCGCCGGGCGCGGAGATACGGGGGAAGAGCGTCACCGTGCGCGTGAAGGCCGAGATCGGCGTGCCGCGCCCGGCCATGTTGTCGCTCCAGGCATTGCCTCCGTCCGGCGGGACCGCCCTGGTCATCAGCAGCTTCGGGGTCTTCGGCGGCGCCGACGGCGTCCGCGCCATTCGCGACGTCGGGCGCAGGCTCGCCGCGGGCGTCGAGCCGGAAACCCTGGCCACCGGCGTGGTCTGGCCGAACGAAGCGCTTGTCGTCCCGACCGCCTTCGGCGCCCAGCCCGTCATGGTCGTCAGCAGCGGCTTCCTGGTCCCGGGCAAGACCGGCGCGGTCACCCTGGTCGCCCTCCCCGGAGGCGCCGCGCCCCCCGGCAAGCGGCACGTGGTCGCGCAGGGACCGGCCGGCTGGTTCTACCATCGCGCGCTCTTGCGCGACCTGGATGGCGACGGCCGACAGGACATCCTGACCGCCCGCGCGCACAAGCCGCTGGTCGGCGCGGCCCGCGGCCAGCTCGTATCTTTCCGGCAACCCGCCGATCCCATGCGGGATTCCTGGCCGGAGCGCGTGCTGGCCGAAGGGCCGGACGTTCACTTCGCGCTTGCCGACCTCGACGCCGATGGGCAGGAAGAACTCCTGGCCACGCAGTTCTTCGGTCGCCGGCTCTCGCTGCACTGGCCCGCCGGCGGCGCATTCGCCGGGCGCACCGTGGATTCCGCCATCGGGTCCGCCTTCGACCTGGCAATGGCCGATCTGGACGGCGACGGGCGGGCGGAGGTCCTGGCGACCAACCACGAGGCCGATGCGAAGGCCGCGGTCTTCGCCTACGAAGTCCCGGCCGATCCGCGCGGCGGCGCGTGGCGGCGCCATACCTTGCTGGAGGGAATCGAGACGCGGCAGTCCGGGCCCAATCAGGCCTCTCCCGGGCAGGCCCTGGCGTTCCGTCCGCATCGCGACTGGTCCTCGCGCAAGCCCATGGTCCTGGTAGCCGGCGACGGCTCGCAGCGCGCGCACCTCCTCGTGGCGGCTTCGGAATCGCCGGGCGACTGGCGGTACCGGGAAGAGATCCTGCTGGACGCCAGGGCGACCGTAGGCACTTGCGCCGTCGGCGACGTCGATGGCGACGGAGCGGTCGAGATCTTCGTGCCCGCGTACGATCGCGACCGGATCTACGTGCTAGGCGTCTCGACCCGGTAGCCCGGCCGGCCGAACCGGGCGGCAGCGGGACGGACCTGACGATCTGAAGGTCGCGCCTGACTATCCACGCGGCTGTAGCTATTGACTCTAGCTATGACGAGAGCTAGAGTCTGCGGAGGAGGTCGAGGCCATGAAGTACGTCAAGCCAACGGACGTAGTTTCACCGCGGAGCAAAGTGGGCGGCGTGTTGGAGGTCGTCCATGACCCAGGCCCAGGGCGAATGGTCGTGGCGCGTATCTTGTGGGAAGGCCGGGAAGAGGTTGCGGTCAGGTGGAATGGGGACGATGGCCATCCCCTCGGTCATCCGGTCGTGCGCCGCCAGCCGACCTGGGTTGTCCTGGACGAATACGTGGCGCGCGCTGTCGAAGAGCGAGCCCGCGAATGCGAAGCGGCGGCGCCCACGAGTATCGCAGCGGGTTACCGCGCCATGGCTGCCGACCAGGAGCGGGAACGGGAGGCGCAGGAATGGTCCGAGGCGGCTTTCCTCGATACCGGCGTTGATTAAGGGAGAGGTCTGGTGGGTCGCCTTCGATCCTTCCCTGGGCGGGGAAATCAAGAAGACCCGTCCTGCCGTGATCGTCAGCAACAACGCGGCAAACTCGGCCCTCAACCTCGTCGTGGTAGTCCCCTTGACCAGTCAGACGGCAAGGGTCTATCCCGGTGAGGCCTTGGTCACAGTCGGCGGCCAACCGGCAAAGGCCATGGCGGACCAGATCATGGCCGCCTCCAAGCTCAGGCTGCGCAGCCGGATGGACGTGCTCTCACCCCAGGACTTGCGCTCGGTGGAGGACGCCATCCTTCTGCATCTCGGAATCAAGCGGTAGACCGGTTGGCGTTCAGCCGCGCGTCTGGTTGCTTGCCTGTCGTGGGCTTGAGTCCAGTCAGTGCCCCGAAGGCCGCCGTCATGCGGATTCCAGATGCCTGCCCCGGGCCGCGACTCAGTCGAGGATTAACATCTCCCCGGTCTCCGATCGGACCGCCAGCACGGTCTCGGCCAAGGCATCGACTGCTTTTTCCATGTCGCAGGCCTCCGGGTAGGTCACAACCATCTTCAGGTGGCCTGCCTGTGTCCGCCTAGGTTCAATCGCCACACCCGGGAGCCGATCCCGGACCCTTTCCCGGAACGGGATCGCAGCCTGCCGCTCGCGTTCATCGAGCCTGGTGCTCTTGATCACCTCGGGAAGGGGTCCGCTCGTCATGCGCGTCGCTGCTGCCGGGGCGGTTTCCCTGTCCCGGGCTCCGGCGGCTCGGAAAGGTCCGCCAGGGCGCGCTGGTACGTGACGACCTTCATGTAGGTCTGGTAGGGAACCCCGACCTTCGCGGCGGCTCGCTTCACGACATCGAGGCTGTCGGGCCGCCACCTGAAGCTGACGCGGGCTTCTTCCAGCTGGCGCTCGGCGGTCGCTATGGCGCGTTCGAACTGATCGGCCGCCTCCGGTGGCGGTTCGATTTCGCCGAGATCCACCCTCGAAGCCTCTATCTCTTCGAGCGAGAGGCCGGACCCGGCTTGGCCAGCGTCATGGTGGGCTTTGCGGGGCATTGTCACGCTCCTTCCAGATCGAAACAGGAGATCACCAGCACCACGGCTTGCTCGTAGTCGAGCCATGCCCAGTAAAGGCCAGTGCCCTGTGCCTGGCATTCGAACCGCTCAAACTCTTCGCTCCAGATGGCCTGCCCGTTGAACCACGCCCAGATGGCGTGCCTGGGCTCTTTCAGGTGGCGGGCGAAAATGTGCAGGATCGTGGGATCCGTTGGCTCCCTCTTGAAGGGGAAGGTGACACCTGCAACACAACGTATCGACCGGGAATGGCTCAGATCTCCTTTGACCAATCTACCCCGAAGGCTGCGTCAAATTGCCACGCAAATTGCCCGACTGGGGTCCACGCCAACTGCCGCTTGCGATCAAACGCCACATCCGCTCCATCATTCGGATGGCGGGCTTGCATCTAGAATCGAGTCAGCGAGCGGTGCTGGTGGGACAGTCTCAGAACTATCGAGCTGCCCTGGCCCGACCTCGACGAAGAAGGGCGATAACCGCTTCCAGGTCTCTGCTGAAGGCGTCCAGGTAGAGCTCTCCCGGGAGGTCAGCACCTTCTGTCGGCTTCCAGCCGTGCAAACCACGCAATAGCGGCGCTGCTTCCGCCATGACTCTACGGGCATCCGAGGCGAGGAGGTACCGATTCGATTGGCCCCGAGCCTCGTCGAGAAACCTCCAGACCAGGCTCAGTCCCCGGAAAATAGCCTGCCAGTCCATCCAGGAAGGCAGGTCTCGCTTGGCTGCCCCGAGAAAAGCCAACCATCGAGCCATGGGCACTGCCCACAAGTACTCGTTGCCTCGCTTTATCCGCTCGCAAACGCCTGCGGCAGCCAGGTCGCTAAGAGCATCCTGTACCTTTCGCTTCGAGAATGCGGCGTCATGGGCGACCTCGGCCATCGTGCATCTCTCGCCACCCATGAGCACCAGGTATCGCAGGGCCTCGGAGCGCGTTCCCGCGCCAAAAACAGCACGGAGCCGGAGGGCAAAATTCGACGGCCGTAGCGGATCCGGGGGCTTGGACTTGTAGCTCCGTACGAATCTGGGCCTTCTGAATCCAAATCGAAAAAATATCGCGTCGGGTTCCCAATCAGTCAGGTCATGTTCCGACAGAGAGCCAAACAGCGGTTCGGGCTCTCGCTGATCGAGCTTTGGGGCTGCGCTCGGAGACCGAGCCTCTTCCGAGGCAATCGCCAGGGCTGCGCCGACCAGGCGGGCGACACTTTCGGGATGGGGCCTGAGCAAGTTTCGCAGTCGCTGGATGGAAAGCCAGCGTACGTTCAGACAAAGCCAATCCTGAATCTCGTCGAAAACTCTTGGATCCCGGCGGCCGACTTCCAAGGTGAAAATCAGCAGAGCCTCGACATCGTGGCACCAGGCGTCTGGATTCTCCGCAGAGGCGAATACGCCCAGGTCGTTCCATTGCATCCAGGCAAACGTCAGAACGGCTTCCCTGAACGACTTAGCCAATGATTCCAAAGGCATCTGCCACCCCCAGCGCTCGAAGGGCCGCTGCGAGCAGCGTCTTGAACCCTTCCGAGTCGTCTTGCGTGAGAACCCACCGGGTCGCCCACGCCAGTTCTTCCATGGACGGTGCGAGCGCCGCCATGTCTGACAAGTGACGCCCAGGCCCGGTGTCGGCCAAAGCATAGAGCTTGAGAGCGATCAGGTCCTTTCGGGCGAGCCAATGCAACACAAGGCGCACTCCGAACGACTTTGAATGCACGCGGTCCAGGCAGCCCTCCGGGAGCCCGAAGGTGAGCAACGAAGTCGGGCCGCCGTTGATCCAGTCACGCGGAAGGCCAAAGTCGGCAGCCACTCGGTCTGAAGCCAACCTGATCTCCTCTGGCAATGGCTGTGCGGTCAGGAGATCGGGCCCGTCTCGGAGGGCAACCACGTCGACGTCGCGCGTGGCCCGGGAGATGAGCCCATGAGCCAGGAGAGCCGAGCCACCGCAGACTACCAGCTCGAAAGCGGGGCCTTCTGATCGGTCGAGATGCGCTGCTAGGGCGTGAAAGAGGACGTCGAGGTTCACCGTCGAGATCATGGAGACATCCTAGAGTCTCATATCGAGACTGTAAAGGTCTCGGTTCAGGACTGTTAGGGGTGCAGAGGTAACCATCTTGAATCCGCCAACAGCGCGGCTACAAGGAGGGAGCGATCTCACCGTCGGTCAAAACAGCCCGAAGAATTCCTCGCTTCCCAGAGCCGGAAATGTAGGTACGGAGAAGTTCCGGCCATCCCGAAGCCTTTGGTGGGACTCGAACCTCGGGCCGTAGCCCCAAAACGCAGTCGTACTCTGGATCGGCTGCCGTAATCCGGGGGGCACGGCCGTTGGGCGGGCAATTCGCCCAGACGCGGTAGCGGTTGGCTTCCAGGGTTTTGAGCGGAGAGGGGGGGATTCGAACCCCCGGTAGAGGTGAAACCCCTACGTCGGTTTAGCAAACCGGTGCCTTAAGCCACTCGGCCACCTCTCCCGGCTATCAGAACAATATCATATCAGGCCGGCGATGTCGGCCTCCAGGACTTGCACCGGGCGGAACCCCACGTGGCGGTTGACGATCCGGCCTTGCTTGTCCAGGACGAACGTGGTCGGGATCCCCGGGATGCCGCCGAAGGCCTGGGTCACGCGCTCATCGCCAAAGAGAATGGTGTAGCCCACGCCGTGCTCGGCCACGAAGCGGCGCACGGCCTCGGGATCGTCGATGGCCACGCCGATCATGAGGACCCCCTTGTCGCGGTACTTGCGGTGCAGGGTCTCGAATTGCGGCATCATCAGCTTGCAGGGCCCGCACCAGGTCGCCCAGAAGTCCACCACCCGGACATAGCCGTCCAACTTCGAGAGCGTCACCTCGCCGCCCCCCAGGCGCGGCAACGTGAATTCGGGCCGATCCCCGGCCAGGTCGCCCGCTCCCTCTCCCCGGGCGTACAGCCAGATCAGCACCCCCACGACCAGGAGGGTGCCGCCCCAGCGGCGGAGCCATTCGGTGAACCGCGCCATGGCCCCATGGTACCGCGCCGCCGGCTCACCGGGCGACGCGGCGGCTCACCACCAGGCGACGCGGTGGCTCTTCACCTTGAAATCGGGCAGGCCGGCATCCGGATCTATCTCGGCGAGATTGCTCACCGCTCGGTCGCCACGGAGGCGGCCCAGGGGTACCGCCGGCCGCAACGGCCCGGTAGCCAGGGACACGAGCACGGGATCCACCGGTGGCGCAAACGCCCCGACGAGTTCCCCGATTGCCCAACGCAACCAACCCACGATCCCTATATAGGCTGAGATACGCGGCTGGTTTCTTGTCAGCGCCTTAACGGCGGCCCGCTACGCCTCCATCTCCAGGGCGTCCAGGGCGGCCTGGAACTCGTCGTCGTCTTCGATGGCCACCACGCCCTCGGCCTCGATCCAGCGTACGATGAGGGCGATCGCCTCGTCGCCGTCCCAGGCCTCCGCCGGCATCAGCGCGAGGTAGGTCCGTCGCTCCCCCTGGCACTCGGCGGCGCCGGTGCCGATGACGCTCATTTCGACGCTGTTGCCGTCCACGTCCTCGAGGGTGATCGTGTCAGGGATCGCCATCCGCCAATACCCCCTTGGCCACACCCGTGACCGCACCCTAAAGGACAGGGACCTCGCCCGCAACGCTGGCAAGGCCCCTCAAACGAGCGTCTAGCTGGTGTGGTAGTTGACGAAGGCCGGCAGCATCTTGCGCCAGGTAGGCCAGTCGTGCGGCCAGTCGTGGCCCCACAGGTCGCAGTCGTGCCAGATGCCCTTGTCCCAGAGGATCGCCGAGAGCTTCTTGGACTGATGCGGCGCCTCGTAGGGGCCCTGGCCGGTGAGGATGTGGATGTTTCTGCCCCGCGCCCGCAGTTTTTCGAGGTACCAGTGGTCGTGCAGGTTGGGCAGGTAGTGCAACGGCGAGTTGAAGTAGATGTTTTCGTCCATGTAGCCGCCGGTCCAGGGAGTCAGGTCGTACGCCCCGCTCATGGCGACCGTCCCGCCGAAGATTTCAGGATGGCGGAAGAGGAAGTTGGCCGCGTGGAACGCGCCCATGCTGGCGCCGGTCGTGATGATGCCGGCGCGGCCGCCCAGGTTGTTCCAGATAAATGGCACGACCTCGTTGACGACATAGGAGTCGTAGAACTCGTGGCGCCGCGCCCGCTCGGACGGGTGGATGCGGTCGTTCATCCAGGTGTAGCCGTTGACGCTGTCGATGGAGTAGCACTTGACCTTGCCGGCCTCGAGCCAGGGCCGGAGCACCTCGATCAGGTAGAAGCGCTCATACTCCTCGAAATCCGCCGCGGCGGTCGGAAAGAACAGGAGGGGGAAACCGAAGTGGCCGTATACCGCGATGGGCATCTCGCGCCCGATGCGGTGACTGTACCAGCGGTGGACTTCCTTTCGCATAACGGGCCATTCTACCCTGCCTCACGGGAGCCCGACAAGCCTAGATCCGCAGGGCGGCCGCCGCGTCCACCAGGCCGTTTCCGAAGACGTCGTCGTACCCCGGATTCCCAAGATCGCGGGCCGACGATTCGATGCGCTGCCTGACGGCTGCGCGATCGAGCCCGGGAAACTGGCTGCGGATCAGGGCGGCGACTCCTGCCACGTGCGGAGCCGCCATCGAGGTCCCGCTCTTGGGGGCATAGCCGCCCGGTATCGATGAGAGGACGTCCACGCCGGGCGCCGCGACCGCCACGGTCTTGCCGTAGTTGGAGAATTTGGCGACGCGCGCGTCGCGATCCACCGCGGCCACCTCGAGCACCCCGGGATAGGTCGAGGGCAAGTGCGGCGCCGTCTCGTGGTCGTTGCGGGCGTGATTGTTGCCGGCGGACGCGACGAGGACCACGTCGCGGTCGAGGGCGTACTGGAGGGCGTCCTCGAGGGGCCGGGACCGGCGGTAGAACCCGAAGCTCATCGAGACGACCTTCGCGCCGTTGTCCACGGCCCACGCGATGCCCTCGGCGGCCAGGACGTCGGAAGACCGCGAGGGGTCGACCGAGATGCCCGATTGGCCCTGGGCGCTGATCTGCACGGCCAGCAAACCGCACCCTGGCGCCACGCCGGAGCCGCCCTCGCCGTTGCCGGCCGCGGCCACCGCGATGCCGGAGGTATGCGTGCCATGGCCCTTGGCATCGCGCACGTCGGCCGTGCGGGTCAGGACGTTGAACGCCGCGCTGACCTGGCCGCGCAACTCGGGATGCGTGAGATCGATGCCGGAATCCACGATGGCCAGCAACGTGTTGCGGTCGCCGCGGGTGGTCTGCCAGGCCTCCGGAGCCTTGACCAGGCCCAGGCCGAACTGCTCGCCCTGCCGAGGATCGGGCACCGGGGCGGGCAGGCGCGGCCCGATGATAGGCTCGGTCGGCGCCGCACCGGGCTGGCCAGGCACGATGACCGGATCGCCCGGATTGGCACCGGGCTGGCGCGGCTCGGGAGCCGGCTCCTCGAACTCCACGCGACGGACCACTTCGGCGTAGCGCAGGCCCGCGGTCCGGGCAATGCCGGAGAGGGCTTGCTCGGGCGACTTGCCGGCCGGCACCTCCAGGATGGCGAGGTCGAGAGAGCGGATGGTGCGCTTGACCTTCGCGCCGGCCGGGAGCCTGGCCCCGGGGCTCAGCTTGACGACGACCTCGCGCCTGGAGACGCCGTCGGCGCGGAAGTCGTCGGCGGCGATGGCCGCCTGGGAGATGCCGATGGCCGACGTCGTGATCGGGGCCTGGCAAGCCGCAACGCTGGACGCCGCCGCCAGCATGGCGGGGAGCAGGAGCGGGCGACACCCTCTCATGGATAAGGTATCGCCAAAAAGCGCTTAAGCTTGCTGGATTTCGCCCTCGAGCAGGATGTCGTCCCCGATCGGCCGCGCCCGCAGGCCGCTCACGCGAATCGCCGCGGAGAGGTCCGCGAGATCGGAGCCGTCGACCACGGTCGGGGCCCGGGCCCCTCCCAGGAGCAGCGGCGCGAGAAAGATCGCGATCTTGTCGATCAATCCCTGGCGGAGCAGGGCGGCGTTGAGACCGCCCCCGCCCTCGCACAAGAGGCTGGAAACCGCATTATGTGACAATTCTCGCAGGAGAACTGTGAGATCGATCCCCTCTAGCGGAGGCCCCTTCCTGCCGATGGATCTTTCGGAAGCTCCGCCGGTGGACTCCGCTCCAGTTCCGCCGGGGGACTCCGGTTGCACTCCGCCGGCGCTGACCACAGAAGTCTGCAAGGACTCCCCTGGCGTCTCGCCGGCGGAAGACCTTTTGGGGCAAATCACGATGCGTGCGCCGCGCTCGCGCAGGCGTTGGATGGCCTCGGGGGAAGCGGCGGGACCAACCGCGATGAAGACCGGTCCCTCCCCCTCGAAGAGACGTGCGGTCAGCGGAGTCGCGGCCAGGGGATCGACCACCACCCGGGCCGCTTCGTGCGCTCCAGGCAGTTGGCAGCGGAGGCCCGGATCGTCCGCGAGGACCGTGCCGATGCCGACCATGACTCCGGCGTACGTCGCCCGCCATTCCTGGACCAGGGCGCGGGCCTCGGGGCCGCTGATCCACTTGCTGGCTCCCGAGGCCGTGGCGATCTTGCCGTCGAGGCTCGCGGCCATCTTGCAGAGCACGTAGGGCATTCGTGTGCGAACGAACTTGAAGAACGGCGCGTTGAGTTCGCGCGCCGCGGCCTCCTCGACCGCGGTCACGACGGCGATGCCTGCAGCTTCCAGCACGGCCTTCCCGCGTCCGGCGGTGAGCGGGTTCTCGTCGTCGCAGGCGTAGACCACCCGCGAGACTCCCGCCCGAAGGATCGCGTCGGTGCACGGCGGGGTCCTGCCGTGGTGGGTGCAAGGCTCCAGCGTCACGTACAGCGTCGCCCCGCGCGCCGCCTCTCCCGCGGCTGCGAGGGCCACGACCTCGGCATGGGGGCCGCCCACGCGAGGATGGTAGCCTTCCGCCACGATTTCGCCGGCAGGCGAGACGACCACCGCTCCGACCATCGGGTTGGGGTTGACCCAGCCCCGGCCGCGGCCGGCCAGGCCCAGGGCCCGGCGCATCAGGTCGGCGTCAGTCGGCAACCCTGGCAGGCTCGGAAGGGGGCGCCGGCGCCGGCGCGTCGGCGGGGCTTTGTGAGGCGTCGGCGCTGGGCGCGGCGTCGGCGCTGGGCGCGGCGAAGGCTCCGGGTGCGGTGTCCAGGCCTTTTGTAGCGTCCCCGCCTTCCGCGGCGTCACGGCCTCTCGCGGCATCGCGGCCCTTCGCGGCGTCACGGCCTTTCGCGGCGGTCGAGGCCGATGCAGCGGGCGCTGGGGTGGGAGCGCCGCCATGCAAGCCCGCCCGTAGCTTCCCGCGCGCCGCGGCGGTCGCAAGCGGCTTGCCGAAGGCCCGCGAGATGTGGGCGGTGATGTCGTGCCAACGCTCGTCGTCGAGCGACTCGTGCTCCTCCACCTGGCAGAGCAGGTCGCAGAACGGGTGGTGCCCGTCGGCGACGGCCTGGACCTCGTCGAGCATGTCCGCTGGCGGGTCGGCGTCCCCCGACAGGGCGATCTCGGCGGCCTGCTGGCGCAAGTCGCGGGCTCGCGCCTGGCACTCGGCCAGGGGAGCGAAGTCCGGATCGTCCCGATGGGCGATCGCGAGCACCCGATCGAGCACATCCTGAGCCCGCTTGCAGGTCTCCTTGCGGCGCAGCATGCGGGTGCGCGAGTCCTCGACGCGGGCCAGCAACTGGCGCAGGTCATCGAGCGAGATCAGGTGATCGGGCTCGGGCAGGGGCTGGATGCCTTCCGCGGCCGCCTCCAGGTGGACCCGGTCGCGCAGGTCGGTGAACTTGGTCCGGCTATGCTGGAGGTCGTGCAGGATCTCGATCGACGGCGGCCGGCCGGCGCTCTCGAGGTCCGCGATGGTCTGCCCGAGCCACTCGGCAAGCTGCCTGTAGCGCGCCGCGAGCTTGTCTACCTGCTCGGCCAGTTCCGCCTCGATGCGCGTGTCCATGAAAGCTATTTTAGGCGCATCGGCGCGATGGCGGCTACTTGGCCCCCTTGGTCACCTGGTTGATGAAATCAGTCAATGGATCGCCCGTCCTCGGGGCCTCGACGACCGGCACGGAAATCGTGTTGGCCTCCGGAACTACCGTGGGCGCCGTCGTCGGCCGCGGCGTGGCGGTCGGGGCCGCCGTCGGGCTCGGCTTGGGGCTGGCGGGAGCGGCGGTCGGGACGGGGGTGGGGCTCGGGGCGGGAGTACTCGCCGGAGGAGTGGACGAAGCGGGGGTAGGAGCCGTGGTGGGAGCCGCGGTCGAGGCCGGCGCGGAGGTCGGCGACGCCGAGGGAGCCGGGGTAGGACTGGGTGTTGCCGTAGCCGGCTGCCCGGACGTCGCCGCCTTCCGTTGGGTCTCCGCGGCCTGATCGGTCCCGGATTCCGCGGGAGTCGCGCCGGTGGACGGTTGCGTGCCCGGTACTGGCGAGTTGGCGACGGGAGCCGCTCCTCTGGCCGTCGAGGTGCGTTTGCCTGACGCACTGGCTGCCGGACCGTCGAGCGAAATCACATCAGATTTGCTCGGGCCGCCGAGCATGATCGCCGGGACGATGGCGCAACCGGCCATCTGGGCGGCGATCGCCATAGTGGCGATCGCCGTCCATAGGCGGATCCTTGGCACCTTGAGCGTGCCCTTCCCTGGGCCGCGTGCGGCCTAGTTGAACTTGTTTCCGGCGGTATCCGTCTCGCCGGTCATGATCCACTGGACGCCCAACGGAATCGTGGAAACATCGATGTTGGTGTTTTGCGGGAGGCCGCTAAGCGAGATGTCGATGTTGCGCTTGGTCGTGATAGCGGACGCCAGGTTGACATCGCGCCAGGCGATCTTGCCATTCAGAGTGAATGCCGAGTTGTTGCCCGCGGCGATCTGGGTACTCATCGCGCCGCTGCCGAGCAACGGCAAGACGTCTCCGTCCTGCTCCCACTCGGTTACCGCCGCGTTGGGGGTGCCCAGCGCGCCGCCGCCGTTGGTGGAGGCCACGATGCGCAGCGTGCGCACACCCGTGCCGGCCCCGGCGGCCCGAATCTCGGCGAAGTTCGAGGTGAGCACGCCAGGCATCCGCATCTTGATGTTGCCGCTGGCATCCGACTTGATTGTGGTGGTGATGACGTTCTTCACCGCCTTCTGGCCTTCTGCGCTCGTGTCGAGGTCAGTCAGATCGCCGAAGTTGAGGCTGTTGACGCCGGTCTCGAGGTGGCGCTTTTGCATGTGAATCCACGACGTGATGTCCACGGTGGATTGCAGGCCGGGGGAGATGTCGGCGCGGCCGTAGCCCGAGGAAATCAGGCCGTTGGCTGCCGGCGTCCCGGTGTCGTAGGCCACCAGGTTGCTGCCGAGATCGAAGACGAAAGGCCCGCCGGCATTGGAGCCGTAGCCCGTCCAGGTATCATCGACGGCCTCGATCTCGTTGTAGCCGTCTGCCCCGGGGATGGAGGGCACGTCGCCCGCAAGCCAGTTGCCCATGAGCGTGGTGATCACATACGCGGTGGCCGGGTCCATGCCGCCGGCCGTGCTGGTGGTGGTCGCCGGAAGGCCGGGCAGCGTGACCTTGGCGATGCCGCCCGACACGGACGCCTTGTACACGGCCTTGTTGCCGTCTTCATCCGTGAGTTCGGTGCCATCCTTCTTGGTGACGACGACCACCAGAAGGTCCGCCGCGGCCTGGATGTTCCGGGTCGCATTGCTGATCGGCACGCGAAGCGTGAGCTTGCCGTATCCGAGAGCGGGGGCCTTGCCCCCGGAAAGATCGATGACCTGCTCGCCCAGCCCGAGGTTGCTCATGTCGAACGACCGGGCGGCGGGCATGCCGGGCCCCTGGGCCCAGCATCCGGCCAGCGCCAACGGGATGACCGCGGCGAGGGTGGCCTTATGTTTACGCATCCTGGAACTCCTTTCCGGAAGGACGCACGACCTGCATCTAGAGCGAGGCGGCGCTGCCGATTGGCTCGGCTACCGACGACGTGCTGGTGACTAGGGTGACGCCAGAGAGGAATCCGAGATCCACCTTCATTTCCGGTGCGGCCGGGGCCGAGGCCTGCGTGGCCTGCGGCCGGTCGCCCTGCGCCTGGTCTGGCCTGCCGGCCTCCGGGAGGCCGCCCGGAAGGGCGGCGCACCCGGTGGCGACCAGCGCCAGAGCCAGACTACCGAGAGTGGATCTCATCGTCCTCGACCCGACTACTGGCCCTGAACGGTGGTGCCCGAGCCGCCCACGGCGGTGTCGAGATCCATCAGGTTGAACGATGACGGGATCTGGCTCGCGCCGTTGAGCTTGAGCGTGAAGTTCCATCGTCCGGAAGTCGGGACGTCATTGCCCGAGGCATTGGCCGCGACGTCGAGCAGACGCCAGAGCTCGCTGGTGTTGCTGATGATGGTGAGCGAGGCCTCGTTTGCGGAGCCGCCGGCGGAGGTCTTGACGAATTTGCCGATGGAACCCGCGATGTCGCTGCTCGACTTATTGGCGTCGGTGACCGACAGGGTCGGCGGATTCGCTGAATCGAACGTGGTGCCGGTCGGGAACTTGAAGAGCGCCCGCACGGCCTTGGACATCGACGAAGCCGGCGCCAGGGTCTTGGCGTAGCCGCTGTCGAAGGAGTTGGCGTGATCGGTCCGGAGCGCCACTACCGCGATGTTGTGGGCCGGGTTGGTGCCCTCGAAGGTCGCGCTCTGAGACGCGGTGATCGTCAAGGTCTTGGGATCCGTGGCGGTCGCGTCGAAGGCCGCCTTGAAATCAGCATCGGCGTTGAGGGCGTCCCGCACCTGGGTGGCCGCGTTGGCCGCTGTGATGTTGGACTTGGTGACGCTCACCGACTTCGCGACGCCGCCAAGGGTGGTGTAGCTGAAGGCGAGATTGATGTCGTCGTTGTCGACCAGGGCGTCGGTGCCGCCACCAGCCTTCTTCACCTCGAGGTCCAGGGTGACCGCTGCCGAAGCCGAGGCGATGTCGGCCACGCCAGTGGACGTCGTAGCCACGGCGACCGTAAGGGCTGTGGCTGCCGAGGCGATCGTCGCCGACGTGATCTTGCCGCCGGGCACCGTCGCTGCGGTCAACTTGAGCTGATCGGCGACCGTGTCGTCGGCGGTGAAGCCGAAGCCCACTGCCTGGGCCTGCGTGTTGATCGCGGTCTCCACGTTCGCTCGGAAGGTATTGAGCGTGGTGTCGGCCGGCGCAGTGTACGAGAATTCCGGGCCATTCGTGTTGTCGGACTTCTTCGTCTTTATGATGATGGTGTCGCCGGCCTTGGGGCTCGACGTGCCGGAAAAGGCGACAACGGCGTTGTAGAAGGTTGGCGGGGTGGTTTCGTTGCCCGCAGTCTCGGCGGTCTCGGTCACGCTATTGATGACGGTCCCGACTGCAGCCGTGGTCTTGCCGACCGAGTCCGTGAAGTCGTAGTTGCGTGTCGCCGTCCGCAGCTTGGAGGCGACCGTCACGACATTGCTGGCCGCGCCGGCCGTGTATGCCGCGCTAAACCCCCCATTTCCATTCAATTTCCGGGCGATTTCCGCCGCGACGACCGACAAGTCGGCCGAACCCGTGGATACGAGGACCGGCCCGTAGATCACACTGGCGGCGTCCTCGAACCCGAAGCTGAATGGCTGGTACTCACCGTACGTACCACCCAGAGCGAGCGTGAATGACGCAGAGGCACCCTGCACGAAAGTGATGCCGCCTGAAATGTTCGCGGTGTCGAGAAGCTTCGACCGGTCGTAGATCGTGCCGAGCAGGTTGGCGGCGCTGGTCTTGGCAGTGATCGTCAGCCTGCCGTTCGCGGCGGCCGTGGAGTAGTTGTCGGTGAACGTGGCTCCGATGCCATCGAGTGCCGTCTTGGCGTTGGCAGCGATGGATACGGACGACGCGGCCCCGACAATCTCGACCGTCTGGTTGAACAGGGCCGGGTTCTTGAACTGCAGGTTCATCTTCTTGGCGGCGTCGCCGTTGTTGAAGTTGACCACGACGTTTCCCGGCACCGAGAGCTTCGAGGTGTCGAGGTTGGTGACGCGCACGCGATACTCGCCGTCCTGGGCGGCGCCGCCCGCAAGGCTGATCGACTTGATCGGCGTACCGCCGACCGAGTCGAGGTTCGCGCCGACGTGCCAGTAGAGCTTCGGCACGTTGACGACGATCGGCAGGCCGGGCGCCACGGTCGACCACACTTCGCCGGACATGGCGAGCTTCGTGTTGGTCAAGGCGTCGAACGTCTCGTAATCCTGTCCCGCCCCCTGGTTCAGGTGACCGAAAATCGTCAGCGGCGCGATCTTCGCAAACGGCTCGAGCAAGCCATTGGTGCGGTTGTACACGCGGATCGAGAACCGGTAGGAGTTGGCCGCCGTGACCGCGTCGGTCGGGTTCAGCGTGCTCGCCGGCAGCGGCGGCAGCTTGAACGTGGCCAGACCGGTCGTCGTGTCGATGGCCGCCACGTAACCCGCCTTGTTGCCGAAGGCGTCATAGACGGCGACCGGGGCGGAGAACTCGGAAGAGCCCTTGTGGACGTACAGCAGGGCCTGGTACTGGCCCGGTTCGCCCGACGGGAACGCGAGCGTCTTGCGCAGCGACTCGGGCAGGCGGACGGTCACCGTGACCATTCCGTAGCCCGGAGGCACCGGGTCGCCCGGTTTCCAGTTCGTTACCACGGGAGCGGAGAAGCTGTTAGGTTGGCCCGCTGGCTTGAGCCCGAAGAGGTTCTGGGCACATCCCGTCGTCATGACGGTCATAGCGAGCGCGAGCAAGGATAGGCGTTTCAACACCCGAGCCCCTTTCTTGCGCAGGCGCAGCGAGCCAAAAATGCCGCGCGCCGGAATCCATTCACCGACTGCAAGAGCCTGGGACTAAACAACCGCTCCTTGGATAGCCTTGGCTTCCCAGAGTCTAGGACCTCGGATCTGGAGCGGTCAATCTGTGAATAAAGCGAATAAAGCGTCAGGGCCCGGTGCAGATCGTGCATCGATCACATCGGCCGAACCGATACTGACCCCGGAGACGTGCAGGCAAGCCGATCCCAGCGTTTCGCGCCGGTCTCGATTGCGATAAGTCAATGATCCGGCAACCTGTGCGAATTAATATGAAGTTGCGAGATTAAGAGATACTAAGCCTCAGGCGGCCGGGTCTTCGTCATCGTCCTCGGCCTCGCCGGCGATCTCGTGCAGCGCAAGCCGGTACTGCGGGCCGCTTGCAGCCTGGCCGAACGCGAGCACCGCCGGGAGGTCGGACAAGTAGACGAAGTAGCTCTGGGTAGACGTGGCGGCGTTGTCGAACTGCCAGCACCAGAGGGCGCCGTCCGCCGAGGGTCCGGCCTGCGGATTGGCCACCAGGGCGCCATCGGGCGGTTGGCCCGGCTCGCCAGGCAGGATGGAGACGACCTTGGCGCGATCTCCCGCCGGGATCGCGAAGAAGAACGGCTTCCAGGCGCCGGCGGACGGCTGCACCTCGAAGCAGAACCGGGCGCCGGTGCCGAAGTCGGCTTCCAGCACCCGCCAGTTGAAGGGCTGGGAGTCAGTGGCGATCGGGGTTTCCGCCAGGTTGGTATCGGGCATTGCCTTCCTCGCTTCGCTACCTGGTCGTGTACCACTGGTCGGCGCTGGAGGCCTTGCGGCCGTCGGCGTAGGTCACCTCCGCGCGCTGCCGGATCTGGTTCTGCCCCGTGGCGTCCGCCTCGGAGACGTCCTTGAAGTCCACGCCGATGCGCTTCACCACCTGGCCCGCCGGCACGAGGTTGCCGCGCGCGTCGAGAAGCTTGAGCTCGCGAGCCGCGCGGGAGTTCGGATCGCTCAAGTCCAGGTAGCGCTTGCCCGTGGCCGGATCGGTCTTCAGGTCGGCCGCATAGTCCTTCGCGAGCTCCTCGTAGCCGTTGCCGAAGCGGCCCTCGTGGTCGCCGTAGACGTCGCGGCCGTCCACGACGCCTCCCCGCGTGATCCCGTCGCCATCCTTGTCCCGCACCAGCCATGCCTCGTTGGCGTTGAGGCCGCCCGAGGTGGTGACGGCCTCCTTGCCCCGGCCGAAGCCGTCGAGGTCGATGCGGAAGCCATTGGTGCTGTTGAGCGCCGCGTCCTTGGCGTCCAGCGCGATCTTGATGGGCGAGTGGAGTTCGGTGCCGGCCACCTGGTAAGTCGAGCCGCCGACGTCTATTTGCCCGCCGGCGCTCCGATCCCAGCCCTTGTTGTGATCGGCCATGTCGAGCGACTTCTCGGCCATGACCTGCTTCACGGTGTCCAGGGTCCCGATGATCTTGCCCGTCTCGTCGATCATGAACGACTTGCGGCGCGGGACCTTGGTGTTGAGCATCGCCTGGACTTCCGGATCCTTCGAGCTGAGGAGGGCGCGCAGCTTCTCGGCGTCTTCGGGCGTCAACTTGCTCTTGGTGCGGCCCTTGGCCTTCTTGCCGTCATACGCGTCTAGCATGGCCTGCAGGCCCTTGCGGACGATCTTGCCGCCGAACTTGCGGCGATTGCCCACGATGAAGACCTTCGGCGGCTGTGTCGGCGGCGGCGGCGGTGTCGTCATGGGAGGCGACGACGTCGGCGGGGGCGGTGGCGGCGGGGCCGTCGGGGGCGGCGGCGGC